>VYME01000539.1_pt1 | contig 11967 bp, 13 predicted proteins | sample 5115281 | NCBI WGS metagenome assembly VYME01 (sample SAMN12291780, study PRJNA351875) | freshwater metagenome | isolation source: freshwater lake | place: USA: Michigan, Wintergreen Lake | collected 2013-08-08
GGGCTGGGGGCCAGGGCAACGTCAACGGGCGTCATTCCGCCTCCCCGAACTTCTCCGCGATCAGCGCGAGGAGGGCGTCCATGGCGTCCACCTCGTCGACGCCGTCGGTCTCGATGTCGACCTTCGACCCCTTGGCGGCGGCCAGCATCATCACGCCCATGATGCTCTTCGCGTTCACGCGTCGGCCGTTGCGCGACAGCCAGACCTCGCACTGGTACTTGCCCGCGAGCTGCGTGAGCTTCGCCGAGGCGCGGGCGTGGAGCCCGAGCTTGTTGATGATGTCTGCTTCACGTCGCTGCATGTTCGATCGCCGGTGGCATTTTGAAGACCCCCTCGACGCCGCCCGACATGGCCTTGGCGACCACGGTGCGGAGCGGCTCGTTGCGGTACGTGAGGGCTCGGACGAGCATCGGCAGGCTCACGCCGGCGATGCCCTCGACCTTGCCCGGTTCCAGCAGGCGCGCGGCGATGTTGCCCGGGGTCGCGCCGTAGACGTCGGTGAGCACGAGCACGCCGTCGCCTTCGTCCAGCAGTTTCACCAGCTCCCGACCCAGCTTGACGACGGCGGCGGGGTCGTCCGCGATCGTCACGCCGATCTGCCGGGTCAGCACCGGGGCCCCACCCAGCACATGCGCGGCACAGTTCAGCAGGCTGTCGCCCAGGGATCCGTGCGCGACGATGAGGATTCCTACCATGGACTCAGATCAGATTCGTGAAGGTCGACACCGATTCTACGCTGCAAGGCGTGCCGTTCAGGCCGTGGGCGCACGGTCGAAACGGGTAAACACGCCGTCCGCCGGCACGGCCTCCACCCGCAGCACCATCGCTAGCGGTGGTCCCCGATGTACCCACTGCATCAGCGCATCGACCGCCTCGGGCGTGCCCTGCACCAGCGCTTCGACGCTGCCGTCGTGACGGTTCCGCACCCAGCCGGTCACGCCGAGCCGGCGCGCCTCGATGCGCATCGCGTCGCGATAGCCGACGCCCTGGACGCGCCCGCGGATGGAGAGGCGCTGGGTGACGACGTCCACTGCGATCCCGCCTGTCGGCGCCGCGAGGCGTTCCGCCACGCTCACTTGACGCGCATCCCCGGCTCGGCGCCGCTGTCGGCATCGAGCAGGAAGACGCCGCTGCCGTCGGCGCTCGCCGCGAGCACCATGCCTTGCGATTCGCCGAAGCGCATCTTCCGCGGGGCGAGGTTCGCGACCATCACCACGAGCCGGCCCTGCAGCTGCGCGGGGTCGTAGTGGGCCTTGATGCCGGCGAAGACCTGGCGCTGCTCCGTGCCGATGTCGAGGATGAGCTTCACGAGCTTCTCGGCGCCTTCGACGTGCTCGGCGGTGACGACGCGCGCGACGCGGAGGTCGACCTTCATGAAGTCGTCGATGGAGATGGTGGGCGAGGCGGTGGCGGCCGCCGGTGCCGGCGCGGCGGCGGCTGCCGCGGCGGGCTGGGTGTTCTCGGTCACTGCTTTCTCCTGGTTCTTGGCATTCCGCTGGGGCGCAGGGGCGTCCACGGCGGGCTTGAGGCTCTCACGATTCGCGGCCACGAGGGCGTCGATCTGCTTCGGGTCCACGCGGGTCATGAGGTGTTCGTAGGGACGGATCTGATGGCCCGGCGGCAGCAGGGTGCCCGCATCCGCCCACGTGAGCGGCGGGATGTCGAGGAAGCGCTCGGCGCGCCCGGCCACCACCGGCAGGACGGGCTTCAGGTAGAGCGTGAGCAGACGGAAGGCATTCAGCACGACCGTGCAGACGTAGTGCAGCTGTTCGGGATGCTCGCCGGTCTTCGCGAGTTGCCACGGCTGGTGCTTGTCGACGAACTGGTTGACCTCGTCGGCGAGCGCCATGACCTCGCGGAGCGCCTTGCCGTATTCGCGCGCCTCGTAGTGCGCGGCGATGGCGCCGGCAGCCGACTGCACGCCGGGTAGCTCGGACTCGAAGCGCTCGGTGAACCGGCTCGCGAAGAGCTTCCCGCCGAATCGCTTCTGGATGAAGCCCGCGGCGCGGCTCGCGATGTTCACGTACTTGCCGACGAGGTCGCTGTTCACCCGCGCCACGAAGTCGTCGAGGTTCAGGTCGATGTCTTCCATCGTCGGCCCGAGCTTCGCGGCGTAGTAGTACCGCAGCCACTCCGGGTCGAGGCCGAGCGTGAGGTAGCTGCCGGCCGTGATGAACGTCCCGCGGCTCTTCGACATCTTCTCCCCGTTCACGGTGAGGAAGCCGTGCGCGAACACCTTCGTCGGCGTGCGGTAGCCGGCGTACTCGAGCATCGCGGGCCAGAAGAGCGCGTGGAAGTAGAGGATGTCCTTCCCGATGAAGTGCACCATCTCCGTGTCGCTGCCGGGCCGGGCGAAGGCGTCGAAATCGGTGCCGGTCCGTGCGCACAGGTTGCGGAAGCTGCCGAGGTAGCCGATCGGCGCGTCGAGCCACACGTAGAAGTACTTGCCGGGCGCGCCGGGGATCTCGAAGCCGAAGTACGGGGCGTCGCGCGAGATGTCCCAGTCGTTCAGGCCCTGGGAGAACCACTCGCGGATCTTGTTGCGGGCCTCGTCCTGGAGATGGTCGCCGCGCTGGGTCCAGTCTTCGAGGAACTGGCGGCAGGCGTCGGCCGAGAGGCGGAAGAAGTAGTGGTCGGAGGCCTTCCGCACCGGTGCGGCACCCGAGACGACGGAGTAGGGGTTCTTCAGATCGGTCGGGGCATAGGTGGCGCCGCACACCTCGCAGGAATCGCCGTACTGGTCCTTCGCGCCGCACTTCGGGCATTCGCCCTTGATGAAGCGGTCGGGCAGGAACATCGACTTCACGGGGTCGTAGAACTGTTCCACCGACCGGATGTCGATGAGGCCGCGTTCCTTCAACTGCAGGTAGATGCCCTCGGACAGCGCGCGCGTTTCGTCGGAGTGGGTCGAGTGGTAGTTGTCGAACTCGACCAGGAAACCGTCGAAGTCGCTCTTGTGCTCGCGCCACACGCGTTCGATCAATTGCTCGGGCGTGATGCCTTCCTTCTCGGCACGGAGCATGATCGCCGTGCCGTGGGTGTCGTCGGCGCACACGTAGTGCACCTCGTGCCCCTGCAATTTCTGGAATCGCACCCAGATATCCGTCTGGATGTACTCGACGAGGTGACCGAAATGGATGCTGCCGTTGGCGTAGGGCAGCGCTGAGGTGACCAGCAGGCGACGGGGCATGAAGCGGTCTCGACGGGAAAGCGGCCGATTGTAGCAAGGCGTGTACAATCCGCGCCCTCGAAAAATCACGACAGATCATAGAGGTAGAACGCATGGCGGCGACCGTCGAAGCGATCCGCGAGAGGCTCACCAGCCTCATCGATCCGTGGACCGGCCGGGACTACATCTCGGGCAAGGAAGTGCGGAACCTCCGCGTGGAGGGCGATCGCGTGCTGCTGGACCTCGTGCTGGGCTATCCGGCGAAGAGCGTGCTGGCGGAGATGCGGGACCGCGTGGTCGCCGCGGTGGCCGAGGTGCCGGGTGTGGCATCCGTCGAAGTGACCGCCTCCATGAAGATCGTCGCCCACCAGGCCCAGCGGGGCGTGAAGCTGCTGGAAGGCGTGCGCAACGTGATCGCCGTGGCGTCGGGCAAGGGTGGCGTCGGGAAGTCCACCGTCGCCGTGAACCTGGCGCTCGCGCTGGCAGCGGAAGGCGCGCGGGTCGGGATCCTCGATGCCGACATCTATGGCCCGTCCCAGCCGCTCATGCTGGGTCTCCAGGGCCAGAAGCCGCAGTCACCCGACGGCAAGTCGATCTCCCCCATGGAGAATCACGGCATCCAGGCCATGTCGATCGGGTTCCTGATCGACGCCGAGCAGGCGGTCGCGTGGCGCGGCCCGATGGCCACCGGTGCCCTGGAACAGCTCTTCCGCGACACCCGCTGGAATGACATCGACTACCTCATCGTCGACATGCCGCCCGGCACCGGCGACATCCAGCTCACCCTTGCGCAGAAGGTGCCGGTGACCGGTGCGGTCGTGGTGACCACGCCCCAGGACATCGCCCTGCTCGACGCCCGGAAGGGCCTGAAGATGTTCGAGAAGGTGAACGTGCCCATCCTCGGCATCGTCGAGAACATGAGCACCCACGTCTGCTCGAACTGCGGTCATGAAGAGCATGTATTCGGTGCGGGTGGCGGAGAAAGAATGGCGAAGGACTACGGGGTGACGCTGCTCGGGTCGCTGCCGCTCGACATCCGGATCCGCGAGCAGGCCGATGCCGGCAAGCCGACGGTGGTGGCGGACCCGGAGAGCCGCCCGGCGCAGATCTACCGCGACATCGCCCGCCGCGTGGCGGTGAAGGTGGCGGATCTCGCAAAGGACTCCAGCGCGATCTTCCCGAAGATCGTGATCCAGAACACCTGAACGCCAGTGGCATCGAGCGCCCGGACGGTGCCCTGGTTGTGCGACGATTCCGACTTCTGATCTTTCGACGGCCCGACGCCGTGGAGCACTGCACCCGATGAGCATCAAGTCCGACCGCTGGATCCGCCGCATGGCCGCCGAGCACGGCATGATCGAGCCCTTCGAGCCGCGCCAGGTGAAGGAGGTCAACGGCCAGCGCGTGGTGTCCTACGGCACATCGAGCTACGGATACGACATCCGCTGCTCCGACGAATTCAAGCTCTTCACGAACCTGAACTCGACGATCGTCGACCCGAAGAACTTCGACCCGAAGTCGTTCGTCGATGTGAAGGCCGACTACTGCATCATCCCGCCGAATTCCTTCGCGCTCGCCCGCACCGTCGAGTACTTCCGGATCCCGCGGAACGTGCTGACGGTCTGCCTCGGGAAGTCCACGTATGCGCGCTGCGGGATCATCGTGAACGTCACGCCCTTCGAACCCGAATGGGAAGGCTACGTGACGCTGGAGTTCTCGAACACGACGCCGCTGCCCGCGAAGATCTACGCGAACGAGGGTGTGGCGCAGGTGCTGTTCCTCGAGTCCGACCCCGACGACGTCTGCGAGACCTCCTACCGCGACCGCGGCGGGAAGTACCAGGGTCAGAGCGGCGTCACGCTGCCGAAGATCTGACGCGCCCGGCGTGAACGAACCACCCCCTTCGCCACGCGGCCGCCCGCCGCGACACCCTGACCCGGCCCTGTCCGGTGCGGCGTGTCGTGCCCGTCATCCACGCCCGTCAAGCATGTCCGTCTCCGCCACCGCGGAGTTCTCCCGCACAGGAGTGCCCTTCCCATGAAATATCGCTTCCCCGTCGTCGTCATCGACGAGGACTACCGCGCCGAGAACGCTTCCGGTCTCGGCATCCGCGCGCTCGCCAACGCCATCGAGGGCGAGGGCATGGAGGTGTTGGGTGTGACGAGCTACGGCGACCTGTCGTCGTTCGCGCAGCAGCAGTCGCGGGCCTCGGCCTTCATCCTGTCGATCGACGACGAGGAACTGTCGTCACCCGAGGCGGCGGACAAGGCGATCGCGGACCTGCGGAAGTTCGTGAAGGAGATTCGCCTCCGCAACACCGACATCCCGATCTTCCTGCACGGCGAGACGCGGACGTCGCGGCACATCCCGAACGACGTGCTGCGCGAACTGCACGGCTTCATCCACATGTTCGAGGACACGCCCGAGTTCATCGCGCGCTACGTGGTGCGCGAATCCCGGGCCTACCTCGATTCGCTCGCGCCGCCCTTCTTCCGCGCGCTCACGCACTACGCAGCCGACAGCTCGTACTCGTGGCACTGCCCGGGACACTCGGGCGGCGTGGCGTTCCTGAAGAGCCCCGTGGGCCAGATGTTTCACCAGTTCTTCGGCGAGAACCTCCTGCGCGCCGACGTCTGCAACGCGGTGGACGAACTGGGCGCGCTGCTCGATCACACGGGCCCGGTCGCGGCGTCCGAGCGCAACGCGGCGCGGATCTTCAATGCGGACCACCTGTTCTTCGTGACGAACGGGACGTCGACGTCGAACAAGATCGTCTGGCACTCGACCGTGGCGCCCGGCGATGTGGTCGTCGTCGATCGCAACTGCCACAAGTCGATCCTGCATGCGATCACGATGACCGGTGCGGTGCCGGTGTTCCTCACGCCGACGCGCAATCACTACGGCATCATCGGCCCGATTCCGCTCGAGGAGTTCCAGATCGAGACCATCCGGAAGAAGATCGAGGCGAATCCGTTCGTGCGCGGGAAGAACAAGAAGCCGCGCATCCTGACCATCACGCAGAGCACCTACGACGGCATCAGCTACAACGTCGAGACGCTGAAGCAGATGCTGGACGGCCACATCGACACGCTGCACTTCGACGAGGCCTGGCTGCCGCACGCCGCGTTTCACGATTTCTACGGCGACTATCACGCGATCGGCTACGAGCGGCCGCGCTGCAAGACATCGATGATCTTCTCGACGCAGTCGACCCACAAGCTGCTGGCGGGCCTCTCGCAGGCGTCGCAGATCCTGGTGCAGGACTCCGAGGGCCGGAAGCTCGACCGCGACGTCTTCAACGAGGCGTTCCTCATGCACACGTCCACGAGCCCGCAGTACGCGATCATCGCGTCGTGCGACGTGGCGGCGGCGATGATGGAGGCGCCCGGCGGCACGGCGCTCGTGGAGGAGTCGATCCTCGAGGCGATCGACTTCCGGCGCGCGATGCGCAAGGTGGACGCCGAGTTCGGCGCCGACTGGTGGTTCAAGGTCTGGGGCCCCGACTACCTGGCCGAGGAAGGCATCGGAACGCGCGAGGACTGGATGCTGCAGTCCGGCGACCGTTGGCACGGCTTCGGGAACATCGCGCCCGGATTCAACATGCTGGACCCGATCAAGGCGACGGTGATCACCCCGGGCCTGGGCGTGGACGGCGACTTCTCCGAGCCGGGCATCCCCGCGGCGATCGTGACGAAGTACCTGTCCGAACACGGGGTCATCGTCGAGAAGACCGGCCTGTACTCGTTCTTCATCATGTTCACGATCGGCATCACGAAGGGCCGGTGGAACACGCTCGTGACGGAACTGCAGCAGTTCAAGGACGACTACGACGGCAACCAGCCGCTGTGGCGCGTGCTGCCGGAGTTCGTCGCGAAGCACCCCCGCTACGAGCGCGTGGGCCTGCGCGATCTCTGCGCGCAGATCCACGAGATCTATCGACGCAATGACGTGGCCCGCCTCACCACGGAAATGTACCTGTCCAACATGGAGCCGGCGATGCGCCCGGCGGATGCGTTCGCGCGGATGGCGCATCGGGAGATCGAGCGGGTGCCGGTCGACAAGCTGGAAGGCCGCGTGACGGCCGTGCTGCTCACGCCGTACCCCCCGGGCATCCCGCTGCTCATCCCCGGCGAGCGCTTCAACGCGACGATCGTCCGCTACCTGCAGTTCGCCCGTGAGTTCAACTCGAGCTTCCCCGGCTTCGAGACCGAGATCCACGGTTTGGTGGACCAGTCCGAGGACGGCAAGCTCACGTACTACGTGGACTGCGTGCCGGCGTAAGCGTCGTCAGCGTTCAGGCGGTGGTTTCCGCCGCAGCGCGCAGTCGGGCGCTGCGGGTGGCAGGCCTTCGCTCGACCGGACGCAGGGTCCAGAGGTCGCGCAGCAGTTCGACGAGGGCCCGCACGACGGGATCTGCGGCGCGCGACCGCAGGTGGATGAACTGGAGGCGGGTGGACAGCCGGACGTCCCCCCAGATGCACACCTCGCCGGCTGCCTCGCGGGCGAAGGCCAGATCCTCCCGCATCAGTGCCAGGCCGAGGCCCGCCACCACGAGTGACCCCACCACGAACTCATCGTCCGCCTCCACCACGCGGGTCGGGGCGATGCCGTGCTCCCGGAAGAGGGCGTTCGCCAGCTGGTAATGGGTGCTCACATCCGGGGTCATGATCCAGGGCTCGGCAGCCATGTCGGCCCACCCGGCATTCGCGACGCGGTCCCGCCAGGCCGCAGGGGCCACGATGCGGTAGGTGATGTCCCTGAGGACCACCGAACTGACCGACGGATGGTTGAGGTCGCCGTAGTAGAAGCTCGCATCCAGGACACCATCGCGCACCTTCTCGAAGGCGAGGCCGGACACTTCGTGGTGGAACTCGATGACCATGTGCGGGTGCCGTTCGACCGCCGCCCCCATGAGTTCGCCCACGCGGATGAACTCGGGATCGGACACCGTCCCCACCCGTAGCACGCCTGCGATCTCGCCGCGTATCGCGAGGGCTTCGTCCTGCAGCGCCCGGGCGCCCGCGAGGAGCTGGCGTGCCCCGTCCAGAAGGCGAGACCCGGCGGGTGTCAGCGCCATCCCGCTCGACCGCCGTTCGAAGAGCGCCAATCCGAGGGTCTGTTCCAGCGCCTTGATCTGGCCGCTCAGTGCCGGCTGGCTCAGATGCAGTCGCTCGGCCGCGCGCGTGAGGTGCCCGAGTTCGGCCACTGCCACGAAACTGCGCAACTGATAGAGCTCGACCACGACCACCTCCACACGCCGTCAACGGGCACGATGCTAGCACGGCATGGTGCAGTGCGACATGAAACTCGGCGAGCGATCGGAAATTCCGATCGAGACGATCCGAAGATGCGATTGGCCCCGCGCCGAAAGTGTCCGATAGAGTTGGAAGTGCCCGGTTTGTCGGGAGATTTCTCGAGACAGTGAGGTGTTGGAATGAATGCTCAATCACTCTGGAACAGCCGTCGGGGACTTCTGATGGCCAGCGCAACACCGGGCAGCGCCGCGGCTTATCAAGCCGGATTGGCGGGTGACACCGAGAACGTGGTGCGACGCAATATGTCCACGACTGCCGCTCAGGGGCGGGACGGTCAGGGAGACGGATTCGCCCTGATGTCGCTGGTCACCGAGCGTATCGCCCAGTTCTTCGACGAGCTGGACAGCCTTGCCTGGAGCCGTCAGCAGCACAGCCGCGAAGCGTGGCTTGCCGATGCCCAGAATCTGGCCGAACTGGAAAGCCGGGTGCGTCAACTGGATGGCAACCACGGCCTGCCCGGCCGGGCGCTTTGGTGACGACTTTTCTCGATCGACCGCGGACCTCGGCAAGCCGGGGGCGGTCGTGAGAGTCCGGGAGCAGTGGCTCGCGCTGGCCGTGCTGCTCGCGAGTCTGGTGCTGTTCGATGTGGCGCCGCCGGAATTCGATTTCGACAGTGCGGCCGTTCCGGTCAAGTCGCCGGTGACGGTGGTCGTCGAGCGGATCGCCAGCCCCTGACCTCCCGAGCGTCGCCGGCCGTCAGAGGTCGACGATGCGCTCGTAGTCGACGAAGGCGAACCGCGGCGCATCATCCGCAGCGGCATGGGTCTCGCGAGCCGACTCGCGCCAGACCTTGGCGTCCACGGCCGGGAAGTAGGCGTCGCCCTCCGGGCTGGCATCGACTTCCGTGACCAGCAGACGGTGGGCGCGGGGCAGCGCCACCTGGTAGATCTCCCCGCCTCCGATCACGAACACCTCCGGGACATCGCCGGCCGCGGCGATCGCGTTCTCCAACGACGTGGCGACGGTCGCTCCCGGGACGGCATAGCCCGCCTGCCGCGAAACGATCACGGATCGGCGCCCCGGCAGCAGCCGCCCGATCGACTCGTACGTCTTCCGCCCCATGATCATCACGTGCCCCATCGTGAGCGCCTTGAACCGCTTCAGGTCCTCGGGCAGTCGCCACGGGAGGGCGCCTTCGCGTCCGATCACACCGTTGCGGCCCACGGCCACGATGAGGGAAATGCGCGGTGCCTGGTTCGCCACGATCGTCTAGACCGCCACCGGCGCCTTGATCGCCGGGTGCGGGTCGTAGCCGGACAGCGTGATGTCCTCGTACCGGAACGCGAAGAGATCCCGGACTTCCGGATTCAGCGTCAGCGTCGGCAGCGCGCGCGGGCTCCGCGACAGCTGTTCGCGCGCCTGATCCAGATGATTCGTGTAGAGGTGCGTGTCCCCGAACGTGTGGATGAACTCGCCCGGCGCCAGCCCGGTCACCTGGGCGACCATGAGTGTGAGGAGGGCGTAGGACGCGATGTTGAACGGCACGCCCAGGAAGAGATCGGCGCTGCGCTGGTAGAGCTGGCACGACAGGCGACCGTCGGCGACGTAGAACTGGAAGAGCGTGTGGCAGGGCGAGAGCGCCATGCGCGGGAGGTCTGTCGGGTTCCACGCCGTGACGATCAGCCGACGCGAGTCCGGATTGCGGCGGATGTCCGCCACGACCTGGGCGATCTGGTCGATCGAGCCGCCGTCCGCCGCAGGCCATGAGCGCCACTGGTGACCGTAGACCGGCCCAAGCTCGCCGTTCTCGTCGGCCCATTCGTCCCAGATGCTGACGCCGTTCTCCTTGAGGTAGCGGATGTTGGTCTCGCCCTTCAGGAACCAGAGGAGTTCATGCACGATGGACTTCATGTGCACCTTCTTCGTCGTCACCAGCGGGAAGCCGCGGGCGAGGTCGAAGCGCAGCTGGGCACCGAAGATCGAGAGCGTCCCGGTGCCGGTACGGTCGGACTTGCGCGTGCCGGTGTCGAGCACGGTGCGCATGAGGTCGAGGTACTGCTGCATGGGGTCTCCGGCGGGCAGGGGCAGTGCGTGTGGCACGAGCGTCCGGATTCTAGCGTAGGGGTCGTCCGGGAGGTCGTCGCGTGAGGTCTCGCCGAGGGGGTGCGTGTTAGCATCCCGTCCCCCTTTCGGTCGGAGCCGCGCGATGTCGGGCAACACTCTCGGACGCCTCTTCTGCGTCACGTCCTTCGGCGAGAGCCACGGCCCCGCGATCGGCTGCGTCGTCGATGGTTGCCCCCCCGGACTCGCGCTGTCCGAAGCCGACATCCAGCCCGAGCTGGATCGCCGCAAGCCCGGCACCTCCCGGTTCGTCACCCAACGCAAGGAATCGGATACCGTCGAGATCCTCTCCGGCGTCTTCGAGGGACGCACCACCGGAACGCCGATCGCGATGCTGATCCGCAACACGGACCAGCGCAGCCAGGACTACGGCAACATCGTCGAGAGCTTCCGGCCCGGCCACGCCGACTACACCTACTGGCAGAAGTACGGCATCCGTGACCATCGCGGCGGTGGCCGTCAGTCCGCCCGCGAAACCGCCGTGCGCGTCGCCGCCGGCGCCGTCGCGAAGAAGTGGCTGCGAGAGCGCTTCGGCGTCGAGGTGCGAGGGTATCTGTCGCAGCTCGGTCCGATCCCGATCGGATTCCGCAGCTGGGACGACGTGCACGGGAACCCGTTCTTCAGCGCGGACCCGGACGCCGTCGCCGGCCTCGAGGAGTTCATGGACCGCCTGCGCAAGTCGGGCGATTCGGCCGGCGCAAAGGTGACCGTCGTCGCCACCGGCGTGCCCGTCGGCTGGGGCGAGCCCGTCGATGACAAGCTCGATGCCGACATCGCCTACGCGATGATGGGCATCAATGCCGTGAAGGGTGTCGAGATCGGCGCCGGCTTCGCATCCGTCGCGCAGAAGGGCACGGAGCACGGCGACGAGATGACGACCGAAGGCTTTCTCTCGAACCACGCGGGCGGGATCCTCGGCGGCATCTCGACGGGCCAGGACATCGTCGTCCATGTGGCGATCAAGCCGACCTCCAGCATCCGGCTCGCGCGGCGTTCCATCGACAAGGCCGGCAATCCGGTGACGGTCGAGACGTTCGGACGCCACGATCCGTGCGTCGGCATCCGCGCGACGCCGATCGCCGAGGCGATGCTCGCGACCGTGCTGATGGACCACGCGCTGCGGCATCGCGCGCAGAACGCCGACGTGTCCGTCGCGACGCCGCGCATCGCCGCCGCGGCACCGGAGGGCGCGCGCGAACGGCATCCGCTGCAACCGTCGCGGAATTCCACCGATCCGGACCGCGCGTAGGGAGACGCTGAACTGTTCGCGCGGTCGCGGCGGCTTCGGATGTCTCGTCAGTCCCGGCCCCCGGGGGGCCCAGGTCCGTCTGTCCAGCCGCAACCCGCCGTCGTCGGTGCGCAGCGCCGCGGATCCGCCCGATGAATCCGATCGACCGGCTGCGCGAGATCCATCAGTCCGAC
>VYME01000727.1_pt1 | contig 11858 bp, 9 predicted proteins | sample 5115281 | NCBI WGS metagenome assembly VYME01 (sample SAMN12291780, study PRJNA351875) | freshwater metagenome | isolation source: freshwater lake | place: USA: Michigan, Wintergreen Lake | collected 2013-08-08
CGCCCGCCGCACGCCGGGCGGTCCCGACGGGTGTCCGCGATCCGCGCGCCGCCGCGGTCGGTGCCGCCGCCGTGCTCGTCATCGGACTCGACGACATGTCGGCACAGCAGGTGACCGCCGCCTTTGCACAGCCCATGGGCATGCGTCCCACGCAGCCGCTCAACGCCAACGCCCCCGTGTCCGCCACCATTTCACGCGCCGCCGCCGAACAGATTTTCGGCAAGCCGGCGACCGCCCTGCGCGTGGGCGACACGGGCGCCCCGGTCACGGCGAACTTCCGTCACCAGTGGCGCATGTCCGCCACGCCGGCGCGCAACGTGATCGCCGTGCTTCCCGGCAGCGACCCCACGCGCGCCAGCGAGTACGTGCTCGTGGGCGCACACAACGATCACGTGGGCGTCAACACCGTCGTCGTCGATCACGACTCGGTGCGCGCGTACAACACGGTCGTGCGCCGGCAGGGCTCCAACGACCCGGTGTGCACCCCCACCGTCGAGCAGCAGCGCACGATCGATTCCCTCATCACGGTGGCGCGTGCCGTGCGCACGCCGCGTCGTGACAGCATCATGAACGGCGCCGACGACGACGGCTCCGGCACGGTGGTGATGCTCGAAATCGCCGAGAAGTTCGCGAAGGAAAAGCCCGCCCGCTCCATCGTGTTCATCTCGCATCAGGGAGAAGAAGGCGGCCTCTTGGGCTCGCGCTGGTTCACCGACCATCCCACCATTCCGCTCACGCAGATCGTCGCGGCGCACAACATGGATATGGTGGGCAAGGGGCGCGACTGGCAGGTGAAGTACGGTGGCCCCAACTCCGTGCAGATGCTCGGCGCGCGTCGCCTGTCGCGTGAGTTCGGCGACATCATCGACTCGGTGAATGCGAACATCGCCGAGCCCATGGCGATCGACAAGAGCTGGGACGTACCGGCCAACCCGCTCAATCGCTTCTGCCGCAGCGATCAGGTGAACTACGTGCGCAAAGACATCCCGGTGGTGTATCTGTCGCTGGGGTACGCCATCGACTACCACCAGCAGACCGACGAACCGCAGTACATCGACTACGATCATTCGGCGCGCCTGGGACGGTTCGTGCACCAGGTGATGACGGCCGTCGCCAACCGGCCCGACAAGCCCGCGATTGCCGGCCCGGACCCCACCATGCCCACCTGTAACCGCTAGACCGAGCGGCGTGCTCCAGGTATGGCGCCCCCCCGCTTCCTGTCGCGAAGCAGAGGCGGGGGGGTATTATGTTCGCAAGGTGACGATGGCTACTCCCCAGCAGGTCCAGCAGTCCCAAAACGGTATCGGCAACCGGCTTCGCCGAATGGCCGTGTTCGTGGCCCTCGTGTTTTTTGCCGTGGCGTTCTTCCGCGCGCGGGAGCGCCAACTCGCCGAACGGAGCCGGCTCAGCGAACAAGCCATGGGCGATGCCGCCACGGTCAGGCGGTCCCTCGATGCGGTCATACTGCAAGCGCAGATTCTGCTGCAGTCGGTCACCTCCGTGGTGAATCCGTCGGCGCCGCCGGAGCAGAACGATGCCGTGCTGCAGTCGCTGTTTGCGAGGACGCCCGCAGGTACCTTCGCCAACTTGTACCTCGCGGATACCCTTGGGCGCGTCATTGGCGCCGGCGTCGTCCCCACCGGTGGGCGCACGACCATCAACCTGTGGAAGCGTCAGTACTTTCAAGAAGCGTTGCTCAGCAAGCAGTTCACCGTGGGGATACCGGTGACGTCGCAAACCGTTGCCGGCTCGCCGTGGGTGTTGCCATTCATCCTCCCCATGGTCGACTCCACCAGCGGCCGCGTCGTGGCGCTGGCGGGCGCCTCCATGCGGGTGGACTCACTCGATGCCGTACGCATCGTCAGACGGCTGCCGCCGTTGTCGGTCCTTACGGTGCTTGACTCGTCGGGCATCGTGATCATCCGCACACTCGACGCGGACAACTGGATCGGCAAGATGTATCCCAAGTATCCGAAGCGCACCGTCGTTCTGCCGCCGCTCGGGAAAGATTCGGTGGTGCCCAGTGAAATCGATCGCGTTGATCGTCTCTTCGGCACCGATTTCGCGCGTCAGGGGCGCTGGCGCGTGTACGTCGGTATTCCCATCGCCGAGGCCTGGGGCCCGTCGCAACGGCAGTTCGTGCAGGACATGTTGCTGGGGCTGGGCCTGTCGGCCTGCATCGTGCTCATCGGGTACTGGCTCACACAACGGTTCGTCGAGCCCATCGAATCGCTGACCCTCGACGCGCGCGCCATTTCCGCCGGTGACATGACCCGCCGCTCAGCATTGAACCGCGACGACGAGGTGGGCACGTTGGCGCGCGCGTTCAATCAGATGGCGGATAACATCGTCGATCGTAACCGCGAACTCGCGAGCTCGCAGGAGCAGCTGCGTCAGGTCCAGAAGCTCGAAGCCCTCGGCACCTTTGCCGGCGGCATTGCACACGACTTCAACAACTATCTATCGTCGATTATCGGGCACGCCGATCTGGCCATGGAGGAGCTCGACGCCGACTCGAGCGCTCGACTCGAGCTCGCCAGCATGCTGACGTCCGCACATCGCGCGGCCGACCTGACCAAGCAGATTCTCGTGTTCAGCCGCCGGCAGGTCGTCACACCAACGAACATCGACGTCAATGCGACGTTGCGCTCCATGCAGCGATTACTGGTGCGACTGCTGGGCGAGAATATCGTGCTCCGTACGGAACTTGCCCCCGACCTTGGCAGCGTGTATATCGATCAGGGACAGTTCGAGCAGATCATCGTCAACCTCGCGGCCAACGCGCGTGACGCGATGCCACAGGGCGGGCGGTTTGGCCTGCGCACGTCTCGATGCACGGTCGACGGCAGCCACTTCGTCCACATCGAGATCAACGATTCCGGGGAGGGCGTCCCCCAGGAGATACGCGCCCGCATTTTCGAACCGTTCTTTACCACCAAGGAACGCGCGCACGGCACCGGACTCGGCCTGTCGATCGTGCACGGTATCGTGGTTTCGGCCGGTGGCACCATCATGGTCGACGAGCAGTATGCCGAGGGTGCACGCTTTACGATATCGTTCCCCGAAGGACCCGTCATCGCGGCACCGGCGCCCACCAACGGATCTGCGCCGCCGCAGGGCCGCGCCGAACGCATTCTCCTCGTCGACGATGACCCGGGCGTATCGCTGGTCGCCGAACGCCTGCTGCGGCGCGGCGGGTATCAGGTGGAGACATCCCCCGACGCGGCGCATGCCTTGCAACGGCTCGCGCAGTCGTCGTTCGACCTCATCATCTCCGATGTCGTCATGCCCGGCCTCACCGGCCCGCAGCTGGTGCAGGAAGCGTCCCGTCTTCACGGCCCCATGCGCGTGTTGTTCATCAGCGGCTATCCCGATGATGATCTCTTGCCGTACGAGATTGCCACAATGCACGCAGGGTTTCTGGGGAAGCCGTTTACCAAAGACAGTCTGCTGCGAAAAGTACGCGAAATGATCGACGCGCCGACCGCGTCGCGGCCCGGGACATGAGCCTCCCGCGCACCGCGTGGCTCACCCCGTCGCGGTCACTTGGTCCACTGTTCACACCCGCTCGTGCGCCGCGTATCCGCCAACTCCAGCACCTTCCACGCGCCGCCGTCCTGGCGCACCAGCAGGAAATGATCGATGCCGCAGTGGGAAAACGTCGGGCCGGCAAAGAAGGCGTAGTCCACCCACACGGAGGCGAGATCGCCGTCAATGGACACGCGTTCGTTCCGGATACGTTCATCCCACACATCAGGGTGCGGCGTGCCCACGGCTTTGGCGAACGCATCGACGCCCTGCTCCACCGTGATACGGGGGGCGCCGTTGCGCATCGAGACGGTGATCATGCGGACGCGTGGGTCGAAGACGCTGCGGACCATGGCCGAGTCGCCCTTGCGCATGCCGTCGAAAAGGGTGCGGACGACCGTCATGACCGCCGCCGTGTCGGCGTTGGCCGTGGCGGCCTTCGGAGACTGCGCCGCTAGGCGTGCCGATAGCACCGGCACGGCACAGACCACGGCCACGCCGACGACCGCCAGGCGGGCCCGAGTTGAAGCTGAAAATCGCATAACGGCCCCGGTAAAGGAAACACGCCGACGCCCGACATCACGTCGAGCGGGCGCCTGATGCTCCGGATGGTGTACGAACGCGCCGAGAGGTAGTTTCGCTGGATGCGACCGTTCATGCCACTCATCATGCCGCTCACGGCACACTCCGCCGCGCGCTTCTGCGTGGGGGTGTCCGCGCTCACGCTGCTGGGGATCTCGCCAGTGGCCGCCGCGGCGCAGTCGCTGCAGGCGGTGGGGACGATCTCCGGCGGCAACGCCGTCGCGCTCGAGACGCGAACGGTCAAGCGCACGACCAACGAAGTCACGGCGACCCTGCGCACCACCTTTCTCGAGCCGGCCAAAGCGCCGGGCGGCGCCTGGTACGGGTCGCGCACCAAAGTCGCCGTGCGCTGTGTCGAGGGGACGGTGGCCGTGCTCGAAAATCGTTACTACGGCGACGAGAAGTTCACGAAGATCGCCAACGAGCGTATCGTGAAAATCCCTGGATACGCGGCGCCGGTGCCGGGCTCCGTACCAGCACTGGCCCTCAAACAGCTCTGTCCCGCGAAGTAAACGTCAGGGCGTACCGGCGGCGCGCATGGCATTCATGAACGCATCGAGCGTTGCCACGTTCAAGCGTCCATGGGCATCTGCGGGCTATGCGCGCAGCTGATCGCGGACGACCAGCAGCGCCCCCAACGCCGTCGCCGATCCGCCGTCGGGTGGAATCTTGATGCTGGCGTGGTAGTATTGCCCCACCACCTCGAAGGTCCGGCGCACGCACGGCAGGTCGGTGAGGTGCCCCACGATGACCGTGTCGTCCATCTGCTGGGCACGGGCCGCGTTGATGGCGATGACCGCGATGACTTGCCCCACCATGTTCACCAGCGCGGCCGCCGTGTCTTCACGCGACGCCTCAACGGCATGACGGGCCACTCGGCCGAAGTTCACCGCCGTCGTTTCCGGCGGCAGTGAACCAATGGCCTGGCCGAGAATTTCGCCGATGGTAAGGTTGAGCGTCGTGTCTTTGCCGTGGAGCGCCAGCGCGTCGATCTCACGCGGGTCGACCGTACCGAGCAGCAGGCGCGCGAGCCCCACGAGCGTACCGCCGCCCACGCCGGTGCCACTCACGTGCTTCGCGAGGCCCGGGCCGGCCGCGACGACCGCCGTCCCCGACCCCGCACTCGCCACCACCGCGCGTTCAAGCCCTGTGAGCGCAAGACCACCACGGCCGATCGCCTGCACTTCCGGCACATGATGAATGGCATGCCCGTCGAGCATCGCCGACAGCTCCGTCCGGTTGCCACCGGTGACCGCCATCCAACACACATCGGCGGGCGTCAACTGCCCCTGCGCCAAGGCGAAGCGCACACGTGCGTCGCTGGGCTGCCCTTCGCTGGGCAGACGCCAGTGCCGCGATGTGACGCCGTCGTGAATCACGACATCCGTGTTGCTCGCGCCGAAGTCGATCGCCGCGGCCGGCAAGGACGCGGCCATGTCTAGTGCCCCGGCTGGTACGTGCGCACCGCGTGCTTCTCGACATCCTCGCGGTAGAAATGCACGTCCTTGAACTGCCCCGTCGCGTAGCGCTCACCCTGATTGAAGAAGTACGGCGAGTTGGGATCAGCGTTCACGCCGCCCGCCAGCACGCTCTTGGCACGAATGCGCGGGCCGAACTCCACCGCCGCCACGAAGCTGTTGCCGCGGTTTCCGTAGGACTTCTTGGTGGTGCGCTGGCCCGTTTGTCCGTAGGCAGCAAGCGAGCCCCAGTTGGCCGACGCAAAGGGCACCGGCAAGCTGGGCTTGCTGTCGTCGAAGGTGCCGTTGATGTCGCCGTTGAGACGCTGAAACCGGTTCACGTCACCCCACGGCATTTGCCATGAGCCGAAGTCACGGTCGAGGCGATCCGACGCGGCCGCGAGCGCGGTGAGCACAGCGGCCGGCTGCGCCTTGGTGGCGATGTAGTCGAGCACCGGGACACCCGCCTGACGCGCCGCCGACGCCGACGACAGGGTCACCTGCTCGCCGTAGGCGTTGGCCAAGGTCATGGCGACACTCGCCACGCCGAACCGGTAATCCCACGCACGCAGCGTTCGCACCTGGACGGCGAGCGTCGCGCGCAGCGGGTCGCCAGCCGGCAGCGCATCGTAGGCGGCCAGCACCGGCGGAATGAGCTGTTCCATGGCCGGCAAATAGCTGTCGTACGCCGCCCCAATGAGCCCTTCGACCGTAAAATCCTTGCGGTGCTGCAGCACACGCACCGCGTGCACGCCGCGCGCGTTGTCTTCGCGCTGCGCCGACATGTACACCGGCCAGTCACTCGCCTTGGGGCTGCTCGCGCCCGACGCGGTGAACGGCCAGTTGTTGGTGTTCACGAGCCAACCCGTGGCCGGATTCTTGAGCGTGATCATCTCGTCGAGCGCGTGCAGCCCCTGCCACTCCGTGCGCGGGTCGCTGCCGTCCACCGGCTTGGTGAAATCGATGCCGGCGTTGCGCTTGGGAATGAAGTTGCCGTGGAAGTACGCAATCACGCCATCGGCGTCGGCATACACCGTGTTGTTCGACGAATTGGTGCGCAGCGCCATCACCTGCTTGAACGTCTCGTAGTTCGTGGCCTTGGTGCGGCCGTAGCTCTGCTGAATGGCGTCGAGCGGATTGTTCATCATCTTCACCGCCACCCACTGCGCCCCGTCCATGCGAATGACGGGGCCGTGGTGCGTGAAGTACGCCGTGATCACCTTCTCCGCCATGCCGGTGGCCGTCTTGTACGGCAGACGAATGACCTTCGACGTCACGGGACGCGTGCCGGTGCCGTACTTGTACGTCCACTGCTTCCCCTTCGGCGCGACGGTCTCGAGATACTCATCGATCACATCTCCGCCACCCGAGGTGTGCATCCACCCCAACCGGCTGTTGAAGCCCTGATAGATGAAAAACTGCCCCCACGTCACCGCGCCGTAGGCATTGAGTCCTTCTTCGCTCACCATGTGGATCTCGGGGCGGAAGTAGAAGGACGTGTGCGGATTGATCATGAGCAGCGCACGGCCGTTCACGGTGTTCTGCGGCGCGACGGCAAAGCCGTTGGACCCGCCGGGCTCGTCGCCGAACGGCGCCGGCGTCGCGTCGTCGTTGCGCGAAGGCGCCGGCGTCGCACTGCGCGGGCCATAGAACTGTTCGAGACCACGCAAGTTCACGCTCTCGATGTCACCACCGATGGAGCCTTCGCTGAACGCGAGCGCCATCCACGGTGCGAACGTCGTGAGCAAGCGCGGTTTCACCTGCGGATGCGTGGCGAGATAGTAGTTGAGTCCATCGGACCACCCCACCATCAACGCCTGCAGCCACGCCGGGCTGCGCACGTACAACTGCTTCAGTTCGAGCGTGTCGATGAACAGCTTCATGCGCAGGTCGCGCCAGAGCTCACGCTCCCCGTCCACTTCGGCCAGTCGCCCCAGCGCGTTGATGTAGTTCGTCTCCACGCGATTGAAGTCGTCTTCCGCCTGCGCGTAGATCATGCCGAACACCGCATCGGCATCGGACTTTCCGTACACGTGGGCAACGCCCCACTGGTCGCGTATGATCGTCACACGCTTGGCCTGTTCGGCCCACTTGGCCGGCTGGGCATGGAGAACGGTGCTCGCCAGCAGAACAGTCGCAGCGGCAACAGCGCGAAGCCGGAGGGTCATGGCTCGGTGGGTAAGTCGGTCGGCGGGAGAATCGGCGAAACAACCGTATCGGACACGGGCGCGACCTCGGGGACGATAATCGGCGCGCGATACACCGAAATCGACGTGTCTTCGAGGACGTGAATCCTGGCGCCCTTGGGGAGTATATGGGTCTTGAGATGTTCCGCCACGAGCACGCGCGACCACGGCGCACGCTGCCATCGCTCGATGAGGCGGTCGAGCATGCGCGACTCGTACGGCGGATCGACGAACGCGATGTCGTACTTGTCGGGCACCAAGGCATCGGCAAAGGGCAGCGCGTCCTTCTTGTACACGCGGCACTTGGTCGACACGCGGAGCGCGGCAATGTTCGCCTTCAGCGCGTGCAGACTCGACGGACGGAACTCGACGAAGTCGACATACTTGGCACCGCGCGACAACGCTTCGAGTCCCAACGCTCCCGTTCCGGCAAAGAGATCGGCCACGCGGGCGCCCGCGAGATCTCCCGCAAGCAGCGTCATGATCTGCACGCGCACCGCTTCCGCCGTGGGACGTACGCGAAAATCCTTGGGTGACGTCAGACTGCGGCCACCGAACTTCCCACCGACGATTCGCACCGATTACTCCGGCTGGTTGCGCATATGGTCCGCCAGCTGCTGCAGCCGCAGGCGAAGTAGAGTCTTGAGCTCGTCCGGCGCCTCGTGCTCGGCGAGGGCGTGGTCCATGCACCACAGCCACTCGTCGCGCTCCCGCGCCCCGATGGCAAACGGGAAGTGTCGCATGCGCAGACGCGGATGGCCGTACTTCTCGGTGTAGTGCGGCGGGCCACCGGTCCAGCCGCACATGAAGAGGAACAGCTTCTCCCGCGACACCTTGAGATTGGCGGCGTGCAACGCGCGAATCTGGGCGGCCTCTGGCGCCGTGTCCATGAGGTCGTAGAAGCGGTCTACCAGCGTCCGGATGCCGGGTTCACCGCCAAGCTGTTCGAAGTGCGTGTTCACTCGCGGAAGCCTAGCGCAGCACCGGAGGGGGGAGCAAGCAGCTTCGCCGAGGTGGGCGGCGAAATTCGATGACGCGAGGGCCATACGCCGACAGCGCGCCCTGTCATTCGACAAGGCGCGCTGACGACGCTCGATCTCGTACCCGACGGCGTGCCGGCCAGCGCTCAGCGCGGGAACGTGGGGCGAACGATGCCGCCACCGTTGGCAATGATCCCCCCCATGGGGCCCATCCCTCCGCCAGCGAGGATGATCCCGCCGCCGCCGCGGCCGTTTCGCCCTGCACGCCGACGGTCGTGTTCTTCGCAGTTGTCGATGCCGGCGGCCCCACCACGAATAATCACGCCAATGATGCCGCCCCAGCCGCCACGACGGCCGGTGCCGGTCCCCATCTCGCCGTGGCCTTCGGCGTCGCCGCTACCCGCTGAGGGGCCGCGAGACGTTGCCGTGCCCACCACGGGTTCTGGCTCAGGATAGTGAATGCCGGGTTGTGGCGTTGGCGCCGGCGTGGGCTCGACCGTCTCGGTCACCGCCACCGCCGGCGCCGGCGCCTCCTCGGGGAGCTCGACGACGGCGACCTCCTGACGGGGGCGCGGCGTACGACGCGGCGTGTTCACCGCGTCACGCTTCCCCCGTTCCGTACCGCTTGGCGCATTCCGCGGGCCGCCCTCGATGGCGGAGACGACCGCCGTCTGGGGGGCGCGCGCGTTCGCGGCCAGCTGGAGATCACGCTCCAGATCGGCCGTCATGCCCCCCTGCTCCCGATCGCCACCACAAGCGAGCATCCCGACGGCGACCACCATCCCGGCGGCCACTCTTGCCCGCCGTCCACGTATGTTCCTCTGTCGCACAGCCCCTCCAATCACCGCGGCGTGCGCATCCGACCCCCGCCGGCGTGCCACCGATACGGCTGGGCAAAGCAATTGCTGGGCCATATCGTCGTGGTAGACCGTTCCGAGTGATCGCGAGCACCTGCTGTCTCGCGCGCGTCTCTTTTCGGGGACAGGTTCGCTCAGGAAGTGTCCGCCCTGTGAGACCCCCCCCGACCTTTCACCACTCTGCATGACGCGCCCCCTGCCCCCCACTTTCCGACACACGGTGCTCGCTCTGGCCATCGTGGGCACCGTTGGCCTAGGGTCCGCCTGCCGGAATCCCGAACAGATGGCCCCCGAGGAACGACGGGCACTTGCCGATTCGCTGAGCGCACTGGTCGTACAGGCTTACGACTTTTCGCAGCCCGGCGCGCCCGACCGGTTGCTGGCCCTCTACCCCGAGTCCGGCCGAGTCATTTCGGCGGTGGCAGGCCGTGTGACCACCACGCGCGACACCCTCGCCGGCGAAATCCGCGGCTTCTGGCAACGCGTGGGACAGAACATGCGGGACCCCAAGTTCGTGCTGGGCTCCACGTACGTCGACCTGATCACCCGCGACGCCGCCGTGGTCACTCTCACCTACAGCATACCCCACCTCACCCCCCGCAACACCCCCCACGTCGTCAGCGGGGCGTGGACGATGCTCTGGCGCCGGCAGGGCGGGCAGTGGCGCATCGTGCAGGAGCACCTCTCCGACACCCCGGAGAGCACGGCACCGGGAGCGGCGGTCGAGCCGGGGGCGGACCGTACGCACGACCACAGCCATTAACTCCCCCACTTCTGCGGTCTGGGCTCCTGCCGTCCGCCGTCCCGGCGCGTCAGTCCCGCGAGAATGCCGCGAGCGTTGGCCCCATCGCGTCGATCGTCTCGCGGGCATGCCACCGGTCGCGACCGTTGTACAAGAACGCAAAGGCCAGGATCTCGCCGTTCTCGGCGGTCACGTAGCCCGACAGGCCAATGACCTCGCTCGTCGTGCCGGTCTTCGCGTGCAGGTTACCCTGCGCCGGCGTGGCGCGCATGCGGTTGCGAAGCAGCTCCGATTCGCCAGCCACCGGCAAGGACGCATGAAACGCGCTCCCCCACGGGGCGCGGTGCGCGTGTCCCAGCAACTGCACCAGCGCGCGCGGCGTGACGCGATCGAGCACCGAGAGGCCACTGCCATCGGTGGCGCTCACGGCATCGGACGACGCGCCGACCTCGGCGGTGAGAAACTGCTGCAACGTTTTCGCGGCGGTCTCCGCCGAACCGACCGTCTGGTGATTGCGTCCGCGCGCCGCATTTCGAAAGAGCAGCTCGGCAAAAATATTGATGCTTTCGCGATTCATCACGCTGACAAGTCGCGCGAGTGGCGGTGACGGGAGGCTCGTGACCAACGGGGCACCGTCCGGTGCACGCCCCACGCGGACTTCGCCGGCAACGGGAATCCCCTGCGCCTCGAGCGCCGACTTGAACGCGCCAGCGGTGAAGGTGACCGGATCCCCCACCACGAGCTGATGGCGGGCCGTACCAGCACGCGCGCCAATGGTGCCCGACACGACGACGTGATCATCACCGATGCGCCGCGCATTGATGCGCGTGCCGCCGCCAGCAACGGTGCGCACGGTGTTGACAATCGTGAGCCCGGCGGTGGCGGGCTCCAGAAACACCGTGGCGGCCCCACCGATCCCCCCGGGGGTAATCCCCACGATGACGATGTTTTCGTTGAGCGTGAGGGCCGAGAATGGCGCCGCGTAACCGGCACCGGCGTAGCGTGTGAGCCACCCCTCGGGAATGCGACGGCTCTCCATGCCGCTCGCATCAGCCACAATATCGCCCGTGACGCGCGTAATGCCGGCGCCGGCGACGAACTGGGCCAGCAGCGCCATGGACGCCCCGGGGCCGCCGCGCACGAACCGTGGAGACAGCGACGGATCACCATCGCCACGCAAAACCAAATGGCCCGTGAGCGTCCCGTCGGGGCCAACGCTCCCCTCGCGAAGCACATCGGTGCTGAAGGTGTGCTCCGGACCCAGCGTCTCGAGCGCAATCGCGGCCGTGAACAGCTTCATCGTGCTCGCGGGCACCAGCTTCGCGCCCGCCCCCTGCGCAAACAGGGTGTCGCCACGGGTCAGGCTGACCACCATGGCGCCCCAATCGCCGGTCGTGGTGCGGCTGCTCAGCAGCGTCCCCAAATCGGATGCGAGCGCGTCGGCTCCGCGCGGCGTGGTGTAGCGCAACGCGGGGACGATCGGTGTACGGACGCGCGCCTTGGTTGCCCGCGTACTCCGCTTGGCC
>VYME01000544.1_pt1 | contig 11845 bp, 12 predicted proteins | sample 5115281 | NCBI WGS metagenome assembly VYME01 (sample SAMN12291780, study PRJNA351875) | freshwater metagenome | isolation source: freshwater lake | place: USA: Michigan, Wintergreen Lake | collected 2013-08-08
CGCACCGCGTCGGCCAGCTCGGCGAAGTCGCGGCCCGCTGCCGGGCCCGCCAGCGCCAGCTCGCGCAGCACGCCTTCGATGCCACTCCCGGCCCGGCCCGCGGTGACAGTGACCATGCGCTGTTCCACGAACAGCACATCGAGGAGTGCATCACCGAGCCGCAATCCGGCTGCGAGCGAGGCGGCCACCGACACTGCAGCGTCGAGGTTGGTGCCGTCGCCCTCGTCGACGAACGTGTCGAGCACGAGTCCCAGTCGCGCGAAGTACTCCTCGCCGGTCTCCTTCACGACGAGCCGGCCGGAGCGTGCCGTGCTCGGCCAGTGGATGCGCCGGACGGGATCGCCGGGGCGATAGTCGCGAAGCTGGAGGAACTCCTGGCTGTCGCCCACCTGAGGCACGGCCAAGGCACCCGCCGGACGATGCCGCCGGCCGGTGGAGTACGCGATCGGCGGCACCGGATGCAGCGCCGGCAGCACCAGCAAGGACATCGGCGTGACCGTCGTGTCGACGGCGTTCACGAGGCCGAGCGGATCCGGGCGCAGCAGGTGCGTCGCTTCGAACTCCAGCCAGCCGCGGCGCAGCGGCATCAGTTCGACCGCGGCTTCGGCGCGTCCGCGAGGATCGGGCGGCGCGACGGACGCGAGCGGGATCCGCGCGCCGCGATTGCGATCGAGCAGGGCGAGCCAGCGCGGATACCCCACACGCCGGTCGAACGCATTCGAGGCGGGCGCATGGCGTGCCGCCCGGAACTGCGCGTCATCGGGATAGGCATCCACCAGCGAGTCCATCACGGAGAAGTCGGCGCGTCGACCGTCGCGGATCCGGTCGACGCCGACCGCGTAGCGGATCGGCACACCGACCGTCACCGTCGGCGGCAGGCGGCGCGTCACAACGAATCCCGGACGCCATCGCCACGAGAGGACCCACGCGCAGAGCAGGAGGGCGAGTCCGAGCGCGAAGACCTGGTAGGCCACCGTCCGCGTCGTGTCGATCGCGAGGATGGCGGAGGCGAGGGTCACTGCGGCAACGCTTCGCCCGGCAGAGGTGAATCGCCGGTCGCTCCATCGGGAGATCCGGTAGGCGGTCCGGAACCCGCGAAGCAGGCGCTTCAAGCCGGGACGGGCACCGACTTCAGGAGATCCCGCATCACCTCGGCGCCGGTCGCGCCCGCATGGCGCCGGTCCGGGGTCGGGACGAGGCGATGGGCGAGCGCATCCACCGCGATCTCCTGCACGTGCTCGGGTGACACGAAGCTCTCGCCGTCGAACGCAGCGAGTGCCTGCGCGAGCTTGACGAGCGCGAGGGACGCCCGCGGACTCGCCCCGAGCGCAACACCTGGCGCTCGACGGGAGGCGCCGACGAGATCCACCACGTAGCGTTTCAGCGCTTCGGAGACGCGCACACCGGCCAGGGCGGCGCGCGCGGCGAGAACGTCGTCGACACTGGCCACCGGGGTGAGCGCATCGAGGGGATCGCCACCCTCGCGGGCGGAGAGCATCGCGACCTCCTGCGCCGGATCGAGATAGCCGAGCTGCAGCCTCAAGGCGAAGCGATCGAGCTGGGCTTCGGGGAGCGGATACGTCCCGTGGAACTCGACGGGGTTCTGCGTCGCCAGCACGAAGAAGAAGGGCGGCAGGCTGTGACGTTCGCCATCGACGCTCACCTGCCCCTCGGCCATCGCCTCGAGCAGCGCGGACTGCGTGCGCGGGCTGGCGCGGTTGATCTCGTCGGCGAGCAACACGTGCGTGAACACCGGACCGCGATGGAACTGGAAGCTGCCCGAGCGGGCGTCGTAGATCGAGACGCCGGAGATGTCGGACGGCAGGAGGTCGGGCGTGAACTGCACGCGCTTGAACGTGGCATCGAGGCAGCGCGCGAGTGCCTTCGCGAGGGTGGTCTTGCCGGTGCCGGGGACATCCTCGAGGAGGACGTGGCCGCCGGTGACGAGCGCGGCGCAGAGCTTGCGGATCGTCGTCGCCTGCCCGACGACCACCTCGCCCGCCTTCGCTGCGACGCGATCGTGCAGGCGCCGCGGAAGGTCGGCGCCGGCGGTGTCGTGGGAAGGATCCGGCATCTCGACCGGGCGGCGCGCCTCAGCGGGCCGCGGGCATGTTCGGGTCCGTGACGAATCCGAGCTTCGTGAGCCCGGCGTTCCGCGCGAGCGCCATGATCTCGGCGAGCCGCTGGTACTTCGTGTTCATGTCGGCACGGAGATGCAGCTCGGGCTGCGGAGTGCGTGCGGCCGCCTGGGCCATGGCCGCCGGGAGATCCGCCTCGGCCACCACGGCGTCGTTCCAGAACACGCGCCCTTCGGCGTCGACCGAGAGCGTCACTGTCTCGGGTTGTTCGGGGTTCGCGGAACTCGCCGCCTTCGGCAGGTCGATCTTGATGCCGTGGGTGAGCAGCGGTGCGGTCACGATGAAGATGATGAGCAGCACGAGCATCACGTCCACGAGCGGCGTGGTGTTGATCTCGGACATCGGCTGCGGTGTCGGTGCCCCGCCCTGATCCTGGAAGCTGCCGAAGGCCATCGTCGTCAGTCCCCTCAGGCGGTGCGGGCGGCGCCCACCGGCGCCACGCCCGACCCGGCGGGACCATCCACCCGTGCCCCGGTCGCGAGGAAGGCATGGAGGTCGTGAGCGAAGGCGTCGAGGTCCGCGAGGATCACGCGGTTGAGGCGCGTGAGGGCGTTGTAGCCGAGCACCGCCGGGATGGCGACGGCAAGGCCGAGTGCCGTCATGATCAGCGCCTCGCCCACGGGGCCGGCCACCTTGTCGATGCTGGCCTGGCCACTCGCACCGATGCCGATCAGGGCGTGGTAGATGCCCCAGACGGTGCCGAACAGCCCGACGAACGGTGCCGTGCTGCCGACCGAAGCGAGCAGGGCGAGACCGGTCTCCAGCCGCGCCTGCGCCCGGTTGATCCCCTGCCTCAAGGATCGCGTGACGAACTCGGATAAGGAGAGTGCCTCACCCAGCCGCCCCGCCTGATGGCGCTGGTGATGCGCCGCGCCGCTCACGCCGGCGCGGGCGAGTTCCACGAAGGGATTCGTGGGCCCGGCGCGCATCTCGTCGACGGCGCGGGCGAGGTTGGTCGTGTTCCAGAAATTGTCGATCGTGCGGCGGGCACCCTGGCGGATGGACCACGCCCGGAACACCTTGGAGAGGATCACGGCCCAGCTGCCGACGGACATCGCAAGCAGGAGCACGGCGATCGCCATCCCGACGGCGTCGGTCTGCTGCAGGAAGGCGATCAGGCCGTGGGGCGCAGGGGTCGGGTTGGTCATCGAAACGTCCTGGGAATCTGAAATGCGCCGGCGTGATCCGGGGCAGGGCGACCACCGCAGAGTCCGCCGCGCCGCACGCCTCCCCGGCATTTCACGGTCGCCGACGGCACACGTCGACACTACCGCTCAGGAGACCGCCGGGCCACGGGCGGACTGGATCGGCGATGGACGCGGGTCCGACCTCAAGTGGCGGAAGCCCGCATCGGGTGACCGTGCCCTGCGCGGAACTTCGCAGGCCTAGTCGCCATACATGCGCTGCATGCGCTCCCGGCGTTCCTGCGCCTCGATCGTGAGGGTGGCCGTCGGCCGGGCGAGGAGTCGGCGCACGCCGATCGGCTCGCCGGTCTCGGCACAGTACCCGTAGGCACCCTCATCGATACGCTGCAGGGCCTCGTCGATCTTCTTCAGGAGCTTGCGCTCGCGATCGCGGGTCCGCAGTTCGAGGGCCTGCTCCTCCTCCTGCGTGGCGCGGTCGGACACGTCGCTGGTCGCCTCGGTCTCCCGAAGGTGTTCGCTGGTGTCTCGCACGTTCGCCAGGAGTTCCTCCTTCTGGCGGCGCAGCCGGTCGCGGAAGAAGGCGAGCTGGGCTTCGTTCATGTAGTCCCTGGCCGGCTGGGCGATCAGCTGCTCCTCGGTGAGGAGCACCTTGCCGGATGCTGGCTTCGCAGCGGCTTTCGCCGCTGGGGTGGCAGGGACTGCGGCGGGGGCGTCCGGCACTGTCGCGGCGGACACGGTGGCAGCGGCATTGGCCGCTGCGCTGGCAGCTTTCTTCGTCGGTTTGCGTTCCATAGGTACTTCTCGGCACAGCCTCCGATTTTGGCGGCGGGGAAGAGTGCACTGGTACGGCCCGAAGCGCAAGATGCCGGACGGAAAAAGCGACTCCTTCCCGAGTAGCGGCGCATCGTACCTGCAAACCGGTCGGCATGACCGGTATGCGCGAGCCGCAGCTCGGGAGCCTACGGCTAGACGTGGAACCGCGTGGGCTACACTGGCCCGCCCTCTCACGGAGGAACACCCGCATGGACGCCAACCCCACCGCCTCCGGCCGCGCGAAGGAAGCCACCGCCAGGCGCATGGCCCGATGGATGGCCGCCGCCCTTGTCGCGGGCGCCATCGCGGGTCCGGTGCATGCCGAGTTCGTGAGCAGCGACAAGCTGTTCGACTGGCTGACGGAAGCCTCCCGCAACGGCGGCTCGTTCAAGGACTCCACGATCTCGCTCGGCTTCGTGGTCGCCGTGCACGATCTCCTGCCCGACGGGGAAGTCTGCCTCCCACCGAAATCGACGGCCAGACAGGTGCAGCTCGCCATCCTGAAGTGGATGAAGGACAACCGGCTCCAGTGGGACCCCGTGGGTGCCCGCACGGCTCGCCGGGCACTGCTCGAAACGTATGGCTGTCCGGGGGAGTCGGCGCAATGAATGCACCGCTCGGCAGTCGGCGGCTGCGTGTCGGCATCGCGGGTACCGGTGCGATCAGTCAGTACCACCTCGTCGGCTGGCAGGCGCAGCCCGACGTCGAACTCGTCGCCCTCTGCGATCCCGATCCCGTCCGGGCAGGGAGCCGCGCCAAGGAATTCGGCATTCCGCGAATCTACGCGTCGATGGAAGCGATGCTGTCGGCCGAATCCCTCGACGCCGTCGACGTCATCACCCCCGTCGGTACCCATGCACCTCTGGTGCGTCTTGCGGCCGATGCCGGCGTCCATGTGTGCTGCCAGAAGCCGCTCTGCGCGACAGTCGCGGAAGCGCGCGCGCTCATCGATGACGTGGGCGATCGGGTGCGCTTCATGGTGCATGAGAACTATCGCCACCGCCCCCACTACGCCGCCATCCGGGAGTGGCTGGCGGCGGGTCGCATCGGCCGCCCCACGGCCGCGCGTATGACGGTCCGCGGCGCGTGCACGTTCACCGGCGACGGGACGGAACCGTTCCTGCTGAAGCGGCAACCGTATCTGCGCGAGTTCCGCCGCCTGCTGGTGTTCGAGGTGCTCATCCATCACCTGGACGCCCTGCGCGTGCTGCTCGGCCCCCTCGAAGTGCAGCACTGCATGCTCGACACGGTGAGCACGGAGATCGCCGGCGAGGACGTCGCGCTCGTGATGCTGCGGGGGCGCGACGGGCTCGGCTGCCTCGTGGACGGCCACATCGGCGCCCCCGGCCATGCCCCCCTGCCCGCCGACCGCCTCGAGATCACCGGCACGACGGGGACGCTCGTCTTCGATCGCGACCGCCTCTGGCTGGAAGGCCGGCCGGAGACCCTCGTGACGTTCGATCTCGCGAAGAACTACCAGGTGTGTTTCAGCGCTGCCGTCGCGGATTTCGTGTCGGGACTGCGCAGCGGCGCGCCATTCCAGACCGACCGGCTGGAGAACATCGAGACCCTCGAACTGATGGAAGCCTGCTATCGCGCAGCGGGTGTGGCGATCGATCCTTGATTGACCCCGGGCCCGCCCGGGTCAGTCACCGCGACCGGGCCCGATGCCGAACCGCCCGGCCCAACCCAGCCCCGCGATCGTCTCGCCCTTCGGCCGGTATTCGCAGCCGATCCATCCGTCGTATCCCAGGCTGTCCAGCAGATCGAACAGGAACGGATAGTGGATCTCGCCCACATCCGGCTCGTGCCGCCCCGGCACCCCTGCGATCTGAAGGTGATGCAGCCGCGGGAAACACGTCCGCAGGGTGTCGGCGAGGTGCCCCTCGAGGATCTGCATGTGATAGCAGTCGAGGTGCAGGCGGACGTTGTCGCGGGCGATGGCATCCAGCAGTCGGCAGGCGTGATCGGAGTGGTTCAGGAAATAGCCGTGCATGCCCTCGGTGGTGTAGCTGGGCCCGCCCTGCACCACGCCCATCCGCGGATTGATCGGCTCGATCACGACCGTCATCCCATGCGGTGCGAGCACGTCGGCCGCCACCCGCTGGTTGGCGATGTACACGGCCTCGCACGCGGCGTAGTCCATGCCGGGGCCCACGACACCCGCCATCACATGCACCGTCGGACACCCTAGCGCCCTGCCATAGGTGATCACCCGTTCCAGGCTTGCGCGGAACTCGGCCTCACGACCCGGAATACACGCCAGGCCGCGCTCCCCGGCGTTCCAGTCGCCCATGGGAGCATCGAACAGGACCATCTCGAGCCCATGCGCATCCAGCCGCGCGCGGAGCTCGTCAGGTGCATGGTCGTACGGCACCTGGAACTCCACCCCCTGGAACCCGCAGGCGGCGGCTGCCGCAAAACGGTCCAGGAAGGGAAGTTCGGTGAACAGGTAGTGCAGGTTGGCTGCGAATCTCGGCAAGGCACTCTCCATCGATCAGGGCAACACATCGCCGGCCAACATATGAGCCGATCGAGCCATGCTCACGAACACAAATGGACATGCAACTGCAACGCGCCGCCGCAACACTCCACGATCGGGCGTGAATGGCACGCACCGGCTGATCGGACCACCATGGGCGATACCTTCCGCGACCGCATCCCACCGGATGCCCGCGAAGCACTTTACCGCGAGAACGCATGCGCGCGCCTGTCGCCGCCACGCATCGCGCCGGACGCGATCGGCGCTGACACGTCCGTCGCCGTGCTAGGGCTCGAACAAGGCACCATCAGCCGCCTCTACCGCTGTGGCATTGTCCGCCTGCCCGACCTGCTGAACCACGGCGTGGAAGATCTCTGGCGCCGCGTCGGCCGCCACGGCATCACCGATATCCTGCAGCGCCTCGAACAGCTCGGCATCACTCTTCCGTCGCTCACCGACCAGGCGCGATGGCGCCTCGGATTGCTGGAACGCGAAGCCGCGGCCGTGACACTCGATGTGGAAACGCCGGTGGTCGACCTCTGGCCCAGGCTCGGACAGCCGCTCGTGGACACCTTGATGCGGCGAGGCCTGCTGCGGCTGAAGGACCTCGCGCCGCAGGATGACGACGCAGTGCTCCAGCTTTACCGACTGGGGCGCGCGAACCTCGGGCGCATCCGTGAACTCCTGGAAGCCTCGGTCGACTCGGCCCATGGTGACGACAGGCTCTGGATGGAGAAGGGGATCGACGCGATCCGTGTGCGGGAGAAGAATGGGCGACGCCAGGCCCGGGGCGTCGAACCGGAACAGCGCCGCGGAAGAAGCACGGGCGGCCGCGGCTCGGTCGCCAACACCATGGCCGTCAACCGAGGTCTGCCACCATGAGCGACAGGAACGTCGAGCCGCTGGAATCCAACTGGTCGGACTACATCGATGCGCTGCGCCGATTCGAACCGCCCACGCCACGCCTCGCCCGTCGGCAGCGGGCATTGGACGAGCAGTCGGACGGCGCCACCCTCCGCGATGGCGATGCCGGACGGTGGTGGAAGCCGCCCGGTACGGACAAGCCTAGAACGTGAGCACCGCCGAGATGTACAAGGACATCGCGTCGAAATCCGCGAAACTGCCGAACGCAGCGTTCGCCTTCCGCTTGTCGTACGAGAGCGTCGTATCGATGCGGGTCTGACGCAGCGGCAGCCAAGTGAGCGTCGCCGAGAGGGAATGGATCTGGTCGGAGCGCTTGTCGGTCGTGGTCGTCACGAAATTCGGATCGCCCTCGAAACTCCGCCGACGAAGTCCGTAGTTCGCCTGCGCGCTGAGCTTGTCCGAAATTGAGTACGACGGTGTGACACTGAACCCACGAGTCAGAATGTAGCTGCTGGTGGCGTCCTCCCACGCACCGATCTCCTGGAAGACGGACGTCGTCCACGTCGTCTTGTCGCTCTGTCGGTACGTGAGGTTGACGCGGCCGGTGGGGCCCGTGAAATTGCGCTGCGACACCTGCTGATGCTGGCGTGTGGTGAGACCGGCACTGCCGGTGATACGCGTGAGCCCGCTCAACTGGTACTCCACGTTGCCTTCCAGGGTGTACTGGCGGAACCCGTTGTCGATGGTCGACCCACCAGTGACGACACGGTTGGGAAAGCTGCCGTCCACATACCGGAAGGTCAGCCCGAGAAAGTCGTCGGTCCCCTTGCTGTAGTGGCGGGTGCCCACCTCGGTGATCCACTGCTGCTGGTTGGCACTGGTGAAACGAGACAGGCTGTTCTCGATGTCGACGTACCGGATACCCGCGCGCAGCTTCCAGTCGGCGCTCATCCGCAGCATCGCACTCGCGTACAGCGCAGTCTGCGCCCGCAGGTTGCGCGTCTCGCGCTGGTCGTTCGCGAAGAAGTCGTACAGGTTCGACGCGACCTGTGTCTTCTCGATTCCGGCATCGCCGTCCCAGCGCTCACCCACCACCCAGTTCCAGGTGCCGCGGACGTTGTAGGCCTGATAGTTCAGCGTGTCATAGGTGACGTGCCGGTTCTCGGTGATCTGGGAGCGGAGCGCGAACGTCTGTCGGTTCCAGTAGTGGTCGACATCGAGCCCGAGCCGCAATCCGAGTGTCGTATCGCCGCGCTGGTTGTTCTTGAGGTACGGGGCCGCCGCGTTCGGAAACCGGTCGTCCAGGTAGAAGACGTTGTTCGTGTACGTGTAGGTCAAGCCCACGCTCGGACGGATGCGGTCGCCTTCCAGTGCGTGGGTGGCGGAGGCTGCACATGCGAGAAGCAAGGCACCCGCCATGGGATGAAGGCGGGGGTGCGGGCGGAGAGTAGGTCGCATCGTTCTTCTTCGTGAGGTCACCAGAACTGCCACGCCCGAGTATAGAGGACCCATGCGCCCAGCAATCCGTTGGTGACGGCGTGGGCCACCGTTGGGGCCCAGAGGTTGCCGGTGACCCGGTACAGCCAGCCGTATGCCAGGCCCGCGAGGATGCCCGCGAACCATTCGTTGTGCTCGAATCCGAAGACGACCGACGACACCAGCAGCGCCTTTGCCGTCACGGCCGCGGGCATCACCGTGCGGAAATTGGGGTTGTCGATCCAGCGCATCACGAAGGACCGCCAGAAGAGCTCCTCCATCACCGGCACCACGAGCGCTGCACCTGCGATCCGGAAGAGCGCGAGGGGCACGTTCACGTGGTCGCCATCCCGAGGATCGAAGCCCTTGCCCGGGGCGCCGAGGTGCATCCACGACGCGGACAGGTTCACCCACAGCAGGAAGACGATGATTCCCAGGGCCAGGGACAGCGCCCAGTAGCCCCCGGGCATCGAGAACCGCCCGCGCAGTTCGTCGTACTGCTTCCAGAAGAAGGCGAGCGCCAGAGCCACAAGCACCGCGCGGACGGGGTAAAGCCACCGCACGTCGAAGGCCGAAGTGTCGGCCACCGCCCCGCTCAGGGCGAGCAGGGCGATGTAGATCGCAAAGGGTATGACGCGGGTGGCAGCGGGGTTGGCAAGCCAGGTGGGCATGGAAGACCTGTCGGGGATTGGAGACACCGGATTATCACAGAGCCCCGCGACGACGGGTCAGCGGTTCTGCGCAGGTGCCGAGAGGTTGTCCGCACGGTCCCGGTACGATTCCAGAAGGGCATCGACCTTCGCCCGTTCGAGCCCGGTGAAGGGTTCGGCGCGCTTGACGGCCTGCCAGACCGAGACATCGCGATAGCGCTCCATGAGCTCCCGGAAGAGCTGAGACAGTTGCAAGCCGCGTGCCTCGCAGGCGGCGCGCTGGCCCTCGACCGCCTGGTGGGCGGCCTGCTTTCGGGCGACATCGGCGCGGCACGCCTCTCCGGCGGCCTTCAATGACGCGACCTCACCGCTCAACGTGGCACTGCCGCTCTCCGCCGCCGCGAGCCTCGCCGTGAGCGCGTCCCGCTCCTTCTGCAGGGCATCCCGTTCCCCCTGCAGCTTGGTCACTTCCGCCTGCAATTCGGCCGCACGGCGCCGCTCACGCCCAACGGCGGCTCCCGCTTCCGTTGCTTTGGCCGCTGCCTGCTTGGCATCGGACTCGGCCTTCAGGCGTGCCTCCTCGGACGCCGCCCTGGCGTCCTCGGCCTGCTTCTGGGCTGTCTGCGCACGCCGCAGCAACTCGCGATCGCGACTCGCCGCCTTGCCCGGGTCCTGTGCCCATGCCGTCCCGGTCGCCGACAACACCAGCGACACCGCGACGATCAACGCCCTGTAGGGGCGTCCACTACGGTCAGAAGCGCGCACTGAAATCCACCTGCAGGACGTCGATTTCGAGTGGCAGCCGGAGGTCGGCACCGGTGCCGGAGGCAGGCCCGGAAATGGGGCTGCCTGAGAGATAGCGGAAGCGCAGGCTCACGTTGCGATCGAGGCCATACAGCACGCCGGCCGTGTAGCCCTTGGTATCGGTGCCCCCGAGGTAGAAGTTGGAGTCGGCGAAACCGTCGAGCACGGCATCGCGCTCGAGGTATCGGTAGCCGAAGAACGCCTGCCAGTCGTGGCGCGCCCGCATGACTTCGCTGCCTACGGTGATGCGGAGCTGCCAGGCGTTGATCTTGGGCTCGATGAGAAGACCGGTGCGCGCGAGGATTTCCGATTGGTTGAATCCGATGTTGCGTGCGTAGTCCCCGGACACCCGCACGTGGAACGGATCGAGGTAGCCCACATCGAATTCGCCCGAGAGGTTCAACACACGGAATCGCGAGGCGAGCCCGTAATCCGAGAAGACCGCCTGCGTGCTCTGATCGAAGCGCAGATCCACGACCGAATTGCCCTTCTGACGGAAGCGGGGCCGGGTCCAGTCGTTGGCGTTCACGGCCAGCGGATCGCGGTTCGGCCGTCCCTCGACGTCCGAATACTCGAAGAGTGCGCCGGCCAGCTTCGCACGAAGCGCGTTCGCGCCCTGCCACTCGACACCCGCCTGCGCGCCGTACAACCACTTGTTCGAGGCATTCGGCGCGGTCGGTGTCCGGCCGCCGGACTCGATGGCGAAGGCACCGACCGTACCGAATGCCGTGGTCGATGCCGAAATCCCGGGCTTCACCGACATCGCCGCGCCTTCGAAATTGAGGTCCTCGTCCCACACGAGATCAGTGGGCCAGAACCACGGGTTCGCAATACGACCTGCGGCAATGCTCAGGCGCTCGTTCGGATCCCACTTGAAGTACGCGCGTTCGATGAGGAACTGATACGGTGCACTCCCGTTGCCCATCACCTGGTTCGCGGTGACCGGACTCTGCAGATTGCCGCTGGCAAGCCGGACGCCGATCCCGAGCGTATCGGTCACCCGGGCGAGCATCCCGAGCCGCATCCGGATCCGCCAGAGTTGCTCGTTGGACTGCGTGTTCAGGAGGTTCGTCCCCGCGATCGCGTTGTAGTTGACCGCCGGCGTGTTGTCGGGCTCGAACCGATCGGCCTGGAAGCGGAGCCGCAGATCCCCTTCCCAGGAGATCCGATCCAGCCATTCGGGCAGCGCCCCCGGCTCGGCCCACCGCTCCGACTTCGCCTGGGCAAGCACCTCCTGCTTGATCTGGTCGCGGATCTCCGCCTTCACCGTCTCCGGCACATAGGGAACCCGTACCGTCTGCCCGCGCTTCCGGCGCGACGACACGCCGGCCGCCGCATCCGCCGTGGAGGCGCTCCCCTCTGCCGCGGGCGCGGGCGTCGACGCGACATCCGCGTCGGGCTTCGCCGGGGCCGTTGCCGAGGCCGGGGGTGCCTCCGGCGCCGGGGTCCCGCTCAGCAAGCGGGCCGCCTTCT
>VYME01000545.1_pt1 | contig 11785 bp, 9 predicted proteins | sample 5115281 | NCBI WGS metagenome assembly VYME01 (sample SAMN12291780, study PRJNA351875) | freshwater metagenome | isolation source: freshwater lake | place: USA: Michigan, Wintergreen Lake | collected 2013-08-08
CCGGTGCGCGCGGCGCGGCGCCGCATGCGGTCGGTGGCGGCCGTGCTGACCATCGGTTGTGCCGGTGCCGTCTATGTTCTCGAGACGGCGAACGGCGCCGGCGCCCTGCTGCAGCCGCTGGCCGCGGGATACCGCTTCACGGTGCTGGATCTCGACCGGGTTGCCGTGGTGCGCACGGAACTCGTGCCCGTGGGCTGGAGCGCGGTCGATGTGTACAGGACCCAGGGCGATGATCCGCTCGAACCGCGCCGCGTCTTCCTGTGGCGCGACAACGGCGAGCCGCGCGGGACGCTGTCGGTCTCGGTCATCCTCCCCGAGGGTCGACAGGTCCGCATCCCCGGACGGGTGCCGCTCAACGCGCCGGCGCGCATCCTGGGCGCGGTGCCCGGTGCGGACGTGCGCCGCGAGGTCCTGTGGATCCGCGGCGAGGACGGCGCCGTGCCGCCCTATTTCCCCGAGCCGGGGTCGTTCCTCGCCGGCAACAACGCCGCCGTGCACCTGCATCTGGTGGCAGCGCTGCTGCGATACGGCGGACTCACCGGCTTCGCCCTGGCACCGCTCGCCGCGCCCGACGAGACCGGTGACCAGGAAGCCGTCTCCAGACCCTTCAAGGTCGTCGCACGCTGATCGCGGGTCAGCGGCCGGCAGGCGGGAAGCCGAACGCGTCCTGCATGACGTGGAAGATCCAGTGCTGCTCCATCACGCCGTGCACGAGCGATGCGCCGGGCCCGGTCGCGAAGATGGCGACATCCTCGCCGCCGTGGGTCTCGGACGGCAGCGGGATCGCGGCCTCCTGGCGGAAGTCGGCACCGTGCGTGTCCTCCGCTGACAGGTCCGGGCGCGCACGTCCCGCCTTCGACGCATCCCGCCACCCCGGCCCGTTGTGGTAACCGAGGGTCGTGAAGGGCAACCCGAGGAGATCCTTCGACGGCGCGATGGGGGCACCGTCCACATCGGGCACATCCCGCACGAGGCCGAGAATGTCGTTGCCCCGATGCGGATAGCCCGCCATGGTGAACACGTGGCTGTGGTCGGCCGTCACGATGATGAGCGTGTCGCGCGGATCGGTCATCTCGACGGCGCGTTTCACCGCCCGCGACAGCTCGATGGCGTCCGTGAGGGCACGACGCGCGTTGCCGCCGTGATGTCCGTGATCGATGCGCCCAGCCTCCACCTGCAGGTAGTAGCCGCGCGGATTGCGGGACACCATCCGGATCGCCTTGTCGGTCATCTCGGTGAGCGACGGTTCACCGGCCTTGTCCGATGCGCGGTCCACCTCGTACTGCATGTGCGAGTTCTCGAAGAGGCCCAGCAGGTGCTGCGTGTTCGCGGGGTCGATCGCGTCGAACTCGGTCTTCCGCCACACGTACGCCGCGCGTTCGGGACCGCCCCGCGTCGCGATCCATTCGTCGGTGAGCTTCCTGCCGTCGCGACGCGTGCCTGCCGCGTTCAGCTCCGGCTCCTTCGCCGTTTCCGGATAGAAGAACGTGCGTCCACCGCCCAGCACCACGGCGAGACTCGCGCGCACGGCGGGCGGAAGGTCGATCAGCTGCGCGGCGATGTCCGGCAGTGTGCAGCTGCCCGGCGCGCGCCCCACCTTCGCTTCGTACAGACGGATCTCGCGGTCGGATTCCCAGTCGCGCACGGACGTGTGGGCGTAGTTCGCGGCTGGCGTCGCGTGCGTGATCCGTGCCGTCGAGACCACGCCGGTCGATTTCCCGGCCGCCGCGGCGCGTTCGAGGATCGTCGGCAGCGCCTTTGCCGCGATCACGCGTGCATCGCACTCGGCGCGCGCCGTCGTGTGGTCCACCGAGAGCATGCCCTCGCGCGCCTTGTAACCCGTGACCATCGCCGTCATCGTCGGCGCCGAATCGGAGGTCTGCTGGTCCCACGAGTACGTCTTCGACAGCGCGACGTTCGGGAACCGCTCGAACGACAGCGAATGCTCCTCGCCCGGCCCTCCTGCCTGCTGACCCGCGAGGATGCGTGCCGCGGTGATCGTCGTCACACCCATGCCGTCGCCGACGAACAGGATCACGTTCTTCGCGCGGGGCGGCAGGGTTGGACGCGCCTTCGCATCGCGCAGGAAACGCTGGCCGCTGTCGTACCAGTCGTGCACGGATTCCGGACCGCGCACGGCAGGTTCGGCCGCGTCGGCGACGAGCGGCAGGATGAGCAAGGGCAGGGCGAACCAGGCGAACCGATGGCGAGGCAGGTGTGGCATCGTGCAGATCTCCGGAATGCGCGCGGCGACGGGGCGGCGCTACGCAGGCGAGATGATGCCAGCCGTCGATGACGGCTGTCCGATGTCAGCCTTCGCCTGACTGCACCGGCACGGCGGCGAGAGCGGCTTCGAGATCGTGGCGACCGAAGGGCTTGGAGAGATACGCGTCCATCCCCGCCGCCAGGCACTGCTCCCGATGCGTCTCCATCGCATGGGCCGTGAGGGCGATGATCGGCGTGCGTCGCCGACCGTCGCCCTCACGCGAGCGGATCGTCCGTGTCGCGGCGACACCGTCCATCACCGGCATCTGCATGTCCATCAGGATCACGTCGAAGTCGCCGGACGCACTGGCGGCGACGGCGGCAGCGCCGTCTTCCACGGTGTGGGCACCATGACCCAGGCGCTCCAGCAGTCCTACAGCGAGGCGACGGTTCACCGGATTGTCATCCGCGACGAGCACTCGCAGGCGTCGTGCATCGAGGCGTGGCGTGCCCTTCGCCAGATCGGTCAATGCCGCGCCGCGCACGACGTTCATCGCGATCTCGAACGAGAATTCGCTGCCGTTGCCCGGCTCGCTGTCCACCGTGAGCCAGCCGCCCATCAGCGTGACGAGGCGCGCCGAGATGGCGAGGCCGAGTCCCGTGCCGCCGAACCGGCGCCCGATGCTCTCGTCGGCCTGAGAGAAGGCCTCGAAGATGGCCGCCTGGCGTTCCGGCGGGATGCCGATGCCGGTGTCGCGAACGACGAACCGGATCTCCACGACGTCGCCGTCGCGGGCCACGATCCGCACCTCGAGCCCGACGGAGCCCGCCTGGGTGAACTTCAGGGCGTTGCCCAGGAGATTCACGAGCACCTGCCGCAGACGCAGCTCGTCACCGCGGACGAGCAGCCCCGGCGCGAGCGGGTCCACGTGGCAGTGGAGCCTGGTCCCCTGCACCTTGGCGCGCTGCTCGAACGTCCGAATCGTATGGTGCGCGAGCGCGGTGAGGTCGAACGCGTCGTCCGACAGATCCAGTCGCCCAGCCTCCACCTTCGAGAAGTCCAGGACGTCGTTGATGATGCCGAGCAGCGCCTGAGCCGAACTCCGCGCCGTCTCGAGGTTCTCGCGCTGCTCGTCGCAAAGCGCGGAGTCGAGCACCAGTTCGCACATGCCGATGATGCCGTGGAGCGGCGTGCGAATCTCGTGGCTCATGCTGGCGAGGAACTCGCTCTTGGCCCGGTTCGCCGCTTCCGCCTGCTCCTTGGCGGTCTGGAGTTCCTCCTGTCGCCCGCTCAGCCGCTGCGCGAGCTCTCGCGTCTCGGCGAGCGCGCGTCGCTGCGACTGCATCATGAAGATATAGTCGGACACCGGGTCGTGGATCGCGAAGTCTCCGAACGCGAGACCGCGATTGGCGAGTTCACCGCCGTCCGTGATCCACGGCGATCCGAGAAAGATCAGCCGGTCGGCGCCGTCCACCATGATCTCGCCGCGCAGGCGGAGCGTCGGATCGGCGGTGGCCTGGAGGATGACGAGGGCCCCTGCGCGCTTCGCGAGCGCATCGAAGTCCGTGCAGCGCCCCGGTGGGCGGGTCACGGCGAAGTGGCGGAGGACGGGGTCGCCCTTCGCGAGATCCGGTGCCAGCTTTTGGATGCCCGGTCCCGTCTGCAGGACGAGGAGGTCGCGGTCTATCGCGATGTGGAACGGGAAAGCCTGTGCCAGTTGAAGCGGGTACAGCCCGACGGTGCCCTGCAACTCGTCAGCCGGCGACGTCATGAAACCGGACATGGAACTCGTCGTGGTCGGCACCGTCCTCGCGGCGTCGCGTTCGTTCCACGGCGATGGCGGTGCCAAGCCGCGCACCGACGCCCTTCAGTAGACCGATCACCATCGGCGCGAGACCGTCGCGGTCGGTGTAATAGTGCAGCGTGAGCGAGTGGTCGGTCACGTCGGTGCACGAGAAGGATGGTGGACGCAGGTGCGGGCACACGAGGCCCACGCGCGAGTGCAGGTTGTCGAGGTTGCCCAGAAACTCTGCGACGGTGCTGCCGGTCGCGGTCATCAGATCGCCGTAACCTTCCTCGGCCGTGAAGCGCGTCCAGAATTCGCCGAAGGCCTCGAGCAGCCCGTCGGCGGGGGTGCCGAGCAACTCGCTCGCCGACCGCACGAGGCGGTAGGTCACATCGTCGGGATACGACTCCATCGAGAGGAAGGTCTCGTCTTCGACCCCGGCCCCGGCCCGGATGCGGTTCCAGGTCGCTTCGTCGAAGCTCGTAACGACCATGTCGTGGATCGCCTTGTTCACCAAGCCATACATGCTGTTTCCCTCCGGACGGCCCCCGGCCTGCTGCCGGTCTGGCGGAGGGTGAACGGCCGTTGTCGTGGGGACTTTAGGGAAACTGCCGGCCGGCCCTTTCAGCGGAGTCCGGCGGCCTCGCGGGCAAGGGTTTCGATGCCGGCCCAGTCGCCGGACAGGATCCTGTCCTTCGGAATCATCCACGACCCGCCGACGCAGGCCACGTTTGGCAGGGCAAGGTAGCTGCCGGCATTCGCGGGGCCGATGCCACCCGTCGGGCAGAACGCGAGATCGGGAATCACGGACGCGAGCGACGAGAGGAACTTCGCGCCGCCCGCCGCCTCCGCCGGGAAGAACTTCAGATGCCGCAGCCCGCGCTCCCGGGCGGCCATGGCTTCCGACACCGTCGCGATTCCGGGCAGGAGCGGCACCGACTGCGCGAGCGCCGCGGTGGCGAGCGCATCGGTGAGACCTGGCGACACGGCGAAGCGCGCGCCGGCCTCGGCGGCCGCGTGCAACTGCTCCGCGTGGAGGACGGTGCCCACACCGACGATCGCCTCCGGCAGCGCTGCTCGCATGAGGGCGATGGCTTCCAGTGCCACCGGCGTGCGGAGGGTGACTTCGAGCACGGTGAGCCCCCCGGCGACCAGCGCCTGCGCGAGGGGCACGGCGTGCGCGAGATTCTCGATGACGATCACCGGGATGACCGGTCCGCGGCCGAGCGTGGCGGCCAATGTGTCGTGCCTGACGGTGTCGTTGGTCATCGATGCGCTCACGGGTTCAGAAGGTCGAAGAGGGTGGCGCCGGCGTCCGCGCGGCTGACACCGGCACGGAACGGGGCGAAGAGTTCACGGCCCACGCCGAGGCCGTCGCGGCCATCGTGGACCGCGGGTGTGCGCGCCGCGAATTCCGCCGCATCGACGAGGACGTCGAGCCGGCCCGTCACGCCGTCAACCCGGATCCGGTCACCGTCGCGCACGCGGGCGATGGCGCCGCCCTCCGCCGCTTCTGGTGTGACGTGGATCGCTGCGGGCACCTTGCCCGATGCGCCGGACAGACGTCCGTCCGTGACGAGCGCCACGCGATGCCCGCGGTCCTGCAGCACCGCGAGCGGCGGCATCAGCTTGTGCAGCTCGGGCATGCCGTTCGCGCGCGGCCCCTGGAAACGTACGACCGCCACGACGTCCCCGAAAAGCTCGCCCGCCTTGAACGCCTTCTGCAGCGCGTCCTGCGAGTGGAAGACGCGCGCCGGCCCTTCGATGACATGACGGTCTGCCGCCACCGCGGACGTCTTGATGACCGCGGTGCCGAGGTTCCCGGAGAGCATGCGCAGGCCGCCCGTCGGATGGAACGGATCGCTCACCGGACGTAGCACGCCCGGGTCGCCGCTCGTCGTCGCCGCATCGCGCCACGTCAGGGTGTTCCCAGCTTCCAGCGCCGGCTCGACGAGATACCCGTCCAGGCCCGTGCCCCATACCGTCTTCACGTCGGCGTGCAGCAGCCCTTTGGAGAGCAGTTCGCGGATCAGGAAGCCCATGCCGCCGGCCGCCTGGAAATGGTTCACGTCGGCCTTCCCGTTCGGATAGATGCGCGTGAGCAGCGGCACCACCTCCGCGAGATCCGAGAGGTCGTCCCACGTGATGTGGACGCCCGCGGCCGCGGCCATCGCGAGGAGGTGGATCGTGTGGTTCGTCGAGCCGCCCGTCGCGTGCAGACCCACGATGCCGTTCACCACCGCGCGCTCGTCGACCACGTGACCGATGGGCGTGAAGTTGGCGCCGCCTGCCGTGAGCGCCGCGACGCGCTGCACCGAGGCCCGCGTCACGGCATCGCGCAGCGGCGTGCCGGGATTCACGAACGTGCCGCCCGGCGGATGCAGTCCCATCAGCTCCATCAGCATCTGGTTCGTGTTGGCCGTGCCGTAGAAGGTGCACGTGCCGGGGCCGTGGTACGACTGCGCCTCGGCCTCGAGCAGCTCGGCGCGCCCCACCTTGCCCTCCGCGTACAGCTGGCGGATCTTCGCCTTCTCGTCGTTGGGCAGGCCCGAGGTCATGGGCCCGGCGGGGATGAAGATGGACGGCAGGTGCCCGAAGCGCAGCGCGCCCATCAGGAGGCCGGGCACGATCTTGTCGCAGACGCCGAGATAGCACACGGCATCGAACATCTGGTGCGAGAGCGCCACCGCCGTCGAGAGCGCGATGACGTCGCGCGAGAAGAGCGACAGCTCCATGCCGGCCTCGCCCTGCGTGACGCCGTCGCACATCGCCGGGACGCCACCAGCCACCTGGGCCGTCGCGCCGACCTCGCGGGCCGCAGCGCGGATCACCTCGGGGAAGTGCTCGAACGGCTGGTGTGCCGAGAGCATGTCGTTGTACGCGGTGACGATCGCGATGTTCGGACTCTCGCCCTCGCGCAGCTTCGCCTTGTCGTCGGCCGTGCAGGCGGCGAAGCCGTGCGCGAGGTTCGCGCACCCCATCTTCGCGCGGCGGGAGCCTTCGCCGGCGGCGCGGTCGATCATCTCCAGATACGCAGTGCGCGGTCCGCGGCTGCGCTCGACGATGCGGCGGGTCACTTCGGCGACGCGGGGATGCACGCTCATGCGGATACCTCCTTCGGGAACGACGGCTGGCCACCGTCCGACATCATGGACACCAGAACACTTCGACCGGTGCCCGCGAGAGCACCGAACGGACCGGCAGGGCCGACTCGGGTCCGGGCTGCCGAGCCCGATCCAGCACAGCCCGCTTGCCCGCGCCTTCGACGTGCAGTGCGATCGTCCGGGCGGACAAGAGCGCCGGCAGCGTGAGGGTGAGTCGCGGTTCGACGGCTGCCGGAGCCCGCATCGTTTCGACACGCCGCGTCCCTGCCGGATCGAGGCACGCCGACAGGTTGTCGCCATCGGGGAAGAACGACGCCGTGTGGCCGTCGTCACCCATGCCGAGCACCGCGACCGTGAGCGGCCAGGGCACCGCGCCGAGCGCGGCCTCGGCGAGATCGCGATCGGCATGCTCGTCCGCACCGCCGCGATACAACCCGACGAACGGCGCCGCGGTCGCTTTCCCCTGAAGCAGATGCGCACGGACCAGGCGTTCGTTCGACCGCTCGGCATCCGGCGGGACCCGACGCTCGTCGACGAGTGTCACGGTGATGCGATCCCACGGCAGATCGAGGCCCGACAACGCGGCGAAGAATCGCGTCGGCGTACGTCCGCCCGATACGGCGAGCGAGGCCGCGCGACGCGATGTCACTGCCTCGCGAAGCTGCGCGCCGACGAACGTTGCCAGCCCCTGGGCGAGCGCCGTGCCGTCGGCGTACTCATGCATCGAGATGGGCATCGCGATTCCAGCTGGCGTCCTCGTGCCAGGTGCGGCCATCGCGTTCGATCAGCGCGACGGAGGCCGATGGCCCCCACGTGCCTGCGGCGTAGGGCTTCGGCTTGTCCTCGGCCTCGCGCCAGGCGTCCATGATCGGGTCGATCCACGACCACGCGGCCTCGACCTCGTCGCGCCGCATGAAGAGCGTCTGGTCGCCGCGCACGACGTCCATCAGCAGCCGCTCGTACGCGTCCGGATTGCGCACACCGAAGGCCTCCGCGAAGCTCATGTCGAGCGACACCTGCTTCAGGCGCATGCCGCCCGGGCCCGGGTCCTTGATCATGAGCCAGAGCTTCACGCCCTCGTCGGGCTGCAGGCGGATCACGAGGTGGTTCGAATGGATCGGGCCGGCGCGATCGGAGAACGCCGAGTGCGGGATCGGTCGGAACGCGATGACGATCTCGGAGAGCCGCTCCGGCAGGCGCTTGCCCGTGCGCAGGTAGAAGGGCACGCCGGCCCAGCGCCAGTTGGCGATCTCGGCGCGCAGAGCCACGAAGGTCTCGGTGCCGCTCGGCCCGCCGAGTTCCTCCGCGTAGCCGGGCACCGTGGTGCCGTTCGCGACGCCCGCCCGGTACTGGCCGCGGACGACCGCCGTGTCGAGCAGGCGCCGCTCGATGGGCTTCAACGCCTTCAGCACCTTCAGCTTCTCGTCGCGCACGGCGTCGGCGGCGAGCTGCCCCGGCGGTTCCATCGCGACGAGGCAGAGCAGCTGGAGCAGGTGGTTCTGCACCATGTCGCGCATGGCGCCCGCGGTGTCGTAGTAGCCGGCGCGGCCCTCGACGCCCAGGCTCTCGGACGTCGTGATCTGCACGTGGTCGATGTGCTCGGCGCGCCACAGCGGCTCGAATAGCGCATTGGCGAAGCGCAGCGCCATGAGGTTCTGCACCGTCTCCTTGCCGAGGTAATGGTCGATCCGGTAGATCTCGGTTTCCGGGAACACGCGACCGACGGCATCGTTCACCGCGCGCGACGACGCCAGGTCCTTCCCGATGGGCTTCTCCAGCACGACCCGCGATTGCGGCGATGCCATGCCGTGCGCGCGCAGGCGCTCGCAGATCGGGCCGAAGAGTTCCGGCGAGGTGGCGAGGTAGAAGACGCGGATGCGGTCAGGCGCCTCCCCGAGCTTCGCTGCGAGATCGTTCCAGCCGGCGTCCGAGGCGGCGTCGAGGGCGAGATAGTCGAGCCGGGCGAGGAAGCGCGCCGCGGCGTCCGGGTGATCGGCGGCGTCCTTCGCAATCGCCTTGGCCGCCTGCCCGCGGAACTCGTCCGCGCCCATGGTGGTACGCGCCGCACCGAGGATGCGCGCTGCCTCGGGGATCTGCCCCGCGTTGTCGCGCTGGAAGAGCGCCGGCAGCAGCTTGCGCCGGGAGAGGTCCCCCGTGGCACCGAAGACGACGAGGTCAAAGACATCGACCTGGATGATGCGAGCGGTCATGGAGGATCCCGTGGTTCACGCCAAGCTGGTTGCCCGACGTGCGCATCGAAACACCGATGGGCGGGCCGATTGTAACCAGCCGCCCATTCCACGGGCATTGCAGGGGCCGTGCCGGGGATCCCTCAGTACGGACCGGGTCGCGCCGCCGACCCCAGCATCTCGCCGTAGACGTCGGTGCGACGGTCCCGCAGCAGCTGGTTGAACTCGTTGAGGCTGCGGCGACGGCGGGCGTCGGCGAGGTTGAGGTCCGCGATCAGCATCTCTTCGCGGTCCGTGCTCGCCGGGCCTGCGATGGGCCACCCGGCCGGATTCACGATGAGGCTGTTGCCGAGGAAGGGCTGGCCGCGTTCCACGCCGACGCGGTCGGCGGCGGCCACGTACATCGAATTGGTGTGGGCGCCGCCCATCGCGAGGATGTTCGCCATCATTGGGAGGTGGGATGGCTGCTCGGCCATCGGCACCCAGTTCGTCGCGACGCAGAGCAGGTCGGCGCCCTGCAGCGCTGCGAGCCGGAAGGTCTCGGGGAACCAGATGTCGTAGCAGATGGCGACTGCGATGCGGCCCGCGCCGGCGTGGAAGACCGGCATCCCGAGGTCGCCCGGCTCGAAGTACAGCTTCTCCGCGCCCCACAGGTGATTCTTGCGATAGGTGCCCACGTAGCCGCGGGGCCCCACCATCACGGCGGCGTTGTAGAGCTTCTCGCCGACGCGCTCGGTGATGCCCGCCACGATGAAGAGGTCGTGCTGCTTGGCTGCCTGCATCCACGCGTGGCAGGTGGGGCCGTCGGGCACGGACTCGGCGAGCGAGAACGCCTCCTCGCGGGTCGCGAACACGTAACCCGTGTTGCAGAGTTCCGGCAGCACCACGAGGTCGGCGCCCGCGGCAGCGGCCTCGGCGATCATCGCGAGGCTGCGCGCGACGTTCTCGTCCTTGCAGCCGATGTGCGGCTCCATCTGCAGGCAGGCGACGCGCAGGGGGCTTTCGGGGGTCTGGCTCATGGAATCACTCCGAAACGGGGGCGGGCAGTGCCACGGGAAGACGGTCCTTCCAATCGTGCCGGCGTTCGTACGCGTGCGCCACCCTCAGCACCATCGCTTCGTCGAACGGACGCCCCGCGATCTGCAGCCCGATGGGCAGGCCGTCGCGGTCGAAACCGCAAGGCACCGAAATGGCGGGCAGCCCCGTCAGGTTGTACGGATACGTGAAGCGCCAGGACGCCGCGAGCACGCTCTCGGGTTTGCCGGCGACCTGCACCGTCCACTCGCCGCGCTTCCAAGCGGTGATCGGTGTGGTCGGACCCACCACGACGTCGACCTCCGCGAAGACCTTGCGGAACTCGTGCATGAGGGCCATCCGGTACTGCTCGGCCTTGAGGTAGTCCGGCCCGGTCACGAGCCGCCCCATCTCCACGAGCGTGCGCACGTCGGGCGTGAAGTGCTCGACGCGACCGGCGCGCAGCGAGGCGTCGTGATACGCCGTGGAACTCGACAACTCGATCGCGAAGATCGCGCCGAGGCCCACCTCCAGCAGAGGGATGCGGAACTCGACCACCTTCGCGCCCGCCTTCGCGAGATCGTCGATGGCCGCGTCCGTGGCGGCGGCGACGTCATCCTGCAGACCATCGAAGAAGTGGTTGCGGCACACGCCGATCGTGAGCCCCTTCACCGGGCGTCCGAGGCTCTTCGCGAAGTCCGGGACGGGCTGATCCTGGCAGGCCGGATCCGCCGGGTCGTAGCCCGACAGCACCTGCATCATCAGCGCCGTGTCCGCCACCGTGCGCGTGAGCGGTCCGGCATGATCGAGCGACCAGCTGTGAGGCACCACGCCGTCGCGGCTCACGCGGCCGAACGTGCCTTTGAGGCCCACGACACCGCATGCTGCCGCGGGCATCCGGATGGAGCCGCCGGTGTCCGACCCGAGCCCGGCGATGCAGAGACCGGCCGCCACCGCGGCGCCAGAACCACCGCTGGAGCCCGACGGCACGCGCGAGAGATCCCACGGATTGCGGACCGGCGGCGTGACGTTGCCCCAGGCGAACTCGTGTGTGCGCGTCTTTCCGATGGGCACCGCGCCCGCCGCGCGCAAACGGGCGACAGCCGCGGCGTCGCGCATCGGATACGTGAGTCCCGGGGCCTGGCTGCCGACGGTCGTCGGCATGTCGGCCGTGAGGTAGTTGTCCTTCACGCCGACCGGGATGCCGTGCAACGGGCCGCGCCAGTGGCCGGCGGCGATCTCGCGTTCGGCGACCCGTGCTGCGTCGAGTGCCGTCGTCGATACGTGGATGAAGCTCAGCAGCTGGTCATCGGTCTGCGCGATGCGATCGAGGCACGCCTCCGTCAGCGCCACCGGCGAGACCTTCCCGGCGCGGATCGCCGGCGCGAGCTTCTCGATGGGTTGGGCCCAGAGGACCTTCATGGCGCGTCGCCCTTCGTCCGGTACGGAGCGGTGGGTTCGAAGATGATCGCCGGATGCACGTCGG
>VYME01000547.1_pt1 | contig 11767 bp, 11 predicted proteins | sample 5115281 | NCBI WGS metagenome assembly VYME01 (sample SAMN12291780, study PRJNA351875) | freshwater metagenome | isolation source: freshwater lake | place: USA: Michigan, Wintergreen Lake | collected 2013-08-08
CTGCCACGCCGCCGCCTCCTGGTGGCCGGCGCTGCGGCGATGCTGACACCGGCGCTGGGCATCGCGGCCGCCGCAGCACCCGGCTCGCCGGCGACGCCGGCGCAGATGCAGGGCCCGTTCTATCCGCTGGAACTCCCGCTCGACCAGGACAACGACCTCACTCAGGTGCGCGGGCGGACGGGTCGGGCCCGCGGCGTGACGACGGACATCGGGGGCTTCGTCGTCGATCTGCGCGGTCGGCCGGTGGCCGACGTCAGCATCGAGATCTGGCAGGTGAACGGCTACGGTCGATACCACCATCCGGACGACGAAAGCGACCTCCCGCTCGATCCGGATTTCCAGGGCTTCGGCCGGACGGTGACGGCACGCGACGGCGCGTACCGGTTCCGGACGATCCGCCCGCTCGCCTACCCGGGACGGGCGCCGCACATCCATTTCGCCCTGAAGGGCCGCGGATTCGGGCCGTTCTACACGCAGATGTACCTGCAGGGGGCTCCGGAGAACGAGACCGACTTCCTGCTGACCCGCGTTCGGGACGCGCGGTCGCGCGACATGCTCATCGTGGCGCTCGACGGGACACCGGACGCCGCCGCACCGATGACCGGGCGGTTCGACATGGTGCTGGGCCACGCCCTGCTGCAACGGGAGAAATGATGGAAGGAGAACCGGAAGCCTACGAGGCCATCCTCCACCAGCTGGCGGCCCTGAAGGTGGAGCATCGCGACCTCGACGAGGCGATCGCCCGGATGGTCGAGTCGCCGCTGCAGGACGAACTCCAGGTGCGCCGCCTCAAACGCCGCAAGCTGCTGCTGAAGGATCAGATCGTCTGGCTCGAACGCCAGCTCGAACCGGACGATCGCGCCTGACGCCGCCGCGGATTGCCCGAAGGGCCCGCGGCGGCGTTTCGATCAGTGGGCGATCTTGTAGTACTTGCCCGCCAGGTACTCGGCCACGCTCTCGATGTCCTGCTGACTCCAGCGCAGCCGCGCGTTTCCCTGCCAGCGTTCGACCTGCTGACGGATCTCGAGGTAGCTGTTCGCGAGGCGGTCTTCCCGCTGGAACACCGCGGGCGTGTGGCACGCGACGCAGAAGGTGTCGTGGAGCGCTTGTCCGCGTTCCAGATCACCGGCCGACGCGCTGCCGGCAAGGAGTGCAGTACCCATCAGCGCGCAGAGACGCGACACGAGAAGAAAGGATTTCTGACGCATGATCGACTCCAGGTTGCGATTCCTCGACACGAGCGAGGCCTTTTCGAGTGTAAGCCCGGTGGAGGATGTCGTGACGATGAACCGGTGGCGTATCGTCGACTCCAACGCCCGATGACTGCGCCACCACCACCGATGCCCGGAAACCCGTCGCCGCCCGCCTTGCCCCTGCTGCTGTTCACCTCGGCGGCGCTTGCCGTGGGGACACACGTTGCCGTCGTCGCCCTCGGATTCCTGTGGACGAACTGGCAGGCCGGTGCCAGCGCCGGCGGCATGACGGGCGTGTTCTTCGCGCCGTTCTGCCTCCTCGCCCTTCTCATCCCGCTCGGCACCGGCACGCTCGCCCGCCGTTGGTTCCCCGACACGCTCTCGAGCCGGGGCGCGACGAGCGTGGTGTCGATGTTCCTCCGCCTCGTCGTCGGGAGTGAGCTGCTTCTGGCCGGGCTCGCAGCGCTGGGCGCACCGCCGCCACCCTCCGTCCTGCTGCCGCATGCAGTCCTCGCGGCGTACGCACTCCGCACCGCGGTCACCCTCACGAGGCGTCACGATGATGCTGAACTCCCGCCGGCAGTCGATCCCGCTCCCTGAACGCCTCTTCGGCACCTTCCGGCTCGCGATCGCCATCCTCGCGTTGGCACTCCTGTCGGGCTGCGCGGGGATCCTCCATCGCCCCGATCCGATGACCACGGAAGACGTGGTCCGACTCGTCAAGGCGCAGACGCCACCGGCGGAGATCGTCCAGAAGCTCCGGGAGACCCGCACGGTCCTGCCCCTGTCGGGCTCCCAGTTCGCGAAGCTCCGTGAACAAGGCGTCCCGGACGAAGTGTTGGACTACCTGCAATCCGCCTACCTGAGCGCCGTAGAGTTCGATGCGCGGATGCGCTACCAGAACATGTACTGGGGTGGCTGGGGTCCGCCCCACCCCAACCGTGCCTTCCGGGGTCCACTGCCCTACTGGTACTACTGGTGATGCCTCAACCCTGGCGTCGGCCGACCGATAAGCCTCGAACGGCAGACGCTGACAACAGGGGAGACGCATGGGTTACAGCGCAATGCAGGGAGAGATGCCGATCGCGTCGGCGACGCTTCGCGGGCTGCAGGATCAGTTCGCGGAACTCGACACGGAACTGGACCAACTCCGCGGGATCATCTCGAGCACGGTCGTCGCACTGTCCAGCAGCTTCGCGGGGATCGAGCCGCACACCCGCTCGGGCGACGACACCGCCCAACTCCTCCGGGAACACTTCTCGATCGGGATTTCGACCCTTCAGTTCGAGGACATGGCGAGCCAGTTGATCGAGCATGTCCGGCGCCGCAAGGCCGTCGTCCACGAACTCGTCACCCGGCTCTCTCTCGCCGTCGAGCACTGCAACGATCCGCTTTCGCTGCGCGACGCGCTGTCGTCGATGCACACGGACGCCGAGGTCCTGTTCCAGTCGGTATCCCACAAGAGCGTGGCGCAGACCAACATCAACTCGGGCGAAATCGACCTCTTCTGATGGCCGTGGCGCGGCTCAGCCTGCGCCATCCCCACGCCGCAGCGACGCCCGCAATGCCGGGCCGTTCACGAGCAACAGCGATCCCACGATGCCTGCCAGACCGACGGCCAGACGCCAGGTCACGGGCTCCATCAGCACGAACGCCCCGAGGATGGCGGCGGTGAGCGGGTTGAACGTCACGGCGAGTGCGACCCGCGACGGTGCCGTGTGCTCGAGCGCCCAGATCCACAGGAAGAACGTCCCCGCGCCGCCGAGCGTCATCAGCCACACGACCGCCATCCAGCCGTCGGCGTCGATGCGTGCGAACCCCGAGTAGTCCCCCTGCCAGACCAGCATGACCGCGATCGCGATCGCGCCGGTCGGCAGCATCACGGACGCCGCCACGAGCGCCCGGTACCTCCGGAGCGCGTAGCTCGCAGCGACGTTGTAGATCGACCCCGACAGCGCTGCGCCGAACATGTAGAGATCGCCCCGCCACGCGTCGTCGCCACTCGCGGCCACGCGGTCTCCGAGCGCGAAGACGACGGCGACCAGCGCCAGCAGCCCTCCGACCACCTTGATGAGCGTGATCCGCTCGCGCCCGGCCATCGCGGCGAAGACGAGCGTGATGAGCGGCTGGGTCGAGAGCACCAGCGCACCGCGCGCCGCGGGGACGTACGTGAGGCTCTGGGTGAAGCACCACGGAAAGAGCACGAACTGCATCAGCGCGAGTCCGCACATGATCGGGAGATCGCGGCCCCGCACGTCGAGGCGCATACGCGGCAGCGTAATGGCCAGCATGATGAGTGCCGCGCCGGCGAACCGCAGGAAGATGGTCGGCAGGACACCCGCGTCCGGCACGATGAAGCGCGTGGCCACGATGGCGGACCCGCCTAGCGTGCTGGAGGCGACTGCCGCGAAGACGCCGAGCAGTGAGGGGGGGATCCGCTTCAAGATCACTGGCTCATCGAAAAAGGAAACCCCCCACACCGCCGGGATGCGCGAGGCACCCGGCAGCGATGGGGGGTTCCGGACTGCCGGGTGGCGGGGATCAGGACTGGTCCGTCACCGCACCCTTCGACGCCGTCGACACGAGCTTGATGAACTTGGCCATCAGACCACGGGTGTAGCGCGGCGCCGGCTGCTTCCATTCCGCACGACGCTTCGCGAGTTCCTCGTCGGAGATGTTCACCTGGATGAGGAGCTTGTGCGCGTCGATCGTGATGGAGTCGCCGTCCTTCACGAGCGCGATGTTGCCGCCCACGAAGGCTTCGGGGGCCACGTGACCCACGACCATGCCCCACGTCGCGCCGGAGAAGCGGCCGTCGGTGATGAGACCCACGGACTCGCCCAGCCCCTGACCGATGAGCGCGGACGTCGGCGCCAGCATCTCCTGCATGCCGGGTCCGCCCTTCGGGCCTTCGTAGCGGATCACGACCACGTCGCCCGCCTTGACCTTGCCGGCGACGATCGCTTCCATCGTCTCGTTCTCGGAGTCGTAGACGCGGGCCGGACCGGTGATCGCCGGGTTCTTCAGACCGGTGATCTTCGCGACGCAACCTTCGGTGGCGAGGTTGCCCTTGAGGATCGCAAGATGTCCCTGCTTGTACATCGGGTTGTCCCAGGCGCGGATCACTTCCTGGTCGTCTCTGCGCACCGGGTTCATCGCTTTCAGTTCCTCGCCGATGGTCCGGCCGGTGATCGTCATGCAATCACCATGGAGCAGGCCGTGGTCGAGCAGCATCTTCAACACGACCGGCACGCCGCCCGCGCGATGGAAGTCGGTCGCGACGAAACGGCCCGACGGCTTCAGGTCGCACAGCACCGGCGTCACCTTGCGCACACGCTCGAAGTCGTCGATCGTCCATTCCACTTCGGCAGCCGACGCGATGGCGAGGAAGTGCAGCACGGCGTTGGTGGATCCCCCCGTCGCCATGATCAGCGACACGGCGTTCTCGATGGACTTCCGCGTGATGATGTCGCGCGGCTTCAGGCCCTTCCGGACGGCTTCGACCAGCACCTTGGCGGAGGCCTCGGCGGAGTCGGCCTTCTCCGGGTCCGGCGACGCGATCTGCGAGGAACCCAGCAGACTCATGCCCAGCGCCTCGAACGAGGACGACATCGTGTTGGCGGTGTACATGCCGCCGCACGCGCCGACCGTCGGACAGGCGTTGCGCTCGATGCCTTCGTAGTCTTCCTTCGACATCTTGCCGGCGGTGTAGGCCCCGACGGCCTCGAAGGCGCTGACGATCGTGAGGTCCTGGCCCTTCCACTTGCCGGGCTTGATGGTGCCGCCGTACACGTAGATCGCGGGCACGTTCATGCGCGCGATGGCCATCATGCCGCCGGGCATGTTCTTGTCGCACGCGCCGACGACGAGCACGCCGTCCATCATCTGTCCGTTGGTCGAGGTCTCGATGGCGTCCGCGATCACCTCGCGCGACACGAGCGAGTACTTCATGCCTTCGGTACCCATCCCGATGCCGTCGGTGACGGTCGGCACGCCGAACACCTGAGGCATCGCGCCGGCGGCATGGATCGCCGCCATGGCGCGATCGACGAGCGGCTGGATGCCGGCGTTGCACGGGTTCATGTTGGAGTGGCCGTTCGCCACGCCGACGATGGGCTTCTGGAAATCGTCGTCACCGAAGCCGACGGCACGGAGCATCGCGCGGTTCGGGGAGCGGTTGATGCCGCCCGTGATCAGTTTGGAACGCCAGTTGTCCGCCATGGAACACCTCCGCTGTCTTGTCGTATTGGATGGGCGCCGACCAGGACGGATCGACGCGAGGCCCGGAGTTTGCCGCCCCCGGGGATCAGGCGTCTAATATATTGTCGATCCCTCTTCGATACTTTCTGGCTATGAATCTGGAACTGCGTCACCTGCGGTATTTCGTCGCCGTGGCGGAGGAACTCCACTTCGGGCGCGCTGCCGTGCGCCTCCACATCTCGCAGCCTCCGCTGTCGATGCAGATCCGCGCGCTCGAAGAGATGGTCGGCGCCCGGCTGCTCGAGCGGACGCAACGGAAGGTGGAACTCACGAAGGCCGGCGAGACGTTCCTGCGCGAGGCGCGCCAGATCCTCGAACGCACCGAGGACGCCGTGCTCGCCGCCCAGCGGGCGAGCCGCGGTGAGGCGGGCGAACTGGCGCTGGGGTTCGTGAGCGTGGCGGACTACAACGTGCTGCCGCCACTGCTCCGCGACTTCCGCGTCCGCGCCCCGGGCGTGCGGCTCACCCTGCGGGAAGCCACCACGGACCTGCTGGTGCAGGACCTCGCCGACGGCCGCATCGATCTCGCGTTCGTCCTGCCCCCCATCGACGATGCATCGCTGGAGATCCGGCCCGTCCACCGTGAACCGCTGGTCGCCGCGCTCCCGGCGCGCCATCCGCTCGCCGATACGCCCGGACCGATCCGCCTGGCGGCGCTCGCCGAGGCACCCTTCATCTTTCCACCGCGGCGCATGTCGCCGGGTCTGCACGACGACATCGTGGCGTTCTGCCGCCGGGTGGGGTTCAGTCCGCGCCTCGAGCAGGAGGCCATCCAGATGCAGACGATCGTGAGCCTCGTGTCCGCCGAGATCGGCGTGGCACTGATCCCGGCCTCGATGGAACACATGGGACGCACCGGCGTCGTGTATCGCCACCTCGTGGAAAAGAGCCCGCTCACGGAGGTCGGACTCGCGTGGCGCAGAGGCGACGATCTGGCGACCCTCCAGATGTTCCTGGATGTGGTCGATGCCTATGTCGTGAAGCATCCCGTGGGCAGCCGGCGATGACGAAGACCGCGACACCGATCACCGTGACGCTCGAGGACGAGGAGGACACGCTTGCGCTCGGGGGTCGGCTCGCGACCGGTCTCCAGGATTCCTGCCGGCTGTATCTCCACGGCGACCTGGGCGCCGGCAAGACCACCCTCGTCCGCGGGCTCCTCAGGGGCCTCGGATTCGAGGGTCGCGTCAAGAGTCCGACCTTTTCTCTGGTTGAACCTTACGAGTTTTCTAGTTTATCCTTGTACCACTTTGATTTTTATAGATTCGACGAACCCGGCGAATTGCGCGACTCCGGGCTCCTCGAACACTTCGACGGGCCGGCCGTCTGCATCGTCGAATGGCCGGCGCGGGCGGGTCCGCAATTGCCGCCGCCGGACCTCGAAATCGACCTCTCGCCGAGGGAAGGCGGAGGCCGATCCGCCGTTCTGGTGGCGCGTTCGCACAGAGGTGAGCATTGGCTGGAGCAGGCACTGAAATGAGGTTTCCGGGATCGAGGCGCATGCGTGCAGGGCTGCTGCTGGCCGCGCTGTGCCTGTCCGGTACCGTCGGTGCTGCACCGTCGATCACCTCGGCCCGCATGGCACCGGGATCGGACGGCAGCCGCCTTACCCTCGAATCGAGCGTCCCTCTCAGCTTTCGGATGTTCACGATCCCCGACCCGTCCCGGGTGGTGATCGACATCGAGTCGACCGCGGACCTCAAGGTTCTCGAGAGCCTCGCCGGCCAGGTGAGCGCGACCGATCCGTTCGTGAAGGCGGTCCGTGTCGGCCGGTTCAAGCCGGGGGTCCTGAGGCTCGTCATCGATCTCAAGACCGACGCGCAGCCCAAGTCGTCCCAGCAGAAGCCGGAGGGACGCGCCGCGACGCACCGGATGGTCCTGGAACTCCTGCCGCGCGAGCGCAAGGACGCCGTGATGGCGCTCCTCGAGTCGAAGGGGACGCGCGTCGGCGCCGAGGCTGCCCCAGCGACCCCAGCAACACCTGACACCATCGCGGATCGCGCACCCGCTGCCGCTGCCCCGGTGGTCGAACCATCGCCGCCCGCGGCGCGCCTTCCCGAAGCTGCCCCGGAGTCCCCGACACCCGCCGTCGCGAGGAGATCCGACAAGCCCGCGGAAGGCAGCGCGCACGACAAGACGCAGGCGAAGACGGGTCCCGCTCCGGGTGCAGCGCGGCCAGTGGCGAGCGAGCCACCACAGGTCGAGCCGCGCATGGAACGCCTCGTCACCGTCGCCGTCGACGCCGGTCATGGCGGCGAGGACCCCGGGGCGAAGGGCCGCAACGGCACGTTCGAGAAGCACGTCACGCTCGCGATCGCCAGGAAGCTGAAGGAGGTCGTCGATGACATGCCCAACATGCGGGCCGTGCTCGTGCGGGATGGCGACGTCTTCGTGCCGCTCCAGGCCAGGGTCGTGAAGGCGCGCTCGGTGCAGGCGGATCTCTTCGTGTCGATCCACGCCGACGCGTTCGTGAAGCCCAATGCCCGCGGATCCTCGGTCTTCGCGCTCTCGGAACGCGGGGCGACATCGGCAGCCGCCCGCTGGATCGCGAAGCGCGAGAACGATGCCGATCTGATCGGCGGCGTGAACATCGATGTGCCGGACCCCTTCCTCAAGAAGGTGCTGCTCGACCTCTCGCAGACGGCGACGATCAACGACAGCCTGAAGCTGGGACGCGCAGTGCTGGGTGAACTCGGTGCGGTCAATTCGCTTCACAAGGCGCGGGTCGAGCAGGCTGGCTTTGCCGTCCTGAAGGCGCCCGACATGCCTTCGATCCTCGTGGAGACGGCGTTCATCAGCAATCCCGAGGAAGAGGAGCGCCTCACCGACGAGGTCTACCAGGAGAAGCTGGCAAGGGCCATCGCCAGCGGCATCAAGCGGTACTTCGCCAGGAACCCGCCGCTTGCCCGTGCGCATCTCGCAAGGTCCGACACGCCCGAGCCATTGCCGGCCCTGCCGGAGGCGTCGGATTCGATGGGGCGCGGACGAGTGTCGACGTCCGCCACCGGCATGCAGTTCGCGGTGTTCGACCCTTCATCGGCGACCGATCGCCTGCCTCGTGCTGTGCCCCCGCGGAGCGAAGCCCGAACGGTGCTCAGGCCTGCACAGGCCGCCCGGAAATCCGTTCCCGTGCGTGCCGAGGCCCGGCCCGGTCCGACCTGCCAGGCCGAGGCTCGGAAGGCCACCCGCCGGATCTGTCCGTCCCCTCGCGCGCCGCGTCGCTGACGCGTCCATGCCCGTCGTCGGCGTCCTGTTGGCGGCCGGACAAGGCAGTCGCTTCGGCGGCGGCAAGCTTCTGCATCCCTTCGGACCTGCCGGCGAAGCGCTGTCGCTGGTCTCGTGGCGCCACCTCTGCGACGCCGTCCCCGACACCGTGGTCGTCATCCGCGAGGATGATCATGCCGTCCGATCGCTCTTCGAAGCCAGCGGTGCGCGGATTGCCCTGTGCGAGGACGCCCGCGAAGGGATGGGGCGCAGCATCGCCTGCGGTGTGCGGGCAACGCCGGACGCCGACGGCTGGATCGTTGCGCTGGGGGACATGCCACTGCTGCAACCCGCCACCGTGCAGTCGGTGCTCGCGCGGCTGGATGCCGGTGCTTCGATCGTCGTGCCGACCTGCGGTGGCCGCCGTGGGCATCCGGTCGGATTCGCCGGAAAGCATGGTCCGGCATTGCAACGGCTCGGCGGTGACGAGGGCGCCCGGCGCATTCTTGCCGAACACCGGGCCGATGTGATCGAGGTGGCCGTGGAGGACGTCGGCATCCACGCCGACGTCGACACGCGCGAGGACGCCGCGCGGCTCATCGCTGCCGCATCGCGACCCCGCTGATCCGCGCCGCCCCCTCAGGGCTTGAGCGCCACCGACTTCAACTTGCCGCCGACCGTGTAGGTGCTGCGGATCGGCGTCACGGGGCCGTCCAGCTGGAGCTGCAGGCGCCCGCCGACCTCCTGCTCCGGGCTGATGTCGAAGGAACCCGTGGCGAGCATCACGCCGGACTTCATGCGCAGATCACGGTACTGATACCGCCCCCCCGCCACCGACAGGTTGCCGGTGAGATCGTCGAACCGAGTCTTGCCGCCGAAGACGCCTTCCGCCTTGGGCGTCTGAAGCGCGCGCACCATGTCGACGCCATCCAGCGTGCCCTTGCGGACCGTGAACGAGGACTGCACCTGCGGTGCCGCATACAGCCGCGAGAAATCGGGGGCCGACATGGCGAACTTGACCTTGGCCTCCAGGTCTCCGGACGTCCGCGCGTCTTTCGTGACGCCCTCCATGAAGGAGTAGAGCTGCACCCGCTGGATGGCGACCTCGCCGCGCAGGCTCCAGGCCGTACCCCATTCGAGCACGGCAGAACCCTTGGCAGACCCGCCGTACAACTGGGCATCCATCGAATCCAGCTTGACCGTGTTGCCGGTCACCGTGCCTTTGGCCGTCAGCTCGTCGAGGACGACACCCGGGCCGTACGACGGCTTCCAGTTGCGCCCCTTCACGGCGACGACCACGTTCTCGTCGCTGCGCGTGAATTCCGCCGCGAGCGTGCCATCCGACAGTCGGAGGTCACCTCCGCGGAACGTGCCGTCGGGTGACAGCAGCACGTCGGCATCGAGGTTCGGGACATCGACGTCAGGCACCGAAAGCTTCGCGGCCTTGAACACGATCCGGCGCAGTTCGATGTCCGGCTGGCTGCCACCGGCGCGCGCCCACCCGGCAATCCTGGGCAGTGCATCCGCAGACGCCGTCATGTTCTCCACCACCAGGCGCTTCACCCGCATCTCGGCAGACATGAGGGCACCGATGTCCGGCTCCATCGCGACGCCGGCCGCCCGGATATCGAACTGCGGTCCGATCCTCACGTCTTCCATCTTGAGCACGGGGATGGGGAAGATGGCGATGCGCAGAGCGCCGATGGCCACCGGCTCGCCAATGCGTTTCGACGCGATCTGTGCCACCGCCGGCGCGTAGAACGACACGGGCACGATGTGCAGCAATCCGAGCGCGGCCACCAACAGCACGGCCACCCCGATGACGAATGGGCGCACGCGCACCCACAGTGACTTCCGACTCGCCTCGAGAAGGGCCTTGCGGGCAGACTGCTGCCGGTACTTCTCCTCCTGCTCGGCGCGCTGCTTCGCCAGCGCCTGCTCGCGGAGGTTGCGTTCCGCGTCGTGGCGCACGAGGTCGGCACGCCGCTTCGCCTCATCCTCCTTCTGGCGCCGCTCCTCCTTGTCCCGCTGCCGCTTCTCCGCCTCCTGTCGGGCACGGAGCACGGCTTCTTCACGGGCGCGCTGCTCCTCCTCGGCACGAATGCGGAGTTCCGCCTCCTCGCGGGCGATGTGCTCGGCGAGCTCACGCTCCCTGGCCTCACGTTCGGCGCGCTCCATCGCCATCCGCGCCTCGTCCTCGAAGGCCTTCCGCTGTCGCTGCGTCGCCTCGAACTCGCTTTCGATATTGGCGAACTGGGGCTCGGGAACCGAGGCCGCCGGGGGAGCCGGCGGATCGTCGAGACTCAGCGATGGAAGATCGATCGGCGCCAGCAAACCCGGATCATCGGCCGGCGGCGGCGGCGGTGTTGCTTCTGCCAGATCATCCAGACCCAGCACGGGAACGCTCGAGTCGACGTCCGGCGCGTCGGGTGGCGCCGACGTTTCGCGCGATAGTCCCAGCTCCGCGAAGAGGAGTGCCTCGAGCTCGGCCCGCTTGCGGGTCTCCTCGGGCGTCTCGGCAATCTCGCCGATCGAGACATCTGGCAACGCGGAGACCAGATCCGGCGTCGTGTCGTGCACGACCGCCGCCGCGGCACGGGCGTTGTCTGCCTCGCGTCGGGCCCGGTCCTCCTCCGTGCGCCGCCGTTCATCCTCCTCGCGGCGGCGTTCGTCCTCGATGCGACGACGTTCGTCTTCCTCCCGACGACGCGCCTCCGCCGCCTTCGCAGCTTCCTCTTGTTCCCGAAGCGCACGCTCCTCGGCTTCGCGGCGCTGCCGCTGCTGCTCCAGACGCTCCTGTTCCTCCTGGGCCTTCCGGGCTTCTTCGGCTTCCCGCAACGCGCGCTCTTCCGACTCGCGACGCAAGCGGGCTTCCTCGGCGCGACGCTGTTCGGCCTCGGCCCGCTGACGCGCTTCCTCTGCCAGTCGAACCTCCTCCCGCCGTCGGGCTTCTTCGACTTCGCGTCGCTGACGCGCTTCCTCAGCGAGGCGGGCTTCCTCGGCGAGGCGGGCTTCCTCGGCGCGGCGGGCTTCCTCGGCGAGGCGGGCTTCCTCGGCGAGGCGGGCTTCCTCGGCGAGGCGAGCTTCCTCGGCGAGGCGAGCTTCCTCGG
>VYME01000640.1_pt1 | contig 11702 bp, 10 predicted proteins | sample 5115281 | NCBI WGS metagenome assembly VYME01 (sample SAMN12291780, study PRJNA351875) | freshwater metagenome | isolation source: freshwater lake | place: USA: Michigan, Wintergreen Lake | collected 2013-08-08
CGGAAGGGTGGGGGCGTTGACGGCACGCGGCGGCCTGATACTTTGCGATACAAAGCGAGGTGCAGGATGCAGGTGCTACGAGCCGACGAACTGGGCATGTGTTTTGGAGTGCGCGACGCGCTGGCGGCGTTGGCGCGAGTCGACGAGCCGTCGGCGGTGACGATCCACGGCGAGCTGGTGCACAACCCGGAGGTGCTGGGCTGGCTCGAGCGCCGCGGCTTCGTGCAGTCGCCGGAGCAGCAGCGCGCGGTGCCGGCGACGCCGTTCGTCATGATCACCGCGCACGGCATCAGCGAACGCGAACGGCAGCGGCTGCAGCAAGCCGGCAAGCAGCTGCTCGACACCACGTGCCCGCTGGTGCAGAAGGCGCACGCGGCGGCGCAGCGGCTGCAGCAGGAGGGCCGCCGCGTCGTCGTGCTCGGCAAGCCGGGGCACGTCGAGGTGCGGGGACTGGTCGAGGACCTGCACGAGCCGCTGGTCGTCGCCGGCCTCGCCGACGTCGCCACCTGGCCGGAGTCGCGCCTTGGCGTGGTGGCGCAGACGACGACGCCGGTCGCGACCGTCGACCAACTGCTGGCGGCGATCCGCGCTGCCAATCCGCACGCCGACGTGCACTACGTCGACACCGTCTGTGCACCGACCAAGGCGCGCGTCGAAGCGCTCGAGCGCCTGCTGCCGCAGGTCGACGCGCTGGTCGTCGTCGGCGGGCGCGACAGCAACAACACGCGCCAACTGGTCGCGCGCGGCGAAGCGGCCGGCGTGCCGACCTGCCACGTCACGCACGCGCGCGAACTCGATCCGGCATGGTTCGCCGGCCGCCAGGTGGTGGGGCTCACCGCCGGCACGTCGACGTTGCCGCGCACCATCGAGGAAGTGCACGGCTGGCTGCTGCGGCACGCCGCCGCGCGCTTGCCGCGACCGGCGTGATGCGACCCTCGGCCTGACTCCGCGTGTGGCCCGATGCAGTCGCTGGCGCCGCCGCCGCCGATTTCGTCGGCGTTGCGAACGGCCGATGGCATCGGGCCGCTGCTCCTCGCGCCGCGACGCCGATTGGCGCCGCGAGCCAATCCGAGGAGTCCAATGACCCGCAGTCTTGCCCTGTTCGCTCTCACCGTGCTGCCGTTGGCAGCACAGTCCCCGCAGCCGTCGACGATCGAAGCCGTCGGCGACCGCACGACCATCACCGGCAACTCCGGCCTGCAGCCGAGTGCCCGTGGCCTGCGCGCTGGCGGCGCCGCCTACCGCGCCGACTTCGCCGCCGGCGAACGCCGGTTCGAGCCGGCGTTGGGCCGGCTCGCTCCGACGACCTCGCGGGTGTCGCTGGCGCCCCAGGCAATGCGGCGTGGGGAGCAGGCGTTGTCCCTGCTGCGCCCGCAGGCGCTGCCGCAGCAGCGCGAGCGCTGCGCCACCTTCGCCCACGACGGCGGCGTCGAAGAGCGCTTCGACGTGCGCCCCGAGGGCCTCGCCCTCTCCTGGCACTTCCCGCAGCCACTCGCCGGCGACGGCGACCTGGTGGTGCGCTACGCGGTCGCCAGCAGCCTCGGCGCGCCGGTCTCGAGTTCCGACGGCCTGCGCTTTGGCGGCGAACACGGCGGCGTGCACATCGGCGGCGTGACCGGCATCGACGCGCGCGGTCGCAGCGTCCCCGGTTCGCTGCAGTGGGTCGAAGGGGGCATCGAACTGTCGTTGCCGGATGCGTTCCTCGACAGCGCGGCCTACCCGATCGTGCTCGATCCGCTGATCGGGACCTGGTTCCCGGTCAGCTCGGGCCTGACCTTCGACGACGGTGAGCCGGACGCGGCCTACGACGCGACCACGAATCGCTTCCTGGTGGTCTGGCGCCGCACCTTCTCGGCGACCGACTCGGACGTGCGTGGCCAGCTGGTCACTGCCGGCGGCTCGCTCGTCGGCGGCACGATCTTCTTCGGCAGCAGCGGCGTGGTGTCGCCGCCGCGCGTCGCCAACCTCGGTGTGCGCGATCGCTTCGTCGCCGCGTGGAGCCAGCTCGCCGCCGGCACCAGCAGCGTGGAGTTCCAGGCGGTCGAGGCCGGCAGCGGTGCGCTCGGCTTCGCCACCACGGTCGCCAGCTCGACCACGGACCAGTTCGCGGGCGTCGACATCGGTAGCCAGACCGAAGCGCCGGTCGGCTCGAACCGCGGTGTGGTCGTCGTCTACGACGATCCTGGGCTCGATGCGATCCGCGCGCGTCGCTACTGGTGGAACGCGGCGGACTCGCTGCTGTCGGCGAGTGCGTTCAGCGTGTTCACCGACACGTTGCTCGGCGTCGCCTACTCGGCCCCGGCGATCGCGCGCACGGCGGCGGCGGACGGCACGCTGCTGGTGGTCGCGAAGCGCCGCGGCGTGCTGCTCGGCAACTCCGCGATCGAGGCCGGTGTGGTGAACGTCGGTGGCAACGGCGTGACCTTGTCGACGGTGGTGGCGACGAGCAACGACGCCAACCTCGGTGCGCCGGACGTCGACGGCTACGCCAGCCGTTGGAACGTCGCGTGGGAACGCGCCGGCCTGCCGGCGAGCCTGGTCTACGACGCGGTCCGCGTCGCCCCGGTCGCCATCGACCCGGCGGCCAACGCGCTGGTGGTCGGGGGCGCGGTCACGTTCGGTGGTTCGCTGATCAGCCAGGCGCGGGCGCCGTCGCTCGGCTACACGCCCGGTCGCACCTGGCTCGGCTACGAGCTGACCGCGACGCTGCCGGCGCCGACGACGACGACCTTGCGGGTCGCGGCGATCGACAGCGGCACTTGCACCAGCTGCAACGACTCGTTCACCGTCGGCTTCCCCGACGGTCCGCGCATCGTCGTCGCCACCGGCGTCAGTGGCGGCCTGACCACGATGGAGACGGCGCTGGTCGTCTACCACGACACCTTCCACGACGTGAACGCGCAGCTGCTGCGCAACTACGGCACCAGCGGCAGCATCGCCGATCTCGGCGGCGCCTGCGGTGCGAGTGGCTTCCAGTCGTTCTCGCACTCGCCGGGCATCGGCAGCAGCGGGCTGCGCAACACGCTGTCGGGCCTGCCGGGCAGCACGCTGGCGGCGATCTTCAACTTCTCGCAGCCGACGGGCACGTCGGTCTGCGGGCCGTGCGTCTGGGTGCCGTTCTCGGTCACCGTGGCGCCGCCGATCCTCGGCGGCACGGCGACGGTCGAGTTCGGCATCCCGTGCCTGCCGGCGCTGGTCGGCGCGCAGTTCGAGTCGCAGTGGACGACGATCGACTTCAGCCAGGCGCCGTGTGCTTTGTTCCCGGGGCTGACGAACAGCAACCGCCTGCTGATGACCGTCGGCCAGTGATCCGGCGGTGACGACGCCGTACTCGGCGCTCGATGCCGCGGCGCGGCGGGCGGCGGAGTATCCTGGCGCGCGATGCAACCGAACTCGCCGCCGTCCAAGGCCCAGCACGTCACCCGCTGTCTCGTCGCCGGCATCGTCGCCCTGCTGCCACTCGGCGGCGTGGTGTTCGCGATCGTCGGCCTCGAGGGCGTGCTGACCGGGTCGTGGCGCGACAAGGTGTCGTGGTACTTCCCCGGGCTCGGGCTGTTGCTGGCGCTGGTCGTCGTCTACTTGATCGGCCTGTTCGTGACGACGTTCGTCGGCCGCTGGCTGTGGCGGCGGATCGATCGGCTGCTCGAGCGCACGCCGCTGCTCGGCACGCTCTACCAGTCGCTGAAGGAGGTGCTCGGCTACGACAGCACGCGCGAACGCTTCTTCCGCGGCGTCGTCGCGGTGCCGGCGGACGAAGGCTACGAGATCGGCTTCGTCACCGGCGAAGGGGCCGGTCCGAACGGCGCGCCGCACACGCTGGTCTTCGTGCCGAGCGTGCCGAACCCGACCAACGGCCGGCTGCTGCTGATCGATCCGGCGCGCCTCGTCGTGCTCGACGTGCGCACCCACGATGCGCTGCGCGCCCTGGTGTCGATGGGCAAGACGCCGCTGCGACCGTGAGCTCCGTGCGCCCGTCGCCGGTGCCGGACCGGGGGGCGCGGCGCATCCACCAGCTTGTTGCATTCGAAGCGAGCGCTGCCGATCCTTCGGCTCACTCATGACCTGGCTCTGTGACTTCTGGCGGTCGTCGATCGGCGGCAAGGTGACGATGGCCGTCACCGGCCTGCTGCTGTTCGGGTTCGTCGTCGCGCACCTGCTCGGCAACCTCAAGTTGCTGGCAGGTCCCGACTCCATCAACGCCTACGCGAAGATGCTGCACGATCTCGGCCCGCTGCTGTGGGTCGCGCGCATCGGGCTGCTGGCGATCTTCGTGTTGCACGTCGTCACCGCCATCCGGCTGTCGGCGGCCAACAAGGCGGCGCGGCCGGTGCGCTACGCGAAGGAGGCCACGATGCAGGCGACGTTTGCATCGCGTTCGATGGTGCTCAGCGGGCTCACCGTGCTGGTGTTCCTGATCTACCACCTGCTGCACTTCACGCTCGGCGTCACCAACCCCGAGCACTTCCAGAAGAAGGCCGCCGGCGCGCAAGGCTTCGACGTCTATGCGATGGTCACGGCGTCGTTCGCCAACCCGGCGATCGCGCTCGCCTACGTCGCCGCGCAGGTCGTGCTGTTCTTCCACCTGAGCCACGGCATGCAGAGCCTTGCGCACACGCTCGGCCTGCACCACGCCCGCTACACCCCGATGATCAAGAAGCTGTCGTTCCTGCTCGCACTGCTGATCGCCGGCGGCAACGCATTCCTCGCGCTGTCGGTGCTGACCGGCATCGTCAAGGGGGCCGCATGAAGCTCGACTCGAAGATCCCCGACGGTGCGATCCACGAGAAGTGGAGCAACCGCAAGTTCGAGCTGAAGCTCGTCAACCCCGCCAACAAGCGGAAGTACAAGGTGCTGGTGGTCGGCTCGGGCCTCGCGGGCTCGTCGGCCGCCGCGTCGCTGGCCGAACTCGGCTACCAGGTCGAGTGCTTCTGCTTCCAGGACAGCCCGCGCCGCGCCCACAGCATCGCCGCCCAGGGTGGCATCAACGCCGCCAAGAACTACCGCAACGACGGCGACTCGGTGCACCGGCTGTTCTACGACACGGTGAAGGGCGGCGACTTCCGCGCCCGCGAGGCCAACGTGCATCGCCTCGCCGAACTGTCGGTCAACATCATCGACCAGGCGGTCGCGCAGGGCGTGCCGTTCGCGCGCGAGTACTCGGGCCTGCTCGACAACCGCAGCTTCGGCGGCGCCCAGGTCTCGCGCACGTTCTACGCGCGCGGCCAGACCGGCCAGCAGCTGCTGCTCGGCGCCTACTCGGCGCTGTCGCGGCAGATCGGGCTGAAGCAGGTCAAGATGTTCCCGCGCACCGAGATGCTCGACCTGGTCGTCGTCGACGGCCACGCCAAGGGCATCGTCGTGCGCGACCTCGTCACCGGCGAGATCCGCACGCACGCCGGCGACGCCGTGGTGCTGGCGACCGGTGGCTACGGCACGGTGTTCTACCTGTCGACCAACGCGATGAACTGCAACGTCACGGCGACGTGGCGTTCGCACAAGCGCGGCGCCGGCTTCGCCAACCCGTGCTACACGCAGATCCACCCGACCTGCATCCCGGTCAGCGGCGACCACCAGAGCAAGCTGACGCTGATGTCGGAGTCGCTGCGCAACGACGGCCGCATCTGGGTGCCGACCAAGAAGGGCGACAAGCGCAAGGCGGCCGAGATCCCGGACAACGAGCGCGACTACTACCTCGAGCGCAAGTACCCGAGCTTCGGCAACCTCGCCCCGCGCGACATCGCGTCGCGCGCGGCGATGCAGGTCTGCGACGAGGGCCGCGGCGTCGGCGACACCGGCCTCGGCGTCTACCTCGACTTCCGCGACAGCATCCAGCGTCTCGGCAAGGACGCGATCGCGGCCAAGTACGGCAACCTGTTCCACATGTACGCGAAGATCACGGCCGAGGACCCGTACTCGCAGCCGATGCGCATCTTCCCGGCGGTGCACTACACGATGGGTGGGCTGTGGGTCGACTACGACCTGCAGTCGACGATCCCGGGCCTGTTCGTCTGCGGTGAGGCCAACTTCAGCGACCACGGCGCCAATCGCCTCGGCGCCTCGGCGCTGATGCAGGGCCTGGCCGACGGCTACTTCGTGATCCCGTACACGATCGGCGGCTACCTCGCCGGCCAGAAGCCCGGTGCGGTGCCGGCGAGCCATCCCGAGTTTGGCAAGGCCACCGCGGCGGTGCAGGAGATGACCAAGCGCCTGCTCGGCATCCAGGGCAAGCGCAGCGTCGACGACTTCCACAAGGCGCTCGGCAAGATCATGTGGAGCAAGTGCGGCATGGCCCGCAACGAGAAGGGCCTGCAGCAGGCGATCGCCGACATCCAGGCGCTGCGCGCCGAGTTCTGGCGCGACGTCAAGGTGCTCGGTGGCGACGCCACGGTGAACCAGTCGCTCGAGAAGGCCGGCCGCGTCGCCGACTTCCTCGAGTTCGGCGAGCTGACCTGCCGCGACGCGCTCGAGCGCCGCGAGTCGTGCGGTGGCCACTTCCGCGAGGAATGGCAGGAGGCCGGCGAAGCCAAGCGCGACGACGAGAACTACTGCCACGTCGCCGTCTGGGAACACAAGGGCGAGCCGCGGCAAGCGGTTCGGCACCAGGAGCCGCTGGCGTTCGAGAACGTGCACCTCGCAGTCCGGAGTTACAAGTGATGAAGCTCACCCTGCACATCTGGCGCCAGCAGAAGCGCAGCACGAAGGACAACTTCGCGCAGGACGGCAAGATGGTCCGCTACGAGCTGGACCACGTGTCGCCGGACATGTCGTTCCTCGAGATGCTCGACGTGCTCAACGAGCAGTTGAACCGGAAGGGCGAGGAGCCGGTGGTGTTCGACCACGATTGCCGCGAAGGCATCTGCGGCTCGTGCAGCCTGATGATCAACGGCGAAGCACACGGCCCGCAGAGCGGCACGACGACCTGCCAGCTGCACATGCGCAGCTTCCAGGACGGCGCCGAGATCTGGATCGAACCGTGGCGCGCCGCGGCGTTCCCGGTGATCAAGGACCTGATGGTCGACCGCTCGGCCTTCGACCGCATCGTGCAGGCCGGCGCGTTCATCTCGGTGAACACCGGCGCCCCGCAGGATGCGAACGCGATCCCGGTGCCGAAGGCCGACGCCGACAAGGCGTTCGACGCCGCCACCTGCATCGGCTGCGGCGCCTGCGTCGCGGCGTGCAAGAACGCGTCGGCGATGCTGTTCGTCGGCGCCAAGGTGTCGCACTTCGTCCACCTGCCGCAGGGCCGCGTCGAGCGCGAGACCCGCGCCCGCAAGCTGGTGGCGCAGATGGACGCCGAAGGCTTCGGCAACTGCACCAACCAGTACGAGTGCGAAGCCGCGTGCCCGAAGGACATCCCGGTGCGCGTGATCGCCGAGATGAACCGCGAGTTCGTGCGCGCCAAGGCGGTCGAAGAGCCGCCGAGCAAGAAGCGCGTCGGCGGCGACGGCTGACGGGAGGGCGCGGTGAACGATCGGGAGGTGCAGAAGGCCCTCGGGGCCCAAGTGTTGGGCCTGGAGCCGTTGCCGCGCCTGATCGGCGGCGGCCTGCTGGTGGGGGCCGGCTTGGTCCTCATCGTCTCTTCGTCGCTGCGCGGCCTGCTCGCCACGTTCCCGTTCGCGCTGCTGCTGTTCGGGGCCGCGATCGCTTTGCAGGCGTTCGGTGACCATCGACGGCGGAGCCGTCTCGCGGCCCAGCTGGCGCGGGCCAAGGCCGAAATGCCGCAGCTGCGCGAGGCGCTGCGCGAGCGCCGCGGCGGCGCCAACCCGACGCAGATCCTGCAGCAGCGCGGCTACAGCGAGTTCTTCGTTCGGCGCTGGATCCTGAAGCAGCTCGACGACACGGCGTGACCGGCGACGCCGAAGCCCGCTTCGTCGCCAGCCTGCGCGACGCGGCGCCACCGCCCGGACTGACGCCGGCGCTGCGCGGCCTGTGGCATGCGCTGCGCGGCGAGTGGGAGCCAGCACACGACGCCGTGCAGCCTGACGATCGCGACTGCGCGTGGGTGCACGCGGCGCTGCATCGCGACGAAGGCGATCTGCCGAACGCGCGCTACTGGTACGGCGAGGCCGGCCGGCCGGGTGCGACCGGGGCTGCGCACGACGAGTATCGGGCGATCCTGCGCGAACTGCTCGCCGCCCGCTGAGCGATCTTGGCCACGCCAAACGCAGCGGCCAGAACACCGCGCGGCTGCTGCAAGAGCGGGGCTGCCGCGAATTCGCCGTGCGCCGCTGGATCCTGAAGGAACTGGGCTGAGCGGCGGCACGGGCGCCCGCTCCTCACGAAGCGCTTGCACGACCGTCCCGGGCGACGCGTAGCGTTACCATGGTCATGCGCAGTGTTACCATCGTCATGGGCACCCGAACCCCGTCGTGTTTCCTGCTGTTCGCCGTGGCGCTCGCCGCGCAGGCTCCGCCGGCCCTCGTCGCCACCAAGATGCCGGTGCGCGAGGTCACGGTGTTCAAGGACGGCCACGCCTACATCGTGCGCGACGTGGCGCTGCCCGCCGATGCCGGCGGTCGCGTCGTGCTCGACGAGTTGCCGAGCCCCGTGCTCGGCACGTTCTGGCCGTTCGCCAGCGACGGCGCGCAGCTGGTCGCCGCGACGTCGGGCCGCAGTCCCGTCAGCGCCACGGTCCCGGCGATGGACTTCCGGCAGATCGCGCGCGCGAACGTCGGCAAGGACGTGGTCGTCGTCATCGGCGAGCGCGAACGCGACAAGGAACGCATCGAAGGCAAGCTGCTGTCGGTGCCGTCGCGCCAGGACGTGCCGGCGGCGAGCGACGGCGAACTGCTGGTGCTGCAGACGGCGACCGGCACGCGCGTGCTGGCGCTCGGCTCCGTGCGCGACCTCGAAGTGCGTGGCGAGTACACGAGCACGATCCGCAGCGAAGAGGCGAAGGAACGGCTCGAGCTGCGCGTGCAGGGCGGCGGCCCGAACGCGCGCGTCGGCGTGATGTACGTGCAGAAGGGTCTGCGCTGGATCCCGGCCTACCGGCTCGATCTCGACGGCCAGGGTGGGGCGACCGTGCAGTTCGAGGCCACGTTGGTCAACGACCTCCTCGACCTCGACGGCGCCACCGTCAACCTCGTCGTCGGCGTGCCGAAGTTCGAGTTCGAAGGGCTCGTCGATCCGATCGCGCTGCAGCAGGAGGCGGCGCAGGTCGCCGGGCAGATGTACCAGACGCAACAGCTGAGCCAGTTCAGCAACGTGTTGTCCAACTCGCTGCGCACGCAGGGCACGGGTGGCTACGTCCCGGCGCAGCCCGATGCGGCCGCGGGTCCGTCGGTGCAGGACGGCAGTGCCGCCGAGGACCTGTTCGTCTTCCCGGTGCGCAGCGTGACGCTGAAGAAGGGCGAACGCATGGTGCTGCCGATCGCGTCGTTCCCGCTGCGCTATCGCGACGTGCACAAGCTGGAGATCCCGTTCGCGCCGCCGATGGAAGTGCGGCAGAGCCTGCAGAGCGAGCGGGTCATCGAGCTGGCGCGGCAGCTGGCGGCGCCGAAGGTGCGCCACGTGCTGCGTCTGCAGAACGACAGCCAGGCGCCGCTGACGACCGCGCCGGCACTGGTGCTGAGCAAGGGCCGCGTGTTGGCGCAGGGGCGGATGACCTACACGCCGAAGGGCGCTGCCGTCGACCTCGAGATCAACGCCGCGATCGACGTGCGCGTCGACACCCAAGAGCACGAGACGCAGCGGGATCCCGGGCCGCTGCGCCTGGGCAACGAGCTCTACGGCAAGGTGCAGCTGGCCGGCAGCATCGTGCTGACGAACGGCAAGTCGGTGCCGGTCGAGCTCGAGGTGTCGCGGCGCGCGCTCGGTATCGCCGACTCGGTCGGGCAAGGTGGGCAGCGGAAGCAGCTCGATCTGGTGCAGGCGTGGCACGGCTCGCCGCAGCCCGCATGGTGGGGCTGGTGGAACTGGCCGTACTGGTGGTTCGCGCACAACGGCTTCGCCGAGTTCCGTTGGAACCTGACGCTGGCGCCGGGCGCGTCGACGACGCTGGAAGCGAGCTGGCACTACTTCTGGCGGTGACGCGCGCGCACGATCGGTCGCCGAGGGTGGGGGCGTCGAGGCGGGGGCGGGCCACAGTGCCTGGTCCCTGCCGGTGTCTCCCGCCTACTGCCGGGCCCGGTTACGCACTGCGCCCCGCATCGTGAGGTCGCGAGGTGGGGTGCAATCCGCGCGAAGATGATGGCAGCCACCTCCACCCCCGGCACGCTCGGACGTCTGCACCGACTGCTGCGTTCGAACTGGATCACCTCGCTCGGCGCCGCCCTGATGACGCTGGCGGTACTCGCCTTCGCGACGCTGGCCGGCATGCATCGTGACGACGATCGTCGTGCCCGCCCTGTTCGTGCTCGGGCTCGTGCTGGTGCCGGCGGGCCTGTTCCTCTACCGCCATCGGCTCGCCGAACGCGTCGCGGCGATGACCGATCGGCCGATGTACCTCGCGCGCGCGGTGGTGGTGCTGACCGCCGTCAACTTCGCCGCGGTCGGCACCATCGGCTACGGCAGCGTGCACTACATGAGTTCGGTCGAGTTCTGTGGCAAGGCGTGCCACTCGGTGATGCAGCCGGAGTACGAGTCGTTCCTGCGTTCGCCGCACCAGCGCGTCGACTGCGTGAAGTGCCACGTGGCCCCCGGCGCGCAGGGCTTCGTCGAGGCCAAGCTGAACGGCACCAAGCAGCTGCTCGGCGTCATCACCGGCGACTATGCGCGGCCGATCCCGACGCCGGTGCACAACCTGGTCGCCGCCGAGCACACCTGCGAGCAGTGCCACTGGCCGGAGAAGTACCTCGGCACCAAGCTGAAGGTGAAGGCGCACTTTCGCGAGGACGAGAAGGTCAGCGGCTACACCAACGTGCTGCTGATGCGCACCGGCGGCACGCGCCCCGACGGTTCGTCGGAGGGCATCCACTGGCACGTGCACCCGGATGCGACGGTCGAGTATGTCGCCACCGATGCGGCGCGCACGCAGATCCCGTGGCTGCGCGTCGTGCGCAAGGACGGCACGCAGCAGGTCTACACCAAGCCCGGCGTGCCGGCGGAGCCGCGGCCGGCCGGCGAGCTGCGCAAGATGGACTGCAACGACTGCCACAACCGTTCGGCGCACGCCTTCGAGCTGCCGGGCGATGCGCTCGACACGGCGTTCGCCAATGCGATGCTGCCGCGCGACATCCCGTTCCTGAAGCAGCGCGCGATGGCGGCGCTGCAGGCGGTGTGGACGCGCGACGAAGCGCCCGAGGGCATCCGCAAGCACCTGATGCAGGCCTATGCCGGCAGCGGCGGCATCGACGCGGCGCTGCAGACGCGGCTCGAACAGGTGGCGAAGGAGCTGGCGGCGATCTGGCTGCGCAACAACTGGCCGGAACGCAAGCTTGGCTGGAACAGCTACCCGGACCTGGCGACGCACGTCGGCTGCTTCCGCTGCCACGACGGCGAACACGCGACCGCCGACGGCAAGGGCGTGGTCTTCGGGCCAAAGCGCATGTCCGACGGCGCGCCGCTGCGCGACGGCAGCTGCAACCGTTGCCACACGGTGCTCAGCGAGAACGAAGAGGACCCTGCGGTGCTCGACGCCTTCGGCCTGAAGCGGTGACGCCGATGGCGGCGCAGTCCGGTCCGCACCGTTCTTCGCGACGACGGCGCGCGGTGCTGGCCGCGCCCCTGCTCGCGCGCGTCGCGCTGGTCGCGGCTGCCGC
>VYME01000551.1_pt1 | contig 11678 bp, 6 predicted proteins | sample 5115281 | NCBI WGS metagenome assembly VYME01 (sample SAMN12291780, study PRJNA351875) | freshwater metagenome | isolation source: freshwater lake | place: USA: Michigan, Wintergreen Lake | collected 2013-08-08
GATGACGACCAGCATCAGCACGGTCGCCGCCACCGCGACGATCGTCGTCCACGGCGTCGAGCCCTGCTTCCAGTCGAGGTCCTGCAGGCCGGCACCGACCACGGCGACGGCGATCGCGCGCGGCGTGATGCCAAGTGCGGTGGCGGTGACGAACACCGGGCCGCGCACGCCGAACGCCGCCAGCAGCAGATTGGTCGTCGCGAACGGCATCGCCGGCGACAGCCGCAGCAGCGCGATGATCCAGATCGAACGCCAGGCACTGCGGCCGAGCAGCGCCTGGTGCACGACCAGCGCGCGCGGCGAATCGGCGAGCGCCCGCAGCGCCCGTTCGCCGACCAGCGGCTGCAACAGGCGATGGCCGACGATGGCGCCGAGCGCGATCACCAGCCACGCGCAGAGAGATCCGAGCCAGCCGCCGAACAGGAAGCCGGCCGCCAGCGACGTGACGTGCGTCGGCAGCAGCGCCGCCGCCGCCAGGAACGCGCCGAGCGGCACGAACCAGGCGGCCGACCACGGCTCGCCTTCGAACCACGGGCGCCACGTCGCAGTCGTCGTCGCCACCAGCGAAGTGCCGAGCATCGGCACCACCATCGAGAACACCAGCAGCGGTCCGGCCGGGCCGAGGGCCACGAGGCGCTGGCGCCAGCGGGCGAAGCGGCCCGGCGGGTTGGTCGACGGCGGCGCGGTCTGGGTCATGCGGTGAGGCACGGTCCTGCATCGGCAGCGCCGAGGCAAGGGTGCGGGAAGCCCGCGCGTGCCCCGAGGCGGCGCCGTCCCTAAGCTGTTCGCCCGCCGATGAGCACCGAACTGCCGCTGAAGTACGAACCCCAGATCCTCGAGCCGCGCGTGACCGAGCGCTGGCTCACGTCGAAGGCGTTCGCCGCCACGCCCGACGATCGCGACGACCGCTACGTCGTGATGATGCCGCTGCCGAACGTCACCGGGGCGCTGCACATGGGGCACGCGATGGACAACGTCATGCAGGATCTGCTGATCCGCTGGCATCGCATGCAGGGGCACAACTCTCTTTGGCAAGCCGGCACCGACCACGCCGGCATCGCCACGCAGGCGGTGGTCGAGAAGCGGCTGAAGGAGATCGAAGGCAAGACGCGGCACGACATCGGCCGCGACGCCCTGGTCGGCCGCATCCACGACTGGGCAGTGACCAGCCAGAAGCGCATCCGAGGCCAGCAGCAGGCGATGGGCTGCTCGTGCGACTGGGACCGCGCGCGCTTCACCATGGACGACGTCTGCGCGCGCGCCGTGCGGCAGACGTTCTTCGCGATGTTCCGCGACGGCCTGATCTTCCGCGGCAACCGCCTCGTCAACTGGGACTGCGCGCTGCAGACCGCGGTCGCCGACGACGAGCTCTACAAGGAGACCGTGCAGGGCAAGTTCCACTACCTGCGCTATCCGGTCCAAGCCCCGCAAGCCGGCGAGCCCACGCACGTGCTGGTGGCGACGACGCGGCCGGAGACGATGCTCGGCGACACCGCCGTCGCCGTGCACCCGGATCCGAAGGGCGCGATGCAGAAGGCGATCGCCGAGCAGCGGCAGAAGGTCGCCGACGCGCCGGCCAAGGAGAAAGCCGCCGCCGAGGCCGAGCTCGAGCGCCTGCTGCAGCGCGAACAGGACGTGCTGCCGGCGCTGGTGCAGATCGCCGCGATGGCGCGCGCTGGCCGCAAGGTGCAGCTGCCGCTGGTCGGCCGTTCGATCCCGATCCTCGCCGACGAATGGGCCGATCCGTCGCTCGGCACCGGCTGCGTCAAGATCACGCCGGCGCACGATCCGAACGACTACGCGGTGTGGCAGCGCCATCCGGAGATCGGCGCGGTCAACATGATGAACGCCGACGGCACGGTGAACCAGCACGGCGGCGCCTACCAGGGCCTCGACCGCTTCGCCGCGCGCAAGCGCATCCTGGCCGACCTCGAGCAGCAGGGCCTGGTCGAGAAGATCGAGGACCGCGCGATCGAGATCGACCACAGCGACCGCAGCAAGACGATCGTCGAGCCGTACCTCAGCAAGCAGTGGTTCGTGCGCATGGCCGACGTCGACGGCGGCGTCGTCATGGGCCGCGGCACGAAGAAGGAGTTCCGCGGCAAGGGCCTCGCGCAGGTGGCTCTCGATGCGACCGCCGGCACGCTGCCGCCGTTCGCCGACGGCACGCCGCGCAAAGCGGTCGGCTTCCATCCGGATCCGGAGCGCTACCGCAAGATGTACGACCAGTGGCTCGCCGAGAAGCGCGACTGGTGCATCAGCCGCCAGCTCTGGTGGGGCCACCGCATCCCGGTCTGGCGCGGCGACATGCCGGCCCAGCAGCTGCTGATGCTGGAGCCGATGCTCGCTGGGCAACTGCAGCGCGACGACGTCGCCGCGTGGATCCTGCTGCCGGACGGCACGCGCTTGTCGGTCAAGGATGCGTTCGCGCACCTGAAGGGACCGAACGCCCCCACCAGCGTCGAAGTGCAGGTCTGCTTCCGCGACGCCGCGGCCGACGCGTCGATCGGCTCGATGCTGCAGGGCGTCGGCCTCGCGCTCGACCCCGACGTGCTCGACACCTGGTTCAGCTCGGCCTTGTGGCCGCACAGCACGCTCGGCTGGCCGCACCCCGACAGCGCCAAGGTCGATCCCGGCCAGACGCCGCTCGGCAAGGCGAACGGTCGCCCCGATGCGCTGTCGTACTACTACCCGGGCAGCTGCCTCGTCACCGGCCGCGACATCATCACGCTGTGGGTCGCGCGCATGGTCGTCACCGGGCTCTACAACCTCGGCGACGTGCCGTTCACCGACGTGTTCCTGCACGCGACGATCCTCGACGGCAAGGGCGAGCGCATGTCGAAGTCGAAGGGCAACGGCATCGACCCGCTCGACATCATCGCCCGCTACGGCGCCGACGCGCTGCGCTACGTCGTCTGCGAACTGCAGACCGGCACGCAGGACATCCGCTTGCCGGTGGCGGCGATCTCGCCGTTCACCCAGCCCGGGGAGCCCGAGCGCCTCGTCGACCTGGCGACCGCGAAGCCCGGCCCCTACCTCGGCACGTTCCTCGATCCCGAGACGAAGCAGCCGATGGACCTGATCGGCCAGTACGGCAAGGAAGGCATCACGCCGGCGAAGGCGACCAGCGAGCGCTTCGTGGTCGGCGCGAACTTCTGCAACAAGCTGTTCAACGCCGCGCGCTTCGCCTTCCTGAACCTGACCGGCAAGCCGTTCCAGCCGCTGCGCCCGCAGCAGCTGGCCCTCGAGGACCGCTGGATCCTGTCGCGCCTGCAGGCCGCGATCACCGCCGTGCACGGCCACCTCGCCGACTACAACCCGTCGGCCGCGATCGGTGCCGCCCGCGACTTCTTCTGGAACGAGCTGTGCGACTGGTACCTCGAGATGATCAAGCCGCGCTGCCGCGACGGGGCTCTGCCGGAAGCGCGTGCCACCGCCGAGCAGGTGCTGGCGGCGGTGCTCGACCAGACGCTGCGGCTGCTGCACCCGTTCGTGCCGTTCCTGACCGAGACGCTGTGGGCCAAGCTGCGCGAGCTGGCGCCGGTGCGCGGCGTGCAGGCGCCGTTCGCCGACAACGAACTGCTGGTGCAGGCGGCGTGGCCGACCGGCGACGCGGCGTGGCGCGCGAGCGACGTCGAGCAGCAGATCGCAGCGATGCAGCAGTGGTGCGTGGCGATCCGCGAGACGCGCGCGCGCTACCAGGTGCCGCCGAAGGACCGGCTCGTGGCGCGCTTCCAGGCGAGCGGCGCCGACGCCGCGGTGCTGCAAGCCGCAGCCCCGCTGCTGGCGCACATGAGCGGGCTCGGCGACGTGCAGATCGCCGCCGACGCGCAGCGCACCAAGGACAGCGCCACGGTCGTGCTCGGCGCGGCGAAGGCGTTCCTGCTGGGCGTCGTCGACCTGGCGAAGGAGCAGGCGAAGCTGCAGAAGGAAGCCGACAAGCTGCGTGGACAGATCGGCGGCATCGAGAAGAAGCTCGGCAACGAGGGCTTCGTCGCCAAGGCGCCGCCGGCGGTCATCGAGAAGGAACGGCAGTCGCTCGCAGCGCTGCAGGCGCAGCTCGCCGGCATCGAACAGAGCCTGCGCGAACTCGGCTGACCGCAGACGCCGCGACCAAGGCGTCACACAAGTGCGGATTGCGCGCGCGGGCAGCGAGGCCACACTGCGGCCGCCTGCCCTCTCTTCCCATGCGCATCCCACTCTTCGCCGCGGCCGTCGCCGCGGCTCTCGCATCCGGGCTCACCGCCCAGGGCGCCCTCACCGCCCCCTGCTACGTATCGCCCGGCACGGCACTCGGGCTCGGTGACGACCAGGTCAGCCAGGGCAACGCCCTCGGCTTCACGTTCGCCGGTCCCGGCGGCGTGTCGGTGACCAGCATCGACATCAGCAGCAACGGCTTCGTCTGGCTCGGCAGCGACCCCAACTCGGCGTGCTGCAACGGCACCGAACCCGGCTTCCTGGCGGGCCTGCCGCGCATCGCCGCGATGTGGACCGACCTCTACCCGCCCGGCAACGGCGACGTCTACTTCAACACCTTCCCGGCCGCCGGCAGCCAGCCGGCCAGCGCCGCGGTCACCTGGCTCGACGTGCCCGAGATCGGCCAGTCGACGCTGCAGACGGTGCAGCTGCAGCTGTTCGCCGACGGCTCGTTCCTGATCACCTTCGACGGCCGCGTCGCCAACGTGTTCCACGACGCGCTGGTGGGCTTCACCGCCGGCAACGGCGCCGCCGCCAACGCCATCGACTTCGCGGCGATCACGCCGAGCACGCCGCTCGACACCAGCAGCAATCCATCGGCCTACGAGATCCACTCGTCGTCGTTCGACCTGACCGGCAACGGCTACGCGTTCCTGCCGAACGGCACCGGCGGCTACCTGATCTTCCAGCAGCCTGGGTGCACCTTCGCGAACGCCAGCTCGTACGGCATCGGCTGCCCGAAGCCGTCGACGTCCTACGAGCTGTTCCCGACGGGGAACACGTTCGACCTGTCGAACACGGCGATCGACTTCTTCCCCAACGGCAGCGGCGGCTACATCGCGATCCCGTCGACCGGCTTCTTCACGCCGGCGCCGACCGCGCTGACCTTCAGTGACGACGAGGTCCAGGGTCCGTTCGCACTGCCGTTCAACTTCCCGTTCCCGGGCGGCAGCACGAACGCGATCGACATCAGCAGCAACGGCTTCGTCTGGCTGAGCACCGGCAACTTCGACCCGCGCTGCTGCAACGGCGACCCGGCGCGCTTCCTCGCCGATCCCGCGAGCATCGCGGTCCTCTGGCAGGACCTGTTCCCCCCGGGCGGCGGCCAGGTCCACTTCGACGTCGTCGGCACGACCGAAGCCCACGTCACCTGGGCGAACGTGCCGGAGTTCGGTACGCCGGGCTCGTCGAACACCGCGCAGCTGACGCTGCGCAGCGACGGCAGCTGGCGCCTGTCGTACGGCACCTGCGACAACGTCAACCACGACCTGCTGGTCGGCATCACGCAGGGCACGTCGACCGTCGACCCGGGCACGACCGACTACTCGACCGGCGTGTTCCAGGTCGGCAACGGCGGCACGCCGCTGCGCCTGACCGCGGCGACGCTGCCGGCGCTCGGCACGACGCTGCAACTCGACGTCGACGAGGTCACCGCGGGCTCGCTGATCGGCGTGCTGATCCTCGGCTTCGGCCAGGTCAACCCGGGCGTCGACCTGACCTTCCTCGGCATGCCGGACTGCTCGCTCTACGCGACGCTGGACACGCAGGTGCCGTTCCCGCTGGCCGGCCCGCTGACGTCGCTGCCGATCGGCATCCCGGCGACGCCGACGCTGGCCGGCTTCCAGTTCTTCAGCCAGGCGGCGACGTTCACGCCGGCGGCGAACACGTTCGGCTTCTTGTCGTCGAACGGCGTCGCGCTGACCCTCGGGCTGTGAGCCAGCTCGCCCGCCGGGCGACCTGACTCAGTGCTTGCTGGGACGCCGCAACGCGGGACCCATCGGCCGCGAACGCGCTCCGCTAAGCATGGCTCTCGGAGGGCGCACTGGATCCCCGTTCCGCCGCCGCCAGGCATGCTGCTGAGAGCCCGTAGCATGACTTCTTCTCGGGCTCTCAGCGCACGAGGCCGCCGACCGGCACCGCCGCCCGCAACGACGCACCGTCGAGCACCAGCGGGTGGAACCAGATCGGCGCCGAAACGAACCCCGACGGGATCGCAATCGGACCGGACATCCAACCGCCGAGGGAGTCGGTGACGCCGATCCAGGGGACCACCAACGTGCCCGCGTCGAAGCGCACCGGATCTTGGACCAGCGGTACGGCACTGGGAGGTTCCAGCGCGAACGTCAGCGGCACCACGACCAGCCGATTGGGCTCGCTGTTGACGAAGAGTCCGTAGAGCCCCCCGTCCGGAACTCCCGTGGGCAAGTCGATCGCACCGGGCCGATGCCCCGCGACCGCCGGCCCGGCGACGCCCGGTCCGCGCATGTACATGGTGCCGAAGCCGATGAACAGGTAACCGAACCCGCCGACGAGCGCCGTGCGCGCATGCTCGACCGAGCCGAGCAGCTGATTGTCGACGGCCGGAACCGGTGCACCGACCGGAGAATCCCCGGACGTCAACTGGCAATCGGCCAGCGACAGCGCGCCGTTGCCGCGCACGATCGCAGCCGGGCCACCGGAGAAGTTGGCCGGCATCGAAGACCCCGTGGCGCCGCGGAGTTCACAGAACGCGAAGGAAGCATCGCCCTGGACGACGTCGACCGCGCACGGGGTCGGCCCAACAGGAATGGGATGCAGGTTGGCGAAGAACCGCGATTCGCTGGCCACGACCGAACCGCCCTGCAGCCGCAGGCACGGGTGGTAGCAGTCGAACGTGCAGCGGCGCAAGACGACATGCGCCCCACTGCAGTCCAGCCCCTGAAGCACCTTGGCCGGGTGGCCACCCTGGAAGGAACACTCCTCGAACACGACCTGACCGGCGATCGCTCGCACGTCGTGCGGGACGACCGACGACGACGATGCGAACGTCAGCCCACGGCAGTGCAGGGTCTGCCCCGGCGGCGCCGAGAGCGTGGTGACGAACCACGAGAACTGCGGGCCGTTGCCGACCACGCTGGCGCCGGCGGCGGCGACGATGCGGACGCCGACGTTCGCGGCGAACGGTGCGTAGGTCCCCGGCGCGACCTGCAACAAGTCGCCGGGCTGCGCCACCGTCAAGGCAGCGGAGATCTCGGGGTAGCCTCCGGGCCCCACAACCAGGACGGACTGGGCCAACGCGGCACCGACGAGACAGAACACGGCCAACGGCACGACGAGTCGCATGGAGATCCTCCCGGCACCGCGCGCCGAACGGCGCCGCGGGCGTGGTCACCATCCTGACACACCGCGATCGCCAACGCACGCGGGCACCAACGTCGCGACGCGAGACCCCGCTCACCCGGGCAGCCAGGGATCGGACACCGGCGGCAGGTCGCGCACGTGGAACGGGGCGCGCACGCGGAACACCCACGCCGTGAAGCGCGGCCCCACCTGCCCGTCGAGCGGCCGTCGCCCCGAGTAGTAGTGGAACTGCGTCGACAGCGGCACGCCGTCGGCGCCGTCGATCGTCGCCACGAACTCGACGCGGTCCTTCCACAGCGGGCTGTCCATGTCGAACCACGGCTTCTCGCTGCCGTCGATGCTGCCGAGCACGACGTAGTCGCCGACCTTGGCTTCGACCGAGCCACGCAGGAACGGCTGCATGCCGGCGCGCGGCGCGTAGAACTCGAACGCCCAACCGCCACTGAAGTAGATCGTCGCGTGCGGATCGCGCGCGCACGGCGGCGACCGCGTCGCGGGCGACGCTCGTGACCGCCCGGCCTTCCAGCAGGTCGATGCCCTGGTAGCAGAAGCCGAGCAGCACGCTCGCCACCGCGACGCCGCGCACGCAGCCGGACAGGCGACGGCGGTGCATCGCCAGCCAGCCGACGGCGAACGTGAACGCCAGCACCACCAGCATCGAGCGCCGCGCCGCCGGGAACGGCGACACGACGAACGACGCCGCCACTTCCCCGGGGATCCAGCACGCGAGCCCTAGGCTCCACAGGTGCGACGGTCGCCAGCGGCCGAGGCCGCGCACCCTGCACGTCCGCTGGTGGCCGACGAAGCGGCGCAGCAGCACCACCACCACCCAGGCGATCGTCGACCAGGTCGCCAGCGACACCAACGCATAGGCGACCGAGTCGAGCGCGCCGTCGGCCAGCGAACGTTCGTCGGTGTCCGGCACGCCGGCGATGACGACCAGTGCGGTGACGAACAGTGCCGCCGACAGCCAACGCAGCAGCCGCGGTGCCTGCAGCGCGCACAGCCCCAGGAGCGCCGCTGGCGCCGCCAGCATGCCGACCTGCGTGAACATGCCGCGGATGTTGTGCCACCAGTCGCGATGCTGGGTCCGCTCCAGCTGGCGCAGGAAGTACGAGCCGCCGCCGTGCGACAGCGACACCAGGCCTTCGATGCCGAGCGCGGTCGCGGCGGCGGCGGCGAAGCCGACGGCGAACTCGCGCCAGGAGCCGCGCAGCATGGCGACCAGCAGCCACGGCCCGAAGAAGCCCATCGCCGAGTACTTCGTCTGGAACGCCAGCCCCCACAGCACGCCGGCCAGCAGCGCCGTGCCGAGGCTGCGGCGATCGCCGGCACGCAGCAGCAGCACGAGACTGCTGAACGCCAGCGACAGCATCGGCACCTCGAGCATCAGGTTGACGCCGGGCAGCACCGCCGGGCCGAGCGCGAGCATCGCCAGCAGCCAGTCGGCGTGCGCCGGTACGACGCGGCGCAGCAGCAGCAGCAGGCTCCAGCAGAACAGGAAGTGCACCGGCAGGTACCAGGCCTTCCAGCCGACCGTCGAGCCGCCGTCGGCGCCGCCGAACAGCAGCACCGCCGGCGCCCAGTAGTAGGAATTGACCGGCGCCACCATCACGTCCCAGGCCGGCACCGGCTTCTGGTGCCAGACCAGGTCGAACTCGAACGGCTGCAGCGGCGCCTTCGCGACCTGTTCGGCGTAGTACTGGTGGCAGACGTCGTCGACCGCGAGCGGCTCGAACAGGTTCGAGAGGTTCATCACCAGGGCGACCACGAAGGCCACCCACACTGCGGAACGAGATCCCTTGGCGTCCGACATCGGCGAGCGTCGCAAGATAGCGGCGATCGGCCTAGGCTCACCGCGACTGTGCGCGATCTGACAGATTCTTTGCGGTCCCTTTTCGGCCACGCGAGCTTCCGCGGGCCGCAGCAGGCGATCGTCGAACACTTCCTCGGCGGCGGCTCGGCGCTGGTGCTGATGGCCACCGGCGACGGCAAGTCGCTGTGCTACCAGCTGCCCGCCTTCGTCGACGAGGGCCTTGCCATCGTCGTCTCGCCGCTGATCGCGCTGATGGACGACCAGGTCGCGGCGCTGGGCAAGCGCGGGCTGCCGGCGACCTGCGTCCACAGCCTGCTCGACCGCGACGAACGGCAGCGCCGCCTGGCCCGCGTGCGCGCCGGCGAGGTTCGACTCCTGTACGTGACCCCCGAACGTTTCCGCGTCGACGGCTTCCTGGCCGCGATGCAGCAGGTCGGCGTGCGCCGGCTCGCGGTCGACGAAGCGCACTGCCTCAGCCAGTGGGGCCACGACTTCCGCCCCGACTACCTGCGCCTCGGCGAGGTGCGACGCGCGCTCGGCAACCCGCCGTGCCTGGCGCTGTCGGCGACGGCGACGCCGGAGGTGCAACGCGACATCCGCGCCGTGCTCGGCCTCGAGCAGGCGCCGCTGTTCCACACCGGCATCGCCCGCGACAACCTGTTCCTGCAGGTGACGCCGTGCACCGACGACGACGAGAAGCTGGCGCGCCTGCTGGCGGTGCTGCAGCGCACCGGCGGGCCGGCGATCGTCTACGGCGCCCTGGTCCGCGACCTGCGCTGGCTCGAAGGCGAACTGCAGCGCCGAGGCCTGCGGCCGTTCGTCTACCACGGCGACCTGTCGGCGCACGAACGGCGCACGCAGCAGCAGAGCTTCCAGCAGAGCCCGGACGCGCTGATGCTGGCGACCAACGCCTTCGGCATGGGCGTCGACAAGGCCGACATCCGCGCCATCGTGCACTGGCAGATCCCGCGCACGCTCGAGGCCTACTACCAGGAAGTCGGCCGCGCCGGCCGCGACGGCCAAGGGGCGTGGTGCGAACTGCTCTACCGCGCCGACGACCTGCAGATCCAACGCGACTTCACCGAGTGGGCGAATCCGTCGGCCGACTTCGCGCGGCAGATCGTCGACCACCTGCGCCATCTCGGCGACCGGCTGCACGCGGTCGACCTCGACACCCTGCGCGACACGTTCGTCACCAAGAACCGCCACGACGGCCGCGTCGAGACGGTGCTGCGGCTGTTGCGCAGCGCTGGCTGCACCACCGGTGAGATCGGCCGCGACCTGACGTTCGTGCGCGCGCCCGACGACGACGAGCTCGCCGCGTGGCTGCCGCCGGAGAAGCGGCAGCACGACCTGATGGGCCTGTTGCGCATGGTGCGCTACGCCACCGAAGGCGCGTGCCGGAAGCGCACGATCCACGAACACTTCGGCTTCGACGACCTCGACGACGACTGCGGCACCTGCGACGTCTGCACCGACGGGGCCCGGTGGCAGGACACCCACCTGCCGCCGACGCGGCCCCTGCGCGTGGGGCCAGTGGCGACGGCGAACGCGGCGGCCAACACGAACGGGGACCAGGCGCCCGTGCAGCGCGGCGACTGGATCGACGTGCAAGGCCTCGGCCCGTGCTGCGTGCAACGCGTACATCGCCGTGGCAAGGGCTTCCACGCCGACGTCGAACGCGCCGCCGACCTGGCGACGCACGCGATCGACCTGCAGCGCCGTCGCTGGCGGCTGGTGCCGAAGTGAGACGCGGTGGCGCGCGTTCGCTACGGACGCTGCGCGCGCGAACGTTCGCCCCGTAGGCTCAGCACGCGATGGGCCTCTACACCCGCATCACCCGCAGCTGGCTCGAACACCGCTTCCAGCGCCGCTCGCCCGCCGGCGCCTTCTACGCGCACATGCCGGTCTACGGCTACGGCCAGCCCGACTGCGAGACCGGCCACACGGGCCGCCTCGCACGCGGCCTGCGCATGCTGCGGGCACTCGACCGGCTCGAGTTCGGCAGCCTGCTCGACGTCGGCGGCGCCGAGGGCTTCTTCGCCACGGTGGCGCAGCGCGTGTTCGGCGTGCCGACCGCGACCACCGACCTGTCGCACGAAGCCTGCCTGCGCGCGCGCGAACTGTTCGCGCTGCGGTCGGCGGCCGTCGACAGTGCGCGACTGCCGTTCGCCGACGGGGCGTTCGACGTCGTCGTCTGCAGCGAAGTGCTCGAGCACGTCGAGCACCCGGTCGAGACGCTGCTCGAACTGCAGCGCGTCGCCCGCTGCGCCGTGCTGCTGACGACGGAGGAGATCCGCTACGACCGCGCGGCGCTCGACGACTACCTGTTCCGCCGCCCGGGCTGGCCGCACATGGAGCGCAACCTGTTCCATCCGGACGACCTCGCCGCCTGCCTGCCGGGTGCACGCTTCGAGCCGCAGTGCGACGCCTGGCCGCCGCAGCAGGAACCGCCGGCCGACGAGGCGCTGGCGTGGCTGCACGCACATACGCGAACGCACGAACTGGCCCCGGGCCGCATCGGCGTGGTGGCGACGATCCCGGC
>VYME01000554.1_pt1 | contig 11571 bp, 9 predicted proteins | sample 5115281 | NCBI WGS metagenome assembly VYME01 (sample SAMN12291780, study PRJNA351875) | freshwater metagenome | isolation source: freshwater lake | place: USA: Michigan, Wintergreen Lake | collected 2013-08-08
CGCCTCTCCCTCGCAATTTTTCCCGTCGACCGGGTTGCAGTGCCCGACGGCTGCCCCTATGTTTCCCCCTCTGGATCGTCGGGTGGTGCGTCGTGCCTGCCCCGGTCCATCGATTCCTCTGCCAGGAGCCCCTGCATGGCCACCGTGAACCTCACCCGGGAAAACTTCGAGTCCGTCGTCACCGGGAACGATATCGTCGTCGTCGACTTCTGGGCACCCTGGTGCGGTCCCTGCCGGCAGTTCGCGCCCACCTTCGAGAAGGCCTCCGAGAAGCACGAAGGGGTGGTGTTCGCCAAGGTCAACACCGAGGAGGAGCCCGAGATCGCACAGCAGTTCGCGATCCGCGCGATCCCGACGCTCATGGTGTTCCGCGAGAAGGTCATCCTGTACTCGGAAGCCGGTGCGATGTCCGGAGGCCAGTTCGACAGCCTCGTCGAGCAGGTGAAAGGCGTCGACATGGACAAGGTGCACGCCGAGATTGCGGCCGAGGCCCAGACCGAGGCGGGCGGCGCCACCGCCTGACAAGACGATGGACACGATCCGCCGCCGTGCCGACCTCGACCGCCTGGTGGCAGCGGGCGGATCCCTCGTCATCCCCGTCATCGATCCGGACGACTCGGCGTCGGCGCTGTTTGCCGATGCGGTGGGCAACGTAAGCAGGCGCTTACCTTCAATCACTGTCGCCAGCATCGATCGACGCGAGTCGCCCGATCTGTTGGCGCTCTTCGGCATCGACGCAGCGCCGGCGCTGGTGGTCTTCCGGGCGGGTGTCGGCCTCTTCGCCGGTCCGGCACCGGCCACCGAAACGCTGCTGGAAGCGCTGCTGCGGCGGGCGCTATCCCTCGACATGGATGCCGTCCGCACCGAGATGTCGCGGGAACGCGCGGACGTCGAGGGGACGAGCGCGCATCGCGCTTGTCCGATGACGCGCCGGACCCCGCCCCCCGGCTGAACCGCCCCGCCCGGACTATCCCCTCGCACCCCTCTGCACGACGAGGCCCAATGCTGCGTCAGCGGTCCGAAATTCCAAATGACCAGCGGAACGAACGGATTTATCATGTTGGCCGATAACTGACCCGTCAGTCAGCTAGTCATCCCGCCGCCCCGGAATTCGCAGGGCTCCCGCGGATGGCGCGCCTGAGCGGCGGGTTACCGGGCACAGAGGGGAAACCCTTGGGGGGAGACCCTTGGGGGCAAGACCCCAGGGGGAAGACCGACGGCCCGGGTCCCACAACACCCAGATTTGCCCGAGGCCCGCCTTGAACAGTCCGCGCTTTCCGTTGGTCGTCGTTGCCCTTTTCGTCGCGCTCGCAGCCGGGTGCGGATCGAAGTCCGAAAGCGGTGCGGCCCCGGCCGCGGGCGGCAAACCCGGCGAGTCGAAGCCCGGTGACGGCAAGGCTGCTGGCGGCGGCGCCCCTGGCGGCGACAAGCCGAAAGGGCTTCCCGTGAAGGCAGTCCAGGTCTCGATGGGCGAGATCCTTCAGGAAGTCACCGCCGTCGGATCGCTCATCGCCGACGAGAGCGTGATGATCCGTCCCGAGATCGATGGCCGTCTGGTCGGCATCCACTTCGAGGAAGGCCAGACGATCGCCAAGGGCGCCCGCCTCGTCACCCTCGACCCGGCCGAACTCCAGGCCCAGCTCGCGCAGGCGCAGGCCCAGGCCCGGACGGAACTCCAGCGGTACGAACGCGCGAAGGAACTGCTCGCGCAACAGTTCGTCTCCCGCGAAGCTGTGGACCTCGCGAAGAACAACCTGGATCGCGCGGAAGCGCTGCGGCGGGAAGCGGAGGCCCGGTTGAGCAAGACCGAGATCCGCGCCCCGTTCTCCGGCACGGTCGGCCTCCGTTCCGTGAGCCCCGGTGCCTATGTGAAGAAGGGCGACGACATCGCGCGCCTCGAGAACATCGGCGCCATCAAGGTGGACTTCCGGGTGCCCGAGGGCTACGTGTCGAAACTGCACGCCGGTCAGGAGATCGCCGTGCGCCTCGACGCGTTCCCCGGGGAATCCTTCACCGGCCGGATCTTCGCCGTGGAACCCGTCGTCGACGAACGCACCCGGACGATCGTCCTGCGGGGCCGCATCCGCAACGACGGCATGAAGCTGAAGCCCGGGATGTTCGTGCGCGTGGCCCTCGTCACCGACAAGCGGCAGAACGCCATCACGGTGCCGGAGCAGGCGATCTGGCCCATCGGCCAGGAGAACTTCGTCTACCGTGTGCAGGACGGCAAGGCCGTCCAGACCAAGATCGCGATCACGAGCCGCCGCCCCGGCAGCGTCGAGATCGGGACCGGCCTCTCGGCCGGGGACATCGTCGTCACCGAAGGCCAGATGAAACTGAAGGACGGCGCGCCGGTCATGGTCCTGCCCGCTGCGCCGCCGGCCCCGTCGGCGGCGGCCGGCGCACCGCAGAAGCAAGGGAGCTGACATGGTCCTCTCCGACCTTTCCATCCGCCGTCCCGTCCTCGCGACGGTGATGAGCCTGCTGATCGTCCTGCTCGGGTTCATCAGCTTCGGAAGGCTCGCCGTCCGGGAGTATCCGAAGATCGATCCGCCCACCGTCTCGGTGCGCACCGTCTACAAGGGCGCCACGGCGCAGGTGGTCGAGAGCGTCATCACGACGCCCATCGAGGACGCGCTCTCGGGCATCGAAGGCATCAAGACGATCAAGTCGCAGAGCCGTGAGGAAGTGAGCCAGATCACGGTCACGTTCGTCACCGACCGCGATGTGGAAGCCGCGGCGAACGACGTCCGCGACCGCGTGGCCCGCGTGAAGGCGCAGCTGCCGCGCACCGCGCTCGATCCCGTCGTGAGCAAGATCGAGGCGGACGCCTGGCCGATCATGTGGATCGCGCTCATGAGCGATCGCCACACCCCGATGGAGCTGACCGACTATGCGGACCGCTATCTGACCGATCCGCTGAAGGCGCTGCCCGGTGTCGCGACGGTGGTGATCGGCGGCGAGCGCAAGTACTCGATGCGCGTGTGGCTCGACCGCGAACGCCTCGCCTCCCAGGGGCTGACGGCGCAGGACGTCGAGGCGGCGCTGCTCCGCCAGAACCTCGACTCCGCGGGTGGCCGGATCGAGAGCAGCGCCCGCGAGTTCACCGTGCTCGCCGAGACGACGCTGAAGAATCCCGAGCAGTTCAACGAGATGATCATCCGCGAGCTGGGCGGTTATCCGATCCGCCTGCGCGATGTGGGCTATGCCGCGCCGGGGCCGTACGAGAACCGCAAGGTCGTGCGCATCAGCGGCCAGCAGGCCCTCGGCCTCGGTGTCGTCAAGCAGTCGGTCGGCAACACGCTCGAGATCGCGCAGGCCGTGAAGGCCGCCCTGCCGCGGCTCAGCCAGTCGCTGCCCGAGGGCATGTCGATGAAGATCGCGGTCGACACGTCGCAATTCATCGAGGCATCGATCGACTCCGTGTACACGGTGCTCGTCGAAGCGCTCGTCCTCGTGGTGCTGGTCATCTTCATCTTCCTGCGCAGCGTGCGCGCAACGCTGATCCCGGCGGTGACGATCCCGGTGTCGCTGATCGGCGCGTTCTTCTTCCTCTGGATCCTCGGGTTCTCGATCAACGTCCTCTCGCTGCTCGGCATCGTGCTGGCGGTCGGTCTGGTGGTCGACGATGCGATCGTGATGCTGGAGAACATCCACCGCCACATCGAGGAAGGCATGTCGCCGTACAAGGCGGCGCTGCTCGGATCGAAGGAGATCGGCTTTGCCGTCATCGCGATGACGATCACGCTGGCCGCCGTGTTCACGCCGCTCGTGTTCATGACGGGGCGCACCGGCCAGCTCTTCATCGAGTTCGCGCTGACCGTGGTGGCGGCGGTGATCGTGTCGGGCTTCGTCGCCCTGACGCTCACGCCCATGATGTGTTCCAAGGTGTTGAAGGCGCACACGTCCCACGGCGCCGTCTACCGCGTGACCGAGCGGTTCTTCGAAGGCATGAACAACGGCTATCGCCGCATCCTCGGTGCGACGCTCCGGGCCCGCTGGGTCGTCGCGATCGTGTTCGCCGGGTCCATCGTCGCGCTGGGCTGGCTCTACACGCAGATGAAGCAGGAACTCTCGCCGGTCGAGGATCGCGGGACGTTCATGGCGTTCGCCATCGCGCCCGAGGGTTCGACAATGGCGTACACGGACGGCTACATGCGCACCGTGGGCCAGATCATCGGCAAGATCCCCTCGGTCGAGACGGTGTTCGAGGTGGTGGCGCCGGGTCTGGAGCGTCCCAATCCGGTGAACATCGGTATCGCCTTCGCGGTGCTCAAGCACTGGGACGAGCGGCCCGGCGTGAGCCAGCTCGCCATCACGAAGGACCTCACGCCGAAGCTCTTCGGCGGTCTGCCCGGTGTGCTGTCGTTCGCGAAGGATCCGCTGTCGCTCGGTGCCAACTTCCTCGCGAAGGACTTCGACTACGTCATCTACGGGAACAGCTACGAGGAGCTGCAGGGCAAGGTCGGCAAGATGATGGGCGAGCTCTCGAAGTACAAGGGCATCACCGGTCTCGACACCGACCTGAAGCTGAACAAGCCGCAGCTGAAGGTCGACATCGACCGCGACAAGGCCTCGGCCCTCGGCGTCTCGATGGAGGCCATCGGCCACACGCTCGAGACGCTGATGGGCGGCCGCGACGTCACGCGCTACAAGCGCGAGGGCAAGCAGTACGACGTCGTGGTGCAGGTGGAGGACGACAAGCGCCGCCAGCCGTCCGATCTCACGTCGATCTACGTGCGTGCGACGAGCGGTGAGCTGGTCCAGCTCGACAACCTCGTGACCATCCGCGAGACGGTGGCCCCGAAGGAGCTGAACCACTTCAACAAGCTGCGCGCCGCGATCATCAACGGCAACGTGGCGCCCGGTTACAGCCTGGGCGACGTCCTCACGCACATCGACACGGTCGTGGCCGAGCAGTTGCCGAAGGCGACCGGCACCGACCTCGACGGCAACGCGCGCGAGTTCCGTGAGACCGGCGCCGAGGCCGTCAAGGTGCTCGTGCTCGCGCTGATCTTCATCTACCTCGTGCTCGCCGCCCAGTTCGAGAGCTTCGTGGGCCCGGCGGTCATCATGCTGACGGTGCCGCTCGCCTGGACCGGTGCGCTCTTCGTCATGTGGATCAACGCGAAGAACGGTCACGGGGGCGCGCTCAACATCTACAGCCAGATCGGTCTCGTGATGCTCGTCGGCCTCATCACGAAGAACGGGATCCTGATCGTCGAGTTCGCGAACCAGCTTCGCGAGAAGGGCGTCGAGAAGTTCGAGGCGGTCCGCGAGGCGGCGACGCTGCGGTTGCGTCCGATCCTGATGACGAGTTTCGCGACGGTGCTCGGCGCGGTCCCGCTGGCGCTGTCGCACGGCGCCGGTGCCGAGGCGCGGGCAGCGATCGGCTGGGTGGTGGTCGGCGGGATGCTCGTGGGCACGCTGCTCACGCTCTTCATCGTGCCCGCCTTCTACACGGTGTTCGTGCGCAAGGTGCGCCGCCACGACGAGGAGGGCGAAGGTCCGGTCGTCCTGCCGTCGATGGGTGAACAGCTTCCCTGATCTTGCGGCGCAGGCATCGATGACCGAAACCCGGCCCTCGCGCCGGGTTTCGACTTTGGGAGATCCCATGAGCGAAGGCACAGCATCGACACCCGCCTTCGGTGTCGTTTCGCGCGAGGTTGCGCAGTCCATGAGCGGCCTCGATTTCCTCCGCGGCTGGCTCGACGGCCGGCATCCGGCGCCACCGATCGGCGCGGTCTTCGACTTCCGACTGGTCGAGGTCGAGCACGGCCGTGTCGTGTTCTCCGGGACGCCGGATGCGCGCTATTTCAATCCGCTCGGCACGGTGCATGGCGGGTATGCAGCGACACTGCTCGACTCGTGCATGGGCTGCGCCGTGCATTCGGTGCTGGCACCCGGACAGGGCTACACGACGCTCGAGATCAAGGTGAACTACGTGCGTGCGATGACGCCGCAGACCGGGCCTGTGTTCGCCGAGGGGCGCGTGCTGCACGCGGGGCGACAGGCGGCGACCTCCGAGGGCTTCCTGCGCGACGCCGACGGGAAGCTCATCGCGCACGGGACCACCACCTGCATCGTCTTCACATCGTGACATCGTCGGTCTGCCACCGCATCGCCACGCGCGATGACCTCCCGGCGATCGTCGCGATCTACAACGAGACGATCCCGTCGCGCATGGTCACGGCGGATCTCGAACCCGTGAGCGTCGAATCGCGCATCCCTTGGTTCGAGGCGCACGCGCCTGACCTGCATCCGATGTGGGTGGCGGAGCAGGGCGGTGACGTCGCTGCGTGGCTCAGCTACTCGAAGTTCCACAGCCGCGCCGCGTACGACGGCACCGCCGAGATCTCGCTGTACGTCGGCAGCCGGTTCCGCCGCGCCGGGCTGGGTCGGCGCCTGCTGGCCGAGGCCATCGACGCGGCCCCCGGACTCGGCTTCCACACGCTCGTCGGGCTCGTCTTCGGGCACAACGCGCCAAGTCTCGCCCTCTTCGAGCGTTTCGGGTTCGCGCGCTGGGGGCACATGCCGCGAGTGGCTGTCCTCGACGGGATCGACCGCGATCTCGTCTTCCTCGGGCGGCGCGTCGCCGGGTGAGCCCCGGGTCCCGGGCACGGGGCTGGAAATCCGGGGTACGCGCCTTGATATCGTCACTGTGCGAACCCCGCGCACGATCCCTGGAGCCCGCATGATCAGCATCAGAAAGTCCGCCGACCGCGGCCACGCCAACCACGGCTGGCTGGACAGTCGGCACACGTTCTCGTTCGCGAGCTACCACAACCCGCAGGAGATGGGGTTCGGCGCGCTGCGCGTCATCAACGAAGACCGCGTCGCCCCGGGGCAGGGCTTCGGAAAGCATCCGCATCGCGACATGGAGATCATCAGCTACGTGATCGACGGCGCGCTCGAACATCGCGACAGCATGGGCACGGGGTCGGTGATCCGGCCCGGCGACGTGCAGGCGATGAGCGCGGGCACCGGCGTCGCGCACAGCGAGTTCAACGCGTCGCACGAGACGCCCGTCCACTTCCTGCAGATCTGGATCGAACCCGCGGTGCGCGGCGTGGCGCCCTCGTACCAGCAGAAGTCGTACTCGGCCGACGACAAGCGCGGTCGGTTGCGCCTCGTCGCTTCGCCCGATGGCGCGGAGGACTCGGTGCGCATCCACCAGGACGCCAGGGTCTACGCCGCGCTGCTCGATGGTGACGAGCAGGCCACGTTGCCCTTGGCCGTGACGCGGCGCGCGTATGTGCAGGTCGTTCGGGGTGACATCGAGGTGAATGGCCAAAGGCTCGCGCAGGGCGATGGTGCGAAGGTGCTGTCGGAGCCCTACCTGGCCCTGACGAACGGCAAGGACGCGGAGGTCCTGGTCTTCGACCTGGCGTGAGGGGGGACGTGGGCGTCGGCGATGCGTCTCGCGTCGTCGCCGACGCTCCCGGTATGCTGCGGCCCATGCTCTCGCTTCACGATCTCGCCCGCCGGTTTCCCGGCCCGCCGCCGCGTCCGCTCTTCTCCGGCGTGGATCTCGAACTCGCTGCCGGCGAGTTCGTCGCGATCATCGGGGATTCCGGCGTGGGCAAGAGCACGCTGCTCCATTGCATCGCCGGACTCGATCGTCCGGACGCGGGGAAGGTCGTCGTCGACGGCGTCGACCTCATGGCTCTCGACGACGATGGCGCGACCATCCTGCGGCGGCAGAAGCTGGGCTTCGTCTTCCAGGCCTTCCACATCCTCCCCTGGCTCGATCTCGCCGCGAACGTGGCGCTGCCGCTCGGACTGCTCGGTCACGGTGCTGCGGAGAGCCGCCGACTCGCCACCGCGACGCTCGATGCCGTCGGGCTCGGCGATCGCGCGGCGAGTCAGCCCAGGGAGCTGTCGGGCGGGGAACTTCAGCGCGTGGCGATCGCGCGGGCGTTGGTCCACTCGCCGAAGCTGCTGCTTGCCGACGAACCCACCGGCAATCTCGACCCCGACAATGCCGCGCGCGTGCTCGATCTCCTCGCCACGCAGGTGCGCCAGCGCGGCGCCGCGTGCATCCTCGTCACGCACTCGCGGCGCGCTGCCGCCGTGGCCGACCGCGTGCTGCGGCTGACGGCCGACGGTCTCGTGTCCGTGGGCTGATCCCCGCGGTCTGCTACTGCAGGAAGCCCGCCTTCACGTCCTTGGCCGTCAGCAGATCGATCGGCACCGGGGACACCTTCCAGATGTCGTCGCAGTACTGCCGGATCGTCCGGTCCGACGAGAATTTCCCGCACCGCGCCGCGTTCAGGATCGACATGCGCGCCCAGTGCGCAACATCACCGTAGGCGCGCCCTACGTCGGTCTGTGCGCGCGCGTAGTCGGGATAGTCCGCGAGCACGAGGTAGGGGTCGTGATACACGAGGTTGTCGACGAGCGGCTTGAAGAGCGTGGTGTCGCCGCGCGAGAAGAAGCCTGACCGGATGAGGTCGATCACCTCGCGCAGTTCGGGCGCCGCCGCGAGGTGATCGGCGGGTCGATAGCCCGCCGCCTTCGCGGCCGCGACCTGCGGGGCCGTGAGCCCGAACAGGAAGAAGTTGTCGCCGCCCACCTCGTCGCGGATCTCGATGTTCGCACCGTCCAGCGTGCCTATCGTGAGGGCGCCGTTCAGCGAGAACTTCATGTTGCCCGTGCCCGAGGCTTCCTTGCCTGCGGTGGAGATCTGCTCCGAGAGATCCGCCGCCGGATACACGTGATGTCCGGTGCCCACGTTGTAGTCGGGCAGGAACACGACGCGCAGGCGATCGCGCACGGCCGGATCGCGGTCGAGGATGTCGCCCACGGCGGTGATGAGCCGGATGATGAGCTTCGCGAGGAAGTAGCCCGGCGCGGCCTTGCCGCCGAAGATGAACGTGCGCGGCGGCGCGTCGCGATCCACGCCGGCCTTCAGCCGCAGATAGCAGCCGATCACGTGGAGGATGTTGAGGTGCTGGCGCTTGTACTCGTGGATGCGCTTCACCTGCACGTCGAAGAGGGACGACGGGTCGATGACGACGCCGGTGCGCCCCTGCACGAACTGCGCGAAGGACTCCTTGCTGGCGAGCTTGATCGCGCTCCATCGATCCCGGAAGGCGGCGTCTGCCGCGAGGGGCTCCAGTTCACGCAGCCGGTCGAGGTCCGTGGGCCAGCCGGGGCCGAGCGTCTCGGTGATCAACGTCGAGAGGCGCGGGTTCGACACCATCATCCAGCGGCGCGGGGTCACGCCGTTCGTCTTGTTGCTGAACTTCAGCGGCCAGAGTTCGAAGAAGTCCGCGAGGACATCCTGCTTCAGCAGTTCGGAGTGCAGCTCGGCGACGCCGTTGATCGCGTGGCTGCCGACGCAGGCGAGATGTGCCATGCGCACGTAGCGCTCGCCGGTCTCGTCGATGAGCGACATGCGCGAGATGCGGCCCTCGTCGCCGAGGAAGCGGATCCGCACTTCCTCCAGGAACCGGCTGTTGATCTCGTAGATGATTTCCAGATGCCGCGGCAGCAGCCGCCGGAAGAGATCGAGCGGCCAGCGCTCCAGAGCCTCGGGCAGCAGCGTGTGGTTCGTGTACGCGAACGTGGCCTGCGTGATCGCCCAGGCCTCGTCCCAGTCGAGCAGCTGGTCGTCGACGAGGAGCCGCATCAGCTCCGCCACGGCGATGGCCGGATGCGTGTCGTTCAGCTGCACCGCGAACTTCTCGTGGAAGCGTGTTACCGGCACCTTCTGCCCGCGCATGATCCGCAGCATGTCCTGCAGTGCGCACGACACGAAGAAGAACTGCTGCTCCAGGCGCAGCTCCTTGCCCTGGATGGCCTCGTCGTTGGGGTAGAGGACCTTGGTCAGGTTCTCGGAGACCACCTTCCGGTTCACGGCGCCGTAGTAGTCGCCGCGGTTGAAGACGGCGAAGTCGAACGACTCCGGCGCCTCGGCCTTCCACAGGCGCAGCGTGTTCGCGGTGTTGGTGCGATAGCCCAAGATCGGCGTGTCGTAGGGCTGGCCGATCACCATGCGCTCCGGCAGCCAGCGCGTGCGGAACCGGCCGCGCTCGTCGGTGTACGACTCGGTCCGGCCGCCGAACTTCACTTCCACCGCCCACTCGGGCCGCGGGACATCCCACGGCGTGCCGTTCCGCAGCCAGTTGTCCGTGCGCTCCACCTGCCATCCGTCGACGATCTCCTGCCGGAAGATGCCGTACTCGTACCGGATGCCGTAGCCGAGCGCGGGGATCTGCAGCGTCGCGAGCGAATCGAGGAAGCACGCCGCCAGGCGGCCGAGGCCGCCGTTGCCGAGACCGGGTTCCTCCTCCTCGAGCAGCAGGGCGTCGAGATCGAGACCGAGTTCCGCGGTCGCCTGGCGCACCTCGTCCTCGATGCCCAGGTTCACGAGGTTGTTGGCGAGATGCGGCCCGAGCAGGAATTCCGCGGAGAGATAGGCCACCGTGCGCGAGCCGCTGCGCGTATAGGCGGCCGCGGTGCTGATCCAGCGGCGCAGCATGCGATCGCGCACGAGGTAGGCGAGGGCGAGGTAGTAGTCGCGCTGGTTCGCCAGTGCAGGGAACTTGCCCTGGCGGTGGAAGAGGTTGTCGAGGAAGGCCTGCTGGAGGTCAGCGATGTCGGGGGTGGTCGCGTCTTCCACCTTGGCCTCCGCGGATGGCGGGGCGGGGGTTCTGGCGTCCATCGTCGCGTCTCCCTGGTGTGCGGTTCGGGTGGTGGATGTCGTGTCGCAAGATGCGTGCGGTGTGCACCCGGTCATCCGAGGGCGGCGCTCCGCTGAGAGTTGCCGGGCATTCACGACGAGAGGACGGCAACGGCTGCACCATGTCGGGTCCCTGCCGGTCTGCCGTGCGTCGTGAATGTGCGCCGTGAATGGGCCTCCTGACGTGCGTCCGGGAGGTGCGCTCCCGGCGCCCCGTGCAGTACCCTCGGCGGCATGCCGTCCTCGCCGTTCGCCGTCATCCCCTTCTGGTTCGCACTGCTGCGCGGGCCCCTGCGCCAGCATCCCGCCCGGTTCGCGCTGTCCGTGCTCGCCATCGCGCTCGGCGTGGCGCTGGGCCTTGCGGTGCGCGTCATCAACGCATCGGCGGTCGACGAGTTCGCGGCGGCGTCCCGAAGCCTCTCCGGTCAGGCGGATCTCGTGGTGCGCGGCCCCCGCAGCGGCTTCGACGAAGCGCTGTACCCGACGCTTGCACACGCACCCGGTGTCCGGCTGGCGAGTCCGGTGGTCGAGGTCGATGCGCCACTGGCGGACTCGCGCGAGGTGCTGCATGTCATGGGGATCGACCTCTTCCGCGCGCTGGCGCTGCAGCCGGGGCTGGTGAGCGAGGGCACCGATCGGCTCGATCTGCTGCGTCCCGACACCGTCTTCCTGTCACCGACGGCTGCCGCAACGCTCGGGCTTGCTGTGGGCGGCACGCTCCGCGTGCAGGCGGGCGTCGCCGTGCGCGAACTGCGCATCGTCGGCACGGCGGGCGGTGAAGCGGCCCGCGGTCGCTGGGCGATGATGGACATCGGCGCGGCGCAGACCCTCTTCGGTCGCGAAGGGTTCGTCTCCCGCGTGGATCTCCGGCTCGACCCGGAGGC
>VYME01001052.1_pt1 | contig 11571 bp, 12 predicted proteins | sample 5115281 | NCBI WGS metagenome assembly VYME01 (sample SAMN12291780, study PRJNA351875) | freshwater metagenome | isolation source: freshwater lake | place: USA: Michigan, Wintergreen Lake | collected 2013-08-08
TTCACCTCGACGACGGATCTCACGCGCAAGCTCCTTCGGTACATCAAGCTCCACAACGAAACCTGCCAGCCGTTTGTGTGGCGGTACCGCGACGTCACCCGTCGCATGCCTGCTGCACGAAAATCAACTACGCCCCACTAGTTCCCTGATCTGCCAGACGTCGGCCAGTGTGAACCAAGGTACGCTGCAATCGATCCACCACTCTGGATGTTGACGACTCGGAGTATGTCCTGATTCAAGGCGAGCGACGGAACGCATAGGTACAACCTCCCAATGGGCCGGCACCTCGCCCAGCCACTCCACCCCGCTCTCCTTGTATTCAGGATACCGCGGAAAGCTCACGATTCCCCCTCGCTCGCATCTCGCTTTTTCGCGCGCTTCGGCAGCGCCTTCGCCGTGCGCTCCAACTCCACCATGGTATCCCGCTCCGCGGCGGCCTCTAAATCGGCCCGGCGACGCGCGTCGAACACGTCGTACGCGGAGGCCGCGCGCTGGTCGGCCTCCACACGTGACACGCTCCCGCCATCCGCGAGCACCGCGCGCTCGTTGAAGCGCAAGAAGTCATCGAGCTTCTGCTCCCAATCGCGCAGGAAGATCTGCTTCCGACGCGAGGCCTGATCCTCAGCGAAATCGAGGAACATGGTCACGATGCGATTGAGCTCGGTGATCTCCGGCTCCAGCAGGTAGTTCTTGGCCACGGTCACGTTACCGCGACGCAGCTGCGCGCCCTTCCACGCGGTGAGGCCCATGTTGGGGGCATCGGCATTTACCCGTCGTGCGATGATCTCGGGGGCCGTGAGCCCCGTAACGGCGAAATGCAACTTGTTCTGCACCGTCTGAAACACCCGCGTTGTCTCGTCCGCGCTGGGCGCATAATCGGCCGCCAGCGCCAGGATATCGCGCACGCGCAGATACATGCGCCGCTCGCTCGCCCGGATGTCCCGGATGCGTTCGAGCAGTTCATCGAAGTAGTCGGGCACGCCGGCGCCCGGCGGGTTGCGAAGGCGCTCGTCGTCCATGACAAAGCCCTTGCGCAGGTATTCGTCGAGACGCCCAATGGCCCACTGCCGGAACTGCGTGCCCCGGGCGCTGCGGACCCGCATGCCCACACCGATAATGGCGGGGAGCGCGTAGTGCTGCAGAGTCCGGGTCACAGTGCGCGCCCCTTCAGGACGAACTTGTAAGTAATCCTTACAAGTTGCTGCCGGGTCGAGCTCCCCCTCGGCGAACACAGCCTTCAAGTGCAGCGTGATGTTCTGCGGCGTGGTCTGGAATAGCTCCGCCATCTGCGCCTGGGTGAGCCACAGCGTCTCCCCATCGAAACGGATCTCCAGCCGTGAGCGACCGTCCTCGCTCCGGTACAGCAGGAACTCGCCAGCAGAGGGAGGTACGAGGTCCCCGCTCACTGGCTCAACTCCCCGATCATCTTCACGATGCGGTCAGTCACTACCTTGAGCTCCGCGTCGATCTCCGCCAGCGGCCGGGGCGGCGTGAACACGTAGAAGTGCCGGTTGAATGGGATCTCATACCCCACCTTCGTCTTCTCGCGGTCGATCCACGCATCGGGCGCGTGCGGTTTCACCTCGCGCTCGAAGTACGCCTCTACCGTCTCACTCAGCGGCACGTTCTCCGTGTCGCGCAGCGCCGAATCGGGCGTGGGCTTCCCCTTCGCCTTACCCTTGGTGGCCAGTACCACGTTCCCCTGCTCGTCACGCTCAGGACGCTCCACGGTAATGGTGCGATAGCCGAAGGCCTCATTACGGAAGATCTTGGAGATGGGCTTGCCGTCGCGCGTGGCTTCCTCGAAGGCGCCGAACAGTTGCGTGATTTCCTCGATGTGCGCGGCACCCATTTCCTTGCGCTTGCTGCCGAGGCTCTTGCGCATCTTCTGCCACATGGCGCTGGCGTCGATGAGCTGCACCTTGCCCTTTCGTGGCGCCGGCTTGCGGTTGCTCACGATCCACACGTACGTCGCGATGCCCGTGTTGTAGAACAAGTCTGTAGGCAACGCGATGATCGCCTCGAGCAAATCGTTCTCCAACACGTAGCGACGGATTTCACTTTCACCGCTACCCGCACCGCCGGTGAACAGCGGGCTGCCGTTCAACACGATGCCAAAGCGGCTGCCGCCGTCCTTGGCGGGCCGCATCTTGCTGAGCAGGTGCATGAGGAACAGCAGCGAGCCGTCGGATACGCGCGGGAGCCCAGGGCCGAAGCGACCATCGAAGCCCTTCTGCTCGTGTTCGCGGCGAACTTCCTTTTCGATCTTCTTCCATTCCACGCCGAACGGCGGGTTGGAGAGCATGTAGTCGAACTTCGTGGCCGGTAGCCCGTCATTCGAGAGCGTATTGCCCGCGAAGATGTTGGACACATCCTGCCCTTTGATGAGCATGTCCGCCTTGCAGATGGCGTACGACTCGTCATTGAGCTCCTGCCCGAACATCACCAGCCGCGCTTCGGGATTGATCTCGGCGAGATGCTCGCCCGCAACGCTCAGCATGCCGCCGGTGCCGGCGGTAGGGTCGTAGATGGAGCGCACCACGCCGGGCTTGGTGAGGGCTTCGTCGTCTTCGATGAACAGCAGGTTCACCGGCCGTTTCGTTGCTCAGTTCCGCGAAGCGCCGAATGAGCTCCTCGAACACCGTGCCCATTTGCGCATTCGACACCACATTCGGGTGGAGGTCGATGGTCGCAAACTTCTCTGTCACCAGGTACAGCAGACCCGCCTTGTCGAGCCGGTCGATCTGCGTATGGAAGTCGAAGCGCTCGAAGATGTCGCGCACCGCCGGCGAGAAGGCCTGCAGGTAGCTGCGCAGGTTCTCCGCGATGTGGTCTTGATCGCCCAGCAGCGTGCGCAAGTCGAGCTTCGAGGTGTTGTAGAACGACTGGTCGGCCGCCTTGAGGAGAAACGGCTCCGGATTGAGCCCCGCCCTGGTGCGCTTATCCAACTCCGTCAGCACCGCCGCCTTCGTGGGCTCCAGCACGCAGTCCAAACGCCGGAGCACCGTGAACGGCAGGATGATGCGACCGTACTCGGACTGCTTGAAATCGCCGCGCAGCAGGTCGGCAACGGACCAGATGAAGGCGGACAGATTGGGGGTCGCCGTTGCTGCGGCACGCTCAGAGGCGGGGCCGGGGCCGGCGGTGATCACATTGACCATCACGACGGGGCTACGGATTGGGGAGGGCGGTCGCTTACCAGGCTGTAATGTGTAAGCTCATCCTGACACGCGCGAGACACGGGTGAACCGCGCCGGGATTCGAGGAGACTGGTTTACTTGAGTCCCAGCTCGAGATCCTAGTCGCTGGGGTGATACTGCGCTTCAGACTCATCCGGTGGCAAGTAGCCGAGCGGCTCGAGCAGACGCCCGACGTTGAACCAGCTCACCCATTCGAGGGTGGCCAGTTTTCGCGCTCCAACCCGCGCCACGGGCCGTCAAGATAGATGACTTCAGTCTTGTAGGAGCCGATGATCGTTTCCGCGAGGGCGTTGTCGTAGGAATCGCCGCGGCTCCCCATTGACGGTTCGATGCCGGCTTCCGCCAACCGCTCGGTAGAGCGAATGGACACGTACTGGGCGGATTCAATGGGCCCGCGCCTATCAGGAAGTCCGTCGCCGCGGCCTGATCACCGACGTTGCGCTGCCGGTAGACCCGACGTTCGTCGAGCTATGGAGCCTCACATCTCGGTCGCGTGCGAGAGCGACGAAGCGCTTGGCGATCTCGCCCGAGATCGCTGCGATGCGACAGCGGATGCAGGTGACATCAGGCAGCATCGAGCAGAACGACACCCGCCCGCTCGCCGTGGTGGTGGTGGAGTACGCCGTGGCGCACGACATCATCGGCGGGGGTGAAGCGCAGACAGATTGCGAGGAGGAGACCGCAACCGGCGCAGACGCCCCCGCGCTGCCGCCAGCCGCTGCCCAGATGCTCTTTGCCCTCGGTACCATGACGGAGCGGGTGGTGATCGCGATCTTCGGGGACGGTAGCGCCGCCGAGCAGGCGTTTCGCTCGACGTGGCACGCGACGGCGCAGGAACTCAAGGCGGCGCTGGCGGCGGGCCGGGATTCACGGCAGAACCTCGAGGAGCTGTTCAAGCGCATCACGCTCCCCCAGTTGATCTGCTGCGTACTGCCGTGGCGAACGCTGGTTGACCTCCCGCGGCGGCTGCGCGCGTTGCAGTTGGCACAAAGGGCGGCCGCCGCGCCGACGGCGTTTGCACGCGCCGTACGTGACGCGCGAAAGGCGCACAAGGACTATCACGATGCGCTCGCACGATGGGTCGTGCAAGCCACGCTCGCAGCGGACCCGGTGCGAATCGGCAATGCCCAACATGCGCGTGTGGGCCGTGAAGTGCTGATCGACGCGGAATGGAACGACGCGGGGGAGCTGGTCCGTATCAACTCGCTCGCGACGACGTTCCGCGCGCATGACGAGTCCGATGTGCGCGAGACGGAAACCAAGCACGACAAGCTCCGCGCGAGCTGGCGGTGGTCACCGGCGATCATCGACCACGAGTGGGCCGCCGCGTACGTGCGGGAGGTGTGGTGGCCTGCTGTGCAGCAGCGCGGACTGGTGCCGGCCAGCACGACGATGCGGCATGCCATGTCCATGGGAACCATCGCGTGGTTCATCAATCCCACACCGCGGTCGGGCAAGACGCCGCCGGTGGCGGGCGCGTACCTCTCCAAGGCACTGAACGATACATGGGCCGATGCCCTGCTCGAGGGGATGCGCGAGATGGGACGCGATGACATTCCTGAAACGACCGACGAGGCGCGGGAGCTGTGGCCGATTGTGTTGGGTCCCCAGAAGATCCGGCATCTCTGGGCGACGTACTGGTGGGGGCTGCGCGGGCCCAACGGCCCCGTGCGCGTCCACCGTCATGGTGCCTTGACAAGACCCTCGAGTCGCACTACGTGAAGTGCCGGTCGGTGATGCTCGAGGCGGCGCGACACCCCATCGAGCATTTCGACCATCCCAGCGCCTACCATCGGGAGATGGACGCCACGTGGTGGCTCGGCGAAAGGATCGACTGGGCGAGCCGCTGGCGCGACAGGACGTTCCCGCTGCAGGAGCGCATGCGACGGAGCTTCCTCGCTGAGCCGGCCAGACAGCGCACCCGCGAGCGGCCGCGTGTGCGCCGGCGTCGCGAGGCGCACCTGTTGCCGAACGCGGACAGGTCTGCCTCGTGAGGCTACCCCTCGTCGATGGCCGCGAGGTCCTGGAGCCGCTGCAGCACCGCCGTGCGCACCTGTAGAACAGAGGTGGGCGGCAGCGGCAGGTTGGCGGCGATCAACTCCTCAGCAGTGTCGGCGTCCGCGAGGAACTCGCGACAGTGTTCCGCGAGATATTTGCGGACCTGCATTGGTGCGGCGCGGCACTCCTCCACGACTGTTACACGGGAGGCCACGACGGCGATGATGTCCTCGAGGTCGTGGCTCTCGAAGGGCGCGTGCTGCCCACGGTCGTGGTGCGCCGCCCACTTGAGCATGAGGAACCCGACGGCGCTGACATGCTGCACGATGCACGGAGCGGCCGTGTCGCTCTCACGCAGGTCCACGCGCACGGCCGACTGCACCGCGTAGCTGTCGGGCACACCGCCCGTGCCCCCCGCATGCGCCCCAATCGGCACGAGATCGAAAGGGCCGCCACCGGCAGGCGCGATCCACCGATGCATGTGCATCGGCGCATCCTGTTCTGGCGGCACCGGCGCTTCGGAGAAACCGCGTGCACTCAGCGCCTCGCGCAGCGAACCGAGCTCGGCGTACGAACTGGTCGCGATCACCGCGTCGACGTCATGCGTCGGGCGAACGCGTGGTAGCACGGCATCGGTCTGCAGCAAGGGCGCCACCGCCCCACCGATGAACACCACGCGCTCCGTGAGTGGGCCGAGCTGCGTCGCGATGCGCCGCAGACGGTCGAGCGCCGGCGTACTGCGCCCGGTGTAGCGGGGGGCCGTGGGGTGGTCGGTCACGCGACCGAAGATCGGCGGGGCGGCTGCACGTTGAGCATGCGCCGGATGTACCGCCGCGCGATGTCGCGCTCACGCGCCCGCCCAATGCGCAGGGCATCGACGGCCGTCAGCAGGGCATATGTACCCGGTGCCCGCTCCGCGAGCCGACCGGCCCGCGGGAGCATCGGAGCCACGGCACGGCCCTCCACCGTCCCCTGTGGGTCTTCCCACACGAGGGCCTCGCTGGGGTCCATCACCTCCGCGAATACGGGCCCCGCATGCGCGGTCGGCACCCCCCGCGTAGGCGCGCCGGCCACCGCAGGAAACGCGTACCGCACGCCATGCTCCAGGAACTCCAGGAGCGCGTGCCGGTTCACCGTGCCGATCCCCGAACTCGTCGGCCGGACGAGTCCGGCCAGCTTGAGCCGCTTCACGGCCGCGTGCACCGTGCTCACACTCAACGACAGGTCGTCGGCGAGCGTGCGAAAGTCGACCACCCGGTTCTCGGCGAGCCGGAGGGCGACCGCCACATCCAAGGCGTGCAGCGCGACGGTGGTCATGGGCTCCTCTGTTCATTGTTCGCGAACACCGAACAGAAAGATGACGCGCCGGCGCGGTCCCCGCAACTTGCCCCGGGCTAGTCCCTGACCGGGGGGTCTGTGCCGGCGATGTCCGCCCCCCACTCTTCGACTCGGCGGCGGCAGGCGTGATACACCGGCAGTGAATCCCCGCGCTGTCGACGCTTGAGGTCGAGTCGCTGGGCCCAGAGCCGGCGCGTCGCCTGATCGCCAACCGGGCGCACGCGCCGGCGCAGGGTGATCACCGAGATGCCAAGGTAGACAGCGATCTCGCGGAAGGTCATCCGTCCCGGTGGGAGGACGGCGGCTCGGCGGCGGTGCGGCGGTTCAGTCATGGGCCGAGCGTACCTGCACGCGTAGGCTGAACGCCACCAGTGGGGCTGCAGCAGCTAAACTGGCGCTCCGCGAAGGGGCACCAGCCGACGGATGCCCCAGCAGACTGTCAGCGGGTGCTGCAATATTCATCGTCGGTCACAATGGCCGTGCGGGTACCCCCAATGGGAGAGACAGTGAACCACAAGATGCTGGTGATGACCGCGCTCGCGGCTGGCGTGATCAGCGCCCAGCCCGTGTCGGCGCAGGAAACGGTGCGATGCACGTCCGACAGCTACGGGACCACGACAACCACGCGTTGCTCGGACGGCACGCGTTCCACGAGTGAACGTCACGGTAGCATGACCACGATTCGCGACAACACGGGTCGGCGGGCCACTCTGGACAGCTACGGCGGGATGACCTCGTACCGTGACAATCAGGGGACGCGCGGGACGTACGACTCGTACGGCGGCATGACGACCTACCGCGACAATCGGGGGACCCGCGGCACCTTCGATACGTACGGTGGCACGACGACCTACCGCGACAACAATGGGACCCGCGCGACATACGACAGCTACGGCGGCACCACGACGGGGCGGATCACGACGACGATGCCTCTGCGGTCGAGTTCGAACAGTTCGTCCGTGAATCGCTACGCACCGAAGCCCCTCTGGCCGTAGTCCACAAGCACGTTGAAGTCGACACCGGGCGCCTCCACAGGAGGCGACCGGTTGTCGTTTCCGACGGTGCCACACCGCACGCAGCGCCCACGCGTATCGAACGGCACGCTGTCGTGCGGCCGTGCCGTCGCATCGTGTTGCCGCGGGCTCTCAATCCGCCATGCTCAGTTGCAGGACCACACCGGGTCCTGCATGGCATCACCTACACAAGGAGTAGTCTTCAACGAGAACCCGATTGAAGTTTTCACCGAGCCCCCCTGAACCCCATACACGGTTTGCCGAACGCAAACCGTTGCTACAGAGGAGGTTAGGTGGTCAACAATTGGCGACGTTGCCGTCATTCAGGAGGTCACGAGGGCAAAACGGCTCGGTTGAGGTACATGTCGTTGCCCAAACGTCGCCGCTCATTTTACGGTCGGAATGATGTACGGGGTGACTGGCTCAAGTCATCATCTGTGCCCTCGATGCCGCAACGCCGCGGTCTTTTGTGCCGTTTCGGAGAATTTGCTGATGCCGTAATGCGAAAGTCTTCTGACAGTGCGCTGGGAAAGATTCTGACAGGCTCAGCCAGGCCGCGGCGGCGGGGGTGAGGGCCGGACTCGGCGCGGCTGCACCGGAGGGAGCGGTGCCGTCGCTCGGTGCTTGACAATACGGCGCAGGCGCCTGGTCTGGGGCGAGGAGGCCCGGTGCGGGCGGGATCGAGGACGCGAGAAGAGTGGCCATGCCACAGCGTAGGGTACCCCGGCCGGGGGTGCCGCTTGGGTGCGCCGGGGCTCGCCGGCGCCCCCCAACGACGCCCGCCGCGCCACCCAATGGGCGACGCGGCGGGCGAGGACTTTGGGGTCCCGTGCGGAAACGGGTCTCCCACCCTCTCATTGGCGCGCCGGTTGTGCGGACCCGCGTGGGCGGAGCCGTGCCGACGCTGCTACACCGTTCCAAATGACCCTATAGGACAAGAGGTAGGACCGTTTAAGGTACAAAACCGTAGCAAATAGACGCTTGAAGACCACGAACGGTCTTGTACGAACCAACACTTGCCATTTCAGCACACTCAACACATAGTACCGTATACGGTCTACCCAACATCAGAACCTTTCTTTGTAGATCACATACGGTACAGTAATGGGGTCGTATGCGCATCACATCCACCTCCACGACTGACGAAGTGCTGCGAGAGATCGGTGGCCGGCTGCGAGACTACCGCCTCCAGCAAAACCGAACCATCGACGAGCTCGCCCGCGACGCAGGCGTGGGCACAATGACCGTGAAGCGCACCGAGGCTGGTGAGCGCCCCACGCTTGCGTCATTGGTGAAGCTCCTGCGAGCGCTCGGTCGACTCGAAACGCTCGAAGCGTGCCTGCCTCAACCCGCGGTCTCGCCGCTGCAACTCAGCGCCAGCCGTGGTCGAGAACGGCAGCGGGCGCGCCCTCCGAAGGGAGCGCCGATGGGGACCTCAGCCCGGACGCCTGCGGATGACTGATCGCGACGCCAAGGCACGTCGCCGCGCCTCTCGGCGTCGGCGCACCCAGTACACGACGGCAAGAATTGACATCTGGGGCCAGCAGGTCGGTGCCGTGGCGGAAGATGAGAACGGGCAAATCACAGTCGAGCTCACGGACACGTTCCGCGGCTCTGGTCTCGAGATCTCACCTGTTCACCTCCCGCTGTCTCAAAAGGGACCGATGCGCTTCCCGGAACTCCAACGAAGTGCGGCGTTCGCGGGGCTTCCGGGCGTGCTCGCTGACTGTCTCCCCGATGCGTTCGGCAACGCCGTCATTCGGCGGTACTTCGAGCAGCGTGGCATGCCCGACGCCGCGCTCAGTCCGGTGCAGCGGCTGCTCTACATCGGCTCTCGGGCGATGGGGGCGCTAGAGTTCAGTCCGGCGCTCAAGGTCCCGACAAGCGACTCCACCGAGACCGCACTCGAAGTCGCGCGTCTCGTCGAGGAAGCCCGCCGCGTCATTGAGGGGGATGCGAGCGTGGTGGTGCCGGAGATGATGCAGGTCGGTGGATCGGCAGGAGGGGCTCGCGCCAAGGCGCTCGTGCTGTGGGACCGACAGCGTAACGTCGTGAAGTCAGCCTTCGCCCAGCGTGCGGCCTCAGACGAACACTGGCTGATCAAGTTCGACGGGGTCAGCGGCAATGGCGGCGGGCACGCATTGCAACAGGCGTTCGCACCGGGGCCGTACGGGCGCACCGAATACGCCTACTCGCGGATGGCGAGGTCGGCCGGAATCGACATGAGCGAGACGCACCTGCTTGCCGAGCGTGACTTCGCCCACTTTATGACGCGGCGCTTCGACCGTGACGGGGAGGAACGCGTCCATCTGCACAGTCTCGGCGGCATGCTGCACGTCGACTACAACATTGCGCAGGCACTCTCCTACGAAGACTACCTTCGTCTCATCCGACGGCTCGGGATGCAGCAGGGTGAGATCGAACAGGTGTTCCGTCGTATGGTGTTCAATGTGATCGCGCGCAACCAAGACGATCACGTGAAAAACTTCGGCTTTCTCATGGGCCGCGATGGCCGCTGGCGCTTGGCGCCGGCCTTCGATATGACGTGGGCCTATGGTAGCGCTTGGACGGCGCGCCATCAGATGACGGTGAATGGCAAAAGCGACGACTTTGTGCGCGCCGACCTACTCGCGGTGGGCGAGAAGTTCGATCTACGTGATGGGGGAGAGACGATCATTCAGCAGGTGGAGCAGGCGGTCCACAGTTGGGACACGGAGGCGCGGGACGCCGGGCTTGACGCGACGTGGATCGCGGATCTGGCCACGCGATTCCGACGACTCCAATAGCTGTTCTCTACGACGTGAGCGCGAATCTGCGGCGACAGTGGCGACATCTGCGCCGTCGCGTGAGGTACAATCAAAACGTGTGGAAATGCACGGCAGACGGTGGCACCTTTTCGGGTAACCCAGTCACCCCCGGGAGAATCACGGCAACAAAAAGGAGCCACCGCCCGTGACGAACATCGACATTCCTGCGACCGCGTCAAGCCCGACTTGGTCGACGCTGGAAACGTGTATTCGTGAGCAAGTGCAAACCTGCCTGCAGCGCGTGTTGGACGACGAGGTCGACGCGCTGCTCGGACGCGGCCGTCATGAGCGGCGGGCGGCGGATCCCGTCGTCGGCTATCGCAATGGCCATGGGCAGCCACGACCGGTGACGCTGATGAACGGCACAGTCTCGATTCGTCGTCCCCGCGTGCGTGGGCTCGACGCGCGCTTTGCGAGTCGGATCCTGCCGTTGTTGCCGCGCCGCACGCCGGAGATCGCGACGCTGTTGCCGGAGCGGTAGTTGCACGGCCTGTCCAGCGGCGACGTCACGCGGGCGCTGCGCGGGCTGCTGGGCGATGGCGCGCCGCTGAGTGCGAGCCGTGTGCAACGCCTGACCGACGACTGGCAGCGCGACTCCGCGCCGTGGCGCACGCAGGACGTGTCCGCGCTCGAGCCCGTCTGCGTGTGGGCCGACGGGATTTATGTGAAAGCCGGCCTCGAGTCGACGAAGGCCGCGCTGTTGGTGCTGATCGCCGCGCTCGCGGATGGCACGAAGGTGGTCCTGGCGGTCGAGAGCGGCCACCGCGAGTCGAGCGAGCGCTGGGCGGAGATCCTGCGCGATCTCACGGCGCGCGGCCTGCCGGCCCCCGCGTGCGTCATCGGCGAGGGGGCGTTGGGCCTGTGGAACGCGGTGGGCCGGGTGTGGCCACAGGCGGCGGCGCAACGGTGCTGGAACCACCAGCTCCGGAACGTGGTCGACGCGGTCCCGCTCAAACACCAGCCGGACGTGCAGGGCGCGGTGCCGCGCCTCGCCGCCGCCGAATCCGTCGCCGAGGCGGAGCACGAACGGCAGCGCTTCCACCGCGACGATCGGCTCCGCTTCCCGAAGGCGTCCGAACGCCTGGATCGCGATTGGGCGCGGATGCTCACGTACGATCAATTTCCGAAAGAGCATTGGCGCCATCTGCGCACCACCACCGTCGTCGAATCGCCCTTCGCGGCGGTGCGGCTGCGGACCAGTGCCGCCAAGCGCTT
>VYME01000555.1_pt1 | contig 11558 bp, 10 predicted proteins | sample 5115281 | NCBI WGS metagenome assembly VYME01 (sample SAMN12291780, study PRJNA351875) | freshwater metagenome | isolation source: freshwater lake | place: USA: Michigan, Wintergreen Lake | collected 2013-08-08
GGCGGCCCGCCGGCGATCGCCGCAGGCCGCCCTCCGGTCCCACCACGCGCCGCGACCGCGACCGGCAACGCTAGCCTCGGCGCGACCGCCGATCCGACGTCATGCTGCACGCCGCCCAGAACCTGCTCCTCGCCGCCAGCCTCGCCCTGATCGCGGGCGGGTTGTGGATGCGCGACCGCCTGCCCGGTCCCGAGGCGGTGCTGCCGGCGTCGCTGCCCGAGCCGATCCAGGAGCCCGAGCGGCGGACCCCGTTCCCGGTGTCCGCGGGCGGCGTCGACTACACCGTCAGCCCGCTCTACCGCTACGAGTTGCGCGGCATGGTCGTCAGCCGCCATGACACCTCGGCCTGGTGGGACGTCGTGCACCGCGACTGGTGGCGCGACCACCTGAACGTCGTCGACCTCTGCGTGGTGTGGGGCGAGACGCTGCGCAGCGGGGTACACCGGCGCATGCGCTACGCGAGCGGCACCTTCACCTGCTACGTGGCGACCGACGACCGCGAAGCGTGGCAACGCTTCCGCCCGGACGAGCTCTCCAACAACCACCTGCTCGCGAACGATCCGTCGATCGTGAGGCGGCTGCGCGGCGTGCGGCCCGGCGACCAGATCGTCGTGCGCGGCGCACTCGCCGAGTACGGCCACGCGCAGGGCGGCTTCGCCCGCGGCACCAGTACGCGCCGCGACGACCAGGGCAACGGCGCGTGCGAGACCATCTGGGTCACCGAGGCGTACGTGACGAGGCGCGCGAACGCCGGCTGGCGAACCGCGGTTCCGCTCGGCATCGGCGGCCTGCTGCTGGCGCTGGTGCTGTGGTTCGTGCTGCCGCCGCGGCCGGTTGAATGAGCCCGCCCCGTCGCGACGCCATCGACGCCGACGCGTTTCCGCGCAAACGCCAAAGAAGGGCGCGGCGGCGGTAGGCTCAGGTTTGTCCCCTTGACGGGGATCCGCTATACTTTGCCGCTTCGTCCGGCGTCCGCCGGGCGGCCGTCGCTGGACGGCACGGCCAAGTAGCTCAGTTGGTAGAGCAGCGGATTGAAAATCCGCGTGTCGGTGGTTCGATTCCGCCCTTGGCCACCAGAACAAGCTCCCGACGAATCAAGTAGATAGCGGTGGGACACCGGAAGGGCGAGTCGTGAAAACGGCCCGCCCTTCTTCGTTTCTGGCAAAAAACTGGCAAACGAGGCGCAGTCCGACTGCGAACGACCGCGATTTTCCGCGCTCCGATGCGCTCGACCACGGCCTCGTCCCGAGCCCCTGAACCCCGGGTTCGGGCACGAGTTCAAAGGTCCCGCCGCAGTGCCTACACGCGACGTCCACTCACATGGAGTCGCACCGATGAGGCCATCGAACACCCTGCCCGCCCGCGCAGCCGCGCGAGGCCCCCGCGCGTTAGCGCCCCCGTCCACCGGAGGCGCCCATGCCTAGGCACGCCAAACCCTTCCGGGCCGGCGACGGCTGGGCGATGCGACGACGCGTCCGGGGCACCGAGCTCTACGTCTCGGCGCACCCGAGCGCCGCTGCCGCCCGACGGGCGATGGCCGAGCAGGTCACCGTGATGACCTCGGGCGGCAGCCCCAAGGGATTCGGGCCCTACCGCACGAGCGTGGCCCAAGCCCTGCAGGACTACGGCATGGAGCGCCTCCCCTTCATGAAGGGGGCGCTGCAGGATGCGAACCGCCTCAACAAGGTGTTGCGCGCGGCGCGCCTGGCGACGCTCAAGGTCACCCGCTGGGAGGCGGCGCTCGCCCAGGGGCTCGTGCAGCCCGATGCCCGGCGCACCGACCGCAAGGGCCGGGGGCAGCACTGCGTGGTGGAGCTGGTCGAGCCCGAGCCCGCGCGCCGCATCCCGAAGGGGCTCGGTGCGCACCGCAAGAAGCTCTCGGACGAGACCGCCCGCAGCGACGCGCTTCGCCGTCGCATCGCCTGCATGCCGGTGGCCGACGTGCAGCGCCACCACCTGCAGGCCTTCATCGATGCACTGCGGGCGGAAGGCCGGGAACCCGCGACGCTGCAGCTGGAGCAGGCGATGTATCGGGGGTTCTTCAACTACGCGGCACGCATCTGGAACTGGAGCGCGCCCGAGGACAACCCGGCCACCCACCTCGTGATGCCCCCGGTCGACAACGCCCGCGAGCGCGTGATGAGCGCGGCGGAAGAAGCCCGCCTGGACCAAGCCCTGGAGGACTGCCGCAACGCGGTGGCCGCGCAGGTCGTGGTGCTGCTGACCGAGACCGGCATGAGGGCGTCCGAGCCGCTGCTCTACGCCACCTGGGGGGCGGTCGATTGGGAGCGCAAGGTGCTCAAACTCAGCGATGCGAAGGCCGGACGGCGCGACGTGCCGCTCTCGCCCAAGGCGCTCGATGTGCTGAGGAGGCTCCATGAGGAGGCGCCGCGCGAGCCGGGGGCGCGGATCTTCGAGCTCACCTACGAGTCGCTGAAGGCCGCCTGGAACCGCGCGCTCGAACGTGCGGGGCTCGACGACCTGCGCCTGCAGGACCTGCGGCACACCGCCGCGACCCGACTGGCGCTAAAGACCGGCAACGTGCTGCTGGTGAAGGCGCTCACAGGCCACAAGACGATGGCGATGGTGAATCGGTACATGAACGTGAAGGCCGACGACGTGGTGGCGGTGCTGCACGAGCCGAAGCCGCCCGAGGCGGCGCTTCCGGCCGCGACCGGGCCCGAGCCACAGGCCCGCGACGCCGAGTTGCCGGAGAACGTGGTGCGCCTCCGGTTCGGGGGGAGGCGCCCGGCGGCGTGAGCCACCGGGGCGACCGGCGCGCCGGGCCGGTTCAGCCGCGCTCGGAAGGAGGCGGCTTCGCACCGGCTGCCTCGATCTCGGCCCATACCGCGAGCGTCACGTCGGTGGCACTCGCGACGTCATTCAGGGCCTTCCATCGGGCCCACGTGTATTCCGCATCGAGGTTCGTGCCGGGCGGCCCGGCGAGCGCGTAGATCCGGCCCGACTGCGTGACGACGCGCGCCGAGGCCGGATCGAAGGATGCGATGGCGGTCGAGACCCGCCCTTCGCGGTTCTCGATGCACCAGCCGACCACATGGCGCTCGCCCGTGTCGGTCTCGTAGTGTCAGCGGCATCTCAATAATCCTCACCTGTGGCATCTGAAATTTCCCCACCCATCCCCTCGCAAAGGAGCGACAGATGGAAGTGGAAGCAGTGCATCAGGAAGTGTCCGGCGCCGCGGCAGCGGCGCCGGAGGTGGGCCCTCGGGGCGGTACCGTGTCCGGCAGTCATCGGGGCACGGAGATCGAGGTGGTCGGTCAGCAGCAGTGGGAGGAAATCCGGCAGCGGCACGACGGCGGTCAGAGCGTGTCGGCGATCGCGCGTGAACTTGGCCTGGATCGCAAGACGGTGCGCAGCTGCCTGAGGCGCGAGCAGTGGACTCCGTACCAGCGGGCCACGGCACGGCCGTCGATGCTGGATGCGCACCGGCAGTGGTTGCACGAGCGTGCACCGCAGGTCGGTTATTCGGCGCGGATCCTCTACCAGGAGCTGATCAAGGAGCGTGGATTCGCCGGCTGCTACGAGGTGGTGAAGGTAGCGGTCCGCCCGCTTAGGGCGGCCGCGACGGTGGCCTCGGTGACGCAGATGCGATTCGAGACGACGCCGGGTGAACAGGCCCAGGTCGATTGGGGCCAGGTCAGCGTCACGCTCGGCGGCGTGCGTACCAAAGTGCACGTGTTCGTGATGACGCTCGGCTACAGCCGGCGCGGCTACGCCGAGGGTTACCTGAACGAGCGCATGGAGAACCTGCTGTCGGCACACGAGCGCGCGTTCGAGCATTTCGGCGGAAGCTGTCACACGCTGCTCTACGACCGGATGCGTACCGTGGTGGCCGGCTTGGTCGAGGACGGCAGCCGGGCACGGCTGAACGAACGGTTCGCGGCCTTCGCCGATCACTGGGGGTTCGCGATACGGCTGTGCCGTCCGTACCGTGCCAAGACCAAGGGCAAGGTCGAATCCGGCGTGAAGTACGTTAAGGGCAACTTCATTCCCGGCCGCAGCTTTACCGACCTGGAGGACTTCAACGCGCAGCTGCGCGCTTGGCAGGTCGAGATCGCCGACGTGAGGATCCACGGCACGACCCACCAGCCGCCGATCGAGCGCTTCGCCGCCGAGGCGGGCGCGTTGATCCCCTACGCCGGTCGACGCAGCTTCCTCGCGGCGATGGTGCGCGAGCGCAAGGTGGCAGAGGATTGGCTGATCTCGGTCGATGCCAACCGCTACTCCGTGCCGTTTGCGTTGATCGGCAAGACTGTACAGGTCAGCCGCGAGGCCGACCGGTGGGTGATTCGCCATTCGGGCCGGATCGTGGCCGAGCACGAGGTGCTCGCCGGGCGATACGGGCTGAGCGTCAAGCCTGAGCACGGCCCGGGCGCACTGTCACGCAACCAGCGACAGCGCTTCGCCGCCGACGCGCGCAGGTCCGCCGCTGAACCGAACGCCGAACGCGAGGTCCAGATCCGCGACCTCGACGTGTACGAGCAGTTGCTCGGTACCGAGCTCCGGGAGGCCGCGTGATGGGCCGCAAGACCGCCACCACCGACCACGAAGCCGGCGCCGCGATGCCCTCGGCGATGACCTCACCCGCGCAGCTCGAGCGGCTGGGCGAGCACTTGCGCAAGCTGCGCCTGCTCAAGAGCGGCGAGCGCCTGGAAGCGATGCTGCAGCACGCCGCCGCCCAGGAACTGCCCTACGCCGAGTTCCTCGAGCAGGTGCTGGGCGAGGAGGTCGCCGCCAAGACCAGCAAGAACATCGCGATGCGCACCGCCATGGCCCGCTTCCCGTTCGCCAAGCCGCTCGAGACATTCGACTTCGCTTACCAGCCCTCGATCGACCGCAAGCAGGTGCTCGCCCTGGCGAGCTGCCACTTCATCGAGCACGGCGACAACGTGATCGTGTTGGGGCCGCCCGGCGTGGGCAAGACGCACCTCGCGGTGTCGCTGGGCATCAAGGCCATCGAGGCCGGCTACCGCGTGCTGTTCACCACGGCCGCCAACCTGATCGCGGCGCTGACCAAGGCCCACGCCGAAGGACGGCTCGACGAGAAGCTCAAGGTCTACACCACGCCGCGATTGCTGATCATCGACGAGATCGGCTACCTGCCCATCGACCGGCAGGGCGCCAACCTGTTCTTCCAGCTGATCAGCCGCCGCTACGAGCGCGGCCCGATGATCCTCACCAGCAACCAGAGCTTCGCCGCCTGGGGCGATGTCTTCGGCGATCGCGTCATCGCCACCGCCATCCTCGATCGGCTGCTGCATCACGCCGTGACCCTCAACATCCGCGGCAACTCGTACCGCCTCAAGGAGAAGCTCAAGGCCGGCCTCGTCCGGACTCATGACGACAGCGTTTCCCAACCGGGTGGGGAAATTTAGACTGCCGCGGGTGGGGAAAATTGAAAAGCCATTGACACTCGTAGACGCGCCACGGGCGCAGCGTGAGCTGCGGCTGTTGGTCGACGGGTTGGACGGTCCAGATGGGCATGGCGCTTCTCCTGCAGGCTGAGCCGCCGAGGGGCGGCGGGGAGCGCAGAAGTAGCGGCCTCATGCAGGGTGCGGCAAGGACGATTGATTACCCGACCCGCTGATCGAGCAGAGGATGCGTTCTTTGCTCTTCGCCGCCCCTGCGGACGGCCTTGCGTGGCGGACGCCGCCTCAGTCGCCGCGTCGCATCGGGGTCCAGGCTTCGTGCGCACCGACCAGGCGAAGCAGCCACGCCTCGACGGCGCGCTCGGACCAGTAGACCCGCTTGCCCAGCCGCACGGGTGGCGGAAACAGCCCGTCGTTGACGAGGTTCTCCAGGCTGCGGGGGGAGAGCCTCAGGCGGGCGCAGACGTCGGCTTTGGGGAGAAGGCAGGGCGAGGTGGTGGGCGTGTCGGACATGGCTGTGCTCCAGTGGATGGGCCTCGTCTAGCCACCGCCTGCAGGCCATCGGAACTGACCTTTTAGCTGCGAACGCCTTCCCGTCTCGGACAGGGGCGCTCGGCACTGCTCTAGCGCGCCGCCCCGAGCAGCTTCGACAGCCGGGCGTGGATATCCGGCATCGAGAGCAGCTGCTCAAGAAAGTAGTCGATGTTGTCTTCGCAGTCGCGCGTTCTCTGGTCGATGATCGTCTGGTACGAGATGCCCAACTTGCGGCAGAAGTCCTGGCCCGTCCACGCCTCGTCGAGCGTGATTCGGCCCTTCAAGCCCGCCACGACTTGCTGCGGCGTCGCCGCATTGAAGGACACGACCTTGATGTAGACCGCGTACGTGGGCAGCGCACTCCTGAGTGCATTCGCGAAGGCCCGCAGGCTCTGCACCTCCCCGTCCGACTTCTTGGTATCGAAGGTATCGCCGTCCTTCAGCTCGATGATGTGGCAGGTCGTCTCGCAGATGAGCGCCATCACGAAATCCGGCTCGTTCGAGACGCCCAGCTTCTTCTTCAGGACCGTCTTGATGAGCTTCTTCGATATCAGCCAGACCCCGGTCTGGACCTGCCCGTCGAGGAAGGCGAGCAGGTGCTGCTCGTCCATCGTCGTTGCATGACGCTCGATGAGGGTCTCCAGCTCGTTGCCTGCCTTGATGATCCCCGAATGGCAGGCGCTGATGAGCGAGCCCAGCTGCGGATGGTTGAAGAGGCGCGTCGCACCCCCGTCCCGGCGCCCGAGACCGTCTCTGCGGAGATTAGGCATCGCCCTCCCCCTTGAGATTCGCCCCGAGAAAGGCCCGACCCGCGCGCTCGCACGCTTCGAGAACGGAGAATCCACCCGCCGCCGGGTCGATGACGACATCGCCCGGATGGGTGACCGCATTGATGAGCGCCTGCTGGAGTGCGACCGGCTTGCTGTGCGCATGGGTCTTCTTGACCTTCTCGATCCAGACATCAGGGATGTCGTGGACGGTCCAGATGCCCTTCGCACGCGCAGGCGCCTTCTGGGCGATGACGAGGTACTCGCAGCGACGACGCGTGCGGTACCCCATGCCGATTCGCGCCTTGTCCCAGGTGATCATGTCGACCACCTGCAGCTTCGTCTCGGCGAACCAGGGCAGCACGCCCTGGACCAGGTGGAACTTGTCCACCCACAGCATCAGGTGTCCCGAAGGGACGAGGACGCGGTCGATCTCTCTGATGAAGGCGTGAATCACGTCTTCCGGCATCTGGACGAGGGCCGAGCGCGCCTTGCCACGCGCGACGCCTTCGTTTCCGTAGCCGAGCTTGTCGAGAACGCCGCGATACTGCGGGTCGAAGAACACCAGCTTCGACGCATCGTCACGAACGCGAGCAAGGAGCTCCAGGCCGCAACCTGCGTTCTTCGTGTTCAGTAGAACTACGTCATTAGGGTCAAGGAATACCTCGTTGATCAAAATCTCTGCTCCGCATTGGAGCAGCACCCACAGAATCAGTTGGTGGTTTCCTCGAAATCGTTCTGTGGGTGACCTAATGCGGGACGCTGCTCGGTTGATGAAAAATCCGAACCGAGTGAAGCGACCCTTTTTATCTGCAGATCCCGCGTTGCGGGCGCGGCGCCAAGCGAGCTACGAGCAATGACCGCGTGCGTCTCGATACGCACCCGTTATGGCCGAGCTCGGACGAGACGAAGCCGACCGCCAGAGAATCGAACGGCCACACGTTCGACACGCGACGCGCTCCGTTGAAGCGCAGCGAACAACACTCGCTACCGCCGCCGCATCCCGATGAGCTACGTAGCGCGATGCGATGGTTGCCGACTAGCGGAAGGCAACAGACATCGGACGGTGCGCGAGCTAACCTGCAACGGCGGCCCTCGCTTCTCGCAGGCGCACGAAGAACGGACAGTCCATGGCGACGATCAGGCGGATAGAGATCAAGCGATTTCGAGGAATTCTTGCCCTCGATTGGTATCCCGGCCCTGGCGTCAACTGCCTCCTCGGGCCGGGGGACTCCGGCAAATCGACCATCCTGGATGCGATCGATTACTGCCTGTGCGCAAGGCGAAGCATTGCCCTGGCGGATACCGATTTCTTCAAGTTGGAAGCGTCCGAAGGGTTCCGAGTCGCATTGACTTTAGGGGACTTGCCAGACCCGCTCCTGAATCTGGACGCGTATGCGGACTATCTGCGTGGCTTCGATTCGAAGAAGGTGAAGGTCGAGGACGAGCCAGGGAAAGGCCTGGAGACGGTCATCACGCTGCAGCTCGTCGTGAGCCCCGATCTCGAACCGACCTGGTCGCTCTACTCCGACCGAACCCGCGACAACGAATCGCCAAGGATGCTTCCCTGGAGCCACCGGACGCTCCTGTCGCCCGCCCGCCTCGGTACTCAACCGGGCTTTCATCTCTCTTGGTCGCGCGGGTCTCTCCTGAATCGGCTCTCAGACGACGTACTGCGCTCAAACGCTCACCTTCAGGAAGCTGCACGCGAAGCAAGGCAGAAGTTCGGCGACAGTGCAGCTGATCAGCTCAAGGAGACGCTGAAGCTGGTGAAAGAGACCGCCGCCGGTCTTGGCGTGCCCGTGGGAGCCGGGGTTACGGCACTTCTCGACGCACACTCCGTCTCCTTTGGAGAGGGCTCTGTCGCACTCCACACCGAGGACGGTGTGCCGCTGCGCTCGCTCGGAACTGGCTCGTCTCGCTTGCTCGTTGCGGGGCTTCAGCGCGAAGCGAATGCCGAGAGCAGTGTCTTGCTCGTGGATGAAGTCGAATATGGGCTGGAGCCCCACCGCTTGACGAGACTTCTCCATTCGCTCGGTTCGAAGGAAGAAGCGCCGCGCGTGCAGGTCTTCATGACAACGCACTCACCCGTTGCGCTTCGAGAACTCTCAGGTAGTCAATTGGCCGTGCTCCGCCAAATCGACTCCACCCACTATGCATTGCCGGTCTCAACGAATGACGAGATACAAGGCGCCGTTCGATTGTTCCCTGAAGCCTTCCTTGCCCAAAAGGTCATCGTCTGCGAGGGAGCAAGCGAGGTTGGTTTGATTCGCGGACTAGACATCTATTGGTCGTCGAACGGAGCGCTGTCGCTGCAAGCTCTGGCAGTGGCCTACGTCGATTCCGGCGGGAGCGAGCCGGACCGTTGCTTCAAGCGAGGGCTTCCCTTCCAGGCTCTGGGTTACCAAGTTGCTGTTCTGCAAGACAGCGACAAGCCGCCCACCGCTGCACTCGTTGAGGAGTTCGAAGACAACGGCGGCTTGTTCGTTCATTGGAGTGAGGAAAGGGCACTCGAAGACGAAATTTTCGCGTGTGCACCCGACCCCGCAGTGACTGCACTGCTCAATCTCGCACGTGACCTTGTGGGTTCAGAGTTAGTCGATTCGCATATTCAGAACGAGTCGAGTGGCAAGACGAAGCTGACCGATGTTGCGGCTGAAGGAGCCACCGGTGGCTACTCCCGTGTAACACGAGATCTTCTGGGAAAGGCCTCCAGAAGGAAGAGCTCGGGTTGGTACAAGTCGATAAGCGCGATGGAGCGAGTTGCATCGGAAATCATCGCACCTTCGTTCGACGGCTTCGACAAGGCCTTTTCATCGAGAGTCGAGAAGCTGTTCGAGTGGGCGCGTCGTGATGCCTGAGATTGACATCCTTTCGGTCGACCGAGGGTCGATCGCCGCTCCTGCTGGATGTGGTAAGACGCAGCTCATCGCCGATGCAGTCTCTACCAGCAAGGCCGACAAACCGATCCTCATCCTGACCCATACAAATGCGGGACGAAGCGCGCTTGAGGCACGCCTCAACAAGCTGCGCATTGCTCGCCAGCGGTATCGGGTCGCGACTATCGACAGCTGGTCAATGCGGCTGGTCTACAGCTTCCCGGCCCGCAGCCAATGCAACGACGCGGCTCGTGACATGGACCAACCGAATCTTGCGTATCCGGCCATTCGTAAAGCAGCACTACGTTTGGTGTCGGGCGCTCACATTGGTGAACCACTGAAGGCGAGCTACAGCCGAGTAGTCGTCGACGAGTATCAAGACTGCACCTTGCCGCAACATCGACTCGTCGATGCACTCGCTGAGACGTTACCGACGGTTGTGCTGGGAGACCCTCTACAGGCTATCTTCGACTTCAAGGAGCCGACCGTCGACTGGAATGCGGACGTTCTCGGACGCTTTCCGGAATGCGGCGAGCTCTCGACCCCATGGCGTTGGAGGAATGCGAAGTGCGAACGACTGGGAGACTGGCTGCTCCGCTGTCGGCGTTTGCTTCTGCGCCGGGAACCTATCGATCTGAGAGACGCGCCGAAAGAGGTTGAATGGCATGCGCTACCTGCAGATGAGGAAGAGGCGCATCGATTGCGGCTTCAAGCTGCGCGAACCAGCGTCCCGGTCAGGGATGCGAGAGTCCTGATTATCGGGGACAGCATGGATCCACCCAGTCACCGGCAGCTTGCCTGCCAAACACCGGGCGCGACGGTGGTGGAAGCGAACGAGTACAAGGATCTACGCCGGTTCTCGAAGCGGTTCAACGCAGGCGACGCACAAGACTTCCCCTTGCTCGTGGAGTGTGCCGCCGACCTGATGACGGGCAGCTGGTCCAAAGATCTGGTTGAACGAGTCCGCCTCATCAACGAAGGCCATATTCAAGCCCCTTCGTCGTCAACGGAAGCTGCCGCTCTGGCTTTCGTGGAGGCTCCATGCTTCAAGACAGCCCGTCGTTTCCTTGAAGCAGCGGCCAGTGCGGATGACGCGCGTGTGTTCCGACCGGTTGCGTTTGCGCTGCTGTGTGCAGCGCTTGAGGTCGCCGGTACAGAAGGTTGCTCCTTCGACGCGGCAATGCGCAACGTTCGCGAGCGAAACCGCCACGCCGGACGCTCGGCCGGAGCACGAGCCGTCGGAAGTACATTGCTACTCAAAGGGCTTGAAGCCGAAGCTGCCGTAGTGCTGAACCCGTCCGTGATGAACGCCCCACATCTCTACGTGGCGCTTACACGCGGATCTCATCGGCTCGTCATCTGCTCGAAGACACCTGTACTGAAACCGGCGTAGCAGCCGACCCGGAGCACTCCGAGTATCTCCAGTTCAGGAGTTGAGCGAAGACGTTGGCGCATTAGTGACCTTGGGACGGTTCTCAGCAGTCAGCCAAGACTCGGCCAAGAACTTTGAAGGAGCTTGTGGTCCATCGCAACCTTCTGCGAAGCAGACAGGCATAGACAAGAAATCCGGGCTGTCTGAGAGGGTTTGGCCCCGATAACGCCTCGTTCAAGCTCATCGGACCATTGCCCATATGCAGTTGTTCGTCGGGGAGGCATTCCTGGCGAGGAGTTCATCTCGACACGGAGAACGAAGCAGACACAGTGTCCATCGAGGCTGAGCTTTGGACTTGTTCATCCAGTGGGCCTGATGAATGAGTGCCTTCTGGCGATTTGGAAGTCCAACTCGCGGCTCATGGAAAGAGTTGCGTCCCCGTGGAAGGCCAGCCGCGAAATGCGCGCGTCTTCTTTAAGTAAGTAGACGGCACCCTTGAAACCGTAACCGTCCGGTCTTGGCCGTCTTGACCCCGCCGTGCTGATCAGGCGGCGAGTCGTTCGTCGCCTGCCGCTGCGGCGGCGAGGTTCCACGGCAGCAGCTCGTCGACGCGGTT
>VYME01000616.1_pt1 | contig 11551 bp, 7 predicted proteins | sample 5115281 | NCBI WGS metagenome assembly VYME01 (sample SAMN12291780, study PRJNA351875) | freshwater metagenome | isolation source: freshwater lake | place: USA: Michigan, Wintergreen Lake | collected 2013-08-08
CCTGGCGCGGGGTTCATTACGAGTTTCGCCCCGCTTTTGATGCGCTCGACGCGATAGGGCGGCCCGCTGTCTGGCGCCTCCCGGCCGAACTTGGGCAACGTGGGAATGGCGGAGACCGTGGGGGTCGATGCGCTATCGGCGACTTCGGACTTGGGACTCGGTGTCGAGCAGGCGCCGCAGAGCAGCGTCCAGGCCATGATGATTTTTCGCGGCATGCTTGGAACGTAGCTTGGTCTCGCTTTCGACGCTGCGGTACTGGTTGGCCGGCGTGGGTGGAACTGCTCTCACGGAGGCATCGGAGGATCGGAGGTCACGGAGTTCGTGTGGCCACAAGAACCAGACGTGTATGCCTCCGTGGCCTCCGACCCTCGGAAGCCTCCGTGAGAGCAGTTCACCGATCTGGCCGCACACAGCCTAGCGTCCAACCCAGCGCGAATACTTGATGAGAAACACATGGCGCCCCGGATCGGCGTAGGCGCGGCCGAGTTGGCGGGCGACGTCGAAGTTGGCCTGATAGAGCTCGGCCTCGCGCTGCTGCGACCACACGAAGAAGAGCGACGAGCCGGGGCGATACTCCCAGCGCAACACGGCGTTGCCTCGCAGCGCACGCACCGTGAAGTCCTGAGCGGGGACCGCGAATGGGGCCGAGGCGCCGGCGCCGTCGGGATCGACCGTGAGGTCGCCATCGGCTGCGCGCGTTATGCTACCACGATCAACGCCGTACTCGGCGAAGGCAAAGTCACGAGGCGTCGTGAATTCCTTGAAGCGCGAGAACTCGCCGGTCGAAGCGAACGGCTGCAGAAAGAGCTGCAGGGAGAGCCACGGCGAGAACGTCCAATCAACTGGCGCACATTGGCGAAAACGTAGCGCGCACCGAAGGTGTCCAGCGCCTGCGCGTCCGGCTCCGTCTGGATGTACTGATCGACCGCCTGGTTGGCCGAAAGCTCCGGGCCAACGCGAAGGCGCATCTGCGGGAGTGGGCGCCAGTCGATCGAGCCTTCCAGCCCCATCGAGCGGCCACCGGCGACATCGCTGGTGCGCGAAAGATCGAGTCCGAAAATGAGTGTCTTGCGTCCATCGGTGCTCATTTCGAGTCCCTGCGACAGCGCGCGGGGACGTCGTGCCAATGGCCCGCCGCGAAGCAGACGGTCGTTGAGCGTGGCTGGTGCGAACGACGTGAACGCTGCGATCTCCCAGAAGTTGAGCAGGGTGGCCTCGGTGAACAGCGCATACCGCTGTTCGAGCAGATCACCATCGAAGTTGGTACTGTGCGTGGAATAGAGGGTGGCCGACCATTCGCGCGAGAAGCGATCGATGAACGGATTGCGGTACTGGAAGGCGGTCGAAAGGCTGCGAAAATCGGAGCGAACCTGGAAGCCCAGATCGTTCACTTCGAAGCCCGGGCTGGTTTCTTCGTAGGTCACGCTGCCGAGGAGGCGTTCACCGGCGGTCTTGGCGAGCGAGAGGGCCCCGTAGTGTCCGTTGAGGGCGGTGCGGGCGGGGTCGAAGGTGAGATGCGTGGCGTCGGGGCGTTGATAACTGCGGTAGTTCGCGCGCTGCAAACGCTGCAGGACGTCGGTGCGCCCCCGCACGTCGCTCATGCTGAAGAGACCGCTCACAGTGTACGTGCGGTTCTGCCAGGCATGCTCCCAATCGATGCCACCAACCGTGGCCGACGATGGGATACGCGCCGTAAGCAGGGTGTCGTCCATGAACCGACGCGTGTCGGCCACGAAGACACCAACGCCGGTGTTGCCGCCGTTCAGCAGCTTTCGCACGCGAGAAACATGGTAGTTCGTCAACGGCTCAACGGGCTCGCGTGCAACCTGTCCATTGCTACGCAACACGTCGGCGTGTTCGTGTGGCGTGCCGGCATTGAGCACGCCAACCTGCCATCCCGATGGGGTGGTACCGGAGAGTTTGAGTGCACCGGCAATGGGCGTTTGCGGATCGATGCCGACAGCCTCGAGATCGTCGCCGGTGGGAGAGCGTTGGGGGGCGCGCCCGATGCGACGGCTATAGAAAAAGCGCGGTGGGTCGCTACTGTTGAAGGTGCGCGTTGCGCCAAAGGCAAAGGCGTCGGCGTTCTCGAGAAAGAACGGGCGGCGTTCTTCGAAGAACACTTCGAACGCACTGAGATTCACGACGGCGGGATCCGCTTCGACCTGCCCGAAATCGGGATTGATCGAGGCCGTGAGGGTGAGGGACTGCGGCAGCTTGAAGCGGGCATCGCCACCCACGGCGCCGGCGAGTTTGGCACCAGGCACGAAGCGATTGCGCGCCTCGGCTGGCTGCGTTTCGACTTGGGTGCGCACATACGGCACGAACTCGGTACGCGATGGGGGGCGCAAGGAGTCGAGCCCCACGAGGGTGCCGAAGCGCGAGACGGAACCGGGCGCGTTGGCCGGCGTGGGCGCCCAGTACGACTCTTCACCGCCACGGGCAATCGTGCGCGAGAAGTTGAGCCCCCAGGGACGAACGGCGCCGACGGCACCGGCGACGTCGTAGCGCAGCTGCGACAGGGGAATGCGGAACTCGGCGGTCCATCCTGTGCTGTCTATGCGTGCCACGACGTTCCAGACCGCGTCCCAACTGACATCAGCGTTGTCGATGTCGTCATTGGTGATGTAGAAGTCGTTCAGCACCCCGCGCGGATTGACGCCGAAGACGAACGCCGTGCGCTTGTCGCCATAGCTGTCGAAGCCGACATAGAACCAATCGGAGTACAAGTCGTCGGCATCACGGCGACCGAGCTGCTGTGCGATGCTATCGGGGGCACTGTCGAAGTTGCGCACGCCGACGTAGACGGCGTTGGCATCGTAGGCGATACGGACTTCGCTGCGCTGCGTGGCGGCATCACCGTTGCGGGGGATGCGCTGCACGAAACTCGTGGCGACCGGCGCGGTGCGCCACACCGGGTCATCGAGTCGGCCGTCGAGCTGCAGCGGAGACGTCAGCCACTGTGCGCGGAGCACCGGCTGCGCGCCGAGACGAGTGGCAACAAGCAACAGCGCGCACACGCTGGCCCGGAGAAGGGAATGCAAAAAGGGCGTGACCATCCCGAAGGATAGTCACGCCCTGCACATTTTTCGACGCGTCAGTTTCCGGCGCGACGCGGCGGTGCGGGGAGCGTCCCCTTGTTGGCGATGGCCTTATTGATCGCCTCGATGGTGACCTGCGTACGGAACGCGACCACTTCCTTGGCCCATTCGGTGATCTGTTTGCGGTTGGCCAGCGAGACGCCGTTGATGGTGGCAAGACCGGCCTTCACGCGTTCATCGTAGCGGATACTCTTGGGGTCGTCGATGAACATGTTGAGCGAGATTTCTGCGTCATCGTGCAAGCTATCGGCCTTGGTCTGGTGCACACCCTTGGTTTCCATGTGCTTGGAGACACTGGCGTAGTCGTAGTACTCCTGCACGTGCGCCACGATCGGCGCCCCCTTCCAGAGTGCGGTCAACGAGTCGGCGACGGCACGCTGACCGCCCTGATTGCCACCGCTGTCACCGATGTAGATGATGGTCTGGAATCCGTGCGCCTTGAGGCTGGCGGTGATGTCGGTGAGGAGGGCCCGAAACGTGTCTTCGCGCATGCTGATGGTGCCTGGCGACGTCATGTGTCCACTTGGCGGATCGTAGCTGCCTTCGGGGACGAACTTCACGATGGGCGCGCAGAGGGCGTTGCCCATTTTGCGTGCGATTGCTTCGCAGTTCGTGTGGAGTACATAGTTGTGCTTCCCCGTAACCAACCACGGCCCGTTCGGCTCCATTCCACCGGTGGGGATGATGACTGTGGTCTTCCCCGCCTTCAGCGCATCGCGGATATCCATCCACGTCATCTCTTCCAACCACACCGTGTTGGGTGCGGGGAGCGGGTTGGGCGTGTCCTTGCAGTTGTAGGCGTTGCCGGTGCAGTTGCCGCCGCCCATGCTGCGAGGGTCACGTGGCGGACGCTGCTGCGTCTGCTGCGCGTGCACGGAGGCGATGGTGAGCAGACTGGCGGCACAGACGGCACGGCGGAGGAGAGAGGTGGACAACGGGGACATGCGGGGCTCCCGGTGAGGTAGGGAATGACGGCACGCGCGGTAAGCTCTGGGACGATGCGGCGTAGCGCGCCAGTTCGCCAGAGCAACGGGACAGGGACGCTGAGCGTAATGCTCATACCTGCCGAACATTTGCGCCGGAGCTGGCTTTGCACGAGCATTCTGTATGAACCGTACGCACTCCCTCCCGCCGTACGTTGTCGCCGCGCTTCTGACGGTCTCCATCCCCGTCGCGGCACACGCCCAATCGTCCACTGGAAGCACCGGCAGCAGTACCGCCGGCACCAAGCCTCCCGTGTCCTCACTCACGCCCGCTGACATCAAACTGCTGGCGGAAACACACATTGCCATCGGCCTGGTGCACGACTCCGCCGACGCTCGCGCGGCGCAGTCGAAGAACAAGACCAAGGACGCCCAGCTCGAGCTCGCGCAGAGGAAGCGCGAGGCGGTCGCGCAGGTCCTCACCGCCCGCGGCCTCACCGAGGACGAGTATCAGCGTCGCCGCTTCGTCGTGAGTACCAACCTCGAATTGCGCACGCAGTTCGACAGCGTCGTCGCCAAGATCACCGGCGTCCCCATCCCGGGACGCGTGGCGGTGGCCGCAGCGCCCGGCTTCGTGCCGGCCGCGCAACTCCCCCCTGGCCTGGTGGGCACGCACATCGGCCATGTCACCACATCGTATGTGGACACCCCCGACAAGATGGGGCTGCTTCCCATGGCATTCGCCGAGGCGGCCGTAGCCAGTCAGCACGCCACGCTCGCGACACGCACGCCGACCAATCTGGCGGCGATGCAGATGCACGCCGGTCATGTGCTCAACGCACTCGACCCGTCGCTCATGAAGGAGGGACCGGGCAAGGGCTACGGGCTCAAGAAGGCCGCCGGTGGCGTCGCGCAGCACATCGAGCTGGCGGCCAAGGAAACCGGCGCGTCAGGGGGCGTGAAGATTCACGCCACGCACATTGCCGCCGCCGCGCGCGGCACGCTGACGCGCGTGGATGCCGCCGTCGCGCTCATCAAGCAGATCCAGAGCGCCACCGAGGCCAAGGAGGCGGCGGCGCTCATTTCGCAGCTGGCGTCGTTGTGCAACCAGCTCGCTGCCGGCGCCGATACGAACGCCGATGGTCGAGTAGATTGGGGCAACGGTGAAGGCGGACTGCAGCAGGCGCAGGAGCATGTACAACTGCTCATCGCCGGCGAAAGGAAGTAGCCCATTGGCTCCGTGCACAACGGGGGCGATGCCATTGGCATCGCCCCCGTTTGCTTGTGGTCATGCAACCCGAGAAATCAGCAGCCGACGCAGCGGTTGTTGTTCTTGGCACCAAGCTTCTCGAGCAACAGGATCGTTTCCGGGAAGGGGCGCAAACGCTGCACGGGACCATTCGCCAAGTCTACCGTTGTGCGGAAGTCGCGTCCGACAGCCTTGGGATCGGCACCCTTGCTCACGAGATACAGAATCATCTCGTTGTCGCCGCGCGATGCGGCGTGATGCAACGGCGTGTAGCCGTTGAGGTCACGCTTGTTCACGTCGTGGTGCAGTTCTTCGACGAGATACTTCATGACGGGCATCCAGCCATCTGGCGCGTGGCGGTGTGCGTTGCCCGCGAAGCCGTTGCCGTACCCCACGCCAGCGGCCGCGTGAATGGGATACGTGCCGACACCCGCCGGCACCGCCTTCGACGCCGAGTCGAGCCACGCGTCGGGCTTGAAGCCGCCCCCTTCACCCTGCGTAGGCGGGCGACGACGGCCAAGCGCCGGCGGACGGTATGACGGCGTCGTGTCGACGGCGCCAGCCGCCTTGAGCATCTTCATGGCTTCGAGGTCCACCGCGTACGTCGCACGCCAGAACGGCGACGTGCCATCGAGCAGCTCGAGGCCGCAGTTTGCGTTACCGCAATTGCTGTAGCCGAAGAACCAGATGTTCTTCTTCATGCGCACGTTCACATCCGCACCCGACTTGATGAGCGCGCTCATCAGCTCGTAGTGCGTCGTCTTCTGCAGCTGCACCGCCTGCGGCTGCGGATAGCGCGACCGCGGATGCCAGAAGGTGTTGATCGCGGCGTACAGCGGCGTGAGCCCATGAATGCTGGCCAACTTCACATCGGCGCCACGCTTCACCAGCTCCATGGCCAGATCGAAGTGGCCGTTGATCGTGGCCTGCAGCAACGGCGTCGTGCTGTCACTCGCCGACACTTCATTGATGTTCGCACCACCATCGACGAGCGCCAACGCCGAGGCGATGTTGCCCTGACGCACCGCATGGTGCAGCGCCGTCAGGCCACCCATGTTGCCCACCGACGCTTCGTAGTTCGCGTTGAAGCCGTTGGTCGTATCGCGCGGCACGACCGTTTCGGTCGTCTTGTCGATGTCCTTCTTGTTGTACATCTCGCGGCCGGCGAGAATGGCCTGCTCCACCTGCGACGGGGTGAGCGCACTCACCGGCGGCGCGATCAGACCAATGCGCGGCTTCTTCACGCTGTCCGTCTTGGCGGGAGCGGCGGGAGCGGCAGCACCCGCGACAGCGGGCGTCGCCTTCTTCGACGTGTCCGCACCCGGCACGGGCTCGACACCAAGACCAAACTGCCGACGCAGCGCTTCCTGGTCGGCTTCCTGCTTCGAGATGGCCTTGAGCGCGGAGTCGCGCACCTTTTCGGGGAGGAACGAGAAGAGCACTTCGTTGCGCTTGCGCGCGGCGGCCTGCTGACGCGCCAACTCTTCGGTGAGGTTCACCGTGTTGGTGCGCACCGACGTGTTCGCCCCCGCCTTCACCAGCGCGGTCACCACCGCCGGACGATCAGCCGCCGCAGCAAACATGAGTGGTGTCTGCCCCGACCTAGTTTCGCGCGCGTTCACATCCGCCTTCTTGGCCACCAGCGCGTTCACCGACGCCACGTCGCCCGCCTGCGCGGCGAGATGCAATGCCGTGACGCCGGTCGTCGTGAGCGTCTGCGGGTCGGCACCGGCTGCCAACAGCGCCTGCACCACCGCGCCGTTGCCGGCTCGGGCGGCAATGTGCAGCGGCGTGTAGCCACCGTTGCGCGTAATGGGCGTGACCTTGGCGCCGCTCTTGATGAGCGCACTCGCCATGGGGGCATCACCGCGTTCGGCCGCCCAATGCAGCGCCGTCATGCCGTCGCCCAGCGGGATGTTCACATCGTTCCGCTGCGCGAGCAGCGCGCGCACGCGCTCGAGGTTGCCCTCACGCGCGGCTTCGGCAATCGCCGGCGAACCGTTGGTGGGGCGAGCGGCCCCCACCGACGACAGTCGAACCGGTTGCTTCGCGTCGGCGCGCGTGGCCTGCGCCGCAAGTGGCGACGACAGCAACGCCAGACCCGCCGCTCCGGCAACGCCTGCCCGGAACTGCATCTGGAGATGAACTCGCAACGGAGTGCGCATGCGGAATCTCCTGGATCAGGCGTTGGTGTACAGCGCGAACGGCGAGACGCTGTCGCCGAAGCTCGGCGTTTCGATGTTGTACTTGTGCAGGAGCGACAGGAACACGTCGGCCATCGGGGTGCCGTCGGGCGCCTTGAGGTGCGTGTTCGTGGGGAGCATGGCGTTGTCGCCACCCAGCAGAATGAGCGGGCACCGACGATGGTTGTGCACGTTGCCGTCGGCCATGGGCGAGCCGTACACGATCGTGGTGTTGTCGAGCAGGTTGCGGTCGCCTTCCTTGGTCTCCTTGAGACGCTGCAGGAAGTACGGCAGCATGGACACGTGGTACTTGTTGATCAGGTTGAACTCGAGAATCGCCGACTCGCGTCCACCGTGGTGCGACGCGGGGTGGAAGCCCTTGTTCGTGCCGCTCTCGGGGAACGTGCGGCTCGACGCGTCACGACCGGTCTTGAACGAGAAGACGCGCGTCATGTCGCTCTGGAAGGCGAGCACCTGAATGTCGAACATGAGCTTCACATGCTCTTCGAACGAGTCGGGCACGCCCACCGGCGCCTCGGGGAGCAACCGCTCGTCGCCGCTCTGGTTCTTGGCTTCGACCTTCTGGATACGACGCTCGAGTTCGCGCACATTCTCGAGATACTGATCGACACGACGACGATCGGTGGGGCCGAGCTGACGCTTGAGCGTGCTCATTTCGCCCACGACCCAGTCGAGAATGCTGCCGTTGTCCTTGCGACGCGACGAGCGGTCGGCGTTGGTCGAGCCGGCACCGAAGAGCAGGTCGAACGCCGCCCGCGGGTTGCGGATCATGGGCAGCGGATCGTTGGGCGACGCCCAGCTGATCGTGTCGGTGTACGCGCACGAATAGTTGTACGTGCAGCCGCCGGCCTGATCGAGATTCTCGATGCACAGCTGCATGGAGGGGATCGGCGTGTCCTGCCCGATCTTGCGCGCAACGATCTGATCGAAGCTCGTTCCGACGAACAGGTCAGACCCCTGCGTCTGCTTGGGGTGCGACTGCGTGAGGAACACCGCACTCGACCGGAAGTGATCGCCGCCGATTTCCGGTGCATCGAATGCTTCGGCCATGCGCACGTCGGTGTTGCTGACGATCGTGAGATTGTTGCGCCAATCCTGCAGCGGTGCGAGCGCACTGTCGGCGGAGAACTCGAACTGCCGTCCCACTCCTTCCGGCGCCCAGAGGTGACGCGACGCGCCCCAGCTGTTGCTGCCGGCCGCACCGTGCACCGACTCGATACACACGAGGCGCTGATGCCCCGCCGCGGCCGCGGCTGCACCGCTGCCACTGATGAAGCGGCGCGCCGGTTCCATGGCGTCGAGATACGGCAGGGCAACCGTGGCACTCAATCCCTTCAGGAACGTCCGGCGTTCCAGCGTCTTCTGCGTGAGAAACTGCATGGGCGTAGCTCCTGTCGGGTTCAGTTCTGGTTGGCGTCGGCCGCAATCGGCTCAGCGCGCTTGGTCTGGAAGGCCTTGCTGTTCACGACGCCCATGACGAACGCCGACATCTTGTAGTTCTGCTTGCCCGCATCACGCACGATCGCGCGCACGGTGGGCATGTCGTAGTCCTCGACGCGACGGCCGAGGGCATACGCCATGAGGTTTTCGGTGAAGTTCCGCATGAGCGGCAGCGGACGCTTGAGCAGCGCCTTCGTGAGATCTGCGGTCGTCGTGATCGGCGTCCCGTCGTACAAGTTGCCGCGCGTGTCGAGCTTCGCGCCGTTCTCGCGGTAGCGCAGCTTGCCGGTCACGTCGAAGTTGTCGAGCGCGAGCCCGATGGGATCCATGAAGTTGTGACACGACTTGCAGGTGGGGTTGGCGCGATGCATCTCCATGCGCTCCCGCGTCGTGAGCTGCTTGCCGTCCTTGGCGCCCACCGTCTGCTCGAGGTCGGGGACATTGGGCGGCGGCGGTGGCGGCGGCGCACCGAGCAGCACTTCCATGACCCACTTGCCGCGCAGCACCGGGCTGGTGCGGTTACCGAGCGACGTCTGCACGAGCACGCTGCCCTGGCCGAGGATGCCGCGCCGCTGGTCGTCGGCGTAGGCGACCTTGCGGAAGTGCGGGCCCGACACGTTGGGAATGCCGTAGTGCTTGGCCAGCCGCTCGTTCACGTACGTCGAGTCGGCGGTGAAGGCGGTGAGCACGCTGCGATCCTTGCGCACCATGTCTTCGAAGAAGAGTTCGGTCTCCTTCTGCATGGCGGCCCCGAGCTGCGAGTCGTAGTCGGGAAACAGGAACGCGTCGGGCTTCACCTTGTCGAGGTCCTGCAGACGCAGCCACTGCGCGGCGAAGCGGGTGCTGAGCGCTTCCGCCCGCGGGTCGGCGAGCATGCGCTTCACTTCGGCGTTGAACACGGCCGGCTGCGACAGACGACGCGTGCGCGCGAGCGTGAGGAGCCGTTCGTCGGGGATGGTGCTCCACATGAAGAACGAGAGGCGCGTGGCCAGCTCGAGATCATCAATGCGGAAGTCCTTCCCTTCGGCGACGCCGGCGGGGGTCTTCTCGAAGCGGAAAATGAAGTACGGACTCGCGAGCATGGCCTGCATGCCGAGTCGCACGCCTTCTTCGAAACCTTCGGCGGTGCCCGACTTCGCGCCCTGATCGTAGAACTTCATCAGCGCGTCGCGATCGGTGTTCGTGAGCGGGCGGCGATAGGCGCGCGTGGCGAGCCGCTCGAGAATGCTCTGCGCACAAACGCGCTGCGCCGCGGCGGCCTTGGGGGCGCAGGTAAAGATCGCGCGGCGGCTCGGCGAGTCGGACAAGCCCAGCACCTTGGTGGGGCCCGACACGAGCACGTCCATGAGGTACGCGGGCTCGGTGGTGCCGGCGGAGCCATTGCCCTGCGAGGCGCGCGACCACTCATGCGGCTTGATGAGATCTTCGTACGGGCCGTCGATGTTCTTGGCGAACGCAATCGACACCGTGCGCTGACCGCCCTTGATGGTGATGGGCTCGGTGAGCAGGTAGTCGGCGCCGAGCGGCAGGTCGGCCGACTCGTTGTTGCGGTTGATGCCGCGATCGTAGCGCAGCAGCGCGACGCGGTTGCCATCGATGGAGACGTCGACGTCTTCGGTAGGGCGACCCACGCCACCACCGACGTTGACGCGAATCTGGTACACACCATCAGCGGGGAAGGTGTGCTTGATGACCATGCCGCCGCGCGTGCCGTAGGGCGTGCCTTCGACATGATCCCACGGATGCTGCGACGTGAACGGCGACGTCTTGTAGAGCACCTGCTGAACGCCGGTCTTGGTATCGCCGATGGCCATGCGGCTCACGGCGGCGGCGGCGTTGAGGTAGCCCTCGAGCAGCGTGGGGGAGAGCGCCTGCACGTCGGAGATGTTGTCGAAGTTGGCGCTCTTGGTGTCGAGCGGCAGCCAGTCGCCGGCGTTCACATCGAGCCCGATGAGATCGCGCAACACGCGCTCGTATTCGGGGCGATTGAGACGCTGGAAGGAGCGCGTGCCCGGATTGACCGGCACCGCATCCATTGTCTGCTCGAGCGTTTCGACGAGCGCGAGGAGGGTGTCACCGGCGGGACGCTTCGATCCCGGAGGCGGCATCATCTCTGCGCGCAGCTTGCGGATGATTTTCTCCGTGGCGTCGCTCTCGGTCGCCTTGGCGAGCGAATAGCCGCGGAGATTGAGATTGCCACGCCGCATGGTGGGGTTGTGGCACTGTCCGCAGTAGCGCTGCACCGTGCTGTCGAGCGCGGCGACGGCCACACCGCGCGCGCCGAACTTGGCGGGCGCACGCGTGGGCGTGATGGACCGGGAAAGCACCGGATGCGTCGCGGCCACCGGTGCACGCGGGGGCGTGACGGGGGTAGCGCGTTCTCGAATTGCAGGAAGCGGATCATGGGCGAGCAACGAGGAAATCATCGTTGCCGCTGCCGTGACTCCGGACCATGCGAGCAGAACCTTCATGCCAGCTACTCCACAGATTGCGCATGGACACTGCATCGCGGGGCGGTGCACTGCGTCATGCGTCGTCGACCGAAAAACACGCTGCTACCAGTTGCACTTGCGTTTTGGGGCGCCAGCTCCGACAGGCAGGAGATCGGAGAGATGTGCGCTTGAACAACTTACG
>VYME01000558.1_pt1 | contig 11475 bp, 9 predicted proteins | sample 5115281 | NCBI WGS metagenome assembly VYME01 (sample SAMN12291780, study PRJNA351875) | freshwater metagenome | isolation source: freshwater lake | place: USA: Michigan, Wintergreen Lake | collected 2013-08-08
GGGCCCGCAATGCCGAGGGAATGCCGAACCGGGCGAGGGCGCGCGCGGTGCCAGGGCCGATGGCGGCGACGAGGGTCGCGGGGGCGAATCCGCCGCGGGCGGTGACGGCGGGCATGGCGTGCGACACGGCATTGGCGCTCACGAACACGGCGAGGCGCGTCGTGCCGAGATGATCGAGCGCTTCGTCGAGGGCGCGGAGATCCGTCAGCGCCTCGATGCCGATCGTGGGGAAGAGCACGGGCTCCGCACCCTCGGCGGCAAGGGCCGCCGCGAGCGGCGCGCTCTGCTCTGCCGGCCGGGTCACCAGCACTGCGGTGCCGGCGAGCGGTGCCCCATCGCTCAAGAGGCGGCCTCCGCGGCGGCGAGGATCTCCAGCGCGCCGTCGGCGATGAGGCGGTCCGCCACCGCGCGGCCGAGCTCGTCCGGCGTGGTCTCTGCGATGGTCACCGCTTCCTCCGCGCGGGCCACGCGTCGACCGTCGGGAGTCGCCACCAGGCCGGTCAGCGTCGCGCGGCCGTTCTCGATGCGTGCATAGCCACCCAGGGGCACCGTGCAGCTTCCCGCCAGGGCACGGCTCAGCGCGCGCTCCGCGTGGACGCACCACGTCGTGTCGGCGTCGACCAGCGGCGCCAGCGCGGCGACGACATCGGCGCGATCGGCCCGGCATTCGATGCCGAGCGCGCCCTGACCCACCGCGGGCAGGCTCTCGACGGGCGGGATGACGGAGCGGATGCGATCGTGCAGGCCGAGGCGCTTGAGGCCGGCGGCTGCCAGCAGCAGGGCGTCGTACTGGCCTTCGTCGAGCTTGCGCAGGCGGGTCTGCACGTTGCCGCGCACCGGCGAGATCTGCAGATCGGGGCGGCGCGCGCGGAGCTGCGACTCGCGCCGCAGGCTCGACGTACCGACGTGCCCGCCGGCGGGCAGGCTGTCGAGATCGGCGTACCGGCCGGAGACGAAGGCGTCGCGCGGATCCTCGCGATCGAGGATGGCCGCGAGGATGAAGCCCGGCGGCAGGTTGACGGGGACATCCTTCATCGAGTGGACGGCGAGGTCGGCGCGGCCGTCGAGCAAGGCCTCTTCGAGTTCCTTCACGAAGAGCCCCTTGCCGCCGATCTTGGCGAGGGTGGTGCCGAGCCGGCGATCCCCCTCGGTCGTCATGCCGAGGAGGTCCACGGTGAGCCCGGGATGCAGGGCCTCGAGGGAGGCCTTCACGTGTTCCGCCTGCCAGAGCGCGAGCGCGCTTTCTCGGGTGGCGATGACGAGGCGACTCGGAGTGTTTGGCACAGCGGTTCGAGGGGAGTGGGAGAGCCCGGATTCTAGCCCGGAAGGCCGTGCCGGACGCGGCCAATCGCGGGGCGGCGGACCACCGGGGACGGTGTCGTCGCGTCAGGGTTCGTGACGTCCGAACTCCCGGATGATGTGGTGCTGCCGTCGCGAGACGGGCAGCCGCTCGTCGCAGCCTGTCAGCAGGGCGACCCACTGACCGTCGTTGCCGTCGCCGGGCACGCGCTCGAACCCGGCGATGCGATTGCGGGCCACGAGGCAGCTGCGGTGGATGCGCACGAACCGGTCGGCGAACTCCTGCTCGAGCCGCGACAGGGATTCCTCCAGCAGGTGCTCGCGCATCGCCGTGCGGATCGACACGTACTTCAGCTCGGCGCGGAGATAGAGGATGTCGATGACGGGCACGAGCGTGAGCCGGCCCCGCTCGGGGACCGAGATATGCGTGCGAGGTGCCGGGGCGATCTCGCGGAGCACCTCGGCCTTCGGGGGACGCAGCGTGGGTACCCGCGACAGCGCCTCCGTGAGCCGGCGACCGCGGATCGGCTTCATGAGGTAGTCGAGCGCGTGCAGCTCGAAGGCCTTCACCGCGTAGTCGTCGTAGGCGGTCGTGAAGATCACGGCCGGGGGCGCGGGCAGAGATCGCAGGTGGCGCGCGGCCTCCAGGCCGTCCATCCCGGGCATGCGGATGTCGAGCAGCACGAGGTCGCAGGGGCAGTCGGGCAGGAGTTCGAGGAGTTCCCGACCGTTCGATGCCTCGCCGACGATCGTCGACGGATGCTCCGCGGCGGCGTCCGCCAGGAGGTCGCGGAGCCGCTGCCGAGCCGGGGGCTCGTCGTCGACGATCACGACGCGCAGGACGGCTCGGTCACTCATCGCCGCGGCTCCGTGCGATAAGGGATGCGGATGTGCACCTGGTAGGTGTCGTCACGCACCTGGGTCTCGAGGCGCCCCTCCTCGTCGAAGTGCAGGGCGAGGCGCTCCCGGATGTTGCCGACCGCCATCCGGTTGCCGCTCTGGTGGGGCGCCGCGGCGCGGTACGGGTTGCGGAGGACCATGTGGACCTCGCCGCGCGACTGGAAGATGTTGATGACGACGGTCCCGGGTTCGGTGGAGGGTTCGATGCCGTGGTAGACGGCGTTCTCCAGCAGCGGCTGCAGCAGCAGCGGCGGGACCAGGGCGTCGCGGGGCATGTTGTCGGCGTGCCACTCGATCTGCAGCCGCTCGCCGAGACGCAACTGCTCGATGTCGAGATACTGCCGGCACAGCTCGACCTCGCGCTCGAGCGGGACGAGATCGCGATTGTCGGCCATGAAGACGCGGAAGAGATCCGCCATGTCCTCGAGGGCCGTCTCCGCCCGCCGCGGATCGGTCCGGACGAGCGAGAGCACGGCGTTCAGGCTGTTGAAGAGGAAGTGCGGGCGGATGCGGGCCTGCAGCGCCTGCAGCCGCGCTTCGCTCAATGCCGGGGACAGCGCGCGGCCGCGGAGGTGGAAGTAGACGAGGGTCACGCAGGCCCCGGCGGTCGCGAAGAACACCCGCCGGTCGAACGGCCCCGCGTCGATGCGGAACAGCACCTCGCCGAGGGCGGCGAGGGCCACCGCGCCGACCGCGGCCACGAGCGTCACGATCGCGATGCCGATCGGGTAGGAGAGGCGGCGCATCAGCGGTGCGACGAGGGCGAGCGTGGCGAGCGCGAACACGGTCACCGGCTGCGTGTGCATCGACACGATGGAGAATTCCTCCGGGACGGCCCGCCAGCCCGACGCGATCGCGACGGTCACGCCGAACGACAGCGCGGTCACGATCAGGAACGTGCGTAGCCAGACGCCCATGTTCGCGAAGTCGGGCAGGCGGTCGGGATGGCGGTGGTGCTGATTTATACTCGGCATGCCTTTTCCGAACCGTTTCACCGCGGATTGCGGCATCTTCACCGCGGATGGCGGCGTCCTACGGGCCCGCCGAGGGTGGCGATGGCTGCTGTCCCGGATCCACTCCGGCGCCTTCCGCCGCACCTGTCACCGACGATGAATTCTGAACAACCCCCCCGCGCCGTGCAATCCGCCATCACCGCCGAGCCCGGCAAGACCTGGTCGGGCCGCTTCGACGAACCCGTCGACGAACGCGTGAAGCGCTTCACGGCCTCCGTCTTCTTCGACAACCGCCTCGCCCACTTCGACATCCAGGGCTCGCTCGCCCACGCCGGCATGCTCGAAGCCGTGGGTGTCATCTCGGCGCAGGATCTCGCGGACATCCGTCGGGGCATGGCCCAGATCCAGGGCGAGATCGAGCGCGGCGAGTTCCGGTGGTCCCTCGACCTGGAGGATGTCCACCTCAACATCGAGCGGCGCCTGACCGACCTCGTCGGCGATGCCGGCAAGCGCCTGCACACGGGCCGCTCGCGCAATGACCAGGTCGCGACCGATGTCCGCCTGTGGCTGCGCGACGCCATCGATCGCATCGGCGGACACCTGAAGGACCTCCGCCGGTCCCTCGTCGATCTCGCCGAGCAGCATGCCGACACCGTGATGCCTGGCTTCACCCACCTCCAGGTGGCCCAGCCTGTCACCTTCGGTCACCACCTCATGGCGTACCAGGAGATGCTCTCCCGCGACGGCGAGCGCCTCGTCGATTGCCGCCGGCGCGTGAACCGCCTGCCGCTCGGCGCGGCGGCGCTGGCCGGCACCAGCTATCCGATCGACCGCGAGCGGGTCGCCCGCGAACTCGGCTTCGATGCGGTCTGCGGCAACTCGCTCGACGCCGTCTCCGATCGTGACTTCGCGATCGAATTCACGGCGGCGGCGGCGCTGATCATGACCCACCTCTCGCGGCTGTCCGAGGAACTGATCCTCTGGATGAGCCCGCGCTTCGGATTCATCGATCTCGCCGACCGCTTCTGCACGGGCTCCTCGATCATGCCCCAGAAGAAGAACCCGGACGTGCCCGAACTCGTCCGCGGCAAGACCGGGCGGGTGAACGGCCATCTGGTGGCGTTGCTAACGCTCATGAAGGGCCAGCCGCTCGCGTACAACAAGGACAACCAGGAGGACAAGGAGCCCCTGTTCGACACGGTCGACACCCTGGTCGACACCCTGGTGATCTACGCCGAGATGATGCGGGGCGTGCGGGTGAATGCTGCCCGGATGCGCGCCGCCGCGGCCGAGGGGTTCGCCACCGCCACCGATCTCGCGGACTACCTCGTGAAGCGCGGCCTGCCTTTCCGCGAGGCGCACGAGGCCGTCGCCCGCGCGGTGCGCGCAGCCTCCAACCGCGGCGTGGATCTCGCGGATCTCACCGTCGACGAGCTGCGCGCGTTCTCCTCCCATGTGGGCGACGATGTGCACTCGGTCCTGACCCTCGACGGATCGCTCGCGAGTCGTTCCCACATCGGCGGTACCGCGCCCGCCCAGGTGCGCGCCGCGATCGCGAGGGCGCGCGCCGACCTCGGCTGATCGCGCGGTCCCGGCAGGCTTGCCGGATCTCCCCTGAAGGGGGTTTCGCGAAATTCGAAGAGGCGAGGGATGGCCCCGACCGTCGCCGCCTCTACAATCCGCGCCGCCGCGCAGCGTCGTCTGGCCTGACGATGGCGTTCCGGGTGGCGGCGTCGATTGACAATCGGGCGCGAGGTGCTAGATTCCGGCGGCTATGCAGGACGCGCGTGCCGTGGGGGTATGTGCCATATCAGCCGGGTCGCATCGGCGAACAACAGGGGGGAGGCACCATGATCGGGAAGACTCTTGGAGCACTGCTGACGGGCGTCGCGCTCGCGGCTGTCGCGGCAGCGCCGGCGATGGCACAGCAGAAGACCAGCGTGAAGGTCGGGTTCGTGACCTTCCTGTCGGGCCCCGCCTCCGGACCCTTCGGTGTCCCGGCCAAGATCGCCGCCGAGGCGATCGTCGAGTCCCTCAATGCGGGCAAGGCGCCCGCCCCGTACCAGATCAAGGGTATCGGCGGCCTGCCGATCGAGCTGGTCGTGATCGACGAAGCGGGCGGCGCCACCAAGCAGGTGTCCGAATACCGAACCCTCGTGCAGCGCCAGGACGTCGATATCGTCATCGGCTACATCGGCAGCGGCGACTGTCTCGCCATCGCCCCGGTGGCCGAGGAACTCAAGAAACTCACCGTGCTCCTCGACTGCGGCACCCCCCGCGTCTTCGAGGAAGGCAGCTACAAGTACCTGTTCCGGACCCGTCCCCACGCCACCATGGATGCCGTCGCGGCCACCATGTACCTGCTCGACAACCGGCCGTCGGTGAAGCGCATCGCGGGCATCAACCAGAACTACGCCTACGGCCAGGATTCCTGGAACGACTTCGAGGCGACCATCAAGACGATGAAGCCCGGCGTCGAGATCGTGACGTCGCAGATGCCGAAGTTCGGGGCGGGCCAGTACGGCTCCGAGATCTCGGCCCTGCACTCGGCCAACGCCGACGTCGTCCACTCGAGCCTGTGGGGCGGTGACCTCGAAGCCTTCGTGTTGCAGGCCCAGCCCCGCGATCTCTTCAAGAAGAGCGTGCTCGTGCTGGTGGCGGGCGAGCCCTACCTGCACCGCCTGCCAGGCAAGATCCCCGACGGCACCATCGTCGGCGCGCGCGGCACGAACGGCGTCTTCGCCCCCGATTCCAACCTGAAGCGCTGGCTCGTCGAGACCTACAAGGGCAAGTCCGGTGGCCTCGATCCGAACTACCCGGCGTACAGCACCGCCCAGGCCTTCCTCGGCGTGAAGGCGGCCTGGGAGAAGGCGGCGGCCAAGAAGGTCGGCTCCGCCATCCCGATGGGTGCCGCGAAGAACGTGAAGGAAGAGATGGAGAAGGCCTACCAGCCGCCCACGCAGGAGGAGGTGATCGCGGCCTTCGAGAAGAGCTCGTTCGACAGCCCCTCCGGCAAGGTCTACATGAACCTCGGCAAGGGCCACCAGGCCGTCATGGGCACGGCCTACGGCACGACTCGCTTCGAGAACGGCGTCGTGAAGGTCGGCAACATCAAGTACTACGACGCCGATCGCGTCACCCCGCCCGAGGGCGTGTCCTCCCTCGACTGGATCCGTTCGGGATTCAAGCGTTGATCCAGTGAGTTTCGCAAAGCAGGCCGGCGCCCGAGACGCCGGTACCGGTGACCTTCCATGAGCCAATTCATCGCCGTCCTCGTCGATGGCATCGTCTACTCGTCGTGGCTCTTCATCATCGCCGTGGGTCTGACCCTGATCTACGGCGTGATGAAGATCCTGAACATCGCCCACGGCAGCCTGTACGCGCTGGGCGCCTTCACCTCGGTCACGCTGTGCGGCCTCTGGTTCAACGCGGGACTTCCGCCGATGGGCAGCTACCTGATGCTGCTGCTCTCGGCGATCCTCGTGGGGCTGGTCGCGGGCCCGGTGATCGAGCGCGGGCTGCTGCAGTTCATGTACGGCAAGGACGAGGTCGTGCTGGTGCTCGTCACCTACGCGCTCTTCCTGATCCTCGAGGACCTGATCAAGCTGATCTGGGGTGTGGATCCGCTGTTCATCACCGGCCCGGGGGGCGAAAGCCCGTACAGCCTGCTCGGCAACTTCGAGATCGCGGGCCTGACGTACCCCAACTACAACCTCGTGCTCATCGCCGTCGCCGTGGCCACGGGGGGGGTGCTGGCCTGGGCGCTCGCCAAGACGCGTTCGGGCAAGCTGCTGCTCGCGGTCATCCATGACCGTGAGGTGAGTGCAGCGCTCGGCATCAACGTGGGCCGCATCTACTTCGTCACCTTCACCATCGGTGCGATGCTGGCCGGCATCGGCGGGGCGCTCACCGCACCCACGGTGTCGGTGGTGACCGGCATGGGCGCCGAGGTGATCGTGCTCGCGTTCGCGGTGGTGGTGATCGGTGGCCTTGGCAGCCTGCCCGGCGCCGCGCTCGGGGCGCTCATCGTCGGGCTGGTGCGGGCCGCTGCCGTGCACTACCTGCCCGAGGTCGAACTCTTCAGCATCTACTTCGTGATGGCCGTCGTGCTCATCCTCCGGCCCAAGGGCCTCTTCAGCGGCGCGGAGGTGCGCAAGATATGAAACTCGATCGCACGTCCTTCGCCATCCTCGCGATGGGGGCCGTCCTGCTCGCCGCAGGCCCGGCGCTTCCGAGCTGGATGGTCTCGATGCTCAACGTCTCGCTCTGCTACGGCACGGTCGTGCTGGGCATGATGCTCCTGATGCGCACCGGCATCGTGTCGTTCGGCCACGGCCTGTACTTCTGCCTGGGGGCCTACGCCGCCGGCCTGCTCGACCAGATGCTGAAGATGCCCGACATGCTGCTGATGGTCGGTGCGGCGGTCATCGTGACGGCCGTGGTGTCGGCCATCCTCGGGCTGCTCCTCGCGAAGTACCGCGACATCTTCTTCGCGATGCTCTCCCTGGCCTTCTCGATGATCCTCTACGGTCTGCTCGTGAAGACCGCGTCCCTCGGCTCCACCGACGGCTTCAACGTGGCGGCGAAGACGTTCGCCGGAATCGACGTGGCGCCGGAGTCCCAGCGGATCATGGTGTACAGCCTCGCCGTCGTGTTCGCGACCGTCTCCGCGTTCTTCCTGCACAGCTATCTGGCCTCCCATCAGGGGCGCCTCGCCGGGGCCATCAAGGACAACGAGCTGCGCGTCGAGTACATGGGCGCGTCCGTGATGCACGCCGTGCACCGCAACTACGTGATCTCCGCGGTGCTCGCAGGCATCGGCGGCGCGCTGATGGCCGTCAACATCGGACACATCGATCCCGAGATGACCTACTGGCCGCAGTCCGGCGAGTTCGTCTTCGTCGCGATCCTGTCCGGCACCGGGAGTGTCTTCGCCCCGCTGGGCGGCGCGCTGGTGTTCGAGGCGATCCGCAGCTTCGCGTACGAGTATTCGCCCAACACGTGGCAGATGGTCCTGGGCATCACGATGCTGCTCGTGATGATCTTCCTGCCCGGCGGCCTGTGGTCGCTGTTCACCCGCAAGCGGGAGGCCTGAGATGGCAGTGATCCTCGACGCCAAGGGTCTCGAGAAGAGCTTCGGTGCCGTCACGGCGGCCTCGAACATCAACGTGGCCGTGGAGCAGGATGCCGTGGTGGGGCTCATCGGCTCCAACGGCGCCGGCAAGACGACGTTCCTCAACATGGTGACGGGCTACCTGAAGCCGAGCGCCGGGACGATCCACTTCGAGGGGCGCGACATCACGCCGCTCGCCCCGCGCGAGATCACGCGGCTCGGCATCTGCCGGTCGTTCCAGATCCCTCAGCTCTTCAACACGATGTCCGTGCTCGACAACCTGCTGGTCGGCGTCGGCATCGTCGCGGCCGCCGGGTCGAAGTGGGGCACGGGCAACAGCGCATACGGCAATCCGGTGAAAGCGGTCGATGCGATGCTCGAGCAGTTCGGTCTCGGCACCTACCGCAATCGCCAGGCCGGTCTGCTGCCCGAGGGCACGCGCAAGCTGCTCGACATCGCGATGGCGATGGTCGTGCGCCCGCGCATCCTGCTGCTCGACGAACCCACCAGCGGCGTGTCGGCGGACGAGAAGTTCGTGCTGATGGACATGGTCATGGCCGCCGTGCGCGAGCACAAGGTGACGGTCCTCTTCGTGGAGCACGACATGGACGTGGTCGCGCGGTACACCGACCGGGTCCTGGCGTTCTACGAGGGGCGGATCATCGCCGACGGTCCTCCGGCCACGGTCCTGGACGACGTGGAAGTGCGCAGATACGTGATCGGCAGCCACGCTGCCCCGGCGGGAGCCGCAAGTCATGCTTGAGATCAGCAAGCTGGATGTATCGATCGGCTCGGTGACCATCCTGCGCGACGTGAACATGCAGGTGGGCGACCGTCAGTTCGTGGGCCTCATCGGCCGCAACGGCGCAGGCAAGACCACGCTGATGCGCGCCATCATGGGCATCCTGCCTGCCAAGGCCGGGAGCATCAGCTACCTCGGCAAGGCGATCGACCGGACGCCCACGCACATGCGGGCGCGGGACGGCATCGGCTACATGCCCGAGGATCGCCGACTGATTCCGACGCTCACGGTCGAGGAGAACGTGCTGGTGCCCGCCTGGGCCGGCTCCCGTGCCGACGCCGAGGAACGGCTCGCCCGCGTCTACCGCATGATCCCCGAGGTCGAGACCTTCCGCGCCCGCAAGGGCCTTCAACTGTCCGGGGGCCAGCAGAAGCTGGTGGCGCTCGCGCGGGCACTCATGTCCGGCACGAAGCTGCTTCTCCTCGACGAGCCGTTCGAAGGGGTGGCACCCGTGCTCGCACGGCGGCTCGCCGAGGTGATCGCCGGCCTGAAGGCCGAGGGGTTCTCGATCATCCTGACCGAGTCCGATGTCTCCCACTCGGCGGACATGCTCGACCGGACCTACCAGATCGACCGCGGGGCGGTGACCCCGGCCTGACCGCGCTCACACTGCGTATCGACTGATCCCCGTCCGCGGCGCGAGGCGCATGTCCGTGACGCCGCACCAGCCTCCGCGCAGCCCGGCGTCATCGGACGCCGACGCCTTGCCCGGCAGGTCAGGGCGGGCGATCGCCGCAGTCGCGGTGCTCACCGGGCTCGTGATGGTCGTCTTCGGGATCGCCGCCTGGGAGGACGTCCAGGATGAGTTCGCGACGCGCGGCGCGACGATCACCAGACTGGCCGCGCGCTCCGCCCGGCTCTTCTACCGTCAGTTCGAAGACACTCTCGACAGCCTGTCCGCCGAAGTCATCGACGAGCACCTGCTCGACGACCCGCTCGGCGCCCGCAGGGCCCTCGAGCGGACTGCTTCCGCCGTCCAGGGACTCCATGCCCTCTGCCTCCTAGATGCGCGTGGGCAGGTGGTCGCGGATGTCGTCGAGGACGGTGTCACCGGGGTCGGGCCGATTGCGCCCGACGCCGTCCGCGGATCGGGGTCGCGACTCGAGGTGGGGCGGCCGGTGCAGGATCATCCCGGCGGCGCGTGGGTGGTGCCGATGCGTCTGACGCACGTCGGAGAGTCGGGGCGGCTGCGCTTCACGCTGCTGGCGGCCACGGCAGTCGACGACCAGTGGCGTCTGCTCAGCGACCTCGTGGTGCCGCAGGGGTGGGTCATCGGCATGCGTCGCGACGATTCGAGCCTGCAGGCCCGCTGGCCGATGCCTCCCGATCCAGCGGCGGTGTTCAGCCGCTCGCTTCCGGGGCCGTTGGCCCGCGCACTCTCCGAGCGCCCCGGGTTGCGGGCGGGCGTCGTGACCGGCGTGAGTCCGGTCGACGGTCAGATGCGTCTGTTCGTCTTCCAGCGCGTCGCCGACTACCCGTTTCACATGTTCGTCTCGATTCCACGGGACATGATCTGGTGGGCATGGGTCGACCGGATGCGGCTCCCCGTCACGCTGTTCCTGCTGCTCGCGATCGGTGGGTTGTGGGTCCACCGGCGGCTCAACGCGCAGCAGCGCCGCCATACCACGGAAGTGAGCATCCGGCAGTCGCGCCTCGAACTGCTGCACCGGATTGCCGCCGATGTCATCGACGGCCAGAACGTGCTGGGCGTCCTGCAGACGACGCTCCACGAACTCTCCCTCCGGTATCCCGGCTTTCGCGCGAGCTATGCGCTGGTCGACGGCGACGCGCTCGGGTTCGTGGCCTCCATCCCCTCCGGCGACCGCGAGGCCATCGCAGGCCGGGTCGTCGTCGGGCCGGACCGCGCGGCGGCGCTGACCACCGGCCGCCTGCTCATGATTCCCGAGACCCCGGCCGGCGCCGGTCTCGGCGGTGCCTGGCTGCTCGCGCCGGTCGCGCTGCCCGAGGATCGCATCGGTGTGCTCTGTCTCGACGTCGCGGGTGCGTATCCGTGGGGCGAGGAGGAGGCCGACACGCTCCGCGAGACCGCATCGCAGCTTGCCATGGCATGCCGGAACGATCATGCCGAATCCCTGCGCGTCGCGGCCGAGGCCGGACTGCGCAATCGGGTCGACAGCTATCGCCGGCTCGCGGAGATCTCGTCCGACTGGTTCTGGGAGACCGATGTCGAGCATCGGTTCCGCTGGAACGACGAAAGCGCGTGGCATCCGGCGTTCACCCGCCTCATGTTCGATCGCTCGGGCGGCCTGCGACGCTGGGAGGCGCCGGGGAACCGATTCGATCCGGAGGTGCTGCGCCAGCATCGGGCGCAGCTCGACGCCCGCGAACCCTTCCGCGATCTCGAATACGAGCGCGACGTCGGCGACGGCGAGATCCACTACCTCACC
>VYME01000926.1_pt1 | contig 11407 bp, 7 predicted proteins | sample 5115281 | NCBI WGS metagenome assembly VYME01 (sample SAMN12291780, study PRJNA351875) | freshwater metagenome | isolation source: freshwater lake | place: USA: Michigan, Wintergreen Lake | collected 2013-08-08
CAGCAACCGCTCTTGCTGCCAGCCGACGAGCCCCGGATGGCAGTCCCACCGCCACAGCGCCTCCTCCAACGCCGTGCGCAGGGCGGCGCGCGGCATGCGCCCATCGGCGGCGAGCTGCATGGCGACGCGCAGGTGCGGGTCGTCGGGCAACGGCCCCCGTTCGATCGGCGCGCCGCAGGCGAAGCGCACGAACTGCCACTCGGCCACGCCAGGCAGCGTCGCATCGGTCGGCTGCGGCGCCTCCTGCGCGAGCAGGCGGCAGGCCAGCGCCACCGCGACGTGCTGGCGGAACGCCGGCTCGCTGCCCCAGACGGAACGCTCGTCGACGACGGTACGCGTCGGCCTCGACAAGGCGTAGGCAACCGCCAGCCTGGACGGCTGTTCGTCGCGTGGCTGCGCCTTCGGCCCGACCCACGCGGCGAGGCGCTCGTTGGTGCGGGGATCGCTGACGGCAGCCTGCAGCAGCGGCCAGTCGAGCCGCGGCTCCTCGGCGCGGAACTGCTGGCCGTGCGCCAGCAGCAGCGCGGCAGCGCTGCGCAGCGGCGCGCGCAGGTCGCCCCCGAACCCAAGCATCTGCCGCGCGACCTCGAACGACGGCTCCGGTGCCGCACCACCCGCCCGCCAACGGCGCACCGAGCCGAGCAGGCTGCCGCGCCAGACCAGTTCGGCATGGCGCTCGGGCGTGGTCAGGTTCCACCAGTGGGCGGCGACGCCGCCGGTGCCACTGAACGCCGCGGCGGCGACGAGGCCCGGATCGTCCCCCTGCAACACGGGGGCGCCTTCGTCGGCGCCCGGGAAGCGGACCGATGCGAGGCGCACGGCGACCGACAGCAGCAGCTCCGGCGACTTCGTCGGCCCAAGGCAGCGTGTCCAGAAGTTCGGCACCGGCCGGCTGCGCATCGGCCCGAGCGCCATGACCATGCTGGCCAGCACCCGCTCTTCGAGCATCGGCTTCTGCTGGTCGAGCCACTCGAACAGCCGCGCGTCCTCGGCGACGCCCCCGGCCAGCAGCGCGGCGGCGAGCACGATCAGGCGCGATTCGACGTTCGACTTCTCCGCCTGCAGCATCTCCCACAGCAGCGGGGCCACCGGCCGCCCGAGGTCGAGCGCCAGCTGCCAACCGACGCCCAGGTCGCGCGTCGGCGCCGCCAGCAGCAGCTGCCGGAAGCGCTCGCGCACCCGTTCGTCCTTGGCGGTGATCCAGCCCACACCGCCGGTGGCAAGGGCGCCGCCGTCCTGCGCGGACGCGAATTGAGGCAGGGCGAGCAGAAGGCCGATAGCCAACGTCTGCGGCAGGGCTCGCGAACGAGCCCTCGCAAGCACGGCAACCGGACGGACGACGCGGAACGGCATGACGGAGAAGGGTGAGCTGCTGAACGATGCAGAAGTCGAGTTCCTGCTCGCCTCGGGCGAGGAGGGGACGGCGACTCCGGCAGCGCCACCGCCGTCCCACGAGGGGCAGACGGTGACGATGCGAGGCGATCTCGAGCAGATCAACCTCGCCGACATCTTCCAGACGCTCGGCATGTCGAAGATGGAGGGTGTGTTGCGGGTGCGCAACCCCCTCGAAGAACGCCAGATCTACTGCCGCGACGGCCACGTCCGCATCCTGGTGCCAGCGCGCCTCGCGACCCGGCGCCTCGGCCAACGACTGGTCAACGCCGGCTTGCTGCAGGTCGACCAGCTGCGGCAGGTGCTGGTCGCGCAGCGCAAGGAGAAGCTGCCGATCGGGCAGATGCTGGTGCAGACCGGGCTGGTCACGCAGGACCAGATCGACGAGATCGTCGGCATGCAGGTCGGCGAGGACCTGTTCGCGCTGTTCACCTGGCGGCACGGCCAGTTCGAGTTCTTCAAGGGACCGATCGTCGACGACGACCTGCGTGCTTCGTTCGAGGCGTGCCCGGAGTTCGAGGTCAACAGCCTGCTGCTCGAGGTCGCCCGTCGCTCGGACGAGTGGCAGAGCATCCTGGCGGCCCTCGCCAGCCTCGACGAGATCCCGAACCGCATCGCCGATCCGGCCGAGGACAGCGAGCTGAACGAAGCGCATCGCGGCTTGCTCGGCACCGCCGACGGCCGCCAGACCTACCGCGACCTCGCCGACCACACGACGCTCGGCCTGTTCGAGGTGGCGCGCGCCGCGCGCGACCTGGTCACCGGCGGCCTGCTGGCCAACATCGCCGACCACGAGATGGTCGCCGCGGCGAACATGCAGGCCGACGCCGGCAACACGAAGAAGGCCGTGCTGCTGCTGCAGACGCTGCGCGACCGCCCGGGCGATCGTTCCCTCGGCGTGCTGCGCGGCATGGCCGAGGCGCTGGAGAAGGCCAGCGAACGGCGCCTCGCCGGCAATCTGCTGCTCGAGGCCGCGCAACGGCAGAGCGACCCGGAGACCGCGCTCGAGCTGGCCAGGCGCGCGCGCGAACTGAGTCCGTACGACGCCGGCACGCTGAGCTTCCTGCGCACGATCCTGCTCGCCCACTCGGCGCCGGACTCGCCCGAGCTCGAGAAGACGACGCTCGAGTTGCTCGATGCGCTGATCGACGGCGACCTGGTGCCGACGGCACTGGAGATCTGTGCCGACGCGCGCATGACCGGCACGCTGCGACCGCAGATCCTGCTGCGCGAGGCCCGCGCCCGCCAGAAGGGCCGCGATCCGCAGGGCGCTGCCGACGTGCTGTTCGAACTCGGGCAGCTCTACGACGGCGAGGGCGACAAGAAGCACGCGCTCGAAGCCTACGAGGCGCTGCTGCGCCTCGACCGCACGCGCAAGGACGTGGCCAAGCTCGTCCACCAGCGCAAGCAGACCAAGGTCGGCCGCATCGTGCGGGCGACGGCGATCGCTGCGGCGTCGCTGATGCTCGGCGGCATGGGCCTGGTGCTGTGGCAGCAACACACGCTGAACCGCGCCGTCGCCGAGGCCGACCGCGAGGTCACGTCGCTGCTCGGCAACGGCGACCGCTCCGCCGCCCGCCAGCGTTGGGAACACTGGCGCCAGGAGATCGGCGAGAACGAAGCGATCGAGGACCTGCGCAACCGCATCGCCTTCGCCGAGGCCGCGGAACAGGCGCGCCTGCAGAAGGCCTTCCGCACGCGCGTCAACGAACGCCTGACGCAAGCGGCGCAAGAACTCGGCCGCGGCGAGTTCACGCAGGCCATGGCGGCCTACGCTGGCCTGTGGGACGAGAAGCAGGTGCGCACCGAGGTGGTCGACGTGGTCACGTCGCGACTCGACGTGTTGCTGACCGACCTCGAAGGCGTCGGCAAGGGCCTGCCGCACCGCCTGCCGCCGCAGCCGGACACGCTGTTCGATCGCAAGGCGCTGACCACGCACCTCGCCGATCTGCAGGCCGCCTGCACGCCGGTGCAGCTGCGCACGTTCCAGGAACTGCAAACGCAGCTCGCCGGCGACGGCCTGCCAGCCTTCCTCTCGCCCGAGCAGGTGGCGCGGGCGCGCACGCTGGTGCAGGCCTCGGCGCCGACGTTCCAGCGCGCCGCCGAGCTGGCGCAGGCCTACACCGAGGCCCTGCAGCGCAACGAGCAGCAGCGGCGGCTCGACCCGATGTTCAAGGCCGCGGTCGAACGCGAAGCGGCCTACGACTTCGTCGCCGCGCTCTCGCTCTATCGCGAGTTGGAGAAGCAGCCTACCGGCGACAACGACCTGCGCGCCCACTTCCGCGACCAGGTAGCCCGCAACGCCACCATCGTCAAGCTGCTCGAGGCGCTGCACACGGCGACGATGGCCGGCGACTTCGCGACCGCGCAGCAGCACCTGCGTGCCCTGCGCACGGCCTTCCCGGAAGTCCCGTTCGATCGGCTGGTGCAACTGCCGCTGCGCATCGACAGCTGCCCGCGCGGCGCCAAGATCACCTGCAACGGCAACGAGGTCGGCCGGGCGACGAGACGCGCTTCGTGGTCGCCATGCCGGGATTCCAGCCGCTCACCGCCCTGGTGCGCGGCGACGACGTCGGCAGCTGGAACGGCACTTTGCTGCTGCTGCCCGATCAGGCCTGGAAGCACGGCGCCGAAGTCGACGTGCCCCCGGCGCAGTTGGCGAACGGCGACCTGATCGTCGTCGACCGCAGCGGCAGCGTGACCCGCGTCACGCCGACCGGCGGCAAGCCCGTGTGGACCTTCCGCAGCGGCGATCTCTCCGGGCTGCTGTCGCGCCCGCTGGTCGACGGCGACCACGTGCTGGTCACGTCGCTCGACGGCGACCTGCGCGCGCTGTCGCTGGCCGACGGCACCTTGGCGTGGAGCCTGCCGCAACTGCCGACCGAAGTGGCGCCGACGCACGTCGAGCACACGCTGCTGCTGGCCACCACCGACCAACGCCTGTGCGCCGTCGACCTCGGCCGGCGCGAAGTGACCGCCGTGGCGTTGCCGGAGCCGGTGCACGGCAGCCCGCTGGTCTCGGGCTCCACCGTCGTGGTCGTCGGCGAACGCGGCACCTTGGCGGCGTTCAGCCTGCCGGGGCTTCGCCCGGCATGGCGTCAGGCCACGCGCGACCTCGGCACCACCACCGCCGCGATCGGCCGCGGCCGTGTCTTCGTCGCCGGGGAACAAGGCACCGTCCTCGCCTTCGACCTGACCAACGGCCAGCAGCTGTGGCAGCAGGCACTGCAGGTCGAAGCGCACGGCATCACCGCTGCGGGCGACCGCGGACCGGTCCTCAGCGCCGCCAAGCGACAGATCCACCTCGACGGCACCACCGGCGAGCCCCTGCGCACGTTCACAGCCACCGACGGCGAATGGGCCCGCGGCGCCACGGTGGTCGGCGAGCGCCTGCTGGTGCCACTGCGCGACGGTGGCATCGACGTGTTCGACCTCGCCTCCGGCGCGCGCCTCTATCGCCTGGAATCGCAGAAGCGGGCCCGCGCGCTGCCGTGCGCCGCCGGCGCCCTCGTGCCGACCAACGATCGCACGCTGCACTGGTTCGCGAGCTTCCGCTGAGCCGCAGCATCGTCGCAGCGACGCGACGGCGTCGAGTTTCCGCCACTCTCCGTCGGCACCCCGTCTGCTGGTGAAATCGCGGCGCAGACCAGCCCTGCCACCGCGTGCAGAAGGCGCCCAGCGCAGCGTTCGAAGTCGGTAACTTGGCCGCGGCGACGCACTAGAGCGACCCTGTCAGGCTCGGAATCGCGGCCTCAGGTCGCCGCCTGTACGCGCAGCAGAAACAGCCGTCCGCGGAGCCGCCGTCGCACGACGCGAAACCTCCGATCGCACGGCCTGCTGCCCAACGACTGCCCCGTTTCGAGCCTCGCTCCGCACCTTTCGATCAAGCACCGCAACAAGGCACGACGATTGCTCGTTCTCGAGCGCCGTCGTCCAACGAACGGCCCCATACGCAATGCGCACGTCCCTGCTCCTCTCCCTGGCCGCCTGCTTCTTCGCGACCGCCTGCGCCGACCACGTCGGTGACGCCATCGTCGTCGCGGACAGCCCGCAACCGCCGGTGAACCAGCCGGACAACGGCGCCATCAACCCCATCGTCGGCAACGAGACCAGCGGTACGAACGGTGGCTCGACCACCAGCGGCGCGACCGTCGGCAACGGCCAGGGCGGCGCCGGTGGCAGCGGCGGTGAGCCGCAGGGCAGCGGCGCTTCGGTGGAAGGCTCGAACCCGCCCGCGGGCATCGACGGCGGCGGTGCGGCCGGTGGCAGCGGTGGCGGTGGCCAACCGGTCCCGGAGCCCAGCACGCTGCTGCTGGTCGGCACCGGCCTCGCGGCGGCCTCGCTGTTGCGCCGCCGTCGCCAGCCGAAGGCCTGATGGGAACTCGCTGCACCCGAATCCGGGTGCGCGAACTCGCTGCTCGCCCCGCTCGCGGGGCGACTTGCTGTACGGGGAGCCTTGGCCCTGGCGCGCCCGGAACGGGCGGTCTCTGATGCGCTGGTGACTGCGCGCGACGCCTCGACCGACCTCAGTTCGCGCGTGCCGGCGGCCGCCGCCGGCAATCGGCTGGTCGACTACCTCGCTCGGCGCTTCCGCTACCTCGACGCTGCTGCCTGGATCGCCGAAGCAGCCGCTGGCCGACTGACCATCGACGGTCGTCCGGCGCGCGCCACGGACCTCGTGCGCGGCGGCGCTACGGTCACCTGGCGCCGCTTGCCGACGCCCGAACCGTTCGTCGACGACCACGTGCCGGTGCTGCACGTCGACGACACGATCGTCGTCGTCGACAAACCGGCCCATCTGCCGATGCACGCCGACGGCGCGTTCGTGCGCAACACGCTGGTGGCGATCCTGCGCGAACGACTGCCGGCGCCGGAACCGAGCCTCGTGCACCGCCTCGACCGCGAGACCAGCGGCGTCTGCGTGCTGGCGCGCACGACCGCGGCGCGCCAGGCGCTGACGCGACAGTTCCACGAAGGCACGGTGCGCAAGGTCTACCACGCGCTCGTGCGCGGCCACGTCAAAGCCCCGTTCCGGCTCGACCTGCCGATCGGCCGCTCGCGCACCAGTGCGATCGCGCTGCGTCGCGCTGCCGGCGCCTTGGCCGGCGATGACGCCCAGCCAGCGTGCACCGACTTCACGCCAGTGGCCCACGGCGACGGCTGCACGCTGCTGCGCTGCGAGCCGCACACGGGCCGCACCCACCAGATCCGCGTGCACCTCGAGGCGAACGGCACGCCGATCCTCGGCGACAAGCTGTACGGGCGCCCCGATGCCGACTACCTGGCGTTCGTCGCGCGCGTCAAGCGCGACCACGACGCGCGCGCCGTGCCCAAAGGCGAACCCGATCGCCAGCTGCTGCACGCCAGCGAGCTCGAGTTCGAGCATCCGACGAGCGGCGAGCGGCGGCTCCATCGCGCCCCGTTGCCGGCGGCGCTGCGCGCGTTCGTGCCGGCGATGGACGCGCCCTGCTAGGGAGAGCGCGCGATCAGGGGAACATCTGCACGACCGACTGCAGCGCGACGTCGCGCACGGCGCCGTTGCGCAGCAGCACGCGGCCCTTGATCGGCATGCTGCCGCGCTCGCACTCGACCTGCACTTCGACGTCGTCCTCGAGGCGCGCGCCGGACACGTCGTTCAGCACGCGCACCTCGCGGTAGCCGAGGTCGTGCAGGCGCGTCTGGATCTGCGCCAGCAGGCGCGTCGCCACCGTGTCGGCCGACGGCCGCGGGATCTCGACGATGGGCTGCACCGGGGCCGCTTGCACGACCGGCGCCGGGATCTCGGCGACGGCGCTGCGCACCTGCGTCGTCGCTTCGCGCAGGTCGAGCAGGTCTTCGTGCAGGCGCTCGAGCTGGCCTTCGACGCGGTCGATGCGCACGTCGCCGCGCGTGCTCTCGAGGGACTCGGCCAACACCCGCAGCCGGTCGTCCAGCGCCCGCAGCCGATCGTCGAGGCCACGAATGCCACCGAGCTTGGCCAGGTGCTCTTCCGAACGTACGAGCCGCAGGTGCAGGAGCACGTAGCCCACCAGCAGGGCGACGAAGAAGAGGCTGAACTGCAGGTCGCTCATCGGGCCCGGACTCTAGCTGTTCCCCGGGCCCGACGACAGACGCTGAGCCGCCTGACGGTTGGTCCACCAGACGTAGTAGGGCACGCCAGTGACCAGGATGCCGAGCCCGTAGAGCGCGTTGGTCCGTTCCGAAGGGTCGTACAGCAGCGCGGCGACGAAGGCGACCGACACGATCACGAACAGCGCCGGCGTGAACGGGTATCCCGTGCAGCGATACGGTCGCGGCACGTCCGGCAGCGTCCGGCGGAGCCGGTAGACGCCGGCGACGGTCAAGGCATAGAAGAGGAAGCCGGCGAAGACGACGAACGCGGTGATGTCGGCGAAGCTGCGCAGCACGAACACCAGCAGCACCGCCCACACCGCCTGCGTCCAGATCGACACGCTCGGCGTGCCGTAGCGCGGGCTGACGCGCTGCAGCGCCTTCGGCACCAGGCCGTCCTGGGCCATGGCATAGAACGCCCGCGGCGACGACAGGAAGTTCGGATTGGCGGCGCCCATCACCGAGATCGCGATCAGCACCGTCAGCCAGTTCGCGAGCTCGGGCGTGAAGATGCGCGACACCGCCAGCACCGGCACCGCGATGCGTTCGCCGGCGGTCAGCGACTGCATCTCGCCGAACGGAACCGCGTAGAGGTAGACGGCGTTGACGGCGGTGTAGAGCGCGATCAGCACCAGCATGCCGAGGATCAGCCCGAGCGGCAGATTGCGTTCGGGCCGCTTCAACTCGGCGGCGTTGAACGGCAGCTGGTACCAGCCCTCGTAGGCCCAGAAGATGCTCGTGAAGGCCGCGACCATGCCGGCGATCGACAGCCCGGCCGGCGCCACCGCCGCGGTCTCCGGCGTGGTGACGCCCGAGCCGAACGCCGCCATCAGGCCACCGACGACCAGCAAACCCAGCGCTCCGACCTTGGCGAAGGTCGCCACGTTCTGCAGCAGCGCGCCCATCGCGACGCCGATGTGGTTGACCAGTGCCAGCCCGAGGATCATCACCGCCGCCACCAGGGTGACGAGCCACGGACGCGCCGCTAGGGCCGCACCGTCGTAGCCGACGACACCGAGGATGCCCTCGGCGAACGCGACCGCGAGCGCCGCCACGGTGCCGCTGTTGATCACCCAGAAGAACACCCAGCCGTAGAGGAAGGCGATGCCCTTGCCCCAGGCTTCGCGCAGGAACGCGTACTGCCCACCCGCCTCGGGGAACATGGCCCCCAGTTCGGCATACGCGAACGCCCCGAACAGGCAGACGACGCCGAGGCCGATCCACAGCAGGTAGAGCCAGCCGACGTCGGGCACGTTCTGTGCGGCCTTCAACGGCGTCAGGAAGATGCCCGAGCCGATCACCGCACCGACGGTGATCGAGATCGCCGACACGAGACCGAGACGACGCTGCAGTTGACCCGACGACATGGAGGGCGAACGCTACGCGCCGACGCATCCGTGCGGGAGGGAAAGCTCCTCCGCCGCGCACTGCTGCGACCATCCCGATGCGCGGCCGCACCCGACTGTTCCTCTGCCTGCTGTTCGTCGCCTTGTTCGTCGCGGTGCCGAGCCCCGACGCGACCAGCGGCCGGCCCTACATGGTGCTGCTGCGCGTGCGCGAATGGCTGCTCGCAGCCGACGGCCCGCTGCAGCCGTGGGCGCAGGCCGGCACGCTGCCGCCACTGGCCGTGCAGCTGCTGCAGAGCCCGCCGATCGTCGACGACGCGGAACGGGCCCAGCGCGAAGCCGAATACGCGCGCCTCGCCGAGGAATGGTGTGCGGCGCGCACCGCCGACGGCCAGGCCGCCCGCATCGACCGCAGCCGACCGGCGGTGCCGATGCTGGTGCGCACCGGCGACCGGGGATTCCAGGTCGAACTGCTGGCGCCCGACGGCGGCGTCGCCAAGGTCGTGCTGCCGTACGCGACGCGCTGGAGCCTGCTGCCGGCCCTGATCGCGATCACGCTCGCCGTGCTGTTGCAGCGCGTGCTGTGGGCGCTGCTCGCCGCCGGCCTCGTCGGCGGGATCGTGCATGTGGCCACGGCGCAGCCCGGCGTCGTCGTCGGCGCCGTCGACGCGGTGACCGGCGGCGCCTGGCACTTCGCCGCCGACGCCCTGTGGCGCCGCGCCATCTGCCACGACTTCTACCTGCGCATCACGGTGTTCGTCGTGTTCCTGTTCATGACCGTCGGCGTCATCACGCGGAACGGCGGCGTGCAGGGCATGGTGCTGCGGCTGCAGACCCTCGTGCGCGGGCCGGTCAGTGCGCAGCTGTGCAGCTTCCTCGCCGGCGTGCTGGTGTTCTTCGACGACTACACGAACTGCCTGCTGGTCGGCACGACGATGCGGCCGCTGTGCGACCACCGTCGCGTGTCGCGCGCCAAGCTCGCCTACATCGTCGATTCGACGGCGGCGCCGATCGCCGGCCTGTCGGTGTTCTCGACCTGGGTCGTCTACGAGATGTCGATGTACCGCGCCCCACTGGCGCTGGTGACGCGGCAGGACGGCACGCCCTACGTGTCCGGCGACGCCTTCGAGGTGTTCCTGGCGACGATGCCGTTCCGCTGCTACTGCCTGTTCGCATTGCTGCTGGTGCCGATGGTGGCGCTGCTGCGCCGCGACTTCGGGCCGATGCTCGCGGCCGAACGACGGGCGCGGTTGCACGGCGAACTGCTGGCCCCGGACGCGGTGCCGATGGTCGCCACCGACGCCGCCCACGCGACGCCGCCGCCCGGTGTGCCGCTGCGCGCGCGCAACGCCGTGCTGCCGCTGCTCGTGCTGGTGCTCGGCACCGTGGCGACGATGGTGTTGTTCGGCCTCGACGACGCCATGGCCCTGCCCGCCGGCAGCGACCTCGCGACGCAGGTGCGCACCGTGCTGGCGAACGCGCAGAGCGACTGGGCGCTGCTCGGTGCCTCGGCGGCGGCCTGGCTGACGGCCGTGGCGCTCAGCCTCGGCCAGCGCCTGCTGACCGTGCGCCAGCTGCTGGCGACGTCGCTGGCGGCGACGCGCACGCTCTACCTCGCGTTCGGCATCCTGTTCCTGGCGTGGACGCTCGGCCACGTCTGCAACGACCTCGGCACCAGCTTCTTCCTGACCGCCAGCGCCCGCGGCGCGATGCAGGCCGAACTGCTGCCGCTGCTGCTGTTCCTGGTCGCCGGCGCGATGGCGTTCGCGACCGGCACCAGCTTCGGCACGATGGCGATCCTGCTGCCGAACGTCGTCGTGCTGGCGCATCGCCTCGGCACCGACGCCGCGTTCACCGGCAGCGCCGCCGCCGGCGGCCCGGCGCTGATGCTGCTGTGCATCGGCGCGGTGCTCGAAGGTGCGATCTTCGGCGACCACTGCTCGCCGATCAGCGACACCACGGTGCTGAGTTCGCTGGGCTCGCAGTGCGACCTGATCGGCCACGTCACCACGCAGCTGCCCTACTCGCTGCTGGCGATGGTCACCGCCGCCGTCTGCGGCTACCTGCCGCTCGCCGTGTTCGGCCCGCACTGCTGGCCGTGGTGCCTTGCCGGCGGGGCCGCGGTGATGGCGGCGTTCCTGCTGCTGTTCGGCCGCGACCCGGCCCGACCACCGCCGAACGCGAACGACTCCACAGCGCCGACGCCAGCGCGCTGACCGCCCGCGCTACGGCAGCAGCGCCGCCAGCTGTTCGATGCGCGGCGACAAACCAGGGCCGCGCAATCGTGCACACGCGAGCCACAAACGCGCGAGCCGCACGTCGCCGGCCTGCAGTGCGGCGAACCCCATCTCGGCCGCTTCGTCGGCCGTGGCTTCGACCGGCTCCAGCGTCACCACCGGCACGGTTGGGAACGCGACGCGACCGCCTTGTTCGAGGCGCACGGTCGCTTCGTCGGAGCGGCTGTCGGCGACGCGCGCGAGAACGACCTCCGCCCCGCGACGAACGCGCACCGCCCGGCCGCGCGGCAACGGCCGCGCGATCGGCACCGCCCCGTCGCC
>VYME01000563.1_pt1 | contig 11376 bp, 3 predicted proteins | sample 5115281 | NCBI WGS metagenome assembly VYME01 (sample SAMN12291780, study PRJNA351875) | freshwater metagenome | isolation source: freshwater lake | place: USA: Michigan, Wintergreen Lake | collected 2013-08-08
CCGCGGTGCTCGGCGCGCGCAAGACGTTGCCGCTCGACGCGCTGGGTCGCGGCGACCCTGCAGCCACCCTGGCCGAGGCCCGCACCGGCACGCGCGCCGTGTGGTTCGAGGGCGGCTGGCAGGACACGCCGATCTACCGCCGCGACCGCCTGCCCGTCGGCGCGTGCTTCACGGGGCCCGCGATCGTGGACCAGCTCGACACGACGATCGTGCTGGAGCCTGGCTTCGAAGCCAGGCGGGATGCTCTGGGCAATCTGGTGCTGACCCTGCTGTAGACTGCAATTGCCGGCAGCGAGGGGATCGCTTCTCCGCGTCGCGTGCGGCAACGGTTCCCGGGTTCACCGATCTGCGCCCTCTCATTGTCTGTGAGTGACCGTGACGCAGAACTCCCACCGATCGCCAGGCGGCAACGCAACCATCCCCGCTCGGCCGGATTCAACGTCACCTCGGATACGCAAAGCTGGCAGTCTGCTCGCCTGGTTTGCCGCCTATCTCGCAGTGGGCGCGGTGGTCGTGACATGTCAACCCGCGAGCGGACCTTCGGTCTGGTATCCGCCGATTGGCATCGGCATCGCGCTACTGCTCCGGCACGGCGTCCACCACCTGCCACTCGTCTTCTTCGCGGACCTGCCGGTTTCGCTGTATCAGTTCCGGGAGGGCTGGGGCATCGCGGCGATCGTCGCCGGCAACACTGCCATCGAGGTGCTCGCTGCAGCGCTGCTGCTCCGCGCGCTCCGATTCGACGTCCGGATGCGGACAGGCAGCGATTTACTCTGGGTCGTGTTTGCCGCAGGTGGCCTCGCAACCCTGCTCGGGTCCGTACTGGGGAGCTTCCTGCTGGCGACGGTCCATGCCGGGTTCGTCCCTTCGTTCGACGGCTCCTGGCTCTCCTGGTGGATCGGCGACGCAACCGGCGTGATCGTGGCGCTGCCGGCGATCCTGCTCCTGCTCGATCGACGCACGCCACAGGCGACGCAGGCCGTGCCGGGCGCGGCCGGTTTCCTGGAGCAGGCTGCACTCTTTGCGGCGGCAGCGCTGTTGTGTGCGTGGATCTTCGCGACCGATCCGACGATCGAGACGCGCCACTTCAGTCTGCAGATGCTCGCATTTCTCCCGGTCGCCTGGGCAGCCATCCGGTTCGATGCGCGCACGACCGCCATCATGATCGTCTGCATCGACGTGGGCGCCACGGGCCTGACCTTGGTCCACGGCGCGGTCGGCGAGGCGGCGCAGACCGATCTCATCTACCTGCAGCTGTTCATGGTGACGTTGAGCCTGGCCGGTGTGCCGCTGTCGCTGACGATCGAGGGGCTGCGGACCGCTCGCGAAGCGCTGCGGCGCCAGGGAATCCATCTGGCCGATCAGGTGCGCGAGCGCACCGCGGAACTCGAGGCGGCGCTCGTCCGCGAACAGAGCGCGAACGCCGCCAAATCGGACTTCCTCGCGAACATCTCCCATGAACTCCGCACCCCGATGCATGCGATCCGCAGCTTCGCCAAGCTCGGTCTGGAGCGCAGTGCCGACGCCGAGCGCGACAAGCTGACGGGCTACTTCGCGCGGATCGACACGAGCAGCGGTCGGCTCCTGAAGCTGCTGAACGATCTGCTGGACCTGTCGAAGCTCGAGGCGGGGCAGATGGAGATGCATCTGGAGGCACTGACCCTGGACGAGGAGGTCGCCTCCGCGATCGAGGAGACGGACGTGCTCGCGAAGGCCCGCGGCGTCACCGTCCACGCACCGCAGGGCACCGAACGCCTCACGGTGAACGGCGATTCGGGACGCCTCCAGCAGGTGCTGGTCAATGTCCTCTCGAACGCAATCAAGTTCAGTCCGCCTGGCGAGCGTATCGAGGTCGTCGTCCATCGGGGTGTGTCGGACCAGCCGCCTTCGATCGTTGTCGAGATCGTCGATCACGGCGTCGGCATCCCCGAAGGCGAACTGGAAGCGGTGTTCGACAAGTTCGTCCAGTCCAGCAAGACCCGATCGGGCGCGGGTGGCACGGGGCTGGGCCTCGCCATCAGCCGGGAGATCATCCGCGCTCACGGCGGCACGATCCACGCCGAACACGCCCCCGGGGGCGGCACACGGGTGGTGATCCGGTTGCCCAGCCTATAGCCGAGCGTCGGATCGGCGCGGCGGCTTGCCACCGGGGTATTCCTGTCCCGCAGCGCGGGACCGACACGCCGCGCACGAAGAGTCCGGTTACGATCGCCCCCATGCCGTCCCCCCGCTGCTCCGCATGACCCTCCCGCAACTCATCCGCCGCTTCGTGCGCCGCCACGCGGCCGCGTACTTCGTGTCGGCCGTCCTGCTCGCCGGCATCGCGCTGCTCGTCACCTGGCTGCCACGCCAGATCGGTCACGTGGTCGACGGGCTCGTGGCGCACCGCCTGACCTCCGCGCAGATGTGGCGGGAGGTCGGCTGGATGATCGCGGCGGGCATCGCGATCTATGCGTTCCGGGTGGCGTGGCGACTGAAGCTCTACTCCGCGGCCTATCGCATGGGCGTCGAACTCCGGGAGGCCCTGTACGCGCGCCTCGCGCAGCAGGGGCCGCGCTTCTACCAGACGCGGCGTACCGGCGACCTCATGGCGCTCGCGACGAACGACGTCGACGCCGTGGAGATGGCCGCGGGCGAAGCCGTCCTCGCCGGCTTCGATGGCTTGCAGACCTTCGTGCTGGTGGTGCTGGCGATGGCGATCGGCGTCGACTGGCGCCTCGCCGCCGTGGCGCTGCTCCCGTTCCCGTTCATGGCATTGGGCTTCTGGATCGTCTCCCGGAAAGTCCACGAGCGCTCGCGCGACGCCCTCGACCGCTTCGGCGATCTGAACGATCACGTGCAGGAAACCATCTCCGGCGTCCGCACGTTGCGCGCGCTAGGGCTCGAGCGGCTGTCATCCGCTCGCTTCTCCGCGCTGGCGGGCGCCGCCGCTGAGGCCAGTTTCCAGGCGCAGCGGTGGGAGGCTCTTTACGAACCCGCTGTCGGCACGGCGCTCAGTGCGGCGATGGTGCTCTCGCTCGCCCTCGGCGGGTGGCTGGTGTGGCACGACGAACTGACGATCGGCCAGCTCACGAGCTTCGGGCTCTACCTCGGGCAGCTCATCTGGCCGATGTTCGCGGCAGGCTGGGTCTTGTCCCTCTGGGAGCGAGGCCGCGCCGCCTGGGATCGACTCTCGGCGGTGCTCGAAGAGCCACTCGCCATCGAGGATGACGGCACGATCGCGCCGGTCCGCCCCGGTCCGATCGTGGTGCGCGCCGTCACCTTCGCCTACCCCGGCGGGACGTCGCCCGCACTCGCCGCGCTCGACCTCACGATCCCCGCGGGCACCACGCTCGGCCTCGTCGGCCCGACGGGGTCGGGCAAGAGCACGCTGATCCGACTGCTGTTGCGTCAGTGGATGCCGCAGTCGGGCAACGTGTCGTGGAATGGCGTGGCGCTCGCCGACTACACGCTCGAAGCGCTGCGCGCCGGCATCGCGTGGGTCCCGCAGGAACCCATCCTCTTCTCCGCGACCGTCGCCGAGAACATCGCGCTCGCGCGGCCCGAGGCCACGCGAGACGAGATCGCCGCGGCGGCGCGGCTCGCCGACATCCATGACGACATCACGCGCCTGCCGCAGGGCTACGACACCCCGGTGGGCGAGCGCGGCGTGACGCTGTCCGGCGGGCAGCGACAGCGCGTGGCGATCGCCCGGGCGCTGCTCACCGATGCGCCGCTGCTGCTGCTCGACGACGCACTGTCGGCCGTCGACACCGAGACCGAGCACCGCATCCTCGGGCACCTGCGCGCCGAACGCGCGGGCCGCACGGTGGTGGTGGTGAGCCATCGGCTGTCGGCACTGGCGGACGCCGACCGCATCGCCGTCCTGCGCCACGGCCATCTCACGGAGATCGGCACGCACGCGGAACTCCTCGCCCGCGGCACGCATGGCGGCTGGTACGCGCACCAGTGGCGCGTGCAGCAACTGGAGGCCTCGCTCGATGCCGCATGAGGCCGTGACGACCCTGCCGTCGGTGCCGCCCGCGGCGGAAGGCCCGGGACGCCGCGCGGCAGCCCTCCTCTGGCGTGCTGCCCGCCCTGAATCCCGGCAGCTGTGGATCGGCCTCTTCTGGCTCGCGATCGCCGGCGCGCTCGACGCGCTCGGGCCCGTGCTCGGCAAGGCGTTCATCGACCGGTACCTGCTGCCCCGCGATCCCGCGATGGGCGCCATCGCCGGGCTGCTGATCGGCGCACTCGTCGCCGGATGCGCCGCGAGCTGGCTGCGCTACGGACAGCTCGCGCGGCTCGCGGGCGTCGCGATGCGCTCGGTGCGGCGCATCCGCGAATCGGTGTACGACCACGTGCTGCGCCTGCCGATGAACTTCTTCGATCGCGCCATCACCGGCCAGCTCGTGAGCCGGGTCACGAACGACACGGAGGCCGTGAAGCAGTTGTACGTGCAGGTGCTCTTCGTGATGCTCGACTGCGTGATCATGCTGACGACGCTGCTCGTCACGATGGCATTCCTCGACTGGCGGCTGATGATCGTCGTCGCCATGCTCGGCCCGGCCGTCTTCGTGATCGTGGCGCTCTACCGAAAGCTGTCCGCGCCGGCCGTGACCCGCACGCGCGCGCTGCGTGCCGACCTCAACGTCCGCACCGCGGAATCCATCGGCGGCATGCCGGTGCTCCAGGCCACCGGCGCCACGCGCAGCTATGGCGAGCAGTACGCGCAACTGAACGAGAGCCACTACGCGTCGCGACGCGGCGAGCTGCGAGCGAACGCGTGGCTGCTGCGTCCGGCGCTCGACCTGCTGAACGTGATGATGCTGGCCATCGTGATCGTCGTCTTCGGTCTGCGCGAAACCGTGGACCCCGTGGGGACCATGGGCGCGCTGGAGGTCGGCGTGCTGTACGCGTTCGTGGGCTACATCGGCCGCGTGACCGAACCGCTCATCCAGCTCACCACGCAGTTCTCCGTGTTCCAGCAGTCGGTCGTGTCCGCCGCGCGCGTCAACACGTTGCTCGACGAGGCCGAAGCGCCGCGCCCGGTCGCCGATGGTGTCGTCACCCGGGGGGCGATCTCGATCTCGCACCTCGACTTCTCGTATGCGGCGGGCCATCCCATCCTGAAGGACGTCTCGCTCGACATCGCCCCGGGGGAGTTCGTCGGGATCGTCGGCCCCACCGGCAGCGGCAAGAGCACGCTGCTCTCGCTGCTGCTGCGCTTCTATCCCGTCCCCGACGGCACGGTGCGCATCGACGGCCAACCCGTGGGCACACTCGACGAGGCGCGCTTCCGCGATGCCGTGGGCCTCGTGCCACAGGAGCCTTTCCTCCTCGCCGCGAGCGTGCGCGAGAACATCGCGATGGGACGCGACCTGACCGACGACGCCATCCGTACAGCCGCGGAGTCAGCGGGCGCCCACGAGTTCATCGAGCGTCTGGAGAAAGGCTACGACACGCCCCTCGGCGAAGGTGGCGCGCGTCTCGCCGTGGGCGAGAAGCAGTTGATCGCCGTCGCCCGCACCCTCGCCGGCCGGCCGCGCATCCTGCTGCTGGACGAAGCGACCTCACACATCGATTCCGAGACCGAGCAGGTGGTGCAGCGCGCGCTGGCGGCGGTCCGCGGCACGCTCACGATCGTGTCGATCGCGCACCGGCTGTCGACGATCCGCGACGCCGACCGGATTGCCGTGCTGGAACGCGGCCGCATCGCGGAACTGGGGCCGCACGACGAGTTGATGCAGATCGAGGGCGGCATCTATCGGCGGCTGGTGGAGTTGCAGCAGTTGGCGGGGGAGGAGGAAGGGTAGGTCAGCCTTCGGGCCGGCGCGGCGCATGCCGCACCGGCTACCGCTCTACCGTTTCGCGTTCCTCGCACCGATCTGCCCGAGCAGCGTCCGCAGTGACGATCCCTCGCCCTGGGCGCCGCTCACCTGCTTCAGCCTCGCCCCGAGGTCCTTCGCCCACGTCGTGGCTTTCCACGCCGTATCGGTGGACGGTGCGACCGAGGGTTGTGGTGTCGGCGGGAGACTGACATCGGGCAGCTTCGCGTTCCAGTCCACGCTCGCGGCCGGTGTCGCCGTCGCGCTCGCCGCGGTGGCAAGCAGCGCGGGCTGCGGTAAGGCTTGACGTGCCGGGGCGGCGGGCAACGCAGGCGCTTTCGGCACCGAGCCCACCGGCAGCGCCGGGATCTCGGCTCTCGCCACACCGCTTGCCCGCAGCAGGAGCCTCGCGGTGTCCAGCGATGTGAGCGAACCGCTGCCGTTGATGTCGCCGATGATGACCGCGTCGGTGTTTCGCCACGCCGAAAGGCCCGTGTCCGCACCGGAAATCACGCGCTGCAGGGCAGCGACATCGGCACGGGAGTACGTCCGGTCGCCGTTGGTATCGCCGAAGAAACCCACGGTGTGGACGGCCGAATCGCCGCGCACCGCGAGCGATGCGCCGTCGCCGTTCACGACACGCACGTGGCGCAGTTCGAGGATCTGCTGCGCGCCGTACGGGGCGCCATCGGGGACCCGCGCGACGACATCGACCAGGTTGACGGCGCCTGGACCCAGCGGGGCGGCGAGGACGACATCGATCCGCACACCACCCGGAATGTTCGTCAGCGAGAGTTTGCCGGTGAGCCGGGCCGGAAGGCGGATGTCGTCGATCGTGAGCAGGCGGGCGTCGTAGATGAGATCCGCCGTCCAGCGCCGGACGCCGTTGCCGTCGGACAGGCGGATGGGCAGGGAGACGCCGCCGGCGGTGTTGGGCACCACGACCGCCTGACCGGGCCCCCGCATGAAGTCGGCGATCGTCGTCACCAGGGTACCGGCGACGGGGGCGACCGTGAATCGGCCGACATAGCGGTCTCCCTCGGTGCCATCGCCGTTGCCGTCGAGCACCTCGCCATCGAGTGCCGCGATCGCGCCTGCCCGCACTTCGAGCGTGTATTCGTCCGCGGCCAGCGGGCCGCCGGTCTTCACGAAGCTGACACCGCGACCATCCGCATCGAACACCGCCGACCCGCGGACGACACCGGTACGGGCGCCGACCAGGCGCAGATCCGCGGGGCCGAACCCGAGATCCGCCGCTTCGTAGAGATTGAACCGCGAGACATCCACCACCCGGCTGAACGAAAGATGGAAGCCCGAGGTGGTCTCTTCCAGCTGGCGGACCGTGAGCGCCTCGGGCCGCACGGTGATCGTCACGTCGGCCGTGTCGAAGCCTCCGTGACCATCGCTCACCGTGTAGGTGAAGCCCGTCGTGCCGACGAAGCCTGCGATCGGGGTGAAACTGAACCGTCCGTCCACGTAAGGCGTGAGCGTGCCCTGCAGGTTGGATATGTTGACCACGGACACCTGCAACGGATCCCCGTCGGCATCGGTGTCGTTGCCGAGCAGACCCGGCGGCGCGACGGTGAGCGTGCCGTTCGCGCGCATCGAGTACCGGTCGTCGCGGGCGACGGGCGCGGCATTGACGACATCGATGGTGACGGTGGCGGTGTCGTAGCCGCCGAACCCATCGGAGACCGTGTACGTGAAGGACGTCGTACCGGTGAAGCCGGCGCCCGGCGTGAAGTTGAAGCGCCCGTCCACGTACGGCGTGATCGTGCCCTGCAGGTTCGATATGTTGACCACGGACACCTGCAACGGATCCCCGTCGGCATCGTCGTCGTTGCCGAGCAGACCAGGGACGGCGATCGCGAGCGACTGCCCCGTGTGTACCGTGTACATGTCGTCGGTGGCCACCGGCGCACTGTTCACGACATCGATGGTCACCGTCCCGGTATCGAAGCCGCCCAGCCCGTCCGAGATCGTATAGGTGAAGCCCGTCGTCCCGGTGAAGCCCGCCGCCGGCGTGAAGTTGAAGCGCCCGTCGATGTACGCCGTCAGCGTGCCCTGCAGATTGGTGATGTTCACCACGGACACACGCAACGGATCGCCATCGGCATCCGTGTCGTTGCCGAGGAGACCTGTCCCCACCGGGATGCTGAGCGTCTGCGTGGGCCGGACGACGTAGTGATCGTCCGTGGCCACCGGCGCGGCGTTGGTCACGTGGATGGTGACCGTGGCCGTGTCGAAGCCGCCGAAGCCATCGCGCACCGTGTACGTGAAACTCGTGGTCCCGATGAAGTCCGCGCTCGGCGTGAAGTTGAAATGCCCGTCGATGTACGGCGTCAGCGTGCCCTGCAGGCCCGTGATGTTGACGACGCTGACGTTCAGGGCGTCGCCGTCGGCATCGGTGTCGTTGCCGAGCAGGCCTGGCGTCGGGATGCTCAGCACCTGACCGGCGTGGACGCTGTAGACATCGTCGACGGCGAGCGGTGGGCGGTTGACGACATCGATCGTCACCGTCGCGGTGTCGAAGCCGCCGAGGCCGTCCGACACCGTGTAGCTGAAGCTCGTCGTCCCGGTGAAGCCCGCGGTCGGTGTGAAGTTGAAGTGACCGTCGATGTATGCCGTCAGCGTGCCCTGCAGGGCCGTGATGTTGACCACCGACACCTGCAGCGGGTCGCCGTCGGCGTCCGTGTCGTTGCTCAGGAGGCCCGTGGCCACCGGGATGCTGAGGCTGGTGTTGGCCCGCATCGAGTAGAAATTGTCGACGGCCTGCGGTGCCGCATTGGTCACGTGGATCGTGACGGTGGCCGTGTCGAAACCGCCGAGGCCGTCGCTCACCGAGTAGGTGAAGCTCGTGTCGCCGATGAACCCTGGCGATGCGGTGAACGCGAAATGCCCGTCGACGAACGGCGTGAGGGTGCCGCGCAGGTCCGTGATGTTGACCACGGCGACGCGCAGGGGGTCCCCATCGGGATCGGTGTCGTTGCCGAGAATGCCCGGCACCGGCACGGTGAGCACCTGTCCGGCGTGGACGAAGTACTCGTCGTCGCCGGCCACCGGGGCGCGGTTGAGGTTCGCGGCCACCACCTCGATGCTCACCAGCGCATCGACGAAGGCGCCGTTGCCATCCGTCACGGTGTACCCGAAGTCCGCGACCCCCGTGAAGCCGGCGAACGGCGTGAAAGTGAACCGGCCCTCCGGCGAGACCGTGACCGACCCCTTGCCCGCCAGCCGTGTGGCGTCGACGCGCGCGATGGACAGCGCATCGCCGTCGGCATCGACATCGTTCCCGAGCAGCCCCGGCGCCGCCACGGCGAGCACCTGACCCGACCGCACCACGTAGCTCTCGCCGACCACCGTGGGGGCCGTGTTGGTCACGTCGATCGAGACCGTGCCCGTGACGAAGGCGCCGTAACCGTCGGTGACGGTGTACGTGAAGCCGGTGGTGCCGGAGAAACCCGTCTCCGGCGAGAAGCGGAAACGCCCATCGGCATACGGCACCAGCGCACCGCGCAGCCCGGTCACGTTCACCACCGAGACCGCGAGGACATCGCCATCGGCATCGGTGTCGTTGCCGAGCAGGCCCGGCACGGACACGTCGAGCACGTCCCCGGCGTGGATGCTGTAGGTGTCGTTCCCCACCACCGGCGCGCGGTTCACGACATCGATCGTGACCACACCCGTGTCGAATCCACCGTGGCCGTCGCCAGCCGTGTAGGTGAAGCTCGTCCTGCCGGTGAAGCCGGCGGTCGGCGTGAACCGGAAGCGTCCGTCCGCGTAAGGCACGAGGGTGCCCTGCAGACCCGTGATGTTCGCCAGCGTGACACTGAGCGCATCGCCGTCGGCATCGCTGTCGTTGCCGAGCAGGCCGGGGACGGGGATGTCGAGCGTGCGGTTGGCCCGCACGGTGTAGGCATCGTCGTTCGCCACGGGCGCCGCATTGGTCACACGGATGGTGACCGTGGCAGTGTCGTAGCCGCCGAAACCGTCGGAGACGGTGTAGCTGAAGCTCGTGTCGCCCGTGAAGCCGGCCTTCGGCGTGAAGCGGAAGCGGCCGTCCGCGTACGGCACCAGCGAGCCCTGCAGCCCCGTGACATTGGCGAGGGTGACGCCGAGCGCATCCCCATCGTCATCGGTGTCGTTGGCGAGCAGGCCTGGTGCGGCGATGTCGAGCACATTGCCCATGTGGACCGCGAACTCGTCGTCGCCGGCGGACGGCCCGCTGTTCACGACATCGATGGTGACCGTGGCGGTGTCGTAGCCGCCCCGGCCATCGGTCGCGGTGTAGGAGAACGACGTCGTGCCCAGGAAGCCGGCCTCGGGCGTGAACCGGAACCGGCCGTCGGCGTAAGGCACGAGCGATCCGCGCAGCCCGGTGATATTCGCGAGCGTGATCGTCAAGGCATCGCCGTCGTCATCGGTATCGTTCGACAGCAACCCGGGGGCGGCAATGTCGAGCGTCCTGCCGGGGCGGACGACGTACGCGTCGTCATCTGCCGTCGGTGTCGTGTTGAACACCGTGATGGTCACGGTGCCCTGGTCGAAACCGCCGCGCCCGTCGGTGACGGTGTAGCCGAAGCTGGTGTCGCCGAGGAAGCCGGCCGCGGCCGTGAACCGGAAGCGACCGTCGGCGAGGGGCACGATAGAGCCCCGCAGGCCGGTCACGTTCACCAGCGTGACACTCAGCGCATCGCCGTCGGGATCGGTGTCGTTCGCCAGTAGCCCGGGGGCGGCGATGTCGAGCACGCCACCCGCGAGGACGCGGTAGCTGTCGTCGCGGACGACCGGCGCGCCGCTCCGTGCAACCAAGATCGCCAAGGTGGCCTCGACGGTCCCGCCGAAGCCGTCCGACACGACGTAGCTGAAGGTGTCGGTGCCGAGGAAGTCCGCGGACGGCGTGTACACGAACGTATCGAAGCCGGTGTTGACCACCGACCCACCCTGCGCCGTGGCAGCGAAGAACTGCGTGATCGACAACGCGTCGCCATCGGCGTCAGTGTCGTTAGCGACGAGGTTCGCGCCGGTGATGGTTGCCGTCTGTCCGGGCCGGATACGGATGGCGGCATCTGGGACGAAGACCGGCGCGCTGTTCACGACATGGATCGTGAGCGTCGTGCTGGCAAAGCCGCCGAAGCCATCCGAGATCACGTAGCTGAACGTGTCGGTGCCGAGGAAGTTCGCCTTCGGCGTGTACTCGAACACGTCGAAGCCGATGTTGAAGACCGTCCCCTGCTGCGCCGTGTCCGCGAAGAACTGCGTGACCGACAGCGCGTCGCCGTCGGCGTCGGTGTCGTTCGCGACGAGGCTCGCGCCTGTGAAGGTCGCTGTCTGCCCCGGACGAATCGTCAAGGCGGTGTCCGCCACGGCAACAGGATCGCTGTTCACGACATGGATCCTGAGGGTCGTGGTGGCCAATCCGCCGAAGCCATCCGAGATCGTGTAGCTGAAGGTGTCGGTGCCGATGAATCCCGCCTTCGGCGTGTACTGGAACGTGTCGAAGGCGATGTTGGAAACCGAGCCGCCCTGCGCCGTGGTCGCGAAGAACTGCGTGATCGACAGCGCGTCG
>VYME01000565.1_pt1 | contig 11358 bp, 9 predicted proteins | sample 5115281 | NCBI WGS metagenome assembly VYME01 (sample SAMN12291780, study PRJNA351875) | freshwater metagenome | isolation source: freshwater lake | place: USA: Michigan, Wintergreen Lake | collected 2013-08-08
CGGCACCGCCGTCACGCGCGACGCGAGCAACAATGTGCTCACGGGGCGCACGGTCACGTGGGCGAGCAGCAATACCGCGGTCGCCACCGTGAGTGGCAGCGGCGTGGTGACGGGCGTGAGTGCCGGCAGTGCCACGATTACGGCCACGAGTGAAGGGGTGAACGGCACCGCGTCGATTACCGTCACCAACGTGCCGGTGGCCTCGGTCACCGCCACGCTCAGTCCCACCAGCATCGCGGTCGGCGCGACGTCGACCGGCACCGCCGTCACGCGCGACGCGAGCAACAACGTCCTCACCGGTCGAGTGGTGACCTGGACATCCTCCAATACCAACATCGCCACCGTCGCCAGCAATGGCGTCGTGACCGCGCTCACCGCCGGTTCGGTGACCATCACCGCGACCAGCGAAGGACAATCCGGTACGGCGCTCCTGACGATCACCCCATGACGTACACCGTGTCCCCCCCTCGAGACTCGCGCAGCGGTGTGCGCCACACCGCGCGCCGTGCCCTTCTCGCGCTGCTGTCGGCCGTGGCCCTGACCGGGTGCACCGAGACGACCGCGAGCACCATCGACGTGGCCACCCTCGAGGTCTCGCCGACCACCGCGCAGCTCCAAGCTGGAGCGACCACCACGCTCACCGCGCGCGCCCTCGACGAGAACGGGGCCGTCATCGTCGCGCCCGTCTTGCGCTGGTCGAGCAGCGACAACGCCATCGCCACCGTTTCGGCCACTGGTGTCGTCACGACCACCGCGGTTGGCACCGCCCGTATCGCCGTGTCGAGCATGGGACGGAGTGCGCTCGCCACCCTCACCGTGACCCCACGGGCCGTCGCTGCACTGAGCATTACGCCGCCACAGACCGCCATCCTCATTGGAGCGACGACACCACTGACCGCTGTTCCGCTCGACGCCGCCGGTGCACCCCTCACCGGACGCACCATCACCTGGGCCAGCAGCGATGTGACCGTCGCACGCGTCGATGCCACGGGAACGGTCACGGGCGTGGCGCCGGGCGCGGCCACCATCACGGCCACCTGCGAAGGCCGAACCGCGCAGTCCGCCGTCACCATCACCTTGCCGCCGGTGCAAACCGTCGCGATCGCGCCCACGCGCGACACGCTCGCGGTGAACGGCGCCCGGCAGTTCACCGCCACGCTGCGCGATGCGAATGGGACGGTCCTCACCGGGCGCACCGTCAGCTGGAGTACCGACAACATCGCGGTCGCGATCGCCTCGGCGACCGGTTCGGTGACCGCCCTGTCGCCCGGCTCCGCCATACTCACCGCGACCAGCGAAGGGCGCAGCGCTACCGCCACCGTCGTCGTGCTGGCTCGGCTTGCCAGCGCCGTCACCGTGACCCCCGGCGTCGCCTCGCTCGTGGTCGGCAACACCGTCGCGCTCACGACGCAGGTGACCGATGGGGCCGGGAACGTGCTCACCGGCCGCCCCCTCAGCTTCACGAGTGAGTCGCCCGCGATTGCATCGGTGACGTCCGCAGGTGTCGTCACCGCCGTGAGCCCCGGGAGCACGCGCATCGTTGTCACCAGCGAAGGAAAGACCGGCTTTGCAAGCATCCAGGTGCTGCCGGTACCGGTCGCGACGCTCGAGCTCTCCCCCGCGACCTTCACGCTCATCGCGGGAGAGTCGCTCACGCTCACCGCCACCCCGCGTACCGCGGCTGGCGCACCGCTCACCGATCGCACGATCGTCTGGCGCTCTGGCGCCCCCAATGTCGCCACGGTGTCGGCGAGCGGTCTCGTGACCGCCATCGCACCCGGTGTGGCCGTGGTACTCGCGACGGTCGAAAACGTGACGGCGAGCAGCGTCATTACGGTGCGGCTGCCGGCGATCGCTTCACTCACCCTGACACCGGCCTCGACAACGATCGATGCCGCACAGGGAGCACAACTCACCGCAACCGCGCGCAGCAGCGGCGGAGAGCTCCTGACGAATCGCGTCATCACGTGGAGCTCGTCGAACGAGCAGGTGGTATTCGTGAGCAGCACCGGCCTCGTGGTCGGCGTACGCGCGGGGACCGCCGTCATCACGGCCACATCCGAGGGTGTCAGTGCAACGACGTTCGTTACCGTCCGCTAAGCACGCCGCTTGCGCAGCGATGCTGCTTGGCCTTCTGGCAGTAGCTTTCCCGACCGCCACCCAGGCACAGAGCGCATCACCGCGTCTGGCGCCCAAACGCACCCTCACGGTCGGGCCTGCGCCAGGGTGTGCGATCCCGCCTTCGGGCCCGCCAGCCGCACGTCGGGACAACGCCGAAGCCCGACGACTCGCGCTGGCCGGTCAGGAGGCTGCGCTCATTGGCGACCAGAGCGCGGCGCGCGACGCCTTCGTACGCGCCGCGACGCTCAATCCGGGAGATGAACGCCTTGCCTACGACTTGGCACGCGCTCACGAAGAGCTCGCCGACTCCACACGCGCCATTTCCGAGTTCTGCCGGTATCTCACGCTGTCGCCGGGAGGACGCGAAGCGACCGATGTGCGCGACCGTCTGCTGCGACTGGTACCCGCCCTCGCGCAGCGCCGCGCCGCCGACGTGCAGGTGGCGTTCCGACTGGGGCTCGCGCTCTTCGACGACGCGCGGTACGACGCGGCCGTCCGCGCCTTCGAGGACGTCATCCGCGGCGCGCCCGAATCGCCGGAAGGGTACTTCAATCGCGGTCTTGCGCGAGCGGCTGCGGGACAACGCGCGGTCGCCCTGCAGGATCTCGAGCAGTATCGCGTGAACGCGCCGACGGTCGATGACCGCGTGGAAGTCGGTCGTGCCATCGAAGTGCTCCGTCGCCCCGTGTACAGCCCCGGTGCCGCCTTCGTCGGCTCGCTCCTTCCCGGTGTCGGGCAGCTGTACACTGGACACACGGTGCGCGGATTGCTCACGGTCCTCGGCGTCGGCGGCGGGCTGGGCGCGGCGTTCGTACAGATGACTACGACGGAAACGTTCGCGTACACCGACCCCAATGGCGTGGCAGCCCCCTACACGCGCACCACGCAGGAACGCGCGTACTTCATCCCCGGCATCGGTACGGCTGCGGGCTTCCTGGTCATCGGCATGATCGACGCCGTCGTCTCCGCCAATCGCTCGCAACGCGGCGCCGACATTGTGGCGCGTCCCACCCGCGCGGCGACCATCATGCCGCTGCTGCCGCGCTCACGCAATGAACGCGGCGGCGTGATGGTGGCCGTGCGCTTCTAACCCGGAGTCTCGGAGCGCACCGCTTACTTGGTCTTGAACATGCCGATCGCGTGGCGCGTGAACTCCGACAGCACCAGCGTGCCGCTCATCGCGGCACGTGCGGCGAGCAGCGAGTCCCACTGTTCCGTGCCGGCCCAGAACACGCGCTTCATCATCGCCATCGCCTCGGGGTTGGACGCCGCTAGCGTAGTCGCGAGGGTGTCGACATGCGCATCGAGGGCCGCGACGTCGGACACGACCTTGGCGTACAGTCCGCGACGCTCGCACCACGAGGCATCGCGCCAGTCCGCATCGACCGCCATCTGACTGAACGACGCGAGGCCGATCTTTTTTTCGATCACCGGGCCTACCACGAAGGGCCCGATGCCCACGGCCAGCTCGCTCAGTTTCGCCGAGGCCTTGTCCACCGCCACGCTGAAATCGGACGCGGCAATGAGACCGACCGCACCGCCGGCCGCTTTGCCGTGCACGCGGGCAATCACAAACTGCGGGGCACGGATCATGGCCAGAATCACCCCGGCGAACCCGCTGAAGAACCGCTGCCCCTGCTCGCGGTCGGCAATGGCGGCCAGCTCGTCGAAGCTGGCGCCGGCGCAGAACGGCCCGCTCCCGCCACTCTGCAGCACGATCACGCGTACGGCGGGGTCGGCGCTCACGGCGCTCACCGTCGCCGCCAGTTCCTGTAACACGGCGCTGGGGAGCGAATTGCTTTTGGGATGGTAGAACTCGATGCGGCCAATACCGTCGGCCACATAGGTGCGGACGTAGCCGTCCGGACCGGAGGTGATGAGAGGGAAGGGCGTCATGCATGGCAAGATAGCGCCCTGTTCCGATTGTCGAACCCGCCGCCGCCCCAGTACCTTTCGACCATGGACCACACCATGCCTGTCCCCGCCGAGGATCCGGCCCTCCTGGCCGCCTTCGAAGCTCGTATTGCCGCCGGTGAAAGCATCGAGCCGAAGGATTGGATGCCGGAACGCTATCGCAAGCAGCTCACGCGGATGATGTCGCAACACGCGCACTCCGAAATCGTGGGCATGCTTCCCGAAGGCAACTGGATTACGCGCGCACCGAGTCTGCGCCGCAAGCTGTCGCTCATCGCCAAGGTGCAGGACGAAGCCGGTCACGGCTTGTACATCTACTGTGGCACCGAAACGCTGGGCGTCGATCGCAAGGAGCTCGTCGAGCAGCTCATCGACGGACGCGCGAAGTACTCCAGCATCTTCAACTATCCCACGCTCGCGTGGGCCGACATGGGCGTCATCGGGTGGCTCGTGGACGGCGCCGCCATTGTGAACCAGACGGTGCTCGCGAAGGCCAGCTACGGGCCGTACGCGCGCGCGATGGTGCGCATTTGCAAGGAAGAAAACTTCCACAAGCGTCAGGGCTACGAAATTTGCACGGTGCTGGCCAACGGCACGCCCGCGCAGAAGGCCATGCTGCAGGACGCCGTGAACCGCTTCTGGTGGCCCGCGCTCATGATGTTCGGGCCGAGCGATACCAACTCGCCCAACAGCGCGGAACTCCTGCGCTGGCGTGTGAAGCGCAAGACGAACGACGAGCTGCGTCAGCGGTTCGTGAACCTCACCGTGCCGCAGGCCATCGCCCTCGGCATCACGCTCCCCGATCCCGACCTGCATTTCGACGAGAGCACCGGCAACTGGGAGTTCGGCGAAATCGAGTGGTCGGAGTTCCACGACGTGCTCAAGGGCAACGGCCCGTGTAATCAGGAGCGCATGGCTGCGCGCCGTGCGGCGCACGAAAACGGCGAGTGGGTGCGCGCCGCGGCGTCGGCCCACGCACAAAAGCAGCGCGCGCGTCGGGATACGGCCGCCGCATGAGCACCATCGACGACAGCCAGTGGCCGCTCTGGGAGGTCTTTACCCAGGGCGCCCGTGGCGAGCCGTTCGAGCACGCCGGCAGCGTTCACGCGGCCGATGCCGAACAGGCCATGCAGAACGCGCGTGATGTGTACACGCGACGCGGTGAAGCGGTGAATCTGTGGGTGGTGCCGAGCAGTGCCATCGTCGCCTCGGCGCCATCCGACGCGGGGCCGTTCTTCGATCCGGGGAACGACAAGCCGTACCGGCACCCGCAGTTCTATGTCGCGCCGCGCGGCGTGCGCATTTTCTGAGGCGACGCGTGGCTCACGACGAAGAAGAAGCAACCGTTGGTGGGAAATCCGGCGTCGTGAACAAGGCTCCCGATTATCCCATTGCGGCGCCGCGTACTGCGCCGATTGCCAATCCGCTGTTCGAGTATCTGCTGCGGCTTGGCGATGACCGCCTCGTGCTCGGGCACCGGTTGTCGGAATGGTGCGGACACGGCCCGATTCTCGAGGAAGACATTGCGCTCTCGAACATGGCGCTCGATCTCATCGGGCACGCCACCAGCCTGCTGGCACTCGCCGGCACGGTGGAAGGGCAGGGGCGAGACGAAGACGCGCTGGCCTTTTTTCGTGATGGCACCGCCTATCGTAATGCGCTGCTCGTGGAGCAGCCCAATGGCGACTTCGCGGTCACCATGGTGCGGCAGTTCCTCTTCGATGCGCACAGCGTGCTGTTGTGGGATCAGCTCTCGCGCGCGTCGCACCCGGAGCTCGCGGCCATTGCGGCCAAGTCGCTCAAGGAAGACACGTACCATCTGCGCCACAGCAGCGAGTGGATCGTGCGACTCGGCGATGGCACCGACGAGAGTCAGGCCCGCACGCAGCGTGCGCTCGACACGTTGTGGCGCTACACCGCCGAGTTGTTCGATCACGATGCGGTGAACGACGCGGTGGCGGCACAGGGGATCACGATAGACACGGCCGCGCTGCGCGCGCTTTGGGATGGGCTCATGAACGACGTGCTGCAGCGCGCCACGCTCACGCGGCCGGGCGAGCAGGCGCCGCAGCGTCGCGGCGGCCGCCGCGGCATGCACAGCGAGCATCTGGGGCACATGCTGGCCACCATGCAGAGCGTCGCGCGCGCGCACCCCGGCGCGAGCTGGTAAGCAAGCATGCTGACGCGTGAGGAAGTGTTCGGGATTCTGCACACGGTGCCGGATCCCGAGGTGCCGGTCATCAGTGTGGTGGAGCTTGGCGTCGTGCGCGATGTGGAGATCACGCCCGAGCAGATCACGGTGACGATGACGCCCACTTACTCCGGTTGCCCCGCCGTGCGCGAGATGGAAGCCGATGTGAAGGCGGCGCTCACGGCGCGCGGTGTGCCCCGGGTGGAGGTCCGTATGGTGCTCACGCCGGCGTGGACCACTGACTGGCTTGGCGAGGACGCACGGGAAAAGCTGCGTCGCTACGGCATTGCGCCGCCCGGGAAGGCGGAGGCCGGTGGATTCGTGACCCTGACGCGCGCACGGCCGGCGGTGGCGTGTCCATTTTGCGGGTCAACCGATACGCAGTTGCAGAGCGAGTTCGGATCGACCGCCTGCAAGGCGATACATACGTGTCGCAGCTGCGGCAGTCCGTTCGACGAGTTCAAGGCGCACTGATTGCGCGATCCGTGCGCCACGCGAAAAAGCCGCCAGTGCCCAGTGGGCACTGGCGGCTTTTGCCGCTACTGGTCGTACGTTCGGTTGTTTACTTGAGCGAACCGAAGGGCACGTGGCCAGCGCGCTCGTCGGCCGAACGGCAGCCGGTCGGAGCACCCTTGCCATCAACCAGCTGCCACACTTCCACGCGGCGGTTGGCGGACTGCGCCGAACGATCGCCCTTGGCGATACGGCCACGGTTGGCCGGCGGCGGCTCGGTCTCATCGGCACCAGCCGACGTCACGAGGCACTGCTCACCGAAGCTCGACGTCACGATGCGACCCTTGATCGACGCCGCTTCCTTGCCGGCAAGACGGAGGATCTGCTTGGTCACCGACTCCGCGCGGCTCTTGGCGAGCTTGCTGTTGTAGGCTTCCGAGCCGTAGCGGTCGGTGTGTCCTTCCACCGAGACGCGGAGCGTCGGAATGCGCAGCATCGCCTCGACGACCGTCTTGAGCGTGTCGATGCCCGCCTTGAGCACGATCGCGCGGTCGAAGTCGAAGAGCGCTTCGTCGAGCGCAATGTTCGCCAACTTCACCGCAATGCACTCGACCGACGCCGCCTCGCTCTTCGAGCTGCCGTACGCCGTCTTGGTGACCGTGATGGTGGTGGTGCCGGCCGCGTTACAGGTCACGGTGCCGTTGTTCACCGTGGCGATCGACGCGTTGGCCGAGCTCCAGGTGATGGCGCCGAGATCTACATTGTCCGCGTCCACAGCCTTGGCGCTGAACGAGAGCGTCTTGCCCACATCGGTGGAGCCGCTCTTCGGGGCCAGCGACAGCGTCCACGCCGGCGGCGGCACGGTGACCGTCGACTGGGCCGAACGCTCGAGCTTCTTGACTAGGCCCTTGCAGGTGATCGTGGCGGTGCCGTACTTGACGGCCTTGACCTTGGCCGTGTTGTCCACGGTGGCCACCGACGCATCGCTCGACGAGCAGGTGAGGTTCTGCACCTTCCGGAGCTCGATGATCTTGCCCTTGGCGTCGGACGCGCTGAGCGCGAACTGACGGTCGGCACCGCGGTTCACCGTGGCGCTCGCTGGATCGATCTTGAGCGCCCAGTCGAATGCTTCGGTCTTGGCGCAGGCACCACGCAGCGCGTACGTCACGCCGGCACGGAGGCCAAGGTTACGCGAGGTGCCGGTGAGCTCCTGCTCGTTCGGCGACGGGTTGCGGTCGAGCAGACCATCGACGCGCGCGCCCCACTTGCCGCTGGAGCAGACCTTGAGGCCAAGCAACGCAGAGAAGCCGTCTTCGAACTCGTTGGCCGTCGAACGGCCATCGTAGATGGAGTTCACGTAACCGGCACCGAGAATGACCGACGTCTTCTTCGACGGCGTCACGGGGACCGTGAGTGTACCAAGCACCCGCGCCGGACGATACGTGATGTTCTCGAACGGATTGCGCGTCGCCTGGGTACGGCCGGCCTGGACATCGCCTTCGACACCGAGCCAGCGATACACGGACACGCCGAGTCGGCCACCCACGCCGAGCACGTTGTCCATCTTGATCTTCTCATCGAGCCTCGTGAACTGACCGAAAGCACCGACTTCGATACGTTCACCGAGACCCTGAGCGTGGGCCGTCGGCGCTACCGCAACTGCGGCTAGCAGCGAAAATCCGACCAGCGTCTTGTTCATGGCGTCCTCTGGGAATGAGCGTGTTGAACGGGCACAACGTGGCCCGCGCCCGTCCATGGGCACTTGCCTATGGGAGCCCTACAAAAGTATGTGATGTGTCATCCAACCGATACGTCATCCCCATGAGATAGCTGACAACCTCAGCTGCAACGGTCCGGCACGCGCCGACCAACTACACACCCCGCCGGGTGACGCGCCGGCAGGGATGGCACTGGTTCCGTCGCAGCACAAGATGGTAGTATTCCAGAGTATGGAATACCAGCATTGTCCTACATCGCGAGCAACGCAGAGGCCCGTTTGCGGATCAGCTCGACGGAGGGAATGACGACGTCCAGCAGGGTCGGGTGGTACGGCACGGGAATGTCCCGCGGCGCCAGCCGCTCGACGGGAGCATCGAGATGCCAGAACGCCTCCTGGACCAGGGAGCTGGCAATTTCGGCCCCGAAGCCCGCCGTGAGGTTGTCCTCGTGCACGATGAGGCACCGCCCGGTCCTCTTCACGGAGGCCAGCACCGTCTCGCGGTCCCACGGCGCAATCGTCCGCAAGTCGATCAGCTCGACGGCGTCGCCAAGTGGCCGCACCGCTTCGACACAGCGATGCACCATCGCGCCCCATGTCACCAGCGTCAGTGCGTCACCCGCCTGCACGATACACGCACGACCCAACGGCAACACATAATCATCACCGGGATACCGCGCACTGCCGTCGCCGGTCATGAGCAGCGAACGATGCTCGAAGAAGATGCTCGGGTTGGGACTGCGCATGGCGGCGCGCAGCAGTCCCACCGCGTCGGCGGCATTCGAGGGCATGATCACCTGCCAGCCGTACGCATGCGCAAAGCGCACTTCGTCGCTCAGGGAATGCCACGGATCGCCCACGTCCTTGCCGAAACCACCCGGCATGCGCACCACGATGGGCGCCGCAAACCGATTGGCGGTACGCCAGCGCATCGTCCCACAGTTGTTCAACTGCTCGGCGGCAGGGTCGGCGTACTTGCGAAACTGAATCTCGGCCACCGGCATCAAACCACTGATAGCCATGGAGACCGCGCGGCCGATGATCCCTTCTTCGCTCAGACTGGTGTCGAACACGCGCTCGGCACCGAATTGCTTCTGCAATCCTTCGGTGACGAGGTGCACGCCGCCCTTGCGGCCGACATCTTCGCCGAACACGACGACCTTGGGATTGACCGCGAGCTCGTGCCGCAGCGTGCGTCGAATGGCTTCGGCGAATCGGAGCAGCTCGCCGTTTTCTTGCGCGACGTCGGTACCGCCAAGCGCGGCCCGTTCCGCACGCGAGAGGCCACCCATGGGTTCCGTAGGCGCACGGTCGTCAGCGTAGACGTGCCTGGCAACCGTGGTGGGATCGGGCATCGGACGCGCGCGCGCGGCCGTCAGCGCCGCCTCCACATCGTGCGCCACTTCGCGCTCGAGTGACGACCACTCCTGCTCGCTCATGAACGCGGGCACGAGATACGCGCGCAGTTGCGGCAGTGGATCGCGCGCCAGGTCGGCGGCGATTTCACTGTCGGTGCGATAGCCCTTTTGATTGTCGGGGCCGGAATGACTCGACAGTCGCGGCACGGTGAGGCGCACGAGCGCCGGACCGGCACCGCTGCGCACGTGGGTGGCTGCTTCGTGCAACAGCCCCGACGCCTCGTGCGGATCGGTGCCGCTGCCGTTGCGGATGAACAGGTTGTTGAACGACGCCAGATTCTGCGCGATGTCACCGCCCGGCGTTTGCATACCGCCGCGAACACTGATACCGAGGTCGTTGTCTTCGATGTAGAAGAGCATCGGCAACTTGAGTGTCGTCGCCATGGTGAGCGCCGCCCAGAAGCCGTTGGTGGCCACGGAACCGTCACCGCCCAGCGCCACACTCATGCAGTCGCGATAGCTCTCGTCGGCCAACGTGTCGCGATGATAGACAATGCTCTGCGCCCATCCTGCGGCCGGGGTGTACTGCGAACCAACATCGCCGGCCATGGGCAACACGGTGCAGCCGTTGTTGTTGGGGAGGTTGCACACCACGCCAATGTCGCGGCCATCGCTGAAGCCGCCGGAGCGGCCGAGTGGGCTGGCCAAGGCATCTTCGATGCTCAATCCGATCGAGAGCAGCAGCGGTCGCGATCGATAGTACGCGCCCGCGCCGTCATGCGACCCGGTGAGGAGCGAGCCCAGAATACTCTGGGCCATGTCGTGGCCGCGCGCCGAAAACTGGTAGAGCACCAGGTGTTCGCGGGGGACGGTGGCGCGCTGCCTGTTCGTCTGCTCTTCGACATCGTCGAGCGCACGAGACACCAGCGTATTGTATGCAATACGGCGCCAGTCGAATCCGGCGCGAGGCGATACGGCAGTGGCGGGCGACGCTCGAACGACGGGCCGCGCGGCAGTCTTGGCAGGCATAGCCTATTAATCTGCCAACCACGGGGGCGAATCGGGAGCGGCGACGGCGGCGGAGGCCGCGCCGGGGGCCGCCCCCTGCTACCTTTTCAGGATGTCCCATTCCTCGGCCTCCCTCCTTGTCGAGCAGGCGCACGGCGTCCTTACCCTGACGCTCAATCGCCCCGACGTGCTCAATAGCTTCACCCGTGACATGGCGCTGTCGCTGCAGTCGGCGCTCGCCGACGCGGCGGCCGACGATCAGGTTCGTGCCGTCGTCCTTACCGGCGCCGGTCGGGGCTTCTGTGCCGGGCAGGATTTGGCAGAAGCGCTGCCGCACGACGGCGGGCCGATTCCCGATATCGGCGAGATCGTCAAAGCCAGCTACAACCCCATCATCCGCGCCATTCGCACCCTCGAAAAGCCGGTGCTGTGTGCGGTGAACGGCATTGCAGCTGGTGCGGGCGCCAATCTCGCCTTTGCCTGCGACCTGACGATCGCCGCGGAGGAGGCGAGCTTCGTGGAGAGCTTTGCCAAGCTCGGGCTCATTCCCGATACCAGTGGCACCTTCTTCGTGCCACGGCTGGTGGGGATGCAGC
>VYME01000567.1_pt1 | contig 11350 bp, 6 predicted proteins | sample 5115281 | NCBI WGS metagenome assembly VYME01 (sample SAMN12291780, study PRJNA351875) | freshwater metagenome | isolation source: freshwater lake | place: USA: Michigan, Wintergreen Lake | collected 2013-08-08
GCCGGCGGCCTGGGTCGACGGATGGCTGGCGGATCGCGGGTCATGGCGTCTGATGCATGCCGATGGCACGGTCTGGCGCGGCTCGGCGTCCATCGGCATCCAGGACCGGGACATGGTCCGTCTGCTGCCCGGGCGTGTGGCGTGGCGATGGATGCCGGGGGAATCGATGGAAGGCCGCATCGCCCTTTCGCTGGAGCATCCGGCCATGGACAATCCGGTGACGGTGTCGTGGGCGCCTTCCGGGGTGTCGGTGACCGCAGGCAGGGCGCGGATCCCTGCTGCCGTCCTGGTGGCTTTCGGGGCACCGTTCAACACGGTGCGGCCCGGCGGCGACCTCGATGTGTCCTGGTCGGCGCTTTTTGCGGCCGGGCGGGCAGCGGGGGACCACATCGAGGTGGCGTGGACCGACGCGAGGTCTGCCCTGTCGCCGGTGGCGCCGCTCGGAAGTTTCCGGCTCACGTTGGATGGCCGTGGCGGCAGCACCGAAATACGTCTGGCGACCCTGCGCGGGCCTCTACAGTTGATCGGGCGTGGGTCGGCGGATGCGCGCAAGGTGAAGTTCACGGGCACGGCGGACGCCGCGCCCGAATTCCGGCCGGGGCTGGGTGCGCTGCTGAGCGTGCTGGGCCGCCGCGCGGGAGACAAGGCGGTACTCGACTGGGAGGTCGCGTGGTGACGAAGAGGCAGGGCGGCGGAATCGTGCGCTGGGCGCTGTGCGCGGCCCTGGCGGGACTGCCGACGGCGCAGGGGGCGGAGAAAGTGACGCTGCGCTTCACCAATGCCGACCTCGAAGCCGTGGTGCGCGCCGTGGGCCACTACACCGGGCGCACCTTCGTGGTGGATCCGCGCGTGAAGGGCACGCTCACGCTGTCGTCCGAGCGGCCCATGACCAACGATCAGGCGGTGGCTGCCCTCAGTGCCGCGCTGCGCCTGCAGGGCTTCGCCATCGTCGACACCGGGGGCGTCTGGCGCGTCGTGCCCGAGGTCGATGCCAAGTTCCAGGGTGGCGCTGTGGGCAACACGACCGTGCCGGCCGGCGCGCGCGGCGACCAGCTGCTCACGCAGGTCTTCCGCCTCCAGTACGAATCCGCGGCCAGCGTGCTGGCGGTGGTCCGACCGCTCGTGCCGGCCGGCAATCCGGTGACCACGTACGCGGGCACGAATGCGATCGTCGTCACCGACTACGCCGAGAACCTGCGCCGGATCGAGCGCGTCATCGCCGCGCTCGACGTGCCGCCCGCGCCGAACGTCGAGATCGTGAAGCTCGAGCATGCGATCGCCACCGACGTGGCCGCCATGGTCGGGCGGTTCACGGACGGTGGTGCCACGGTCACCGATCCGCAGCAGAAGGTGATCGTGCTGGCGGATCCGCTGACCAACAGTGTCGTCGTCCAGGCGGGCTCTCCCGCGCGGGTGCGCCTCGCCAAGTCGATCATCGCGACCCTCGACAAGCCGTCGTCGCGCGGGAGTGGCGTGTACGTCGTCCCGCTGCGCAATGCCGAAGCGTCGGTGCTCGCGAAGACCCTGTCGACCATCCGGCTGACCGAAGGGGGCGCCGTGCGGGCCGTGGGGCCCGCAGGGGCTGCGGCCTCGCCTGCCGCCGATGCGCAAGGCCTCACCGTCGTCGCGGACAACGCGTCGAACTCGCTGGTGATCACCGGGTCCGAGAGCGCCTATCGCACGCTGCGCGGCGTCATCGACCGGCTCGACGTGCGGCGCGCGCAGGTGTTCATCGAATGCCTGATCGTCGAGGTGACGAGCGATCAGGCGGCCGAGTTCGGCATCCAGTGGCTCGGCGGTCTCGACCGCATCGCCGGTGGCGGCAGCGCCGTCGCGGGCGGCACGAACTTCGGCACCGCCTCGCAGAACATCGTCGCCGGCGCCCGCAATCTCGGCAGCCTGGGGCCAGGTCTCAACATCGGCATCGTGCGCGGCCAGGTCACGGTGCCGGGGCTGGGCGCCATCACGAATCTGGCCGTCCTTGCGCGCGCGCTCGAGACCAACGTGAAGGGCAACATCCTCTCGACGCCGAACATCCTCACGCTCGACAACGAGGAGGCGAAGATCGTCGTCGGCCAGAACGTCCCGTTCATCACCGGGCAGTTCCTGAACCAGGCCTCGGGGGGCGCGACGGTGAATCCGTTCCAGACCATCGAGCGCCGCGACGTGGGTCTCACGCTGAAGGTGAAGCCGCAGATCAGCGAAGGCGGCACGGTGAAGCTCACGATCTACCAGGAGGTCTCGAGCGTGCAGGACATCTCCACGGCCGCCGGGATCATCACCAACAAGCGTTCGCTCGACACGAACGTCGTGGTCGACGACGGCAACATCGTCGTGCTCGGCGGCCTCGTGCGTGACCAGCTCGACAGCAACGCGCAGAAGGTGCCCTGGCTCGGCGACATCCCCATCCTCGGGAACCTGTTCCGCTACGACTCCCGCCGGCGTCAGAAGACCAACCTGATGCTGTTCCTGCGGCCGCACGTGATCCGCGACGACGCACAGACCCGCGTGCTGACCGTCGATCGCTACGACTACATGCAGCGCGAGCAGCGGGCGACGACGCCGACCGACAAGCGCTTCCCGTTGCCGACCCTCGAAGGCGCGGTGCTGCCGGAGTTCCATCCGTCGCTCGATCCGAAGCCTGCGCCGGCCCCGCCGAGTCCGGCGACCGCCCCGCGATGACACCGCGCCTGCCTTTCGGCTTCGCCCGCACGCATCGCGTGCTCGCAGCCGGCGGCGAGGCGGGGCGCGTCACGCTCTGGGTGACCGATCGCACCCCGGCCCACGCCATTGCCGAAGTGCGCCGCTGCACGGAATCCCCGGTGGCGTCGGTGCTCGTCTCGGAGGAGCAGTTCGAGACGGCGCTCCGGGCGGCGTATCAGAACGGCACGGATCAGGCGGCGACCGTGGTGGGGGAGGTGGAGAGCGAGACGGAACTCCAACGCCTGATGCAGGACATCCCGGAAGTCGAGGACCTCCTCGACGCGCGCGATGACGCCCCGGTCATCCGCATGCTGAACGCGCTCCTGTCGCAGGCGCTGCGCGAGGGGGCTTCCGACATCCACGTGGAGCCCTACGAATCGCACTCGGTGGTGCGCTATCGCGTCGACGGGACGCTGCGCGACATCGTGCATCCCGGCCGCGGTCTGCATGGCGCCCTCGTCTCGCGCATCAAGATCATGGCGAACCTCGACATCGCGGAGAAGCGGCTGCCGCAGGACGGGCGGATCATGCTGCGGCTCGGCGGCCGGCCCATCGACGTGCGCGTGTCCACATTGCCTGCGGGCCACGGCGAGCGCGTCGTGCTCCGGCTTCTCGACAAGGAACACGGCCGGCTCACGCCCGAGGCGCTCGGCATGGCGCCCGACACGCGCGCCGCGCTCGAGCGGCTGGCGCGGCAGAGTCACGGCATCGTGCTCGTCACCGGCCCCACGGGCAGCGGCAAGACGACCACGTTGTACGCGCTGCTGTCGCAGCTCGACACCGCCACGACGAACGTGATGACCGTCGAGGACCCCATCGAGTACGACCTGCCCGGCGTCGGTCAGACGCAGGTGAACGCGCGCATCGAGATGACCTTCGCGCGGGCGCTCCGGGCGATCCTCCGGCAGGACCCCGACGTCATCATGATCGGCGAGATCCGCGATCTCGAGACGGCGCAGATCGCCGTGCAGGCCTCGCTGACCGGGCACCTCGTGCTGGCGACGCTCCACACGAACGACGCCGTGTCGTCGATCACGCGCCTCATCGACATGGGCATCGAGCCGTTCCTGCTGTCGTCGTCCCTGCTCGGGGTGCTCGCACAACGTCTGGTGCGCTGCCTGTGTACCGACTGCCGGCGGCAGGACGCCCACGGACACTGGTTGCCCGTGGGCTGCGCCGCGTGCAGCGACACGGGCTATCGCGGCCGCACCGGCATCTACGAGCTGCTGGAGGTCGACGATCCGCTGCGCGAAGCGATCCATGGCGCGTCCGGCGAGCACGTGTTGCGTGGCCTCGCGACCGCCCGCGGCTTCCGCACGCTGCGCGAGGACGGCGAGCGTCTCGTCGCCGCGGGGATCACGTCCGCCGCCGAGCTGGCCCGCGTGACACGCGAGGACTGACCCTCCGGTCCCCGCGTCGATGCCCACGTTCCGCTACGAGGCCGCACACGACTCCGGCCGCATCGAGAAGGGTGTGGTCGATGCCGACACGGCCCGCGCCGTCCGCGCACAACTGCGTACGCGCGGGCTCGCGGCGATCCTCGTCGAGCCGATCGATGGCATGCCATCGACGACCGCCCCTGGCATCGTCCTCGGCGAGTCCGTGCTCGCGATGGCGACGCGCCAGCTCGCGAGCCTGCTCACCGCGGGTCTCCCGCTGGACGCCGCACTGGCGACGCTCGCGGAGCAGACCGAGGACACCCGGCAGCGCGATCTCTTCCGCGCGGTCCGTGCCGATGTCGTGGCCGGGCAGCGGCTCGCGGATGCCCTGGCCCGACATCCGCGCGCCTTTCCCCGCGTGTACTGCGCCACGGTCGCGGCGGGCGAGGAGGCCGGCGACTTCGGCAAGGTGCTCGAGCGCCTCGCGCAGTATCTGGAGGATCGCCAGGCCCTGCGCGGTCGGTTGATCGCCGCGGCCACGTATCCGGCGATCGTCACCGGCCTCGCCGTCGTGATCGTGCTGTTCCTCATGACGTCGGTCGTGCCGCAGGTGGTTCAGGTGTTCGAGCACACGCGTCAGGTGTTGCCATGGCCGACGCGGGCGCTGCTGGCGGTGTCGGCAGCGTTGCGCGTGGCCGGACTGCCGATGCTGGTGCTCCTGATCGCTGGCGGATTTGGACTCCGGGCATTGCTGCGCAAGCCCGGCCCGCGCGCGGCATGGGATCGTGCGCTGCTGCGATTGCCCGTGCTGGGGAGACTGCTTCGCGGCATCGACACCGCGCGCTTCGCATCGACGCTCGCGATGCTGGCCGATGCCGGCGTGCCGATGCTCCGAGCGCTTGCAGGGGCAGAGGCGACGCTCTCGAACACGGTCCTGCGGGCGTCGGTCCGCAGTGCACTCGATCAGGTCCGGGAAGGCGTGGGTCTCGGGCGGGCGCTCGGCCAGACGCGGGCATTCCCGCCGGTGCTCATCCGCCTGATCGAAGTGGGCGAGGCCACCGGCGACCTCCCGCGGATGCTGGGCCACGCGGCCCGCGATCAGGCGCGGGAGGTGGAACGCCGCGCGACCGCCGCGGCGGGTCTCCTCGAACCCGCGCTCGTGCTGCTGATGGGCGCCGTGGTGCTGGCGATCGTGCTGGCGGTGCTGCTGCCGATCATCGAGATCAATCAGCTGGTGCGGTAGGGGCGCTGAGCGGCCACTCCATCAATAGTCCCGCCGCGGTGCGTCGTAGTCCTGGCCCGGGAACACGAAGGGCGGCGTGCGGCCCACGAGAGTCTCAATGAGCATCAGTTCCTGGTCGGTGTGGTTCTTGAACGGCGCGCGCCGGATGTTCCTGCCGCTGGCCTTGGGGTCGGCCAGGATGTACAGCGGCTTGTCGTGGTGGGTGGCCACGACCGTATCCTTGCTGGACGGGTCCTTCGCGGAGGCGATGTCGGCGACGCCGTAGCAGGTGCAGAAGTACGTCTCCTCGGGGTCGGCTTCCATGTACACGCCGGTGCCGCGGATCCCGATGGTGGCCGTGGTCGATTCGATCCGCAGGCCATTCGGCGCCTTGCCCATCACCGCGAGCAGGCGACCCGTCAGCAGACGCAGGGCGCTCGCGATCACGGAGCCGCCTTCCTCCTTCCCCTGCAGCTGCAGGCGGCTGTTGTCGCGCACGATGTAGGAGTTCACACCCGACACGAACACGATCTCGCTGCCCTTTCCCGTCACGACCGTGTCGTTCGGGCCGATCTGCGTTTTCAGGGTCGCCGGCTTGTCGTTCACCGTCACCGTGCCGGACAACCGGTAGATCGACTGGCCGGGCGGGAGCTTGGAGGGGGGCGTTCCGAAGATGTCTGCGAGGGCTTCCGCGCCCCATCCGCCTCCGAACGCGCCGGCGGCAAGTGCCTGGATGAGGAGTCGGCGGCGGGGATCGTCGGCATCGTTGAATCGGCTCATGCGTCACCTCGGCAGGGAGTTCGGCGGCGTTCGATGGCGCGGGCGGACTATCGGTCCGCCACGCGGGACGCGAGCGACTCTAGCATGGGCCATGCCGAAGGCATCGCCGCCCGTCCCTGCCACCGGCGCCCGCGGGGATCAGCCGCTGTTTCTCAGCCCGGCGGCGATCCCGTTGATGGTGATGAGGATGGCGCGCTTCGCCTTGTCGTCCGTCTCGCCCGCCCGCCAGCGCCGCAGCAGGTCCACCTGCAGGTGATTGAGCGGGTCGATGTAGGGTGACCGGTTGCGGAAGCTCTTCTGCAGTTCCGGATTGCCCTCCAGCAGATCGCGCTGGCCGGTGATCGCGCGGAGACTGTCCACGGTCCGCTGCCACTCGTCGCGCAGGCGGCCGAAGATGGCGGCCCGCAGCGTCTCGTCGGGGACCAGCTCGGCGTAGCGCGACGCGATGCTCATGTCGCTCTTGCCGAGCACCATGTCCATGTTCGAGAGCAGCGCGCGGAAGAACGGCCATTCGCGATGCATCTCGCGGAGCAGTTCGAGACCGGCCTCGCCGCGGGCCTCCGTCAGCGCCGCCACCGCGGTGCCGAAGCCGTACCAGCCGGGCAGCATGATCCGCGCGAGCGACCACGAGAACACCCACGGGATGGCCCGCAGGTCCTCGATGCGGTCGGACTTCTTCCGCGCCGCCGGACGGCTGCCGATGTTCATGTCCGCGATCTCGGTGACGGGTGTCGCGGCGCGGAAGAACTGCACGAAGCCCGGCGTCTCGTAGACGAGATCGCGGTAGGCGGCGAACGACGTGGCGCTCATCGCGTCCATGGCCTGAAGCCAGTCGTCGTGCCTCGCGGGTGCCTGCTCCGGGCCGAGCAGGGTCGCCTCCAGCGTGGCTGCCAGCAGCGTCTCGAGGTTGCGATGGCCGATGTCCGGGTCCGAATACTTCGACGCGATGACCTCGCCCTGCTCCGTGATGCGGATCTGGCACGCGACGGACCCCGGCGGCTGCGCGAGGATGGCCTGGTGGCTCGGACCGCCGCCCCGGCCCACCGACCCGCCGCGGCCGTGGAAGAGACGCAGCTTCACGCGGTGTTTCGCGAAGACCTCGACCAGCGCCAGCTCAGCCTTGTACAGCTCCCAGTTCGACGTGAGGAAGCCGCCGTCCTTGTTGCTGTCGGAGTAGCCCAGCATCACCTCCTGCACGTCGCCGCGCGAAGCCAGGAGGCGACGGTAGTAGGGCAGCGAGAACAGCTCGTCCATGATCGGTCCGCAACCGCGGAGGTCGGCGATGGTCTCGAAGAGCGGGATGATGTTCACGCGCACCCGCGCGACGTTGCCGGGCTCCAGCATCCCAGCTTCCTTCGCGAGCAACGCGACCTCCAGCATGTCGCTCACGCTGTTCGTGTTCGAGATGATGTAGTTGGGCAGCGCGGCCTCGCCATAGCGCTTCTGCTCCCGAGCGGCGGTGTCGAGGATCGCGAGTTCACCGCGGGCGAGGTCGCTGTACTGCAGGTACGGCGAGCGCAGCAGACGCGGCATCTCGAGTTCCTCCAGCAGCCAGCGGCGGCGCTCCTCCTCGTCGATGGCCGCATAGCCGCCGCGACGCGTGCCGAGCCGGAACAACTCGGCCACCACCTGCTCGTGGATGCCGCTGTGCTGGCGCATGTCGAGCGGGGACAGGTGGAAGCCGAAGATGCGCACGGCGTGACGCAGCTGGCGCAGTCGTCCGCGTGCCGCGCGCGTGGCCCCGAAGCGTTCGAGCGATGCGTGAATGACGTCGAGCTCCGCCGACAGCTCGGCCGCGTTCCGATACGGGTCGGCCTCGACCACGGCACGCCGGTCGGGGACGTGCTGGTCCAGCGTGACCGATGTCGCCGCGAGGCGGCTGTAGATGCCGATCAGCGCGCGGCGATAGGGCTCGTCGCGACGATGGCCGGTGGTGTCGGGCACGCGGTCCGCCAGCGCTTCCAGTTCCGGGCTCACCTCCACGAAACGCACCGACTGCGACAGCTCGCTGCCGAGCGTGTGCACCTCTTCGAGATAGTGATCCATGGCCGCGGAGCTTTGCCGGCGCAGGGCGTGACGCATGACCTCGTCGGTCACGAACGGATTCCCGTCGCGGTCCCCGCCGATCCAGCTGCCGAGGCGCAGCCACGGATTGCTGCCGATCCGCGTCCCCGGCCAGAGCGCCTGCACGGCGTCCTCGACGCGCGTGTACAGACGCGGCAGCTCGCGCAGGAAGGTGTAGCGGTAGTACGCGAGGCCGTTCTCGATCTCGTCGGAGACGGTGAGCTTCAGCTCGCGCAGCATGCGCGTCTGCCAGAGCGTGAGCACGAGGCGGCGGAGGTCTTCCTCCAGTGCCGCCTGCTCGTCCCGCGTGAGGCGCAGGCGGTCGCGGCGGGTGAGCTGGGCCGCGATCGCGAGCTGGCAGTCGAGGATGCTCTTCCGCTGCACTTCGGTCGGGTGCGCCGTTAGAACCGGCGAGATCAGTGCATCGCCGAGGAAGGCCGCGATGCGCGCACCGTCCAGGCCGCGGTCGCGTGCCTGGTGGAGCGCCGCCATGAGCGACCCGGTCTCGGGGGCGGCCTCGGCCAGCGCCCGTCGGCGCGCGCGGCGGTTGTGCTGGATGTCCTCCGCGATGTTCGACAGCAGCGAGAAGTAGCTGAACGCGCGCACCACGGCGTTCACGCGCTCGGGGTCGAGGAGGTTCAGCGTCGCCTCGAGGTCGCGCTTCGCCTCGTCGTCGTGATCGCGGCGGAACCGGATGGCGCTCTGCCGGATGCGTTCGATCAGGTCGTACGCGGCATCGCCTTCCTGCTCGCGCAGGGTGTCGCCGAGGATGCGGCCGAGGAGGCGGATGTCTTCCCGCAGCAGATCGTCCGCGTCGTCGCGGATATCGTTGCGAAGCTGGTCATTCGGGGCGGCATGCATGGGCAGCTCCTTGGGTGGGATCGGATGCGGCCCTCCGTGGCACGTACCGGCGGTCGCCAGGCCGGCTGTGTTCGCTTCTTCGATCGCGTCGCCTCTGACGGGCGGCGTCCGATGCTTCCGGTGTCGCGGGCGGTGCTACAGCATGTGGCGGCGGCGTCCGCCCGAGACTTCGTCCAGCTGGTCCAGGGCGAGCGTCAGCGCACTGCTCTCGTGGGCGCGCGCATCGTCTTCACGGCCATCGCGTCGCGCGAGTTCGGCGAGCGCCAGGTGGCCGGAATGCGAGGCCTCGACGCCGAGGCTCGCCTCGAAGTAGCTGCGCGCCTTGCCCCAGAGTCCGGCGTGCGCACACAGACGTCCGAGCGAGAGCAGCAGGGCTGCATCCCGCGAGTGGGCGGGCAGCCAGCCTTCCGCCTTCTGGATCCGGGCGACGGCTTCGTCACCGGGCGATTCCGAGTACAGCAACACTGCCTGCGGATCCCACTGCGTGTCGAGGGCCGCTTCGATGATGCGGTGCGCCTCGGCCGGCGCGCCCAGCGCGAGATAGCGTTCGGCGGCTGTGCGCGCCACGAGGTCATCGCGCCGGAGGTCCTCGGGAAGCTTCTGCCAGGCGGCGCCGAGGCGCGGCACGTCGAGGGCCTTCCTCTTCAGCAGTTCGGCGGTGGCGGTGCGCCGCAGCTGGGCGAGCACCACCGGGTCGTAGACGCGCCGCTTGTCGAGCTGGGGCAGCAGGGCCTCGACGCGATCCCAGTTGCGCGCGAACTGCTGCGCCTTCAGTTCGAGTCGGAGCGCTGCAGTGTGCCCCTCGCGGATCTGGCCCAGCACCGCGAGCGCGTCGAGATAGCGGTGTTCTTCCAGGAGCAGCTCGGCCTGGGTGATCCGGCGCAGGTAGTCCTCGTCGGCGTCGAGATCCTCGATGGTCGCGAGATAGCGGTCCCGGGCGGCGAAGGCGCGCGTCTCGTGGGCCGCGCGCGCCGCCACGACCGCCGACAGTGCTGGGGCATGGCCGAGTTCGAGGGCCTTCGCCGCGGCCTTCTCGGCGCGACCGTAGCGCCCCTCGAAGTACGCGTGGAGGGCCGTCATGAACTCCGTGCGGCCGGCTTCGATGCGTCGTGTTTCGTGGAACTGCCGCACCTCGGAGGGCAGTGCCAGCCCCGCAGCGACCGCGCGCACCAGGAAGTACAGGACGGCGAAGCCGGTGACGAGCAGGAACACCGCGAAGTTGACCGACAGCTCCAGGCGGCGGCCCCCGATGGCGAGCAGGACGTAGCCGGAGTTGTAGCGGGCCGCGACGACGGTCCCGACCGCGATGGCGAACAGCGCCAGCACCCAGAAGAAGACTCTCATCGTGTGCGATGGCTCCGGGTCATCGCACGCCGCCGGCGCGGCCCGCGCCGTGCGACCGCACGGCCTGCAGGCTGTCGCCGATGTCAGGCAGCTGGATCGCCAGTTCGGCGTTGGAGAACTGCCGCATGAGGCCCTGCGCGTTCGCGACCGGCTTCTGCGTGGTGTCGAAGTACTGACCGAGCCACTGGGACGCGACCTTCATGTCCGTGCGGAAGGAGAGCTCGTCGCGCCCGAGCAGCGCGATGCGCGCGGAGAGCAGCTTCAGCTTCAGGTTCTCGCGGACGAAGTACGCCTGGTCCGGCGCGAGCAACGGCACATCGCGGCCATCGGCGACGCGGATGCGGAGGAGATCCTTCACGTCCTGCCAGATCTCGCGCGTGAGGCGGGCCGAGGTGTCGCCGTCGCGGCTGCGGGATGTGGCGACGGCCGAGGGGCGCTGGTCGGCCGCGAGCGGGAACCCGTCGATGGCGGCGATGAGGTTGTCGAGCTTCAGCGCGAGGCCGGGGACGTCGGCGCTCGTGGTCGACTTCAGCCGTTCGAGGTCGCGGTTGATGACGCGGCGCAGGGCCAGCAGCCCCGGGCGGTCGGCCTGGGCGAGTCGCTTGTCGGCGGCTTCGAGCGCGATGATCGCCGAGCTGACGTTGCCCGCGAGCTGCAGCTGCTGATTCGCCGTGATGAGGATCTGCTCGATCTCGGCCAGCACCCATTCGTCGCGATTGCGGGCGAGTTCCTGGTACAGCGTCTCGAGCGCGATGCGCTGGTTCTGCGTCTCGATGAGGCGCGCTTCCATCAGCCCCGAGCGGCTTTCGAGATCGCGCACGGTGTTGCGCACCTGGTCGGCGATCAGCCGGGTCTCCTTGCTGGAGGTCTCCATCTCCGCGAGGCGGCGCGCGAGGTCGGTCTGCAGCCGCGTGGCGTCCCGCTGCGCGGTGCTCCACTGCCAGACGCCCAGCAGCAGGGCGATGACGGCGACGACCATGGCCGGGCTGAGCGACCG
>VYME01000569.1_pt1 | contig 11336 bp, 6 predicted proteins | sample 5115281 | NCBI WGS metagenome assembly VYME01 (sample SAMN12291780, study PRJNA351875) | freshwater metagenome | isolation source: freshwater lake | place: USA: Michigan, Wintergreen Lake | collected 2013-08-08
GCGGTGCATAGGCGCCTCGCGGCGTGCAGCGAAGTGCCGGCGATCGCGCGCGACGAGGCCAGCCTGCGCGAACTGGCGGTGCTGCTCGACAGCTACGACCGGCTGTTCGTCACCACCGAGTGAACGAGCGACGGACCGCGCGCCGACTCACCCGTCGCCGAGCCCGCGGCCACTGCGCAGCGCCTCGAGCTTCTTCGCCAGCTTCGGCAGCGCCCGCTGGAAGCGCATGCGCGCCGCGTCCTCGCTGAGGCCCATGCGCGCACCGACGGCGGCGAACTCGAGTTCCTGCCACTGCCGCAGCAGCAGCACCTGGCGGTCCTCCGGCTCGAGCAGTTCCAGCGCCAGGCGCACCCAGCCTTCCTCTTCGCGACGCTCGGCGGCAGCGCCCGGCTGCGTCACCGGCCGCTGGCCCGCGGCGAGATCGAGCACCGAGTCGCTCGGCACCGGCCGTTCGCGCAGCGGCGAACGGCGCGCCGCGGCGTGGTGGTCGTGCGCGTCGCGCAGGTGGTTCTCGACGATGCGCGCGATCAGGGCGCGGAACTGCCGGCGGTCGTCGGTCAGGAAGCGCGGCGTGTACTGCAGCACGTCGAGCACGGCGTCCTGCACGTAGTCCATCGTCTCGCCGCGCGAACGCAGCAGCGGGCCGAGGCGCGCGCGCACGTGGCCGCGGATCCACTCGAGATCGCGCGCGACCAACGCCTCGATCGCCTGGCGATCGCCGGCGTGCCAGCGCTGCAGCAGGACGCGCGTGTCGTCGGATGGGTCCATCGCCGGCCTGGTTCAGGCCACCGCGGCCGCGATCACTTCGCGGCGCGGTAGATGTCCTGCACGCTCTTCAGCAGCTTCAGCGCGTCCGCCTTCGGGCGCTGGAACGCGTTGCGGCCCATGATCGAGCCGAACGAGCCACCATCGGCGAGGCCCTTGATCTCGCCCAGCACCTCTTCGGTGCCCTTCGCTTCGCCACCCGAGAAGATGACGATGCGGCGACCGCCGAACGCGGCCTGCACGACGTGCTTCGTGCGCTCGGCCAGCGTCGCGATGGCGATCTTCTCGCTCTCGTAGACCTTCTTGGCCGCGTCCTGCTCGAGCGCCTCGGTCGGCGGCTTGACCTTGATGATGTGCGCGCCGAGCTGGGCTGCGATCTGCGCGGCGTAGGCGGCGACGTCGATCGCGGTCTCGCCCTGCTTGCTCAGCGCCGTGCCGCGCGGGTAGCTCCACACGACGACCGCGAGGCCGGCTTCCTTCGCCTCCTCGCTGATCTTGCGCAGCTCCATGTACATCGCGTCGCGCTGGCTGCTGCCCGGGTAGATGGTGAAGCCGATCGCCGCGCAACCCAACCGCAGCGCGTCCTTGACCGAGCCGGTGATCGCCGGCTTCGGGTCCTTCGGGCTGAACAGCGAGTCGCTGTTGTTCAGCTTCAGGATCAGCGGGATGCGGCCCGCGAACTTGCGCGCGCCGGCCTCGAGGAAGCCGAGCGGCGCCGCGTAGGCGTTGCAGCCGGACTCGATCGCCAGCTCGAAGTGGTAGTAGGGGTCGTAGCCGGCCGGGTTCTTGGCGAACGAGCGCGCGGGGCCGTGCTCGAAGCCCTGGTCGACCGGCAGGATCACGAACTTGCCGGTGCCCGCCAGGGCGCCCGTGTCCATCATCCAGCGCAGGTTCTTCAGGACGCCGGGGTTGTCGGATTCGTACCAGCCGAGGATCTCGTCGACGCGCTTGCTCATGACTCGTGGGGTGCCGGCGGGAAGGCCGGCGCATGGAGAGTGGGCGAGGATTGTGGAGTCCGGCCCGGACGATGCAAGCGCGGCGGCGGTGTTGCCGCCTCGGCGAGCCCTGGGCGCACTTGCCAGGCTGCCCCCACCAATGACTGCCCAGCAACGAAACGGGCCGGCGCATCGGCCGGCCCGTTCGCGATCGTGACAGCGGCCGCTGCCGTCGCCACCGTCACTTCAGCTTCAGGCCTTCCTGCTGCGAGCCGGCGGTGAACTCCCAGTAGAACCACAGCTCTTCTTCGCCGAGCGTCAGCATGACGCGCGCCTGGAAGTGCTTGCCGGCCTCGAGCCGCTCCTTGGGGATGACGAACACCACGTCGCGGATCTCGACCTTCCGGTTCAGCGGCACCTGCGGCGTGTGCAGCCACGTCGGCACTTCCTTCTTGCAGCGCTCGAGCCACGCCGCCTGCTCCTTGCTGCCCTTGCGCACGAAGTGTGCGGTCGGCGCCTTGCCGCTGCTGCGCGCTTCGAACAACTGCATCGTCGCGTTGGAGACGCGGCCAGCGAGCTCGCGCTGCAGCTGCAGGCTGATCGGGTAGCCGGTCTTGGTGATGTCCTGGTCCTTCTCCGGCTGGTCCTCCAGCGGATTCGGCTGCTCGATGCCGTGGAAGTCGGTCGGCACGTCCTTCATGCCGTGCGGCGGCCAGCAGATCAGGCGCGGCGCGGCGGCCGGATCGTAGGGCTCCTCGAGCGAGCCCATGTCGAGCACGGCGACGGTCAGGTCGTTCTCGTAGAGGAACGAGTAGCCGAAGCGCTTGATGTTGTGCTCGAGCAGCGGGAAGCGGTGGTACGGCGTGCCGAGCCAACCGTCGACCGAGTCCTTGGCGAACTCGACGCCGCCCTGGCCCTTGCGATGGATGATGACCGAACCCATCGCGGCGCGTTGGCCGCGCGGCGAGAAGCCTTCGAGCGCCGGGTTCTCCTCGTGCGCCTCCGGCCACTTCAGGTGCTGCTCCGGCCAACGCGCCAGGAAGTGCGCGTGGTCCTCGCAGGCGATCGACGTCTCGGCGTCGAGCTCGCACGCCGGCATGCCGGCGAACGTGCCGTCCCATGGCTGCTTGTCCTCGGGCCACGAGAACGCCAGCGGCGTCGCGCGCACCGCGTTCAGGCGGTCGAGCACCGCGAGCTCTTCCTTGCTCGGCCGCTCCGGCAGCAGCGGCGGGCCGTAGCCAGTGCCGAACGCGACACCGGAGTCACCGCGCGCCCATTCGCGCCACTCCTCGTCGATCACGGCGAGCTTCTTGCCGAACACCTTCTCGCCGATCGCGTCGACCTCCTCGAGCGTCGGGATCGGCTTCTTGTCGTCCGGCAGCGCCAGGAAGAAGTCGAGCCACTTCTCCGGGTAGGCGGCCATCGCCCACGTCGTGAAGCTCCACGCCTTCAGGCGGCAGTCGTTGCGGTACTTCGCCAGGCGCTCGCGCGGCACCTGGTTGAGCGCCCAGTCCTGGTTCGACATCGCCTGGTCGCGCACGGCGCGCAGCCACCAGTTGGTCGAGTCGGGAAGGTTGTTCTCGCGGTCGCCGACGGTGCCTTCCGGCAAGGCGCCCCAGCGGCTGACCGACGTGTACTGCATGTACCACGTGACCGCGTGGATGATGCCCTGGCTGAGGCCTTCGTTGCGATCCGGCTGCCCCTCCATGCCGCGGCTGATCAGCCCGTCGTTGAAGACGTAGGCGATCATGCTGTCGTGGATCTGCACCGGCATGATCTTCGACTGCAACGTCGCGATACCGCCATCGGCCGTGCGCCAATCGGTGTTGGCGAACTGCGAGGCCTTCTCGACGCTGCCGGCGTCCTTCCACACGTGCGGGTTCGCCTTCAAGAACTCCTCGCGCTCGCGCGGCGTCCAGACGAACGCGCGCCACGACCAGCGCTTCGACGCCTTCTCGACGAACAGCAGCTCCTTGGCCTTCTTCTCGCCGAGCAGGTAGACGCCGAACTCGAGCGCGCGCTCGCCCCACTTGACCGCGTTGTCGGCGTTCTCCTGGGTGCCGCGCGTCCACACCGTGAAGTGTTCGGACTTGGCGCCGTGGATCTCGAAGCTCGGCTTCTTCATCCACTCCGGCACGGCGTCGCGAAACGCCACCAGCTCCTTCGGCATCTTGTCCTCGCCGAGGGCCTCGACCGGGTAGTCCTTGCGCGCGATCTGCAGCGCCTGGATCTCGATCTCCTTCATCTTCTTGGCGAACTCGATCTGCGGCTCGGTGCCGAAGAACCCGGGGCCCTCCTTGTAGCCGAGGGCGAGGTTCGCCTCCTTGTCCATCGCGTTGTAGTAGACCGCCTTCTCGAGGTGGTACTTGGCGCGATCGGCGTTGCCGGCGGCCTTCAGCTTGAGGCCGAGCTTGCGGTGGATGTCGCCGAGCTTCGTCGCCGTCTTCGCCCACTCGTCGACGACCTTGAAGCGGCCTTCGTAGCCGGCCTTGTCGACCCACTTCTTGCGCTTCTCGGGCGGCAGCTCGACCCACTGCCCCTTGTCCTTCTTGAAGCCGAGCTCGCCGCGCGCCGGGTTGTTCTCGGGGTCGTACTGCAGGATCAGGTCGTAGGCCTGCTTGGCGCGCTGGCCGACCTTCTGCGACTTGGCGTTCGACGCGAAGCTCGACAGCGCCGACACACACTGCTTGACCAGGTCCTGCTCTTCCTTGGCGAGCTCCTGCGCGACCGAGGGGCGCAACACGAGACCGAGGGCCAGGAGGCCGAGCAGGGGAACACGTCGAGGATTGAGGAACATGCCGGGGAGTCGTGGGCCGCTTTGCGGGCGACGGAGTCTACGGACCACGACGACGGGGCACGAGACGAACGCCGCGAAAGGCGGCGGCCGATGAGCCCAGATCGCCGCGACCGTCGATGGCACCCAGGGTGGAAGGCGCGGATCGGCGCCACTCCGCACCGTATGGCCGGCGCGGCCGCCTACCGGTCCAGGCACCGCAATCAGGGCGAACGGCCAGCCCGGGGGAGCGTCGGCAACACACGATGGACGCCGGCGCGGCGCCGCTGCACGCTGCCGCGATGCGGTTCCGGTTCGCTCCGTTCCTGCCCACCCTGCTCGCCATCGCCCTCCTCGCGCCGCTCGCTGCGCAACAGGTGCAGCTGCCCCACGCCACCGGCAACCTCCTGCCGCCCGCCGGCTGGGTCGTGCTGCGCGACGCGCAGTTGACGGCGAACGAGCGGGCGACGGACCCGACCGAAGAACCGGGGCGCACGCTGCTGCGCGATCTGCTGACGACGCTCGCCAAATCGGCCGCCACCGCCGACCACATCGTGCTGCACGCGCCCGGCGACGGGGCGGGCAACGTGCGCATCGTCGACGCCTACAGCGACGCCACGGAAGCGACCGCGGGCCGGCTGCAGCAGCCGGAGACGATGGCGGCGATGGGCGAAACGCTGCTGGCCGCGCTGCGCAAGGACCAGTTCGACGCGCGCTACGACGGCGGCGAAGCGACCAGCCTGTGCGGCGTCGGCGGCGTGCGGCTGCGCTTCACGGTGCAGAAGGACGGCCGCCGCTGGCTGCTGCACCACCACGCGATGCCAGCCCACACCCGTGTGCAATACTTCGATGTGCTGCTGCTGCCCGAGGACACCGGCGGGCCCGCTGCCATCGACGCGCTGCTGCGCACGTTCGACGGCGCCATCGACGCGCCGCCGACGATGACCGGCCTGCTGATCGGCGGCGTCGCCGGCGCACTCGCCGGCATGCTGGCGGGTCTGTGGCGACGCCGTCGTCTGATGCGGACGGGCTGGCGCCAAACGACCTGAACGTCGGCGACCATCCGGCAGGCGGCGCGCCAGTGCGGCGTGCGAGCTGCCCGCGGGCGCCCCCGGTACGCGGACGGTGCAATGCCGCCGCTTCCCCACCGGCAACGAGGACGCCATGGTGCCCATGGCATCGGCGTTCCATGCAATCGCGCCGGTGCTGTTTCCCTCGTCCCGTTCCACCAGGAGAGACCCATGTACGTGCGTCGACACGGCGCTGCTTTGGCAGCCGCCTTGGTTCTGTCGTTGCCGTTCGTTGCCCCCGCGTCGCTCGTCGCCCAGGACCCCGGCCTGCACCAGCGGCCCGCGGTCGCGGCCCTCGACGAGAAGATCGACCCGCAGCTGCTGCTCGACGGCGAGCAGATCGCCACCAACGGTTTCGCGCGCGAGCTCGACCGCGTGCGCACCAACCTGCGCGTCGTGATCGAGATCGTCCGTCAGCGCGGCGACGTCACCTTCGAGACGTCGACGGCGCGCGACCCGCTGCCCGAAGTGCAGGCGGCCACGATCCAGCGGCAGGCGCTGTTCCTGCAGACGCTGGAAGGCGCCTTCGACGCGCGCACGCGCGCCGGCATCAACGTGCTGTTCCCGCTCGACCTGCAGTACATGGTCGCCGCCGAGATCGCCGACCTGGCGACGCTGCGCGCGGTCGCGTCGCTCGTCGACGTCAAGTACGTCTGGAAGGACAACCTGAACCGCATGCTGACCAGCGAAGGACGCGCCGTCACCGGCTCGACCACCGCGGCGGCGAACGGCCACACCGGCAGCGGCATCGGCGTCGCCGTCATCGACAGCAACTTCGACCTGCTGCATCCCGAGCTCGGCGGCTCGACGACGCTGCCGAACGCGATCGTCAAGGGCGGCTACAACTTCAGCACGCCAGGCGCCGCCATCCACAGCCGGGTCTTCAACGACTGCTACCACGGCACCGGCACCGCCTCGATCGTGCGGCGCTACGCGACCAGCTGCCACCTCTACACGCTCGTCGTCTTCCCCAACGCCTACGACAGCGTGATCGCCAACGCGATCAATTGGTGTGTCACCAACAAGAACGGCGTCGGCGGCGGCTCGCCGATCAAGGTGATCAGCATGTCGCTCGGCGGCGGCCGCTACTACGCCGCAGTCACCTCCGGCACGCTGCACACCGCCTGCGGCAACGCCGTCAGCAACGGCATCCTCTGCTTCGCCGCGTCGGGCAACGACGGCTGGACCGACTCGATGGGCTCGCCCGCCGCGTCCACCCACTGCATCTCGGTCGGCGCCACGTGGGACGCCAACAACGCGCCGTACTCGCCGTTCCCGCCGGCCAATTGCAGCGACGCGTCGCGCAGCGTCGACGAACGCACGTGCTACAGCGACACGGCGTCGTTCCTGTCGATCTACTGCCCGAGCGAGCAGGTGATCTGCGCGCAGTGCGGCGGCGGCACGTTCGCGCTCGGCGGCACCTCTTCGGCAACGCCGGCGTGCGCTGGGCTGACCGCGCAGTTCCTGCAGGCGCGGCCGACCTACGCCGGCAACCGCGCCGGCGTGCTGAGCCTCTACCAATCCACGGGCGCCACGGTGCTCGGCGACGCGACCAAGCGCCGCGTCAACCTGCCGGCGGCGATCACCGCGGCCGGTGGCGGCGGTGGCGGCGGCGTGGCGCAGCTCGCCAACGGCACCACCTACAACTACTCGGTGGCGACCGGTGCAGTGCTGAACTACCAGGTCGTGATCCCGGCCAACGCCACCAACTTCACGGTGACGCTGACCGGCAGCGGCGACGCCGACCTCTACGTGAAGCGCACGGCGATCGCCTGGCCCGCCGAACAGGGCGCGCACAACGAGGCCGAGTTCAAGGCGCCGTACATCGGCGGCAGCGCCGAGAGCGTGACGTTCGCCGCCCCCGCCGCCGCGACGTGGAACGTGCTGGTCAGCGGCTATGCGGCCGCTTCGGGCACGATCCGCGCCAGCTGGACGGTCGGCACCGGCGGCACCTGGCGCAACGTCGCCTGGGTGCAGCAGACGCCGCACAACTATGCGAACAGCGCCACCTACACGGCGACCTACACGTATCCCGGAGCGACGCAGGTCGGCGTGCACTTCAACCGCATCGCCACCGAGTCGGGGTACGACTTCCTGCGCATCAAGAACGCCGCCGGCACGGTGCTGCATTCGGTGTCGGGCAGCCCGATCACGAACGGCACGGGCTCAGCGTTCGGCCGCACGGATGGCTGGTGCTACATCCCGGGCAATACGATCACCGTCGAGCTGACGACGGATTCTTCGGTGACGGCCTACGGGTTCCTGACCGACCTCGCCTCCGCCTTCTATTGAGCGGCCGGCGATTCGAGGTTCGTGAGCGCCCAGTAGGAGCCGACGACCGCAACGGTCGCGGCTCAACGGCGAGGACGGGCTTCGCGGGGAGGCGGGCGATTCGAGGGCCGAGAAGGCATCGCCGCGGCTACTGGGCGCGTCGGCGCAGCAGGACCACCGACGCGTCGGACCACCACGGGCCGACGAGGCCAAGGCCCAGGCCCGCACCCCACAACGCGCAGCGCGTGAGCAGCCCAGCACCAGCGCCGCGCATGCGCGTCGGCAGTTCGGTGCCGACCTCGGTGACGCACGCTTCGCGCACGACCTCGTAGCCGGCGGCCTTGGCGATCGCGCGCACGCCCTTTCGCGTCGCCAGCCAGCGGTGCGGAAAGTTCTCGCCGACCAGGAACAGCTGCTCGAGCAAGCCGGTGCGACCGCGGCCGGCCGCGAAGCGGGCGAGGCGCGCCGCCGGCCCGGTCGCGTTCGGCAGCTTCAGCAGCACGTGCTCGAAGCGCTGCGCCTGCAGGAACGCCACCGGATCGTGATGGTGTTCGAGCACGTCGAGCATCACCAGCGTGCGGAACGCGCCGCTCGGCGCCTGCTCGCGCGGCATGCCCCACGGCTCGTGCACCTGCAGCAGGCGATCGCGCGGCGCCACGCTGTCGCGCGCGTTCAGGTCGAGGTCGCAGCCGTAGGCGTCGAGGCCGCGGCGGCGCAGTTCGGCGAGCAGCACGCCCTGGCCGGTGCCGTAGTCGAGGATCGGCGTCGGCACGCTGCTGCGCTGCAGTTGCGCGGCGATCGTGCCCGCCTGGATCTCGCGGCGCTGCCGCAGCACCTTGGCGAACTCGGGCGGGACGTACGACTCGTCCCACGGCCGGCCGTCGGGCCGTTTGCTGTGCTCACCCCACAAGGTGCCGCAGGCTCTGCACGCCGCGACCTGCAGCCGCTCGTTGCGGAGCACGGCGCGCAGTTCGGCCTGGCAGCAGAGGGATGGAGACGCGGTGGCAGCGGAGGAGGGCATCGGCAGGAACGGCGTCGCGCGCCCATCGAGCACCGACTCGCCGCGCGCACTCTGTCGCGGAGCGATGGCCGGCGCAAGCGCGCGCAGCACCACGCGACCTCCGCCCTTGCACCCTGGGCCTCGCCTCCTACCGTGCTGGCCGCGCTGCCGTGGTCAGACGGCACCGCCAAAGGCCACCCGTGACTGCCATCATCGAGTCTCGCATCGCCTCCGAGTTGTCGTGCCGCGCCGAACAGGTCAGCGCCGCGGTCAAACTGCTCGACGAGGGTTCGACCGTTCCGTTCATCGCCCGCTATCGCAAGGAAGCGACCGGCGGTCTCGACGACACCCAGCTGCGCACGCTGGAAGAACGGCTGGGCTACCTGCGCGAACTGGAAGAGCGCCGCGCCGCGATCGTCGCCAGCATCACCGAGCAGGGGAAGATGACCGATGCGCTGGCGAAGGCGATCGGCCTCGCCGACACCAAGCAGGCGCTCGAGGACCTGTATCTGCCCTACCGCCAGAAGCGCCGCACGAAGGCGATGATCGCGCGCGAGTGCGGCCTGCAACCGCTGGCCGACCTGCTGCTCGCCGATCCGACGAAGAACCCGCGCGACGCGGCGGCGGCGTTCGTCAAGGCGCCGGCGGCGGACGGCACCGGCGGCGTCGCCGACGTCGAGGCGGCGCTCGAAGGTGCCCGCTTCATCCTGCTCGAGCAGTTCGCCGAAGACGCGCCGCTGATCGGCAAGGTGCGCAAGTGGCTCGAGGACGAGTCGCTGGTCGTCACCAAGGTGGCGAAGGGCAAGGAGCAGGATCCCGAGGCCCAGCGCTACCGCGACTACTTCCGCTACGACGAGCCGCTGAGCCGCGTGCCGAGCCACCGAGCGCTGGCGATCTTCCGCGCCAAGAAGGAGGGATTCCTCGAAGGCTTCCTCGGCTTCCCGCCGGAGGGTGCCGCGCCGGTCGCGAAGGACGGCACCACCGAGCAGCCGGAATGCGCGCCGATCGCCGAGGCACCGCGCGGCCAGGCGTTCGTCATGGAGCGCTTCGGCATCGCCGACAAGGGCCGCCCCGCCGACAAGTGGCTGAGCGACACCGCGCGCCTGTGCTGGAAGGCGAAGCTGGCGATGCACGTCGAAACCGACCTGCTGACCGTGCTGCGCGAACGCGCGGAGACGGCGGCGATCGGCGTGTTCGCCGCCAACCTGCGCGACCTGCTGCTGGCCGCACCAGCCGGCCCGAAGACGATCCTCGGCCTCGATCCGGGCCTGCGCACCGGCTGCAAGGTCGCCGTCGTCGATCGCACCGGCAAGCTGCTGGCGACGACGACGATCTACCCGCACGTGCCCAAGGAGGACTGGGAAGGTTCGCTGCGCACGCTCGGTGTGCTGTGCAAGACGCACGGCGTCAACCTGATCTCGATCGGCAACGGCACCGCGTCGCGCGAGACCGACAAGCTCGCCACCGAGCTGATCAAGAAGCACCCCGAGCTGGGCATGCAGAAGCTCGTCGTCAGTGAAGCCGGCGCGTCGGTCTACTCGGCGTCGGAGCTGGCGGCGAAGGAGTTCCCCGAGCTCGACGTGTCGCTGCGCGGCGCGGTGTCGATCGCGCGCCGCCTGCAGGATCCGCTGGCCGAGCTGGTCAAGATCGAGCCGAAGGCGATCGGCGTCGGCCAGTACCAGCACGACGTCAACCAGACGCAGCTGCAGAAGTCGCTCGACGCCGTGGTCGAGGACTGCGTGAACCACGTCGGCGTCGACCTCAACACCGCCAGCGAGGCGCTGCTGAGCCGCGTCGCCGGCCTGTCGACGACGCTGGCGAAGAACATCGTGCAGCACCGCGATGCGAACGGCCCGTTCCTGACGCGCAAGGAGCTGCTGAAGGTCAGCCGCCTCGGCCCGAAGGCGTTCGAGCAGTGCGCGGGCTTCCTGCGCGTGCCCGGCGGCGAGAACCCGCTCGACCAGAGCGCGGTGCACCCCGAGGCCTACCCGGTCGTCGAGCGCATCCTCGCCAAGACCGGCATGGACGTGAAGGCGCTGCTCGGCAAGACCGACGTGCTGCGCAAGCTGAACCCGAAGGAGTTCACCGACGAGACGTTCGGCGTGCCGACGGTCACCGACATCCTGGCCGAACTGGAGAAGCCCGGCCGCGACCCGCGACCCGAGTTCAAGACGGCGGCGTTCCAGGAAGGCGTCGAGGAGCTGAAGGACCTGAAGGAAGGCATGATGCTCGAAGGCGTCGTCTCGAACGTCACCGCGTTCGGCGCGTTCGTCGACATCGGCGTGCACCAGGACGGCCTCGTGCACATCAGCCAGCTCAGCGACAAGTTCGTCGAGGACCCGCGCGAAGTGGTCAAGGCCGGCCAGGTCGTCAAGGTCAAGGTGATGAGCGTCGACCTCGCGCGCCAGCGCGTGGCGCTGACGATGAAGCTGCACGAGAAGGTCGAAGGCGGCGGTGGCGCGCGGCCGGCCGGTGGCGGAGGTCACGGCGGCGGTGGCCCTGGTGGCGGCCGCCCCGGCCAG
>VYME01000571.1_pt1 | contig 11318 bp, 11 predicted proteins | sample 5115281 | NCBI WGS metagenome assembly VYME01 (sample SAMN12291780, study PRJNA351875) | freshwater metagenome | isolation source: freshwater lake | place: USA: Michigan, Wintergreen Lake | collected 2013-08-08
CGTGCGCGCGTTCGCGGCGCTGCCCGAGGCGGCGTCGCTGGCGGCGGCGAACAAGCGCATCGGCAACATCCTGAAGAAGAGCGAAGGTGCCGTGCCGACGACGGTGCGCACCGAACTGCTGCAGGATGCGAAGGAGCAGGAACTGCACGCGGCGCTGACCAAGGTCGCGGCGGTGGCCAACCCCAAGTTCGACGCCGGCGACCACCAGGGCGGCCTGATCGCCTGTGCGGCACTGAAGGCGCCGGTCGACGCGTTCTTCGACGCGGTCATGGTCAACGCCGAGGACCAGGCCCTGCGCCAGAACCGCCACGCACTGCTCGGCCGGCTGCACGCGCTGATGAACCGCGTCGCCGATCTCGCCAAGCTCGCGGTCTGAGGCTACGCGCTCACCGCATTGCAGGCCGGGGCATCACCTCCTGGGCCCCTGGACCGCTGCCGAAAGCCGGCGCTCCTTCCTTCGCCAGAAGGCCGCATCCGCGACGACTCGCCCACCTCGGCGGATGGCTCGAACCAGGTGCGATTCGAGGGACGCCTTCTCTAGCGCCACCAGAACCTCCACGTAGGCACTCGCGGAAGGCAGGTTGTTCGCGCACACCTGCTCCTCCACAAACGCACGGAGCTCCTCAGGCAGCGTCACCGCGAACGACCTCGTCTGCTTCTTCTTGGCCATGTCTCCAGAGTCCTCCCCGCGTGCATCCGCAACGCGTCAGCCCGCTTCGTATGCCAGCGCCACCTCGCCCTCGCGGACGTCGTCCGGCCACCCCGCAAGATCTTCCGGGCCAAGATCCTGCCGGCTGGCGTGCCGCGCGTGCAGCACCACGACCTCTGCCTCCTGAACGACATAGAGAACTCGGATGGAGCCGTGCACCATCTGCCGCAGCACGACTTGTTCGAACAACGTCGCCTCCCGCGCGACCGGGTACCGCCGCGGAAACGTCTCGAGGCCGGCCAAGGCTCGCATGAGACCCTGCGTCCAACGACGAGCTGTCACCGGCGCCCCCTCGCGAACGATCCACTCGTAGAGAGTCGCGATGTCGTCCAGCACGCCGTCGGTCAAGCGCACGGTGAATCTCACTTGCGTGGACCTCCGATCCGCTGCCGCAACCGCCGCTCGAACTCGTCGAGGCTCATGGTCCGACCGTTCTGCAGGTCGAGCAGGCCCCGACGAACTCCCGCCACGGCTTCGGCCCGTTCGACGATCGCCAGCAGACGCTCGTAGGCAGCCGCGTGCTGCACGACGAGTTCGCCGCGGCCGTCGATCGTCAGGACCTCGGGCAGGCCGGTGGCGCGCAGGCGCTTCACGAACTCCGGCGTGCTGCGCTTGAACTCGGTGATGGGATGGACGTCGGTGGGGCGCAGCATCGTTATCGATGCTTTATTCGTGCCTGCGGCCGAACGTCAAGCACCCCTACCCCGAGGTCGCCGCGAGCCAGTCGCGCACGAGCTGCGTCAGAGCCTTCTTCGCCGCGGCGACCTCGGCGGCGCTGCGGAACGTGGCGAGGCCGCGGTCGTCGGCGGCCCATTCGAGCAGGCCGCGATCGTCGACGGGCAGGCGGCCCGTCGTGGCGCGCTTCTGCACGCCGCAGTGGAAGATCAGCCGCACGCGGTCCTTGGCGCTCAGGTTGAACGTCAGCCGATCGTCGCCGGCGAACGCGTAGCTCGGCGCGTTCCACTTGATGCCTTCGACGAGGCGCGGCTCGGCGGCGGCGACGAGCGCGCGCAGCGTGTCGAGTTCGGCGCGCAGCGCGTGGCGGCAGCTGGCGAGCCAGCGGGTCACGGCGTCGGCAGAGGTTCTGGCAGCAGTGGCGGCACCGGCCGGAGCCTTGCTGCGCGCAGCCGGGGCACGAGCCTTGGCCGGGCGCGGCGAACGGGAGGAGGCGGCTTTCTTCGGCATGGGCGTTCGCCGTGCGACGATAGCGACGGGCTCGACCGGGCCACGAACGCTGCGCGCGGGAACCACGGCCCAGCGGCGGCGTTCGGGCCCGGATCGCGACCACAAGCCCGCCATGAAGACGACGATCTCCGCATTCCTGCTCGCCAGCGCGAGCCTGTTCGCCCAGGACCCCAACCCCGTGACCGCCGACGCCCAGCTGCTCGCCACCGCCTGCAATCGCTTCGGCGCCGCCCTGCACGCGCAGCTGCAACCAGGCGGCAATCCGACCGCGTCGCCGGCCAGCATCGCGCTGGCGCTGCTGCTGCTCGAGCCGGGTGCGCGCGGCACGACGCACGACGAACTGGTGCAGGTGCTGCAGCTGCCGAAGGAACTGCGCGGCAAGCGGCTGCACGACGCCGTGCATGCGCTGCTGCGGGCGAGTTCGCTGGTGAGCGAGGGCCAGCCGGACGCCGACGCGCCGACGCTGCGGCTCGCCAACGACCTGTGGAACCAGAAGGGCCAGCCGCTGGTCGCCGACTACGTGCAGGTGCTGACCCAGTCGTTGCTCGCCGGCCAGCACGACGTCGACTTCGCGTCCGATCCCGATGCGGCGAGGCAGCAGATCAACGCGCACATCGCCAAGGTGACGAACGATCGCATCCGCGACCTGCTGCCGAAGGACCTCGTCGACGCCTCGACGGCGCTGGTGCTGACCAACGCGCTGTGGCTGAAGGGCGCCTGGCTGCATCCGTTCGCCAAGGCGCGCACCAGCGACGCGCCGTTCCGGCTGACGCCGAAGGAGACGGTGCCGGTGCCGACGATGCACGCCACCGAGGAGTTCGCCTTCGCCGAGACGGCGCAGTGGCAGGCGGTCGCGCTGCCGTTCGCCGGCGGCACGCTGCAGGCCGAGTTCGTGGTGCCGAAGGACGGGGCCGAGCTGGCGGCGGTCGAACGCATGGCGCTCGCCGGTGAGCATATGGGCGCCATGCAACACGAGCGCGTGCACGTGCAGCTGCCGCGCTTCCGCACCGCGTCGCGGCACCGGCTGAAGCAGCCGCTGCAGGCGCTGGGCCTGCGCGCAGCCTTCGGCGACGGCGAGGTCGACTTCCGCGGCATCGAGCCGTCGAACAAGCTGGTCGTCGCCGACGTCGTGCACCAGACCTGGGTGCAGTGCGACGAGGACGGCGTCGAGGCCGCGGCAGCGACGGCGGTGGTGATGAAGCGCACCAGCGCCCCGGCCGGCGAGCCGAAGCAGTTCGTCGCCGACCGGCCGTTCGCGTTCGTGCTGCGCGACGTGCGCACCGGGCTCGTGCTGTTCGCCGGTCGCGTCGCCGATCCGCGCGGCGGGGCCGACCAGTCCGGCACCGACCGCTGACGGCAGGTCACGAACGCTGCTGCCGCGCCTTGGTGCGCAGGTAGAGCTCTTCCACCTTGGTCCGCGCCCACGGCACCTTGCGCAGGAACTTCAGCGACGACGTGATGCTCGGCTCGAGGGTGAAGCAGCGCACGTCGACCGCGCGCGCCATCGCCTCCCAACCGATCGTGGCGACCAGGTACTCGAGGATCGCCGCCAGCGTGACGCCGTGCAGCGGGTTGTTCGGTTGCGACTGGCTCGGCGGTGGATCGACAGGACGTTCGCTCACGCGCCGCAGCATGCCACATGCTGCCCACTGGATTCTCCGTCGCGTCGACAGCAATCTGTGTCGATCGCGAAGCGAACGTGCGCGGCACGCGGCCACGCACGAACCCTCACCCTGAAGTTCCACCGGAGGCAACCATGGCCAAGGGCCAACAAGGCAAGAAGGAAGAGAAGAAGAAGCCCGAGAAGTCCCTGAAGGAAAAGCGCGCCGAGAAGGCCGCCAAGAAGGCGATGAAGGGCTGATCGCCTCTGCGATCGATTCCCCGTTCGCGGGCCGAATCGCTCGCCGGAGACACGACGACGCGGTGGTGCCGAGTGCACCATCGCGTCGTCTGCTTTCCGGGCCACGTTTCCGGGCCACGGTGCCGACGGCACTCGCCGTTCAGGCCGTCGCCCACAGCACGACGCCGCCGACCAGCAGGCTCGCCGCGGTGACCGGCAGCACGCTGCGCGCGAGGCCGCGCCCCATGCCGACCGCCATGCCGGCCTTGACCAGCGTGTTGCTGGCGCTGGCCACCGCGATCGCGACCACGGCCATGCCGAGGTCCGCCGGCACCGCTTTGGCGCGTTCGGCCATCGCCACGGTGATCGCGTCGACGTCGGTCAGGCCCGCCAGCGCCGCGACCGCGTGGATGCCGCTCTGCGGCAAGTGCTGCTGGCCGAGCTTCAGCAGCAACTGCACGCCGGCGAACAGCGCCGCGAACTTGCACGCCGCGAGCAGCGAGAACGGGTTCTTCACCGGCAGCAGCGCGCCGGCGGTCGTCGGCACCGCAGCACCGCGCAACAGCCAGAGGCTGGCCAGTCCGCACACCGCCGCCATCGCCAGGAACGCCGGCGCCAGCAGCACGAACGACGCCGGCGCCACCACCGCAGCCAGCACGACGACGCGCGCGAACATCACCGCCCACGCCAGCGCGATGCCGCCGGCCAGCGGTTCGGGGTGCGCCTCCGCTTCGCGGCTCTGCTTCGCCATCGCCAGCGTGACCGCCGTCGAACTGACGAGGCCACCGCTCAGCGCCGTGATGGCGATGCCGCGCCCCGGGCCGAGCCAGCGCGTCGCCACGTAGCCGACCAGCGACAGGCCGGAGATCAGCAGCACCAGCAGCCACAGCTTGTAGAGGTTGATCGCGCCCCACGGATCGATGGCGCGGTCCTCGAGCAGCGGCAGCACCAGGAACAACGCCAGCAAGAGGCGCAGGCCAACCAGCACGTCGTCCCAGCCGAGCCGCCCGACGAGGTCGTGCAGCGGCTGCTTGTAGGCGAGCAGCGCCGCGATGCCGACGCCGAGCGCGATCGCCAGTTCGCGATGGCCGCTGGTCGACAACGCGCCGAGCAGGCAGGTGACGATCGCCGCCAGCTCGGTGGTCAGCCCGAGTTCGTGCGGCCTCGCCTTCGCCGCAGTGACGTAGCCGGCGACGACCAGTGCGGCGACCGCGGCGATCGTCGCGACCAGCACCCACGGCATCTGCATGTGGACGGCCAGGAAGCCGCCGATCGCGCCGAGCATCGCGAACATCACGAAGCTGCGCAGGCCCGCGACGCCGAAGCCCTCCCGCATGTTCCGCTTCTCGCGCTCGATGCCGAGCAGGGCTCCGAGCAGCAGCGCGTTGCCGAAGTCGTAGGCGGTGGCGAGGTCCAGCTCGGTGGTCACGCTGGCGACTCTATCGAACGAACGCCACCGACTCCTCCGCCGCGGTGCGCATCGTCCGCCTCAGCGGTTGTAGGGATACTCCTGCACCCAGCGGAAGCCGCGCTGCAGCAGCGGGAACGACTCCGGCCGCCGCCGCAGCAGCCGCAACTGCCAGACGGCACCGCCGGCGCGCGGCAAGGCCAGCTCCAGCGTCTCGTGCCCGTCGTGCCAGGTGAACGACCCCGACGGCAGCTCGGCAGCGACCGGCGCCTGTGGCCCACCGGCCTGGGTCCCGGGCGGCGCACTGAGCCGGCCGGCGTCCAGGTCGACGACGAACGCGCCGCCGAAGACGTTCTCGCCCTTGGCATCCATCCCCATCAGCCAGTGCGTCGACCGGCCCCAGCGCGTCTGGTCGTAGCAGTGCAGCGCCGCCAGCCGCTCGGCGCCGGGCCCCTCGGCGGCAACCACCTCGTAGCTGCCGGCGAGCAGGCTCTCCGATGGACGCGTCATGCGATCGGCGAGCTGCCTTGCTTCGCCGAACAGCAGCCAGGCGACCAGCGCGTACTTGACGATGCGGCCGACCACGAACAGCGGCCGCCAGGACCACGCTGCGCGCAGCGCCGGCGCGGCAGCGACGGCGTCGTGCCGCCAGAACACCGCCAGCAGCCGCGGTGCGTCGGCAGCGACGACCAACGCGCCCATCAGCAGCAGGTGCGCCGCGTAGAGCTTGACCGGGACGTCGTAGCAGAGGTTCAGCAGCAGCACGTTCGTCATCGCGCCGACGGCGACGAGGCCACCGAGGGTCGACGTGCGACGCCACAGCAGCAGCAAGCCGGCGAGGCACTCGACGGCACCGGCGCAGGCGGTGTAGGCGGGCGACGCACCCATGAAGCGCCAGACCACGCCCATCGGCGAGCACTCGCCCCATGGCGTCTCGAGGCTGCGCACGTCGATCGCCGGGAACTGCCCTTCGCCGAACTTCGCCGCGCCGTAGCCCAGCATCGCGGCGGCGAGCACGTAACGCAGCCACGTGTGCAGCAGGCGGCCGAGCCATGGACCGTTGCCGCGCAGAGCGAACGCCGACCAGACCGTGGTCGCCAGCAGCGCCAACAACCCCATCAGCACGAACGCGACCCAGTCGCGCGTCGTGTCGCCACTGCCGGTCGGGAACGGCGCCAGGTTGTCGTGCAATCCCAACACGTGCGTGCCGAACCACTCGATCGCCACATCGCGGCCTTGCGACCACCACGCACCGACCGGCTCCGTGCCCGGGATCGTGCCGAGTGGCCACGGCAGCGAATAGAGCGCGAAGTAGATGGCGCCATAGCGCAGCGCGGCCGCACGCAGCTGGCACGCTGCGGCAGACGGTTGCGTACGAATGGGGGCGACGGCGAGTTCGAGCATGGACGAGAGTTCGCGGCGAACGGGCCCGCTTCCAAGGAGACGACGCCGCGGGACCGACAACGTCGAGCTCGATCTCAGGGGCTGGGAGAGGATCCTCTCGAAGCCTCTGCGCGGCTGCGAGGGCAGCCGCCAGACATGGCTCTGAGCGGCCGCATGCTGGATTGCTCCTCGGCCCTCAGTCGGACGAACGCGACAACCGTTCGGCGGTGGCGACGAGCTCGGCGAGCTCGTGTTGCTGCACGTCCGCGTGGTCGAGCCGATCGGTCATGCGCACGAGCTTGGCCCAGTCCAGTTCGCCGCGGAAGCGCGAGTTGCGCAACTGCAGAGCGAACGCCGCCGCCGTGCTCGAGACCAGGAAGTCGTGACTCGGCGTCGGCGCCTTTGGACCGGCGGGCACGACCACGCGCCGCTGGCGTGGCGCGCCGTCGCCGGCGACCGGCCGGTAGGCGACGGCGATCTGCGCGACCTCGTCCAGATGCACGCCACCCTGCTGCGCACCCGACCCGTAGCGCAGGGCCACGCCGCCGTTCGCGACCGCCCCCTTGCCGACCAGCTCGTAGAGCGCGACCACCGTCTGCCCGGCCCCCACTTCGCCGCCGTCCTTGCTCGCATCGGCGAGGTCGCGCGGAGCCAGCACCCGATCCTCGTAGCCGAGCAGGCGCCAGCTGGCGACGTTCGCCGGGTTGAACTCGACCTGCACCTTGACGTCGCGGGCGACGCACGAGAGCGGTCCGGCGAACCGTGCACCGAACAGGCGCTTCGCCTCCGCCATGCCGTCGAGATAGTGGAAGCTGCCGTCGCCCGCCTTCGCCACCGCCGCGAGGTTCGTGGCCTTCAGGTTGCCGCGACCGCAACCGACGGCGGTCAGGAACGTGTCCGGCCCCTTGGCACCGGCGAGCAGCTTGCCGAGCGCTTCGGGCGAACTGTCGCCGACGTTGAAGTCGCCGTCGGTCACCAGCACGACGCGACGCGGACCTGCGCCGGGCATCGCGGCCGCGATCTTGCACGCGGTGCGCAGACCCTCGGCGCCGTTGGTGCTGCCGCCGGCGCGCAGACCCGACACCACGCTGTGCAGACGTTCCTTGTCGGCGGCAGTGGCGTCGGCGACGGCGACTTCGGCGCGATCGCCGTAGGTGACGATCGCAACGCGATCCTGCGGCTGCAGGGCGTCGATCAGCACCGCGAGGCCGCGCTGCACCAGCGACAGCTTGTCGGGCTCGCTCATCGAACCGGAGACGTCGATCAGGAACACCAGGCGCGCCGGCGCTGCGACCTGCTCGGCCGACGCGTCCTTCGCGCGCACGGCGACGCGCAGCAGCCAGTGCTCCGGCTGCCATGGGCACGGCTGCAACTCGTGGGCGACCGCCAGCACCTCGTCGCCGTCGGTGGATGCGACGCGGCTCGGGAAGGCGTTGACGAACTCTTCGACGCGCACCGCATCGGCCGGCGGCAGCTGTCCGCGACGCAGCAGGTCGCGCACGTTCTGGTAGCTCGCGGTGTCGACGTCGAGCCCGAGGGTCGAGATCGGCCAGGCGCTCACCGCAGCGAAGTCGTTCTCGACGACGGCGCCATAGGCTTCGTCGTTGCGCGGCGGTGCTTTCGGCGCCCCACCGACGCCGGCCTGCTGGCACGCAGCGAGCAACAGCGGCAAGGCGATCGTCGGGATCCGGGTGGTGGTTCGTGCTCTGGACATTTTGGGGTGGGCCTCGTTCGACACGTGGCATCGTGCCGTCCAGACCTCGCCTGCCAAGCACCTGGCTCGTGCGAACCGCCGACGCGGCTCCGTAGACTGCGGCGATGCGACCGATAGCCATCCCCACGCTGTTGTTGGCCGCCGTCGCGGTCACCACCGCTTCCACCGTCGCCCAGGACTTCATGACCGCCACGGCGTTGCCCAAGGACAATCCGTTCGCCGCCCCGAGTGAACTGCCATACGCCACCCCGGCGTTCGACAGGATCCGCGACGGGCACTATCTGCCGGCGCTGATCGACGGCATGCGCGTGCATCGCGCCGAAGTGGTCGCGATCGCGACGCAGCAGGCGGCGCCGACGTTCGAGAACACGATCGAGGCGCTGGAGAAGGCGGGCACCCTGCTGACGCGCGTCAGCAAGGTGTTCTTCAACCTGACCGAGTCGACGACCAACCCGATCATCCAGAGCGTGCAGGCCGAAGTGGCGCCGAAGCTCGCCGCGCACGCCGACGCGATCTGGCTCGATGCGAAGCTGTTCGCTCGCGTCGAAGCGGTCCACGCGGCGCGCGAGCAGCTCGGCGACGCCGAGCAGAAGCGCCTGGTCGAGCGCTACCACACGGCGTTCGTGCGCAACGGCGCACGCCTCGCCCCGGCGGCGCAGGAGCGGCTGCGCGCGATCAACGAGCAGCTGTCGACGATGACGACGAAGTTCCAGGAGCACCTGCTCGCCGACACCAAGGCGCTGGCGGTCGTGCTCGACGACGAGAAGCAGCTCGCCGGCCTCGATGCGAGCGCGATCTCGGCGGCGGCGGACGCGGCGAAGACCGCCGGCAAGCCGGGCAAGTTCGTGCTGAACCTGCAGCTGCCGACCTCGCAGGGTGTGCTGTCGTCGCTGCAGGATCGCAGCACGCGGCAGAAGGTGTTCGAGGCCTCGAACGCGCGCTGCGCCCGCGGCAACGAGCACGACACCAAGGCGCTGGTGCTGCAGATCGCGACGCTGCGCGCCGAGCGCGCGAAGCTGCTCGGCTTCGCGACGCACGCCGACTACGTGCTCGCCGACCAGATGGCCGGCAGCGCCGCCGCGGTCGAACAGATGCTCGCCAGCATGGCCAAGCAGATCGTCGCCAAGGCCGACAAGGAGGCTGCCGAGCTGCAGGCGTGGCTCGACGAGAACCAGCCCGGCCAGAAGCTCGCGCCGTGGGACTGGGCCTGGGTCGCCGAACAGGTGCGCAAGGAGCGCTACGCGTTCGACGAAGGCGTGGTGAAGCAGTACTTCGAGCTCGAGTCGGTGCTGCAGAACGGCATGTTCTTCATGGCGAAGCAGCTCTACGGCATCGAGCTGCACGAGCGGAAGGACCTGCCGGTGTACCACCCGGACGTGCGCGTCTACGAGGTGTTCGACAAGGACCGCCGCGCGATCGGCCTGTTCTACACCGACTACTACGCGCGCCCGAGCAAGCGCGGCGGTGCGTGGATGAACGACTTCGCCGACCAGAGCCGCATGACCGGGCAGAAGCCGGTGGTCGTCAACGTGATGAACATCCAGAAGCCCGGCGCAGGCCAGCCGACGCTGCTGAGCTTCGACGAGGTCACCACGCTGTTCCACGAGTTCGGCCACGGCGTGCACGGCCTGTTCAGCCAGGTGCAGTACCCGATGCTGTCGGGCACCTCGGTGCCGCGCGACTTCGTCGAGTTCCCGTCGCAGTTCCACGAGGACTTCGCGTTCGACCCGGCGGTGCTGGCGCGCTGCGCCAGGCACTGGCAGACCGGCGAAGTGCTGCCGAAGGACCTGGTCGACAAGGTGCGCGCCGCGCGCACGTTCGGCCAGGGCTTCGGATCGCTCGAATACGTCGCCGCGGCGATCCTCGACATGGCGTGGCACTCGCTGCCGGCCGGGACGAAGGTCGACGACGTCGCCACGTTCGAGCGCGATGCGCTGCAGAAGGGCTCGGTGCTTTCGCCGCTGGTGCCGCCGCGCTACCGCAGCACCTACTTCGCGCACGTCTGGCCGGGCGGCTACTCGGCGGGCTACTACGCCTACATGTGGAGCGAGGCGCTGGCGGCCGACGCGTTCGCCGCGGTCGTGGAGAACGGCGGCATGAACGAGCAGAACGGCATGCGCTTCCGCGACCTGGTGCTGAGCCGCGGCATGACGCGCGAGCCGATGTCGATGTTCACCGCGTTCCGCGGGCGTGCGCTCGACACCAAGGCCCTGCTGAAGCGCCGCGGCCTGCTGTAGGCCGCAGCGCGATCGCTCACGGCAGGATGATCTGCACGCCGTTGGTCGTGCGCAGCGTGTTCAGGTCGCCGTTCTCGAGGATCGCCGCCTGCGCCACCAGCGACAGGCCGGTGAGGCCCGGCGCGATCGGCAGCGGCAGGCTGCCAGTGCCCGAGCCGTCGACGCCGGGCGCGGTGACGAACAGGCCGGTCAGGACCGCCAGCGGGGCGGCGTAGAGGTCGCAGCCGCCGGGGAACGGCAGCGGCACCTGCACGGGGGTGTCGCCGAACACGTAGAGGCCGAGCGACAGCGGCGCCGCCTGCGTCACGCGGTAGTCGATCAGGCCGTTGGCCCAGGCGTCGCCGACCGCGCGCAGCTGCGGCGCGAAGCCGCCCTGGCCCGAGCAACCGATGCCGAACTCGTTGAACACCGAGACGCGGAAGATGTGCACCTGGCGGTTCAGCAGGTCGCTGATCGCCATCGTGCCGCTCGCTTCGTGGTAGGAGAAGTCGTAGGCGGCGTTGCCGGTCGCCGGCGCGAACGTGCCCCAGTCGACGACCATCGGCAGGTTGTCGCTGGCGCGCACGCAGCGCACGACGTCGAAGAAGTTCTGCCCGGCGTTCTGCACCGCGCGGTCGTTCCAGAACACGACCTTGCCGATCGGCTGCCGCACGAACGCGAGGTTCTGCGAGAGGATCGTCAGCGCCGAGGTCGCCTGCACGGCCACCTGGTTGTTGGCGACCGCGTTGTCGCCGACGCGCAGCGCCGACAGCACCTTGTTGCCCATGCGCAGCCAGATGTCGCCGGTCTCCGGGTCGAAGGCCATGTCGCGCCACGTGGTGCCGTTGTCGGGCGCCGGCCCC
>VYME01000573.1_pt1 | contig 11308 bp, 10 predicted proteins | sample 5115281 | NCBI WGS metagenome assembly VYME01 (sample SAMN12291780, study PRJNA351875) | freshwater metagenome | isolation source: freshwater lake | place: USA: Michigan, Wintergreen Lake | collected 2013-08-08
ACGCGCGCGGCGCGTCCGGGTCGGTCGCGGGGCGGGCGGCACGCGCCCGCGCGGTGGTCGCTCAGCTCGTTCCGGGCTCGCTCTCGCGCCGTCGTCGGACGATGTGCTCCCACGCGAACAGCCCGTAGACGATGATCAGGCCGACCGCGAGCAGCGCCAACACGAGGCCGATCATCGCACCACCTCGGTCGGGGCGAACGCGACCACCAGAGCGGCACCGTGCGTGCGCGCGCGCAACGACGGCCCCGCGCCTTCGCCGCGCAGCGCGTCGCCTACGGCGAGTCCGTTCGCATCCTCGCGTCCGGCGGCGGCAGGCTCGCGCGCGTCGCAGTCGAGCGTGCCGTCGAGCACCAGCAGCAGCCAGACGGATGCCGTCGGAACCGGCAGCATGTCGCCGGCGTGCAACGCCACGAGGCGAGGCTCGGCGCGGCAGCGCGCCCGGTTCGTCATCACATTGACGTCTTCGCACGCGCCCGCGAGCCGCGTCGCCGTGACCGCCAGTTCACCGGCGAAGTCGCAGCGCGCGTACTGCGTCGCCAGCAGCACTTCGGCGCCGTCGACGGACAGCCGCACGCCGGCACCGCGCCACAGCCACAACGAACGGTCGACACCGGGCAGTCGCGAGAAGGGCCCGTCGCTGTCGACCTGCGCACAGCTGACGCGCCAGGTGAACCCGGTGGCGAGCGAGCCGTCGGCCGGCTCGATCGCGACCTCGCGCGTGCGGCCGCCGCCGTTGGCCCACGGCATCACGGGCTGATCGCTACGCCGCAGGATGCGGCAGGTAGAAGGCACGTTCGCAGGTCCGGTCACGGGCATCTCACGAGTTCCAGGTCAGGTACTTGTAGCCCCACGACGCCAGCAACAGCAGCAGGCCGCCGCCGATCCAGCGCCAGAACGAGAAGCGCACCAGCAGGTCGACGAACGAACGGCCGCGCAGCAAACACAGCGTCGCGTGCACGGCCAGCAGCAGGCCGAACGCGGCGACCGCAGCCCCGAACGGCTGGGTGACGAAGGCGTCGACGATGCGGCCGTGCACCAACTGGCACGCGGCGGTCGTGCAGCCGCAGGTCGGGCACGGGATGCCGTACTGCAGCGGCCAACCGCAGGCTTCCATGCCGAGCTGTTCGTGCGTGCCGTGGCCACGCACGTCCGGCGCGATGCGGACCAGGGCGCCGTAGCAGACGCTGCCGACGCCGGCGAACAGCAACGCGAACGCGCGGTCGACCAACGGCCGCACCGGTCCTTCCGCGAGAGGCACCGTCCACGGAGCAGGCGTGGCGGGTGCCGGCATCACGTGTCGAAGTGGATGAACCACAGCAGGCGCACCCTCGTCTCGTCGGGATTCGACTCGAGACGGAACAGGCCGAGCACCGCCGAGAACACGTTGCGCGTCTGCACCTGCCGCGTGCGCGAGTTGGCGACGTACTGGTTGCTGTTGCGCATCACGAGGCCGAGGCCGAGGCTCCAGCTGTCCTCGAACACCCCGTTCTCGACGCACAGCAGCAGCGGGACGTTCAGGTTGCTCTCGCCGCTGTAGTCGTCGAGCCCGATCGCCGCTTCGTGCTTGTCGTTGGGCCCGCGGCTGACCTTCCACGTCATCGTCGCGCCCTGTGGGCCGGCGTCGGCGATGCGGCGCGAGAGTTCTTCGGCGCTCGGCACCGGCGCCCCGTCGACCTCGTCGACGACGTCGCCGCCGCGCACGCCGGCGAGCCACGCTGGCGAACCGACCTCGACGCTGGTGACGACGACGGCATTGCGCGCGCTGCCGTAGATGCGTTCGCACCAACTGGTCGGGATGCCGCGCAGCGACGCACCGCAGTACGGACGGTGCGTCATCGTCGGCGGCTCGAGCGGGATGTCCTCGCTGTCGGTGACGCGTTCGCGCTGCATGCGCGTGAAGAGCGCCACGTCCATGACGTCCTGGCCGCGCAGCACCTTGGCCTCCACCTTCTGCTCGGCGCTCAGGCGGGCGACGATCTTGCGGAACTGGTCGACGTAGACCGTCTCGACGCCATCCAGCGACTGCAGCACGTCCTTCGCCATCACGCCGGCCTCGGCCGCGGGTGAGCCCGGCACGACCTCCAGCACCACGAGGCCGGTGTAGGGCCTGACGCCGCGGTGCTCGGCGGCGGTCTTGTCGAGTTCGCCGACCTTGAGCCCGAGGAACGGCTTCTCGCGGTCGTACTCGGTGGTCACGCGCAGCGACGCGTTGCCGGCGGCGATCAGGTGGAACGACTCCTTCTTGCCGTTCTGCTCGCGTTGCGCCAGCAGGTAGTCGTCGGCGCCGACGTGGTAGGAGCCGTGGTAGGTCCGGCAGGACGGCAGTGCTGTGACGAGGACGAGGAGCAACAGGACGAACGGGAGTCTCTGCATCGGCGGGTTCGGTGGCAGGTTGGTTCGTGGCGGCGGCAGCTCCGGAGGCAGGCCGGGCGACATGGTCGTCGCCGCACGGCGACGACGAAAGGAGCAACCGGCACGAAAGCGCCCGCCAGCGCAGAGTATTGGCGATCCGTGGCCGATCGGGCGAAGCCCGGCAGCGACCGCGTCACTTGCCTTCGCGCACGAACAGCCGGATGGCCAGGTAGGACAAGGCCTGGAAGCCGACCGCCAGCCACAGCACGGCGGCGAAGCTGCGTTCCCGTTCGAGCGCGGCAGCGGCGAGCGCGAAGCCGCCGACGCCGACCTGCATCAGGAAGCCGCGCAGCCCCATCAGCGCCGCCAGGTCACCGGCCGGCACCTGGCCGGATACCAGGGCCTGCAGCGGCCCGGTGCGCGCCGACGCGACCAGCGCCAGTGCCGAACCGACCAGCGCCAGCGTCAGGTTGTCCGGCTCGCGGGCGAGCAGCCAGAAGCCCATGGCCAGCAGCACCGACGTGCCCATGACGAAGAACCGTTTGCCGAGCGCATCAGCGGTGCGGCCGAGCAGCGAACTGCCGAGCACCGACAGCAGGCCGAGCCCGATCCACAGCGGCATCTGCTGGTCCTTCGGCAGGCGGCCCGTGCGGTCGAGCCACGTCGTCGCCAGTTGCACCGTGGTGAAGAACGAGCCGACGTGCAGCGCCGTCGCGAACAGGCCCGCCATCGCGCCACCGTTCGTCAGCACGCGCCAGGTCGACGCTCCGCTCGGTGCTGGCGCATCGACCGGCACCGCGCGCAGGGTCCAGTAGCAGCCGAGCACGCCAACCAGCGCCTGCAGCGCGAACACGCCGGGCCAGTAGCCGAGGCTGGCGAACCAGACCGACAGCGGCATGCCGACCGGGATCGCCAGGAACATGCCGGCGTTGAACCGCCCCATCGAGGCGCCACGGCGATGGTAGGGCACGATCTCGGCCGACAGCGCCGACGCCGCCGCATAGGCGACGCCGACCGCGAGGCCGGAGCCGGCGCGCAGCAGGAGCAGCAGCAGTGGCGAGCCCGGCAGCAGGTGCAGCAGGCTGAGCACCACGAACACCGCCAGCGACCCGAGCAGCGCCGTGCGGCGCCCGCACCACGCCGCCACGCGGCCGAACGCCAACGAGCCGGCGGCCGAGCCGAACGCGGCGGCGGCGATCAGCTGCTTGCCCTGCTCGTCGGTCAGGTTCTCGGCGGCGCGCACGAACGGCAACAAGGCGCCGAGCACGTTCGTGTTCAGATTCAGCGCGAACGCGGCCGTCGCCAGCGCCGTGATCGCCATCGCCTCGCGGGGTGCGGGCCCCGATGCCGGTGCGAGCGGAGACGAGTCGGCGGACGGCGACGGCAGAGGAGCGGGCGGTGGAACGGTCACGACGCGGCGGGATCATGCAGCCGCACCGTGCAGCTGTCGCCGCGGTGCTGGCGATTCCAGCGCGAGAACGCGCGCCGCGCCCTTCCGACGGCCGAGGCGCGGTATAGAGTTCCGCGCCCCGTGTTCCGACAGCTGCTGGAGTCTCGTTCGTGAAGATCGCCATCCTCGGCGGCGGCATCTCCGGTGTCGCCCTGGCTCGCATGCTGGCCGGCGACGGCCATCGTGTCACCGTGCTCGAACGCGCCGAACGCCCCGGCGGCTTGTGCAAGAGTCGACGCTACGGCGAGTTCACCTTCGACGAAGCCGGCGGCCACATCGTCTTCAGCAAGGAACGGAAGGTCCTCGACTGGCAGCTCGAACGCTGCGGCGGCGAGGCCGGCACCGTGCGCAACGTGCGCAACACGAAGATCCGCTGGCACGATCGCTGGGTGCCGTATCCGTTCGAGAACGGCGTCGGCCACCTGAGCAAGGAGGCGATCGTCGACTGCATGGCCGGCTACATCGAGGCCTACGCCACGCGCAAGGCCGGTGCGCCGTGCCCGACGAACTTCGGCGACTGGATCCAGTGGCGCATGGGCTCCGGCTTCGCGCGCCACTTCATGGTTCCGTACAACCAGAAGATCTGGAAGTGCGACCTGCAGAAGATGGCCAGCGACTGGGTCGCCGGCCGCGTGCCGGAGGCGCCGATCGAGGACATCGTCAAGTCGGCGATCGGCATCGACACCGAGGGCTACACCCACCAGTCGGTGTTCTGGTTCCCGAAGCACGGCGGCTTCGAGGCGATGGTGCGCGGCACCGTGCAGGACGGCGGCTTCGACCTGCAGTGCGGCGTCGCCGTCACCCGCGTCGAGAAGAAGGGCAACGGCTACGCGGTCAACGGCGAAGCGTTCGACCTGGTCGTCAACACCATCCCGCTGCCGCAGATCGAAGCGGCGATCGCCGAGATCCCCGAGGCCGTGCGCGCCGACATCCGGGCGCTGCGGCCGATCTCGCTGATCAACCTGATGATCGGCGTCAAGCTCGACGAGCCGCTGCCGGACCTCAGCTGGATCTACCTGCCGTTCGCCGAGCAGGGCCCGACCAACCGGGTCACCTACTTCAGCAACTACTCGCCGCACAACGCACCGAAGGGCCACGGCTCGTTCCTGGCCGAAGTCACCCACCGCGGCGAACTGCGCCCCGACGCCGCCTGGCTGAAGGAGGTCGTCGGCGCGCTCGGCCGCGCCGGCATCCTGCGCCCGGAGCAGGTCGTGCTGTCCGAGTGGTGCAACAACGAGTACGCCTACATCGACCAGGACCTGCACTTCCGCGACCGCATCGGCCGCGTGCGCAAGTGGTTCGACGACAGTGGCTACCTGACGTTCGGACGCTTCGGGCGCTACGAGTACCACAACAGCGACCAGTGCATCGCCCGCGCCATGCAGGTGCACGCCCATATCCGCCAGCTGGCCCAGTCCGGCACCCCCCAGCCGCTCCGCCTGAACTGATCGGGCCGTCTGGAGCGATCCATTTCGCCCGGGGGCGAGGGGCAGAATTCTCGGCGGCGAACGGAACCCGGCGACGCGGCCCCCGCGTCCAAGGGGCGTTCCGTGGGAACCATGCCTTCCTGCGGAGCTCTTTCCCGTTCTCCGAACCCCAACCGCGAGCACTCGGACGCCGAGACGGCATCGCGAATCAGAGGGGTCTGTTCCGGGGCGAAAGCTCCAGGTGCAGCCGACCAGTCAGCGAGCTGGTCGGCACGTCTCGCGCTGGCGGCGACGGTTCGGAGGACGGGATCCATTCTCCCGCGGTGGTCGCGGTCCCATGCCGACCACCATCCGCATCGTCGAGGCTGACCTTCACCGGTCGGCCTCGATGTCTTTTGGCGGGACCTGTCGCTACGCCGGCCTGTCGTTTCGCCGGCCTGTCGCACGCGCCGCGCTCCCCGGCGACGACCGCTCTGCATCTCGGGCCGGCCCGGGTCTTTTTCCGGCCCGATCCCACGTCCGGTTGCCGGGACCGTGTGGCTCACTAGAGCGGTCACCACCCCACGAAGGACGAAGGCATCGCCAGGGCGGCGCGTGCTTCGGCCCCGGATTCCCAGGCTCTTGCTTTGACCCCACTCAGCGATACGCTCCGCCGCACCTCAGGGTCGACGCGGCGGCAAGTCGACGGTCTGTGCGCGGTTCAGAAGACCGGGGCATCCGCCGATGGGAGTCCTCCCCGGACAAGGCGCTCGATGCAACCGACGAAGATCGATCCGGCGGCCGTTCGCTCCGACTGGGCAGCGCGCGGCTTCCGCTGCGACTTGTGGATCGACGCCCCCACCCAGGTGTGGCACGACGTCGAACACGACGTCGACCACCTGACGATGCTGCTGGAAGGCACGTGCCAGATCGAGATGGACGGCCGCACGGTGCGGGTCGTCGCCGGCGACGAACTGCTGATCCCGGCTGGCACACGCCACACGGTGCGCAACGTCGGTGACGGCGCCGCGCGCTGGCTGCACGGCTTCCGCGACCGCTGACCAACTCCGCGATCTCGCGCCAGCCCCTCCCCACCGTCACTCGCGGAGGGTCCACACGCCGCGCTGCCCCGGCGTCTCCTCGACCCCGATCGACAGCTCGTGCAGCCGCAGCCGCGGCCACGTCTGCCGCATGCGCTCACGCAGCGTGCGTCCGACCCAGGCCGCCAGGTTCTCCGCGCTCGAATTGCCGATCGGCAGCACGATGACCTCGTCGGCGGGGATCAGGTAGTGGCGTTCCCGGTAGCGCACCTCGAAGTGCTCACCGGTGCGGATGACGCGCAGCTCCGGATGCTGGCCCGGCAGCAACAGATGCTCGTCGAGCTCGTCGCACAGGGCGCGCACGAACGGCTTGATCTCCTTGAAGTTGACCACCAGCCCGTGTTCGTCCAGGTCGGTGTGCAGCGTCACGTAGACCTTGTAGTTGTGGCCGTGCAACCGTTCGGCCGAACCGTCCGGGAAGATCAGGAAGTGGGCGGCGCTGAACTTCAGGTAGTCCTTGTCGACCTCGATCGACCAGCTCTCGCGGGGTGCTGCCATGGGGCGGAACACGATACCCACAGACACCCGCCGTTGCGCGCGGCTCTGCCCGCGGCTCTGCTCGCAGCATGGACCTGGCCGCGATCCCCTGGCGCACGACCCGCTACCCCGGCGTCGCGATCCACTTCTACGCCAGCGACAAGCAGAGCGGCCGCGTGCTGGCGCTGATCCGCATGGAGCCCGGCTGCGGCTACCCGGAGCATCGGCACCACGGCGAAGAGCACGTGCTGGTGCTGCAGGGCGGCTACCACGACGAACAGGGCGACCACCGCGCCGGCTCGTTCGTCGTCTACGAGGATCGCAGCGTGCACGCGCCGACGGCATTGCCCGGCGGCGAGGCGTGCGTGCTGCTGGCGCTGGCGCACGAAGGCATCCGCCTGCTCGGCGCCTGAACCGGGCTGCGGCAAACGCACGGCCCGGAAACGGCGCCGCGCGCGAAGCCACCGGAGTGGCGTCGCGCGCGGCAGCGAAGGCGAACCGTTCGCGGGCGAAAGCCCTCGGACGATCGGCGATCAGCCCTTGGAGTAGTCGGCGAGGACCTTCTCGGCGATGTTCGGCGGCACCGGCTCGTAGCTCGACGGCTCCATCGAGTAGGTGCCGCGGCCCTGCGTCATCGAGCGCAGGCGCGTCGAGTACTGGAACATCTCGGAGAGCGGCACCTTGCCGGTGACGGCGCTGATGCCACCCGGCTTGCTCGTCATCTCTTCGACGATGCCGCGGCGGCTGCTGAGGTCGCCGATGACGTCGCCCGTCTTGTCCTCGGGCGCTTCGATCTCGATCTTCATGATCGGCTCGAGCAGGATCGAGTTGTTCTCCGACGCCAGGCGGAACGCGAGCACGCCGGCCGTCTCGAACGCCATCGCGTTCGAGTCGACGTCGTGCGCCTGACCGTCGTAGAGCTCGGCGACGACCTTGCAGAACGGGAAGCCGAGGCGGCCACCGCCCTTCACCGCCGACTCGATGCCTTGCTCGACCGGCTTGATGTACTCACGCGGCACCGAGCCACCCTTGACGCCGTCGATGAACTTCAACGTCTCGACCTCGGGGTCGATGTTGAACTTGACGCGCGCGACGGCGAACTGACCCGAGCCACCGGACTGCTTGATGTGGCGCGCTTCGACCGTCTTCGGGCCCTTCAGCGTCATCTTGTAGGCGACCTTCGGACGGCCGACCTTCACCGGGATCTTGTAGTCGTTCATGATCATGTTGCACTTCACTTCGAGGTGCAACTCGCCCATGCCCGCGATGACGGTCTGGCTGGTCTGCTGGTCCGTGCTCGCCTTGAACGTCGGATCCTCGCGCATCAGCTTGCCGAGCACTTCGCCCAGCTTGTCGCGATCGCCGCCCGACTCGGGCTCGATCGACATGCTGATGACCGTGTCCGGGAACGCCATCGCCTCGTAGACGACCGGGTGTTCCTTGGTCGACAGCGTGTCGCCGGTGATCGACTCCTTGATGCCGACGGCGGCGACGATGTCACCGGCGCGGGCGATGTCGATCGGCTCGCGCTGGGCCGCGTGCATGCGCATCAGGCGGCCGATGCGCTCGTAACGGCGCGTGCGGCCGTTGTAGTAGCGCTCGCCGGCCGTCATCTCGCCGGTGTAGACGCGGATGAACGTCAGGTCGCCGTTCGGATCGCTGATCGTCTTGAACACGAGGCCGGCGAACGGCTGGTCGGGCAGCAGCGGACGCGCCACCAAGTCCTTCGCCGCGGTCTCCGGGTTGAAGCCCTCGAGCGGCGGACGGTCGATCGGGCACGGCAGGTAGTCGACGATGGCGTCGAGCACGTTCTGCACGCCCTTGTCCTTGAACGCCGAGCCACAGAAGACCGGCGTGATCTTCATGTCGAGCGCGCCCTTGCGGATGGCCATCATGATCTCTTCCTTCGAGATCTCCTGGCCCTCGACGAACTTCTCGAGCACGGCGTCGTGGCACTCTGCCACGGCCTCGACCATGATGTCGCGCTGCTTCTTCGCCTCGGCCATCAGCTCGGCCGGGATCTCGCCGACGGTCATCTCGCGCGCATCGTCTTCAGCCCAGATGCACGACTTCATGTTCACCAGGTCGATGACGCCCTGGAACGTCTTCTCCTTGCCGATCGGCATGACCAGCGGCACCGGGTTGGCGTTCAACCGCGTGCGCATCGAGGCGATGGCCTTGTAGAAGTCGGCGCCCGTGCGGTCCATCTTGTTGACGAACGCGACGCGCGGGACCTTGTAGCGGTTGGCCTGGCGCCAGACCGTCTCCGACTGCGGCTGCACACCGGCGACGGCGCAGAACACGCCGACGGCGCCGTCCAGCACGCGCAGCGAGCGCTCGACCTCGGCCGTGAAGTCGACGTGGCCGGGCGTGTCGATCAGGCTCATGCGGTGGTTGCGCCAGAAGCAGGTCGTCGCGGCCGACGTGATCGTGATGCCGCGCTTCCGCTCCTCTTCCAGGTAGTCCATCGTGGCGGCACCCTCGTGCACCTCACCGATCTTGTGGCTCTTGCCGGTGATGTAGAGGATGCGCTCGCTGAAGGTCGTCTTGCCGGCGTCGATGTGCGCGATGACGCCGAAGTTGCGGTAGGTCCGGATCGTCTGGACGTCCTTGGACTCCTTCTTGTCGGACATGGCTGGAGTGGGGTTGGAACTGGTGTTGGACATGCGGGGAGCACACGCACGGGCGTGTGACGCGGCGACGAACATCGGCGACCCGGCGCAGCCGCAGCACCCGGAAGCACCAAGGCGACGCTCGGGGGGAGCGGCCGACTTGGAAAGGGCGAGAACGGTAGCGATCGCCGTGGCGCCGTCAACCGCCGGACGGGCGGCGCACCTGCCGCGAACACCCCCACCGGCACCGTCGACTGTCGTTTTCCCCTGCACTCAGCCGGCGATGCCAGCGACCGGAACCACCCGGCGCCCAGTTTCCCGACGGTCGCAGCCGATGCCGCCGCTGCACACGACACCGGAAGGGGAGCCGCATGAAGTTCTCGACAACGATCGCCACCACCCTGCTGCTGGCCACGGGCTTGTTCGCCGGCCGACTTGCCGCCCAGCGCACGCCCGACGAGGCGCTGCGCGCGCTGCAGGAGGGCAACCGCCGGTTCGCGACCGAACGGCCGCAGCTGCAGCCGCTCGGCGAAGGTGTGCGGCGCACGCTGGCGCGCGGCGAGAGCCCGTTCGCGATCGTCGTCTGCTGCTCCGACAGCCAGGTGCCGCCCGAGCACCTGTTCAACACCGGCCTCGGCGAGCTGTACGTGGTCCGCACCGCGGGCCACACGATCGACGCCGAGACCATCGCCGGCCTCGAGCACGCGGTCGCCGATCTGAACGTGCCGTTGTGCGTCGTGCTCGGCCACGAAGGCTGCACCGCGATCGCGCAGAGCGTGGCGCAGGTGCAAGCGCCGACGCAGCAGCGCGCCGGCAGCGACGCGGTGCAGCAGCTGCTCGAACAGATCGAGCCAGCGGTGCGCAAGGCGCGCCACCGCGATCTCGGCGGCAAGTTGCTGCACGACGCCAGCGAAGAGGAGCACGCGCACGGCACCGTCGCCGAGTGCCTGCGCCGCAGCGCCGTGCTGCGCCGCTACGCCGCCGTCGGCAAGTTCAAGATCGTGGCCGCGCGCTGCCACCAGCAGAGCGGCGAAGTGGAGTTCCTGCCGATCCGCCCGCTGCCGGCCGAACCGGAGACCGAACGGCTGGCCCCGCACGGGGCGGTGCCGACCGGCACGCCGCCGCACGTGGCGCTGCGCCTGCTGCAGGCCGGCCACCGCCGCTTCCTCGGCGACGGCAAGCCGACCGCCGACCTCAGCCAGGCTCGCCGCCAGGCGCTGGCCGAAGCGCAGACGCCGCCGGTGATCGTGCTGACGTGCGCCGACTCGCGCGTCGTGCCCGAGCACCTGTTCGACGCCGGCCTCGGCGAGCTGGTGGTCGTGCGCAGCCCGGGCAACACGCTGACCGACAACGCGCTGGCGAGCATCGAGCAGGCGGCGACGACGTTCGGTTCGTCGCTGCTGGTCGTGCTCGGCCACGAACAGTGCGACGTGATCGCCACGGCGACCGGCGCCGAAGGCCGCACCGACCTGTCGCCGAGCATGCGCCACCTGCTGCAGCGCATCGAGCCGTCGGTGGCGAAGGCGCGAGCCAGCGGGGCCGGCCGCAACCTGACCAGTGCCACCGCGGCCCTGCACGCCGAACGCATGGTCGGCGAAGCGCGCAGCCGTTCGCCGATCCTGCGCGAGCTCGAGCAGAGCGGTCGCTTCGCGATGCTCGCCAGCGTCTACGACCTGAAGAGCGGCGACATCACCTGGGTGAAGGACAGTGCGCCGCGCGGGCCGACGGCCGCCGCGGGCGACGAGCACGGTCATGAGGGTCACGGCCACGGCACCAGCGACAAGCCAACGGCCAGGTCCGGCGGCCACGCCGCCGGCAAGGCGAAGGCGAAGGACAAGCCGCGCGCCGCCCACGACCTGCCGGTCGTCGACTGGGACGCCCCGGCGGCGCCGGCCGGCGAGACGGTGCCGG
>VYME01000574.1_pt1 | contig 11277 bp, 13 predicted proteins | sample 5115281 | NCBI WGS metagenome assembly VYME01 (sample SAMN12291780, study PRJNA351875) | freshwater metagenome | isolation source: freshwater lake | place: USA: Michigan, Wintergreen Lake | collected 2013-08-08
CCCGGCAGGCCGCAGATACCCGCCGGAGCCCGGTCCCGCGGGTGGCGCTCTCCGCGGCAGCTCGCTAGATTCTCCGCCCCTATGTTCGAGGACTTCGCCGAGAAGACCGTGTTGGCCATCAAGAAGGCCGAAGAGCTGGCGACGCAGCTCGGCGACGAGTCGGTCGCGACCGGCCACGTGATCTACGGCCTGTGCGCCGACAAGAGCGTGTGCCTGCACCACATCTTCCAGGACCTGAACGTCGACCCGGACATGTTCTCGGGCTACGTGCAGAGCCTGCCGCGCGAACCCGGCGTGCCGAACGGCCCGTTCAATCGCCACGTGCGCACCGTGTTCGAGCGCGCCAAGGACGCGGCGCAACAGCTCGGCAGCAAGAAGGTCGAGCCCGAGCACTTGGCGCTCGCGCTGATGTCGGTCAAGGCCGGCTCCTGCTACGAGACGCTGAAGGAGTTCTCGATCGATCCCGACTACGTGCAGTCGCTGATCCTGCAGGCGATGGGGCTCGATCCGGAGATGGTGCCGGAGTGGTTCTGAGTCGGCTCGCCTGAGCGGCGACCCGACTCGAGCCTTGCCAGGACGCCGCAACGCGGGATCCATCCACCGCGAGATCGGGATCATCGGCCCCGCTGCGTCGTCTGCTGGGTCGGCTCGCCTGAGCGGCGAACCCGCTCGCGCGTGGACCTCGCCGCACGCCGCGCGACGACCGCACCGCACGACGGCGACTCGTCCCGGCTTCCGCTAGCATCGCTCCGGTGAGCGAGCCGCGGACGATCCTGCACGCCGACATGGACGCGTTCTACGCGGCCATCGAGCAGCGCGACCACCCGGAGTGGCGCGACAAGCCGGTGATCGTCGGTGGCAGCGGACCGCGGCAAGTCGTCAGCACGGCCAGCTACGAGGCGCGGCGCTTCGGCGTGCGCTCGGCGATGCCTGGTGTGCGCGCGCAGCAGCTGTGTCCGCAGGGCATCTTCGTGACGCCGCGCATGGACGTCTACGCCGCGGTGTCCGACCAGGTGCAGGCGGTGTTCGAACGCTTCACCGACGCGGTCGAGCCGCTGTCGCTCGACGAAGCGTTCCTTGACGTCACCGGCAGCCGTGCCTTGTTCGGCGACGGGCCGGCGATCGCGGCGCGCATCAAGGCCGAGGTGAAGGCCCTGACGCAGCTCACCGTGTCGGTCGGCGTGGCGACGTCGAAGTACGTCGCCAAGGTCGCCAGCGACCTGCGCAAACCCGACGGCCTCGTCGTCGTGCCGCCGGGCACGGAGAAGGCGTTCCTGGCGCCGCTGCCGGTGGCGAAGCTGTGGGGCGTGGGCCCGGTGACGCAGCAGCAGCTCGAGCGCGCCGGTCTGCGCACGATCGGCGACGTGCAGCGGCACGACGAAGCGCAGCTGCGCACGGCGTTCGGCGACAGCCTCGGGCCGCACCTCTACGTGCTGGCGAACGGCCTCGATCCGCGCGAGGTCGAGGCCGAGCGGCAGGCGAAGTCGATCGGCCACGAGCTGACGTTCGTCGACGACCTGCACGACCCGGACGAGGTGCACGGCATCCTGCTGCAGCTCGCCGAGATGGTCGGGCGCCGGCTGCGCAAGGGGGGAGTGCGCGGCGGCGTCGTGCGGCTGAAGCTGCGCTACGGCGACTTCACGACGCTGGTGCGGCAGCAGAAGGTGCCGGCGACGGCCGACGACCAGGTGCTCTACCAGACCGCGCGCGGCCTGTTGGCGGCGGCGTGGGAACGTTCGCGCGGCGTGCGCCTGCTCGGCTTGACGGCGGCGCAGCTGGTGGCCGGCGACGCACCGGCGCAGGGTTCGCTGTTCGCGCCGGCGCCGAAGAAGCGCGACCAGCTGCTGAAGGCGATGGACGCGATCCGCGATCGCCACGGTGACGACAAGCTGCGCCACGGCGGCGGCGAACGGCGCCGCACGACGCCGTGGGGGCCCGATGCGCAGTGACGCGCGCAGCCGTCAGGATTTCGCCGAGGGACCGGCGGCGCCCTTGGCCGCGATCGCGCCGAGGATGCGGTCGACGAGGCCGAGCACGTCGACCAGCGTGCGCTTCTTCGTGACCTTCATCTCGACGCAGCTCTTGCCGCTGCGCAGCGTGCCGAGCTCCTCGGCGAAGCCGTCGAGCAGCGCTTCGTCCATCGCGTAGAACATGACGCCCTTCTTGCGGCTGGCGAACCCGCAGCGCCAGGTCGCACCTGGCTGCGCGCCGGCGGTGTAGACGGGCATGCCGCTGGCGAAGGCTTCGGTCAGCTGGGGCAGGCGTTCGCGGATCATCGCGCGCAGGCGCTGCAGCAGCTCCTGCTGGTCCTCCGGCGAGCGGGCGATGTAGGCGGTGACTTCGGGCAGGGTGTTCATGCGAGAGGGCGGCGACACCTTACTCGACCTTCCACGCCGGCTTGTAGGCAAGTCCGGTGGAGACGATGCGCTGCAGCAATTGCGGGTAGTCGACGCCGACGCTGGCGGCCGACTCGGGAAAGTCCTCGCCCGGGGTCAGATCGTTGTTGACGTTCGCCTCGATCACGTAGACGCGGCCTTCGGCGTCCATGCGCAGGTCGATGCGCGCATAGCCCGACAGGTGCAGCGCCCGGTAGGTGCGGCGCGCGATCGCGTGGATGCGTTCCTCGACGTCGGCCGGCAGGTCGCGGGCGCGGCCGGTCTGCAGCCCGACGCGCTTCTGGTAGTCGACGTCCCACTTCACGCGCGCCGTCGCGATCGGCTCGTTGCCCTCCGGCAGCTTGTCGAACCACAGCTCCCAGATCGGGAACGTCTCCAGCCGTTCGTTGCCGAGCACGCTGACGGTGAACTCGCGGCCGGCGAGGAACTGCTCGACGACGACGTCGGTCTGCAGCGTGCGGTGCAGGAACGCCACGCGTTCGGCCAGCTCCTCGTCGTTCCGCACGACCGACGCCTGGGCGATGCCGGCGCTGCCGTGCTCGATCGCCGACTTGACGATCACCGGGAACGCCATGCGGCGCGGCAGCTTCGCCGTGCGCGTGCGCAGCGGGAACACGGCGAACGCCGGCACCGGGATGCGGTGCCAGGTCAGGATCTGCTTGCTGAGGGCCTTGTCGCCTGCGAGCGTGATGCCGCGCGGATTGCAGCCGGTGTAGGGCTGCTTGCACAGCTCCAGGAAGCTGACGAAGTGCGCCTCGTAGGCGACGACGCCGTGGAACCACGACAGGATGTTGAACAGCACGTGGGGCTTCTGCTCGGCGATCGCGTCGCGCACCGGCCGCAGCTCCTCGCCGACGCCGAGCGTCGTCACCTCGTGGCCGAGGCCGCGCAGCGTGCGCACGACGTCGAGCTCCATCTGGTAGTCCCACGTCGCACTCGCCGGCAGCTTCTCGGCATCGGGGGGCGGCACCAGTTCTTCGTGCATCGCCACCAGCACGCGCAGCTTCCTCATCGCTCCCTCGTCCTCATCGGCGGAACCTCGGTCGGTGTCCCCGCGCCAGTTGTTGGGTCGCCATCGTCGTCAACACCGCCGCACCGAGCCGCGTCTCCGGGCCCGGGCGCGCGATGCGCAGGTCGAGTTCGCGGCAGCGCTGCACCATCGTCTCCAGCACCTGGTCGACGACGTAGCGGTACTGCCCGGTCAGCGACGACACGCGTGCGCGCAGCGCCACGCGTTCGCGCAGCAGGAACGTCGCCGCGTGCTCTCTTCGCGCCGAAACCCCAGCCGGCGCGAACACCAGCTTGAGCTCGCGGTCGAAGCGCCACGGCTCGCTGGCATAGGTCGCCTTCTTGCGGCGGTAGAACTCGCGCAGGGTGATGCGCTGCTTCGGCAGCGAGTCCGGCCGGTCGCTGCTGCGCACGAACGGCGGCAGGTCGCCGACGTCGCGCACCATGGTGTCGAGCGCCTCGAGCTTCTGCAGCGCCGGCCAGTCGGCGTAGGTCTGCCGCCAGCGGCTCTGCGGCGTCATCCACACCGCGAAGCTCTCGGCCCAGTCCTCGGCGGGATGGCTCTGCGCGTACCAGTGGTCGAGGTGCTGCACGAAGTGCTTGCTCGTCGGCCGCACGCGGTAGGCGCTGCGGTACGGCGCGCTGTAGCGGCCGAACGTCTCGCGCCAGTCGGCGCGGCGGTGCAGCCGGTAGGCGTTGTCGAACGCGTGCGCGGCCTCGTGCCGCAGCAGCTTCATGCACAGATCGTGCGCGGTGCCCTCGGCCTCGAACATCTGGTGGTGCTCGAGCTGTGCCAGGCGTCGGTGCGCCAGGTAGAACGGCACCGCGAAGCCGGTCGATTCTTCGGGCGTGAACCAGTCGACCGACAGGTAGACGTACGGCCGGAAGACGAGGCCAGCGCGGTGCAGCTCGTCGTGCAGCTTGTCGATGCGCGCCGCCATCGCCGAGCCTTCGAGCTGCAGGTCGAGGTCGCACAGGCGCACGTCGAGCAGCTCCTCGGTGGGCAGCGTGGCCCACCAGGGTTTGCGGCGACGGGGCGTGCGGCGGCGTTTCGGCACGCGGGCAAGCCTAGGGCGCGGGCGGCGGTGGCTCTCGCGGTTTCTCGCGGGCTCGGGCAGCAGGCGGGTCAGTCGACGTGGATCTCGACCCGGCCAGCGAACATGGCGCGCAGCTCTGGTAGCTCGGGAGCCGGACCGCGCGGGTAGAGCGATTTGTTGCGCAGGATGTCGATGCGTCGCAGCTGGGGCATTCCGAGCAGCGGCTGGAAGCTGGCGGCGCTGGGGATCTCGAAGCTGACCAGTTGGATCCCTTCGAGGGCACGGCATCGAGCGACCTGGGCGATCTGGGGTGTCAGGCCCTGCCATGGCACGCAGATCCGGAGCAGGCGCAGGTTGGCCTTCTCCTGCAGCACCTTCCAGATCTCGTCACTCGGCGCATCGACGAAGGCTTCGAACTGCTCGAGCGGCAGTCGGCGCAACAGGTCGCACAGGGTGTCGTGGTGGGGCGACCACCCGGCGCGGAAGCCAAGCGAGCGCAGCTTGCGGCAGCGGCTCAGGTCGAGCAGTGCCGAGGCCGAGGCTTCGCTGACGTCGGACAGCTGCAGTCGCTCGATGCCCGTCGGCACCGCCGCAAGCACCCGGTCGTCGCATTCGACGTGGCACAGTTGGAGCAGTCGAAGCTGTGGCATTCGCGCCAGGATCGCTGCGAAGTTCTCGGTCGAGGGCCTTCCCTCGAGCCGAAGCCCCTTCAGGCCACGCAACCTCGGCAGTTCGTCCAGCCAGGCTTGTTCGGTCGCGTTGGGACCTGCCAGGTGGATGCCGAGGAACTCGAGATCGGGCAGTCCCGACAGGGCGCGAATGCCCTCGGCACGTGGTGGATCTGCGATCAGGACCAGGTGGCGCAGGAACGGAGCCTCGGCGATGGCCCGCGCCGTCGCTGCGTCGAAGTCGACACCGAGAGTCAATCGCCGCAAGCGAGGGAGATGGCGAAGCTCCCGCAGCTCGCTGGCAGGGAGCGGCGAGCTGAGGCTCAGGGCTTCGAGCTCGCGGGCAAGCGACAATGCCCCCAAGGACAACGTCGAGCCGTCGCGCGCCGGATCGGCGGCAAGGCGCTTCAGACCTGGGCGTTTGGCTGCCGCGGCGAGGAGGTCTTGGGTCGCACGGCGCAGGTAGATGGAGTCGGCTTCCGCCGGCACAGCGTTCAGCTGCGTCCGATCGGAGATGGGGACTGCACGTGGAGTGATGGGCCATTCCTCGTTGAACGCCGGATCGAGCGGATCGAACGCCGGCTGCTGCGCGAACGTCCCCTCGCGCGCCCGCAGCGCAGCGACCCCGAGCACGGTCAGCAGTCCGAACACGGCGACCGCCGCCGCGGCCCAGCGCGGCCACCACGCGATCGTCTTTGCCGTCGCGGTCGGCGCCAGCACGGCGACGAGCTCCGCCGTCAGCAGTCGTTCCGCCGCGGCTTCGCGCATCGAGTCGTCGTTCATGAGGTTCCTCGCAGTCGTCGTTCGATGCAGCGCCGCAGGCCTTCGCGCAGGCGGCGCAGGGTCGTCTTCACGCCTTCGGGGGCGAGGCCGAACTCGCCGCCGAGCTCCGCCCGGCCGGCGCCGTCGGCGTAGCAGCGCTGCAGCAGTTCGCGGCTCTTCCGTGGCAGGCCGTCGACGCAGGCGCGCAGCGCCGCCAGCCGGTCTTCGCCGTCGCCGGCTTCGCACTGCCGTTGCCAGACCTCGTCGGCGAGCTCGATCTCGCGGCGCTGCGCGTCGCTGCGGCGGTCGCGCAGCAGCAGGTTGCGGGCGACGCCGCGCAGGAACGCGCCGCGCCGTCCGGGCTCGTCGGGCGGCAGCTCCTTCTGTAGCGCCAGCACGAACACCTCCTGTACGAGGTCGTCGATGCGGTCGGCGCGCGCGCCCAGCACGAACAGGTAGCGCTGCAGCATGCCCGTGTGCGGTGCCAGCGCGCCGGCGTCGGGCGCATTGGCGGTAGCTTGGCGGCACGAGGTCATCGCGGCAGGAGTCGCGGGCAGCGGGCGAAAGGGTTCAGCAATTCTCGCGCGGGGTCAACTCCAGCAGAACCAGTCGTAGCATCCACGGAATGTCCGACGACCTCCGCACGTTCCGCCAGAACCAGGCCGGTGTCACGCCGGGTGGGCACTACTCGCACGCCGTGGCCGCCGGCGGCTTCGTCTTCGTCAGCGGCCAGCTGCCGATCCCGCCGAGCGGCGTGAAGGACCCGGCGATGCCGTTCGCGCAGCAGGTGCGCGTCGTGCTGCAGAACGTCGAGTCGGCGTTGGCGGCGGCGCACGCGTCGCTGCGCGACGTCGTCAAGGTCACCGCCTACCTGACCAGCGAAGAGCACTGGGCCGAGTTCAACGCGGTCTACGCCGAAGTGTTCGGCGAGCATCGGCCGGCGCGCGCGGCAGTGCCGGTCGGGCCGCTGCACTACGGCTTCCAGATCGAGGTCGACGCGGTCGCCTACGTCGGCGCGCGCGGCTGGAACGGGGCCGCGGGTGTCAGCTGACTGGAGCGGATCGGGCGCCGAGGAGGCGAAGCCATGAAGGTCGTTTGGATCACCCTGTGTGTGCTGGTCGGTCTGGTGGCGCTGGTCGCGATCGTCGGCGCGTGCCTGCCGCAGGCGCACGCGGCAGCGAAGCGCCTGCTGCTGCCAGTGCCGGCCAAGGTCGTGTTCGCCGCGATCGCCGACGTCGAGGCCTACCCGCAATGGGTGACCGGCGTGAAGTCGGTGCAGTGGCTGCCCGAACGCGACGGCTGCCGCGTGTTCCGCGAAGAGGGGCCGCACGGGCCGATGGACCTCGCGATCGAACAGCGCGCCGAGGACCGCCTGTTCGTGACTCGCATCGTCACCGAGGGCTCACCGTTCGGCGGCACGTGGACGCTGCGGTTCGACGAGCAGGATGGCCGCACGACGCTGACGCTGACCGAGCACGGCGAGGTCTACAACGTCGTCTTCCGCTGCCTCGCGCGCTTCGTGTTCGGCCACACGGCGACGATGGACGCCTTCCTGCTGGACCTGGCGAAGCGCTGTGGGGCTCTGGGGGCGACGGCCGTGGCGTGCGAACCCGATCCACCGCCGGCGCCGCGCGTGCAGACGAAGGGGAGGTAGACGTCAGCCGGCGAGTGCGGCGACCACACCGCCGACGATTGCGATCGCGACGAAGCCGCAGACGAACAGCAGCACGACGAGGTGCTTCGGCGTCGTCGTCTCGAGCGTCGCCAGCTCGGGGCGGTCCGGCGCGTAGTGCACCGTGACGCCGCTGCCGACCGGATGCCGGCGCGCCAGCGCCTCCGCTTCGTTCTTCGGCACGTTGGCGGTGCCGCCGAAGCGTACGCGCTTGCCGCGGTGGCTCGCGCCGCCGACCTCGAACTCGTACTCGACGTCGACGCGAACGCCGGGGTTGCTGTGGCTCTTGCGCACGACGCGGGTGCTGCAGGCGACGATGCGTCCCTTCGCCGTCGGCCAATCGCGGCTCGCGCGGGCGAGGCGCAGCGTGGTGGCGCAGCGCCAGGCGCCGAAGCCGCAGAGCAGCAGGCCGAGGGTGCCGGGCACGAGCAGTTCGAGAGCGGCGACGTTCATCGTGGGGAACGGAGTCAGCGGCTATCGCGAACGGCTTCGAGCCAGCCGCGGCCGAAGCGTTCGTCGGGTTCGAGGTAGTGGCCTTCGCTCCACTCGTTCAGCGACGCGACCAGCAGCAGCGGATCGTCGACGCCGCCGACCGGCGAACGGAACGTGCGCGCGCGCTGCAGCGCCGCGTGGAAGTGCTCGGGGTGTTCGCCGGTGACGACCGGCCACCACGGGTACTTGTCGGGCCGCTTGTCGCCGAAGTCGGCACCGCGCGCGCTGGCGTCCCAGCCCGGCGCCACCGACGGCATGTAGGGCAGGCCCGAGCGCTCGGCGAACGACGCCCACTGCGACGCGCGCAGCGCTGCGTACTCGCGGTAGTCCTGCGCGAACGGCCCCTTCCAGTCCGGCAAGAACACGTAGTGCGTGACGCTGTCGAAGCCGAGTGCCTGCACGCGCGGCAGCGCCTCGGCGTTCGGTTCGATCGCGGCGAGGTGCAGGTCGCGATGGCCGTGTTCGCGCAGCCAGGTGCGCGCCGCCGCGATCGCCTGCTGGGCGCCGGCGTCGCCGAGTTCCTTGACGAAGAACGTGCTGTCGAAGATCGACAGGTAGCTGCGGCCGCCGACGGTGACGTAGTTGGCGCGGTGGAAGTAGTTCGTCGCCAGCATCGCCACGAACTGCACGAAGTCGTCGACGTCGCTCGGCACGAAGCGTTCTGGGTCGAGCACCGGGGCGTCGGCGCGCAGCACCGGCAGCACGCGGCGCGGCATGCGGTTGGCCCACATGCAGGCGAACGGGGCGGTGGCGCCTAGCGGGCCCTGCAGGAAGCCGCGGTCGAGGCCCTGTTCGAACACGCGCTTGCCGCGGCACCAGAACACGCCGAACACGAACGCGTCGACGCCGTGCGCTTGTGCCAGCGCGAGCCGCTGGCCGAATGCGATCGGGTCGGTGTCGTCGTATTCGCCGAGCTGCGGCACCTTCGGTTGGTGGTGGCCCGGGAAGCGCGGGCGGCAGGCGCGGACCAGCTCCCACTCGGTGAAGCCCGGATGGAACGACGCGTCGCGCTCGGCGATCGGGTGCCAGCCCGTGTAGACGTAGGCCGCGGTGCGCATCGGGGACGTGCGACGTCAGCCAGTGGCGGGAAGTTCGTGGATGCCGAGCAGGCCGTGGCGTCGCCAGCCGAGGCGCAGCAGCCACGATCGAGCCGCTGCGAGCGGCGGCTCGATCGTGTCGATGCCGCGCACGGCGATGCGTTCGCGGAAACCGTGTTCGCGAAAACCATCGAACCAGGGCGCGCTCGAGTAGATGTCGATGGCCTGAGGAACACGCACCATGCGGCCCGTGGCCGCGTGGTGCTTGCCGTTCCCCAACACGTACACGAGCGCATTCCTGACCTCGCGCGGCGAGGTCAGGATGCGGTCGTGGTAGCGGTCGGCGAACACCTTGCCCCTGCGTGACCACAGCTTGTTCAGCGCACGGGCGATGCGGACCGCGAGGCCCTGCAGACCGCGACGCAGCGCGATGCGGTCGGCAGCCTCGGCGATCAGGTGCAGGTGGTCGTTCTGGATCGTGAAGTGGGCGAGGCGGAAGCCGAAGCGGTCCTTGCCGCGAGCGAACGCGGCGAGGATCGCCGCGCGCTCGGCCTGCCGGCGCAGCGGCGGCAGGCCGGGGCGCAGCTTCAGGGTCACGTGGGCTGGGTGCCGAGGCGCCAACGTGGAACGTTGGCGATGGGCCACGCCGGCGCGGTCGCCCTTCGGCTTGCGGCCAGCTCCCTTGCGCGCACCGCCGTGCTGGCGGAACGGCAGTTCCGTTTGCTTCGGCTTACGGCGGCGGGGCTGCGTGGAGGGCTTCGGCACTTGAAAAGGCACTGATACAGGATGCCCTCGTCGGTGGCAAGTCGCGGCGATTCCAAAGTCGCGATGCCTCGCGACGGAACGTGCTCGGGGAGCAGAATCCGACATGGCATCCCGCAATCTCGTCGCAGCTGCGGCGATCCGATCTCGCTGCCGGTGCTCGGTGATGGCAAGACCTCCTGCGCAACTGCCGGCATCGTGGACCTGCTCGGGGCTCGCTCTGGGGGCTCGTCGCCAGCCACGGCGTGCACCGCGTCCGGCGGGTGTTCGCGGTCGTGTTGGGCGGCAGCCGTGCCACATCCGAGGATCGGAGCGACCTCCAGGTGGTGCGCCGGCGCGGCCATGGAATCGCCCCGGGGGCGAGGGAGGCGTGCCCGCGTTGATCGTCGCCGAACTCGGTTTCGCGACGCCGGAGCCCTGGGTCGTGCCGCCGTCGCCGGTCGAGCCCGCCGCGTGAGTGCTGTCGCCCCGACACCGGGGTTCCACCGCCGCGGCAGGGCAGATGGCGGCAGCTCAGGGCGGGCGGACGCGAGTCCGGCGGCATGGGCGCCTCGATGCGGTCCCGCCGGCCTCCTCGGAACTTCCTGTCTCCCCCTGTCCCGACTTCCTCTCCCGCCGACAATCCGCCGCCTGTGGACTCCCGCGACCTGTTCGAGATCCTGACCCGCGAGCACATCGACTCGGTGCGGGCGTTCCTGCTGTCGACGCTGCGCGACAACGTCGCCGCCGAGGACGTGCTGCAGGAGACGTTCCTGGTCGCCTGGCGGATCCTCGACCGTTACGACCGCAAGCTGCCGTTCGGCCCGTGGGTGCGCGGCATCGCCGCCAAGCTGGTGCTGAACCACCGCCGCAAGCTCGGCCGCAGCCGCGTGCACTACTGCGACGACGAGGTGCTCAGCCGCATCGACGACAGCTTTCGCGAATTCGCCCGGCTGCAGGGCGACACGTTCGGCGAGAAGCTCGACGCGCTGCGCGACTGCCTGTCGGTGCTCAGTGGGCCGCAGCGCGAGTCGATCAAGATGCACTACGAACTGGGCATGCACTGCAAGGAGATCGCCGACAAGCTGGGCATCGGCTTCGAAGCAGTGAAGAAGCACCTGCAACGCGGGCGGGCGCAGCTGCACCGGTGTCTGCGCAGCAAACTGCCGGAAGGGGAGGTCGCATGAACATCGACGGAACGAACGACCGGGACGGTCGGGACGGTCAGGACGGCCAGGGCGGGCGCGGCCGCGAACTGGTGCCCGACGCGTGGCGCGAACTCGACGACACGCTGGCGGACGGCCCGGCTCCGGTCGAAGTGCCGGCCGAGGCCAAGCCGTGGCTCGCCGACCAGCGCTTCGTGCACGGGCTGCTGCGCGCCATGCACTCGCCCGACGTCGCCGCGCGCGAAGGGCGCGTCGCCGCGATCCTGGCGGCGATCGACCGCGAGCGCGTGATCCAAGG
>VYME01000577.1_pt1 | contig 11233 bp, 6 predicted proteins | sample 5115281 | NCBI WGS metagenome assembly VYME01 (sample SAMN12291780, study PRJNA351875) | freshwater metagenome | isolation source: freshwater lake | place: USA: Michigan, Wintergreen Lake | collected 2013-08-08
CGTCGTCGGAACGGTCGCCGCCAGCCTCGTAGCGCAGGCCGCGCGCACCGCGGCCGTGGCCGCCGACCTGACGCGCGCCGATGCCGAGCGACAGGTCGAGCGATTCGAGTTGTTGGCCGACGCGGCGCGCTATCGGCAGGTGGTGGCGGCGGCGCAGTCGCTGTGGCCGATCGGGCCCGAACTCGTAATCGAGATCGATCGTTGGCGCATGCAGCAGGTGGATCCATTGGTCGCGCGCCTGCCGCTCTACCGGACTGCGTTGGCGGAACTGGTCGCGACCGCCACGCCGGCTACAGCTGTCGACGCGGTCGAGCGTTCGCCGTTCCATCCGGTCGGTCACGTGCTCGAGCGTGTGGCGCAGTGGCGCGAGGTGTTGCACAGCAGCGACCCTGCCGTGCGTGCTGCTCTGGCAGCGATGGACGCGACGTGGATCGAAGCGTACCGCCAGGCGCTCGACGATTCGGAGGCCGCCGCCAGCCAGGGTGTGTCCAGCGGGGCGGCACCGAGGGTGCGCGCAGCGAACGATCGCGACGAGACGCTGCTGCGGGAGCTGGCGGCGCTGGTCGACGGGGTCGAGGCGCTGCTCGCCCCGGGTGGGATGTTGGCCGAGATCGCGGCGCGGCGCGATCGTGCTGCCGGCCTGCGGCTCGCGACCGTCGATGGTGAGGCCGCCGCCCTCGCCTGGCAGCACGCCCGGCGGCGTCTGCAGGACGATCCACGCTTTCATGGAGTCGTGCTGCGTCCGCACCTCGGGCTGCTGCCACTCGGGCGCGACCCACGTTCGGGACTTGAGGAATTCGCGCATGTCGACTCCGGGACCGTGCCGAAGCGGGATGCCGACGGCGATCTCGTGTTGGCGCCAGACCACTGCATCGTCTTGGTGCTCCTGCCGCCGGCACACACACATGTCGGAGCGCAGGCGACGGATCCGGACGGCCTGCACTACGACCCGCAGGCGCTGCCCGACGAGGGCCCGGTGCGCGCGATCGACATACCTCCGTGGTTCGTCAGCAAGTATGAGATGTCGGTGGCGCAGGCGCGCCGCTACGGTTCAACGAGCGATTGGTTTCGCGAGCCCGACCTGCCTTCCATGGGATTGTCCCTGCGGCAGGCAGATGCGGTCGGGGCTTGCAGTGGGCTCGAGGTCTTGGGGGCCGACGTTTGGGAGTATGCATGCCGGGCGGGGACCACTACGCCCTGGTGGTCGGGCCGCGATGTGGCGTCGTTGTCGGCCCGCGGGGAACAGCTGGCGGCCGGTAATCTCGCCTCTTCGGAGTTCGGCCCCACACTTTGGTCAGGTGAGGATCAAGCGCCGTTGCATCGCGACGGCTTTCGTGGCGCTGCGCAAGTGTCGGCGTTGCGGCCCAATCCCTTCGGCTTGCACCATGTCGTCGGCAACATCTCCGACCTTTGCCGCGGGCTTGACGGCGGCGCCGTTCTGTGTGGCGCCAACTACACTGCCGGCCCCTGGTCGGCGCGTGCGTCATGCCGCTTCCGGGTCGACGTCGATTCGAACGAGTCCGCCCCGGGGCCACGCTTCGGCCGGAGGCTGGAGCAGTGATTTCGAAGCCGATCGATCCTCCTGCGGACTTGGGCGTTCTGACTCACGATCAGGTCGATGCCCTGGCGGACGCACTCTTCCGCGCGCCGGCCGCGCCGGAGAGGGTGCGTCGCTCTGCACTCCAGCCTTGGCAGCAGTGGCTTGATGTGGTGGCGGAGATCGCGGCGGAATCCACTGGGTCGTTGCCACTCAGTCACTGTGCGGGCCATCGGCTGATCGAGAGGATCGGCGAAGGTGCCTTCGGGGTCGTCTACCGGGCCCTCCGGCCTGAGCCAGCCACGGGATTCGTCGCGGTCAAGGTGCTGCGCTCGATCCTCGCTGGCTCGGTTGCTGCTGGTTGGTTCGCCCGCGAGGTCACCGTGGCCGCGCGGCTCGACGACCCACGCATCGCCAGGATCTACGGCGGCGGTGCGGTGGATGGGCGGCCGTACCTGGTCAGCGAGTTGCTCGAGGGAGCGATTCCGATCACGCAGTTTTGTCGTCAGAACCGGTCGTCCTTGCGCACCCGCGTACGGCTCGTGGCCGACGCCGCGCGTGGCTTGGCCCATGCGCACCAGCGCGCCGTTCTGCACCGCGACGTGAAGCCTGGCAACCTGCTGGTGCTGGCCGATGCGAAGGGTGGCGCGTCGCAAGTTCGCATTGTCGACTTCGGGCTGGCGCGTGCCTTCGGTTCGGCGAGCACCGGTGGTACGCTGTGGTCGATCGATGGCTGGCTTCTCGGCACGCCGGCATACATGGCGCCCGAGCAGGCAGCGGGGCGTCGCGATTTCGACGTGCGTGCCGATGTCTACGCGCTCGGCGTCGTGCTCTACGAACTGGTCACCAACGCGTTGCCTTGGCACGACCCAAAGGGACAGCCGCTGGACCTCGTTGCGCAGTTGCGCGCGATCGACGCGGGGCCGTTGCGGCTGCCGAGCCGTCGCCTCACTGCGGCTACAGTGGGGGAGCTGCCCTTCCTAGCCTCCGAGCTGCGTGGCGAGATCGACTGGATCGTCGCGCGGGCCTTGGCGTCGTCACCCGCCGATCGGTATGCGGATGCGGCGGCCTTCGCGGACGACCTGGAACGCTGCCTGGCCGGGTGTCCGGTGGTCGCCGGTCCGCCGGGCGTGCGCTACGCACTGCGCTGCTGGCGTCGTCGTCGGCCCGCGGCGGCGCTGGCGGCGCTGCTTGCATTGCTCGCGCTGTTGGCCTCGTTCGTCCTGGCCTCGGCCTTCGCCTGGTCGGCGTCGCACGATCGTGCACTGGCCGAGGCTTCGCAGCGGGCTGCTGAGGATACACTGCAGCGTTTCGACCTGCTGGCGGAGGGAGAGCGGTTGCGCCGTGCAGAGGCACTCGCCGAGACCCTGTTTCCGGCAGGGCCAAGCGCCGTACCCCGGTTGCTTGCGTGGATCGCGGAGCATGGGCGGCCGATCGCTTCGCGACTGACGGTGTTCGCTGCCGCCGTGGCAGCCGAGCGAGACTTGGTCGCAAAGGCGGATGCGCAGGCGCACCCCGAACTGCTCGCCGAGTGCGAGTCTCTGCTGGCTCGCCTCACGGAGTTCGTCGAACGCGGGGCCCTGCCACGCATCGCCTCACGGATCGATCGCTGGTCGGCTGTGCCCGCGGTTCCGGCCGACGCTTGGCCACGCGCGCTCGCGGCAGTGGCGGCAGACCCTCGATTCGCAGGGTGTGGCTTGGTGCCGCAGGAAGACCTGGTACCCCTCGGCGCCGATCCCGTCAGTGGCCTGCAGGAGTTCGCGCACTGGCCTTCCGGCGACGTGCCGGCGCGAGACGCGGATGGGCGGCTGCTGCGCACGGCGACGACGGGCATCGTACTGGTGCTCGTACCGGGTGGCGACTTCCACATGGGCGAGCAGAGCGCGGATCCGAGCAAGCCCAACTACCACACGCGTGCGGTCGCGCTTCCGTTCGTGCCGGTCACGCCCTCGCACGTTGGCCCGTTCCTGGTCGGCAAGTTCGAGGTCACGCTTCACCAGTGGACGCGCATGGAGGGCACCTGCTCGCGGGCGATTGCGGTGGGCTCCGCGTTCGGGGGGGCGGTGCTCGGTCCCGACCATCCCATCGCCGACGTGTGTTGGTGGGATGCCGATCGGCTGTTGCAGAGGCACGGCCTCGACTTGCCGGTGGCGGCGCAATGGGAATGGGCCGCTCGAGGCGGCACTACGACGCCATGGTGGACCGGGCACGACCCTGCGAGCATCGAGGCGCGCGCGAACTTCGCGGACCGGTCGATGCTGCGGCTGAAGGATCGACTCCCTGGGGCGTCGGTCGGGTCGTCGATCGACGACGGCTTCCCGTCCTTGGCTCCGGTTGGTTCGTTCGACCCTAACCCGTTCGGGTTGTACGACGTCTGCGGCAATGTCGCCGAGTGGTGCGGGGACAGCAACGCGCCCTACACATTACCGGGGCGCCCCAGGGATGACGCTCGCTTCGGGCCGGCGCCATTTTTGGGCCTCTCCCTCGCTGTCCGGGGCGGGGCCTACGAGTATCGGGCCTCGATCGCCACTGTCTCTACGCGCCACAACAACCCCCCATCCCACCACCGCCCTGCGATCGGCTTGCGTGCCGCGCGTCGGCTCCCGCTGGTCCGATCAGGTGGCTGATGGCTCGCCCGATGCGTCTTCGATGCTGCCGGGCAGCTCCTTCGCAGCCACCCGCAGCAGCTGCTGCAACTCGTCGCGGAACGCCGCCTCGTCGGAACAGCCTTCTCGCAGTTCCTGTTCGACCAGCAGGCGTAGCCGGCGCCGGCCGCGATGCAGCAGCATGTAGACGGCTTGGCGACTGAGTCCGAACTGGTCGGCGATCTGTGATGCCGGCGTCGGCACCGTGGGCTCACCATCGAGGCCGAGCCCGTAGAACCTCACGAGTACCAATGCCGCGGCTTCGTGCTCCTCGTGCAGCCGTCGCAAGCCGTTGGCGATCACGTTCTGGGTCCAACACAACAGTTCGCCGTCCTGGGAATCGCGGTCCGGGACCGCGTCGGCCGCGAAGTCCGCGGCCACCGGCAGGCCTTGGTCGCGGACGTGGGTGCGCGCGAAGTTGCGCACGATGCCGGCGAGGAACGGGCGGAACCGTCGGTCCTCGTCGGCCCGGCGCAGTGCGCCGCTCAGGAACACGTAGCCCCAGAACTCATGCTCGACGAGGTCGACCGCTGCGGCACCGACGACGGTGCGCAACACGCCGCGGATGAAGGAGCGGTAACGGCCGACGAACCACCGCCACGCCTGCTCCGCATCGTCGCCGTGCAGCGCGCGGATTTGGGTCCAGCGGGTGGCCAGGGCGGAGCCTGGCTGGTCGGCAGCGTTCTGCGTCGGCGAGTTGGCTGGCATATGGGCCGGCTGGATACCGTGACTCTCCGGTTCGGGCATGGGGGGAGTGTCGCGAACAGCAAGCGCTTGGCAAGCGTCGGCTCTGGCGGTGTGGCGTACGCGCAGAGATCTTCGGGCTGGTTCGAAAGATCCGGAGGCGTCCGTGCAAACGGCCAATCATGCTCTCCCTCCTGCCGTTCCGTCCCCCCTCGTTGGTTTCGCTCGTCCAGAAGCTGCTCGCCTCGTTGTTGGTGTTCTTCGTCGGCACGGCAGCGTCTGCTCAGTGTGTCCCACAGTGGTTGCCGGGCGATGGCCTACCGGGGACGAATGGGGACTTCCGTGTTTCAACGATGTGGGACCCGGATGGCGCTGGCCCGGCTACGCCCTTGCTCGTTTGTGCGGGGGGCTTCTCTTTGGCCGGGAACGCGCTGGCCAACAGCATCGCAGCCTACGAGCCGACGGCGGGAGTCTGGTCTCCGCTCGGCAGTGGCCTGAACAACAACGGGGTCTTCGCCCTTGCCGTTCTGCCGAACGGCAACTTGGTGGCTGGCGGGTCCTTCACGACCGCAGGCGGCGCCGCGGTCAATCGCATCGCAAGTTGGGATGGCATTGCCTGGTCGGCCCTTGGCAGCGGCCTGTCCGGCAATGTCCATGCACTAGTCGTCTTGCCGAACGGGGACCTCGTTGCTGCAGGGAGCTTCACAGCCGCCGGCGGTGTCGCGGCGAGCCGCATCGCACGCTGGAATGGCAGCACGTGGTCGGCGCTGGGTAGTGGACTGGACGGCAGTGTCTATGCCCTGGCCGTGCTTCCGAACGGCGATGTCGTCGCGGGCGGATCCTTCACGAGCGCCGGTGGCGTCGCCGTGATCAACATCGCCCGCTGGAATGGTAGCACGTGGTCAGCGCTGGGCGGCGTCAGCCAAAGCACGGTGTTGAAGCTGTCTGTGCTACCCAACGGCCAGCTCGTGGCGGGAGGCAGCTTCACCAACATTGGTGGCGTCGCTGCAAGCCGGATTGCACTCTGGAATGGTAGTGCGTGGTCGGCCTTGGGAAGCGGATTGAACAGCGTTGTTCGGGCTTTGTCGGTGTTGCCGAACGGCGATCTTGTAGCAGGGGGTGATTTCACGAATGCCGGCGGCTTGGCGGCGAGTAGCATCGCGCGCTGGGATGGGACCACCTGGTCACCCCTGGGCAGTGGCATTGCCGGGGGTGTCGCGGCCCTGTCCGTGTTGCCGAACGGGGACCTCGTAGCCGGCGGAACCTTCACGAGTGCCGGTGGTGCCGCCGTGAGTCGCGTCGCCCGCTGGAATGGCAGCGCCTGGTCCGCCTTGGGCATCGGCCTGAACAATGAGGTTGTTGGCTTGACCGCCCTACAGAACGGGGATCTCGTCGTGGGCGGTTCGTTCCAAAGCGTCGGCAACCTCGCCGCGAATCGCATCGCTCGGTGGAATGGCAGCGCGTGGTCGACGCTGGGAAGCGGCATGGATGGCATGGTCCGGGTGATTGCCGAGTTGCCGAACGGCGATCTGCTTGCGGGAGGCATCTTCACCACCGCTGGCGGTGTCGCTGCGAATGGCATCGCGCGCTGGAATGGCAGCACTTGGTCGCCGTTGGGCAGCGGCTTGATGATTGGTGGTGTCGCGGCTCTACGCGTCTTGCCGAGCGGCGATGTGATTGCTGGAGGCTTCTTCACGAGCGTGGGTGGCGTCGCGGCGAGCCGCATCGCTCGCTGGGACGGCAGTGCGTGGTCGGCGTTGGGCAGCGGCGTGAACGGCAACGTGGAGGCCATAGCGGTGCTGGCCAACGGGGATCTCGTGGTGGGCGGTAGTTTCACAACCGCTGGCGGAGTCGCTGCGAGCCGCATCGCGCGTTGGGATGGCAGCACATGGTCGACGCTGAGCAGCGGCATGGACGGCGATGTCCGGGCGCTCACCGTGCTCCCGAGCGGCGATCTCGTTGCTGCCGGCTTCTTCTCGACCGCCGGTGGCGTCGCCGCGAGCCGCATCGCGCGCTGGAATGGAACCTCCTGGTCGGCACTGGGCAGTGGCGTGAACAGCAGCGTCTTTGCTCTGGCCCTGCAACAAAACGGGGACCTCTTTGCGGGCGGATTCTTCGCGAGCGCCAGCGGCGTCCCTGCAAGCAGCGTCGCGCGCTGGAATGGCAGCACGTGGTCGTCGCTGGGCGCCGGCGTCGGCAACGGTTCCCTCAACTTCGCTGTCCTCGCCCTGACCGTGCTTCCGAACGGCGAACTCGTGGCCGGCGGCACCTTCACCAGCGCCGGCGGCCAAGCCTCGGCCTACCTGGCTCGCTACGCGCCCACTTGCCCCGCCACCGCCGTTGCCACCGGCACCGCTTGCCCTGGCTCCGGCGGCCCCAACACCTACACCGCGACCAACCTGCCGTGGATCGGCACGACGTTCCGCGCGCGCACCACGACGATCCCGTCGTTCGCGTTCGTCGTCGCCGTGACGGGTTTCACGGCGACCAATCTGCCACTGTCGAGCTTGCTGCCGCTGACGCCGCCCGGTTGCAGCCTGCTGGCGAGTCCCGATGTCTACGAGTGGACCGTGTCCAACGCGGGCAGCCTCGAGACGCAGTTGGCGATCCCGAACACGCTCGCGGTCGTCGGCTTCGAACTGCACCAGCAGCTGGTGCTGATCGAGGTCGACCAGAGCCTGCAGTTGCTCGAGAACACCAGCAGCAACGCCATCACGCTGACGATGGGCGCACTGTGAAGCCTGGGTCGCGAGCGAAGGGTGCGCCTGGACGCACCTCCCCGAGCCGTCTGACGCACCAATCGCAGGCGCATTGAGCGCCAGCCCATAGGAACAAATTTGACTATGCACTCCTGTGGTGAGACGCGTGGGAGCGAACATCGGTCCGCGGATACGGATTCCGTTGCACTGCGACCGGATATGGTCGGCAGTCCATCTTGTCGTGCGGGGGAATCGGATCCAGATCAACTGTCCGTGCATAAGCTGCGTATCGACGATCCGGAGTTCCGTATCGTTACCGACATTCGGATCGGACGAGGCGGCCCTGGCATCGATCCATTTGACGAGACTGCGGATCATTACATCGCCCTGGTCGGCGGGCAACCGCTCGCGATTGCACGCATCAACCAGGCGCGGCGGGGGCGGCTCGATTGCGAAGAGCACTATCCGCCAGTGTTCCTCGCGGAGTTTCGAGACTGCATAGCATCTGCCTCGCGATTCTGCCGACGCAATGGGACAAAGGCGCGGCCGGACCTGATGCGCCGCTTCCTCCTCGCCATCCGCAAAGACCAATACGCTGACGGCATTCGTGTCGACGTCATCAACGTCCACATCCCGATGATACCTTACTACCAGACGCTACGGTACGAGCTTGTCCCGCGTTCGGGGTTCCGACACCCGAGGCTCGACACCGACAGCGTTGTGATGGCATTGGTTGCGGATGCCCATGCGATGGCATTTGAGCAGGGCGCGCATTCAGGTCCCGCCGAGGTGCCCTTGCTCGCGAGTCTGCGACATCGATTGTTCGGCGAATGTGCCGACACGGAGGAGAGAGATAGATGAGCGGCTCTACTCGGGGCGTGTGCTCGACACGCGCCATTTCGCAGACGTCGCCTTCCATAACGGGAGCATTCGAAGCGATGCTCGCGGCCTTCGACGGGGCTTTTCGACGGTTTGCAGCGTCTCCCGCCATGCATTTCCTCCAGTCGCCTCGATTCGATCGGCGACACTGCGCTGCGGCGCTTCGCGAGTTCTACTTCTACACGCGCGACAATCCGCAGCTCCAGGCCAGCATGACCCTCCGATTCCGCGGCAGACAGCGTTCGGCGGTAAAGCGCATGCTAGCACACGCGATCTCCGAGGTGGGGCACGACCAGTTGGCGCTCGATGACCTGAAATGCCTGGGTGTCGATACTTCGGGGATCGAGGATCAGGACCCAATGCCATCGACTGTCCCGATGATCGCGTTCCCAGTCTGGCAGCTCAGCCTCGACAATCCCGTCGGCTATCTGGGGCACATCTTCTTCCTCGAGTTCATGCCGACTCGTGGAGGCGCCGGGTACTTGCGCAGGTTGATGGAGGTGGGGATTCCTCAGGAGGCGTGCACCTTTCTCTCCGAGCACTCCGAGGTGGATGTTCAGCATAACAACTTGATGAAGCAGCATGTCGCTGATCTGGTCTTGTCGGAGGAGGATCTAAAGGCGTGCCTGAAGGCTATCGACATCACTTCGCATCTCTACGCGCATATGCTAGAGGGCGCGTTCGCTTCCGTTGCTGAGTGATAAGTCGAGGGGGCTCCATGGTTGCACCCGAGTCATCTGGAGTGGACCCGAGAAGTCGGCGTTGGCTCGTTGCGGCCCTCGACGAATTCAGGGATTCGCATGGTCGCGGAGCTGTCGTGTGGTCCATCCTCGACGGCCTGCTCTTCACGACTGCCGTGGCGCAAGCTGCCCATGGAGACGGAAGCCTTGCCGTGCGGGGCGTATGGAGTTTGGTGGCGGGTGTCGCGATTGCGCGCCTGTTCATCCTGGGGCATGATGCGTGCCACGGGAGCGCCTACCGCAGCCCCGTCTTGAACGCCTTGGCCGGACGCCTCCTTTTCCTGCCGTCTCTCACGCCATTCAGTCTTTGGCATGTCGGGCACAACGTCGCGCACCACGGATTCAACAACGTCCGCGGGCGAGACTACGTCTGGGCACCGATTTCACTGGAGGATTATCGTGCGTTAAGTCGGGTCCGCAGGTTCGTGTATCGCCTGTACCGAAGTGGCTTCTTCCCCGGCCTCTACTACGGAATCGAGCTGTGGTGGAAGCGACTCTTCTGGCCATCTCGTAGGCACGTCGGTGCGGTGCGACGCATCTTCGTGATGGACTCACTTTGCGTGTCCGGCTTCGTCGTGCTTTGGATCACCTTCCTGGTTCTGGGATCCAATCCGACGGTAGGGAGTGCAACTTGGGCCGTCATGCTCGGTTTCGTCGTCCCGTGGGCTACATGGCTCACGATTGTAGGGTTCGTGGTCTACGTACAGCACACTCATCCGGAGGTGGCGTGGCACCGGGAGCGTTCATCGTGGGCGGCCTCGCACGGGTACATTGCGGACGTTGTCAGCGTCTCGTTGCCGTTCAGCTTCGACCGAGTCTTGCACAACATCATGGAGCACGCCGCGCATCACGCCGACCCGAGAATCCCGTCGGGGAACTTGCGGTGTGCACAGCAACGTCTTGAGCAGATGCATCCGTGCTTGTGTAAACGCTCCCGGCTCACGCTCCGGCTCTATTTGGGCATCGCTGCAGCGTGCAAGCTGTACGACTTCGACCAATGTACCTGGATCGACTTTCAGGGGCGGCGCACTAGCTGAGATTCGAGCGGTCGAGCGGAAGGACCTCGACGAGTGGCTGATTCCGAAGCTGCCGGAGCGACTGACTGATGAACAGAAGCGGATCAAGGTCCAGAACCTCGTTCAGGAGTTGCGGCGTCGTGGACGCATCGAGAACCGCGGCACTCGCGGCGAGCCGCGTTGCATGCTGGGCGAGAAGCCTGGCGAGCGGTGATGGATGGCCTTCGATCAGGGGGCGAGTTGCCTGTCTTCAGTGCGGTGGGACAACGCAAGTGGCTTTGTCGTGGCGGGTTGCGGCTTAATAGGGGGCGCCTCTGAGGCGTCCTCTATTAAAGGGAGCTAGTAAAGGAGCTAGCAAAGGCCCAGCTGCTCGACTTGTCTGAGGCTTCAGATGTTCTGTGACCAACAGCTCGCCGCGCGCATCGAAGCGGCCGAAGTCGATCTGCTCGCCGCCGCCTGCGCCAACGTGCGGCGACGCGTGCCGGACGCGTACACCTGCGCGCTCGGTGGCGGCCTCGCCGCGTGCACCGAGCCGGGCTCGCCGCTGAACAAGGTCGCGGGGCTCGGCTTCGCGCCGTTCGACGAACTGCTCTACGCCGAGGTCGCAGCCGAACACGCGCGCCGCGGCATGCCGCTGCTGGTCGAGCTGAGCACGCTCGGCGATCCGGCGGTGGCGACGTGGTTGACCGAGCGCGGGCATCGGTTGCTCGGCGTCGAGAACGTGCTCGGCCGCGCGCTGCCGCCGCGGGCCGCGTTCGCGCAGCAGCCGGCAGGGGAGATCGCCATCGAGCCGTGCACCGATCTCGCGGCGTGGCTCGACGTCATGGTCACCGGCTTCGGCACGCCGGACACGCAGGGCGTCGTGTCGCACGAGAGCTTCGATCGCGCCGTGCTCGAACGCGTCATCGGCGACTTCGCCGCCGCTGCCGGCGTGATGCTGTTCCTCGCGCGCTGCGATGGCAGAGCGGCGGGAGCCGCGGCGATGCGCGTGCACGGCGGGGTCGCGCAGCTGTGCGGTGCCGCGACGTTGCCG
>VYME01000580.1_pt1 | contig 11207 bp, 4 predicted proteins | sample 5115281 | NCBI WGS metagenome assembly VYME01 (sample SAMN12291780, study PRJNA351875) | freshwater metagenome | isolation source: freshwater lake | place: USA: Michigan, Wintergreen Lake | collected 2013-08-08
GCTGTCGCTCGCGCCGAACGGCGACCTGCTCGCCGGCGGTTCGTTCGAAGTCGTCGACGGCGTGCCCGCCCTGCGCCTCGCCCGTTGGAACGGCAGCGCGTGGGCCCCGGTCGGGGCCGGCATGGAGTTCGGCACCACGTTCGCGCTCGTGCACCTGCCGGACGGTTCGCTCTGCGTCGGCGGCAACCTGCGCAACTTCACCGGCGAACTCGCCGGCATCGACCACTTGCTGCGTTTCGACGGCACCGCCTTCGGCCCGCTGCAGCGCGGCACGTCGGGAGCGGTGAACGCGTCGCTGCGCCTGCGCAACGGCGATCTCGTCGTCGGTGGCGCGTTCCGTCAGCTCGCCACGATCGCGGCCAACGGCGTCGCGCGTCGCGCCGGCGCCACGTGGTCCGCACTCGGCGCCGGCGTCGACGGCACCGTCCACTGCGTGCTCGAACTCGCCAATGGCGACCTGCTCGTCGGTGGTCTGTTCACGACCGCCGGCGGCGTCGCCGCGGCGAACGTCGCGCGCTGGGACGGCAGCTCCTGGTCGCCGATGGGGGCTGGGTTGCCGGCGACGGTCCTCCGCCTGGTGCAACGGCCGAACGGCCAGATCCTCGCCGGCGGGGCCTTCGGCGAGCGGATCGCCGTGTGGAACGGCACGGCCTGGAACGGCACCGGAGTCGCGGGCAGCCTGGCTGCGCAGCTGCCCGTGCGGGCCTTGGCCGTGCTGCCGAATGGCGACGTCGCGGCCAGCGCGTTCCAGATCCTCGGCACCGACCACCACGCAGTGTGGAACGGTGCCAGCTGGACCGCCCTGCCACCGCTGTCCGCTTTGGCCGCCGACTACGAGGTCGCGCAGAACGGCGATCTGCTGGCCGTCTTGAGCAACTCTCCGGCTGCGGCTCGGCGCTTGAGCGGCTCTACCTGGCTGCAGATCGGCGGCAACCTGTCGGTGACCCCGAGCTGCATCCACGAACTGCCGAACGGGGAACTGCTGCTCGGCGGCAGCAGCTCCGGCGAGCCCAGTCTGCACCGCTTCGACGGCAGCACCTGGAACCTCGTCGTCGCCGCGGCCCAAAGCCCACAGTCGCTCCCGATCGGCTGGCCGGCGGCTGGCAGCGTGCGCTCGATCACGGCCGAAGTCGACGGCTCGCTGTTCCTCGGCGGCGACTTCCGCTTGCTCGACGGCAAGGTGGCGTCGCGCATGGCGCGCATGACGAGCAACTGCCCAGCCGGCGTGCTGGTCGCCGGCGGCGGCTGCAGCGGCAGCGGTGGCGTCAACACGCTCGCCGCGACGTCGCTGCCGTGGCTCGGCAGCACGTTCCACAGCGTCGCCAGTGGGCTCGCGCCGTCGTCGATCGCGGTGCACGTGCTCGGAGCCGGACCGGCGAGCGTGCCGTTGCCGAGTCTGCTGCCGCAGGCGAGTGCCGGCTGCGTGTTGCAGGTGACGCCGGATGCGCTCGCGGCGCTGCCGACCAACGCTGGGTCGGCGGTGGTTGCACTGCCGATCCCGAACGTCGCCGGCCTGCTCGGGCTCGTGCTGCACCAGCAGGTCGTGGCGCTCGAGCTCGATCCGTTCGCGAACGTCGTCGGCGCCAGCGCCGGCAACGTGCTCGTGCTGACCCTGGGAGCCTTCTGACGGCTCCGGAGCCAGGCGGGCGGAAGTCGTGTGGTCTCCGGCGCGCCAACTTCGCCGCCGCCGGTTACCGCGTGCAGTTCGCGGTCATACGGACGCGGTCTCTTCCCCGCGGTTCGGCGTGGCCCTCGTCGGCGGCCGAGCCAGCCCGGCCATGATCCTCGTACCCGTGTCAGCCTTCGTGCACCGTGCTCTGTCCCTGCTGCTCGCAAGCACCTTGGCAACGGCGGTGGCGTCGCAGTGCACCAACCCGCCGATTCCACTGGCGGCGAACGTCGGCGTCGACGGCCAGATCGGCGCCGCGACATGGTGGGACCCCGATGGACTCGGGCCGGCGAATCCGGTCGTGGTCTTCGGTGGCGACTTCACGGCGGCGGGCGAGGTCGCGGCGACCGACGTCGCCACCTTCGATCCGGTCGCCGGCACCTGGGGAGCGCTGCCCGGCTTGCCGACGGATGTCTCGGTGGTCTCTTGCCTGTGCGTGCTGCCCAACGGCGATCTGGTCGCCGGTGGCACGCTCGGTTCGATCGGGGGTGTGCCGACGCGCCACCTGATGCGGTGGACGGGCTCGAACTGGGTGACGCTCGCTGGTGGCGTCGGCGGTCCGGTTGCCGCGATGGTGGTCGACGCCACCGGTGGGCTCGTCGTCGGCGGCGCCTTCACGGAGGCCGGTGGACAGCCGGCAGCCAGGGTCGCGCGCTGGAACGGCACGAGCTGGTCGGCGTTCGGCGGCGGGCTCGTCGGCTGGGTCTACGCGCTGACGGTCGCCGCCAATGGCGACGTGATCGCGGGGGGCGAGTCGTTGATCCTCGGCGCGCCCGGCAATCACTTCGACGTCGCGCGCTGGAACGGCACGAGCTGGTCCGCCGTCGGCTTTGGGACCGGTGGCTCCGTTCGCGCGCTGCTCGAGGACCCTGCCGGCCTGATCGTGGCCGGGGACTTCCTGTCGGCGCCCGGTGCTCTCAACTCGCGGTTCCTGGCGCTCTGGGACGGTGCGGCGTGGACTTCGCTCGGCATGCCGGCCGCGTGGGCCAACCAGCTCAGCAGCCTCACCAGGTTGCTGCGGGCCGCGAACGGCGATCTCGTCGTCGCCGGTGCGTCCGGCTTCTACGTCGCCACGGTGTTGCGCTTCGACGGTCTCGCCTGGACGAACCCATCCGCGACGAAGGCGCGGTTCGGCTTCGGGATCGTCGGTGCCATGCTCGAGGTGCCGAACGGGGACCTGCTGGTCGGTGGCCAGCTGAGCGGCGACGACGCGGTGCCGATCGAAGGCGTCGTGCGTGTCACCCCGGCGTCGGGTTCGCAGCCGTTGCACAACGGTCTGCCGATCGCGGGCACCGAGGGCTTCGAGGCGGCGAACGGCGACTTCTACGTCGGCGGCGCCGAGCAGCCTGGCTACTCCACCGTGTGGCGTCGACAGGCGGGGATCTGGGCGCCGCTCGGCAATGGGCCGACCACGACGATCCTCGACCTCGTCGAGCTGCCGAACGGCGACGTCGTCGCCGCGGCGGCGGCGCAGACGATGCCGACGCTGCCCGGAGCCTTGCCGTCGTTGTCGCGCTGGAACGGCACCGCCTGGTCGTCGCTCGGCGCACTGAACGGTCCGGTGCAAGCCCTGCTGGTCGAGCCGAACGGGGACCTCGTCGCCGGCGGTTCCTTCACCGCGATCGGCGGCGTCGCCGCCAACGGCCTCGCGCGCTGGAACGGCGCCGCGTGGTCGGCGATCTCAGCACCTCCTGGTCCGGTGCAGGCCATGCTGCGTTTGCCGAGCGGCGAGCTCGTCGTCGCCACCGACAACCGCGTCTACCGGCAGACCGTCGCGGGCTGGCTGCCGCTCGGTTGGAACATCCTCGACGTGCGTTCGCTCGCGCTGCTGGCCGACGGCACGCTCGTCGCCGGCGGCGGCTTCCTCGATGCCGGCGGCGCGCTCGCGCGGTTCGTGGCGCGTTGGACCGGCACGATCTGGCTGCCGCTGGGCAACGGGCTCAGCAGCACGGTGACGTCGCTGCTGCCGTTGCCGAACGGGGACCTGCTGGCTGGCGGCCTGTTCCTTGGATCCGTGGGCGTGTCCGCTCCGGGGCTCGCGCGCTGGAACGGTACGTCGTGGGCCGCGTTCGGCCCCGGCACGCCAGGCATCGGCGATCTCGCGATGACGCAGAACGGCCACGTGCTCGCCGTCGGCGCGTTCCAGATCGCCGGGACCCAGAGCACGGGGGGGACGACGGCGAAGTCGTTCGTTCGCATCACCACGAGTTGCCCAGCGCTGGCCGTGTCGTCCGGTGCTGGCTGCGTCGGCAGTGGTGGCGCCAACGTGCTGGCGACGACGTCGCTGCCGTGGCTCGGCAGCACGTTCCGCAGCGTCGCGAACGGCCTCGCCGCATCGTCACTGGCGGTGCACGTGCTCGGTGCTTCGCCGGTGAGCGTGCCGCTGCCGGTGATCCTGCCACAGGCGAGTGCGGGCTGCGTGCTGCAGGCGTCGCCCGATGCGCTCGCGGTCGTGCCGACCAACGCCGGCACCGCCGCGATCGCGCTGCCGCTGCCGAACCTGTCCGGCCTGCTCGGGCTCGTGCTGCACCAGCAGGTCGTGGCGCTCGAACTCGATCCGTTCGCGAACGTCGTCGGCGCCAGCGCCGGCAACGTGCTCGTGCTGACCCTCGGTGCGTTCTAGGCGGCAGCGGTCCGCCGAGCATGCGGTCCTCGGCGAGGGCTCGCCGGCACGTTGCCAACGCACGGGCCTGCGTCCAGCGCGCCATGCCGCGCCTCGCTAGGATCTCAGCCCCGTCGGCGCTCCCTCTCGTCGATCCCCACGCCCGGAGAGTCCCATGAGTCGCGTCCGCGTTCGTCGCTTCGATCCCTTCGCCCTGCCGCTGGTCGCCATGGGCGCACTCGCCGCCGCGGCCGCGGCGCAATGCAGCAATCCCGCGATCACCCTGTCGGCGAACGTCGGCACCGACGGCATCGTGCACGCGTCGACGTGGTGGGATCCGGATGGGGCAGGGCCGGCCGCGCCCGTGGTCGTGCTCGGCGGCGACTTCCGGGTGGCGGGGACCGTGGCGGCGATCGACGTCGCGACCTTCGATCCAGCGACCGGAACGTGGGGTGCGCTGCCCGGCTTGCCCTCGTCGTCGGTGTCCGAAGTGTTCGCACTCGCCGTGTTGCCGAACGGCGAACTCGTCGCCGGTGGCTCGCTCGGCTTCGTCGACGGTGTGCCGACGCGCAACGTCATGCGCTGGACGGGCAGCAGCTGGGCGACGCTCGGTGGCGGCACCAACCTGGCGGTGCGCGCGCTGCTGGTCGATGGCGGCGGCGGCCTCGTGGCGGCGGGGTCGTTCTCCGAGGCTGGCGGTGTGCCGGCGTCGCGCATCGCCAGATTCGACGGTACTTCGTGGTCGCCGCTCGCTGGCGGGCTTGCCGGCACGGTCAACACGCTGGTGCTGGCGAGCAACGGCGACGTGCTGGCGGCTGGCGGCAACCTGACGACGGGGACCCCGGCCAACATCGCGCGCTGGAGCGGTTCCACCTGGGCCGCGATCGGGACCGCGGTCGGCGGCAGCGTGTTCGCTCTGCTGGACGAACCCGCCGGACTGACCGTCGTCGGCGACTTCCTCGAGGCTGGCGGCCTCGGCGGTCCCGCGCGGCTGGCGACGTGGAACGGTTCCGCGTGGCTGCCGCCGGCCGTGCCCCTGCCTTTGGCGGGCCTCAATGCGTCGTTGCGCTGCGTGCGGCGCGCGAGCAACGGCGACCTGATCGTCGCCGGCGATGCCCTCGCAGCACAGCCGACGCTGCGCTTCGACGGCGTGGCCTGGAGCAGCGGCCAAGCACAGTCGCCGTCGGCGGGCGATTTCGACGTGCGCACGCTGATCGAGCTGCCTGGAGGCGCTCTGTTGGCCGGTGGCGAGTTCGTCGGCAACGATGCGCTGCCGGTGCGCAACCTCGTGCGCGTGTCGCCGACGCTCGGCAGCACGCCGTTGCAGAACGGCTTGCCGCTGGTCGCGCGCCGGGTGGTGGTGCACTCGAGTGGCGACTTGTACGTCGGCTGCGCTGCGCAGCCGGGCTACTCGAGCGTGTGGCGTCGGCACGCTGGCGCCTGGGCGCCCGTCGGCACGGGACCGACGCAGACGATCGATGCGCTGGTCGAGCTGCCGAACGGTGATGTCGTCGCCGGCGGCCAGGGGTTCCAGGCGCCGTTCCTCTCGCGCTGGAACGACTCCACGTGGACTTCGCTCGGCGCCGTCAACGGCGGCGTTCGCGCGCTGCTCGTCGAATCGAACGGCACCCTGCTCGCCGGCGGCGTGTTCACTTCGATCGGCGGGGTCACCGCCGAGGGCCTCGCGCGGTGGAACGGCAGCGCGTGGTCGGCGGTCAGTGGCTGGATCGGGCCGGCGATCGCGCTGCTGCAGTTGCCGAGCGGCGAGCTGGTCGTGGCGGGGCCTGGCCGCGTCTTCCGCAGCAGCGGCGGCGCCTGGCTGCCTCTCGGCTGGGGCATGGGCGAGGTGCGCGATCTCGCGCTGCTCGCCAACGGCACGCTCGTCGCCGGCGGCACCTTCACCGATGCCGGCGGCGCCGTCGCCAATCGCGTCGCGCGGTGGAACGGCACCATCTGGCAGCCGTTCGGCTCCGGCTTGAACGCGCCGGTCGAAGCGCTGCTGCCGCTGGCGAACGGCGACCTGATCGTCGGTGGTTCGTTCTCCGCCGCCGGCGGCTTGCCAGCCACCGGACTCGCCCGCTGGAACGGGGCGGCGTGGGCAGCGTTCGGCCCGGGTTCGGCGCAGGTGGCCGACCTGGCGATGGCCCAGAATGGCGACGTCGTCGTCGCTGGCGCGTTCGTGAGCTTGGGCGCCGAAGCCGCGCAGTCGGTCGCGCGCTTCACCACGACGTGCCCGGCGACGGCGGTCGCGAGTGGTGCTGGCTGCACCGGCAGCGGCGGCGCCAACACGCTGGTCGCGCAGTCGCTGCCGTGGCTCGGCAGCACGTTCCGCAGTGTTGCGAACGGCCTCGCCGCATCGTCGCTGGCGGTGCACGTGCTCGGTGCTTCGCCGGTGAGCGTGCCGCTGCCGGTGATCCTGCCGCAGGCGAGTGCGGGCTGCGTGCTGCAGGCGTCGCCCGATGCACTCGCGGTCGTGCCGACCAACGCCGGCACCGCCGCGATCGCGCTGCCGCTGCCGAACCTGTCCGGGCTGCTCGGGCTCGTGCTGCACCAGCAGGTCGTGGCACTCGAGCTCGATCCGTTCGCCAACGTCGTCGGCGCCAGCGCCGGCAACACGCTGCTGCTGACCCTCGGTTCCTTCTGACCTTCGATCCTCACCCCTCGGATCCGGAGTCGCCCATGTTCGCTCGTTCCTTCGTCTGCCTGTCGTTGTTCGCCGCCGCGGCGTCGCTGCCGGCGCAGTGCGCCACGTCGTGGCAAGGCCTGTCGGCGCTGCCCGGCGCCGATGCCCGGGTGCGGGCGATGACCGTCTGGGATCAGGATGGCGCCGGTCCACTGCCGGCGAAGCTCGTGGTCGGCGGTGCGTTCGACGTCGTCGGTTCCGTGCGCGGCCGCGGCATCGCCGCCTACGACCCGGCGAGTGGCCAGTGGGCTGCGATCGGCGGCGGGGTCAGCGAGCCGTTCCTCGGGGAGACCTCGGTCAACGCACTCGCGGTGCTGCCGAACGGCGACCTCGTCGTCGCCGGCACGTTCCTCACCGCGGGCAACGTCGCCGCCACCTGCATCGCGCGCTGGGACGGCAGCAACTGGCATCCGTTCGCCAACGGCATCGGCGGCCGCGTCAACGCCCTGGCGGTGATGCCGGGCGGTGAGCTCTACGCCGCCGGCCTGTTCTTCCTCGCCGATGGCAACACGGTCAGCAACATCGCTCGCTGGAACGGCACGACGTGGGTGTCGCCGGGCCAGGGCGTCAACGGCAACGTCACCAGCCTCGCCGTGCTGCTCGACGGCACCCTGCTCGCGGGGGGTGCGTTCACCGCGTCGGGCACCACGCCGCTCGCCTTCCTCGGCCGTTGGGACGGCAGCAGCTGGTCGTCGTTCGGCGGTGGCATGACCGGCGACGTCAACGCGCTCGGTGTGGCATGGAACGGCGATGTCTACGTCGGCGGCGGCTTCGTCGGCGCCACCCCTGCCAACGCCACCGGCATCGCCCGTTGGAACGGTGCCTCGTGGTCCAATCTCGGCGGCGGCACCACGAATCCCGTGCACGCGATCGGCTTCACCGCCACCGGCGAGCTCGTCCTCGGCGGCCTGTTCGTCGCGGTGAGCGGTGTGCCGGCCTTGCGCGCCGCGCGCTGGGACGGCAGCACCTGGTCGCAGCTCGGCGCCGGCTTCCCGGACGGCACCAACGTCTTCGCCTTCGCCAACCTGCCCGACGGCACCTTGTGCGCGGGGGGCAACATCCTCAACGGCGACGGCGTCGGCACCGACCACCTGCTGCGCTTCGACGGTGCGAACTGGGGGCCGTTGGTGGCGGGCACCGCCGGCAGCGTCAACGCTTCGAAGCGGCTGCACAACGGCGACCTTCTGGTCGGCGGTTCGTTCCGCCAGATCGCCGGGGTCGCCGCTCGCGGGGTTGCGCGCCGCGTCGGATCGACGTGGACCGCGTTCGGCAGCGGCATCGACGGCACGGTGAACTGCCTGCTCGAGCTGGCCAACGGCGACCTCGTCGTCGGCGGCTTGTTCCAGACCGCCGGCGGCAACGCCGCGGTCAACGTCGCGCGGTGGGACGGCAGCACCTGGTCGGCGATGGGGTCCGGGCTGCCGGGACCCGTGTTCACGCTCGTGCAGCGGCCGAACGGGCAGATCGTCGCCGGCGGTTCTTTCGCCGAGCGTGTCGCGGCGTGGAACGGCACCGCCTGGAACGGCACTGGCGTCACTGGCAGCGCGTCGCCGTTCTTCGCGGTGCGGGCGATGGCAGTGATGCCGAACGGCGACGTCGCCGCCAGTGGCCTTTCGTTGCTCGGCAACGCCACCAATGCGGTGTGGAATGGGGTGACCTGGACCGCCTTGGCTGGGTTGTCGTCCCAGGCCAGTTGCTACGCCATCGCGCAGAACGGCGACCTGTTGGCGGCCGGCACCTTCCTCGGTTCCCGCCTGGCGCGTTGGAACGGTTCGTCGTGGTCGCCGATCGGCGGGCTGTTCACGATCTCTCCCACCAGTCTGGTCGAACTGCCGGATGGCGACCTGTTGCTCGGCGGTAGCAGTTCCTCGCTGACCACGGGCGTCGTCACCTGCGTGCGTTGGCAGGGCACGTCGTTCGCCAGCGTCGCCCAAGGCGGTTCGGGCTCCATCCGCACGATCACCGCCGAAGCCGACGGCTCGCTGTTCGTCGGCGGCGACTTCACGCGGCTCGACGGCCAGGTCGCATCGCGCATGGCGCGCCTTGGCACCAACTGCCCGGCCGGCGTGCTCGTCGCCGGCACCGGCTGCAGCGGCAGCGGCGGCCCGAACACGCTCGCCGCGACGTCGCTGCCGTGGGTCGGCAGCACGTTCCGCAGCACGGCGAACGGCCTGCCGATGAACGGTGTCGCGATCGAAGTGCTCGGCTTCGCACCGACGCTGCTGCCGTTGTCGTCGCTGCTGCCGCAAGGTGGGGCGGGCTGCAACCTGCTGGTGACACCGGTGGCGTTCGGCCTGCAGTTGCCGAGCTCTGGCAGCGTCGGGCTGCAGTTCGTGGTGCCGAACGACGTGGCACTGGTCGGCGCGATCGTGCGGCAGCAGGTGCTCGCCGCCGAACTCGATGCGCAAGCGAACCTCGTCGCCGTGACTGCGAGCAACGCGCTGCAGCTGGTCGTCGGCGCCTTTTGATCGCATCGCCGCAATCCTGCGCTCGGCCGGACTTCGTCACGCAAGGCGACCCCATGTCCCACCTCCGGTTGCTGGCGAGCGCGCTGCTCGGCTTGCTGTGCGCAGGCTGCGCACCCCTTGCGCCACCGATCTCGTTGGCGGATCTCGAGCCGGACCCGGCGGCTGGCGTCGACGCCAGGAGTGGACTGCCGAATCGCGCGACGCATCGACGGAGCGGTGTGGTGCTGCGGCTGGTGCCCGGGGATGCGACCGCGAACGCGCTGTTCCTGGCCGAGACCGAACTCACCGTCGGCAGCTGGCGGCGCTTCGTGGCCGAGACCGGCTACCGCAGCGATGCCGAACGGGGTGTGCCCGACGACCCTGACCATGCTGCGGTCGGCGCGTTCACGGCGACGCCTGCGGGCGGTCGCGAGTGGCACGAGCAGGCGAACTGGAGCCGGATCTTCCCGCTGCTCGGCACCGAGGCACTGCGCGACGACCTGCCGGTGCTCTATCTCTCGGCTGCCGATGCGGTGGCCTTCACGGCGCACTTCGGGCTCCGCTTGCCCACTGCGGCCGAATGGGAACGCGCGGCTCGCGCCGGAGCGACGACGCGATTCCCTTGGGGTGACGAAGGCGGGGATGCGTGTCGCCACGCCAACCTGCAGGACCGCGCCGGAGCTCGTCGTTTCCCGGAGTTCAACGTGCCGGTGCCATGCGACGACGGCTTTGCGGTGGTGGCTCCGGTGGCGAGCTTCGCCCCGAACGCTGCGGGCTTCTTCGATCTGGTGGGGAACGTCGAGGAATGGTGCGTGGCCAAGAGCGGCCCGCAGTCGCGCTACGAGTTGGTGGGTGGTTCCTGGGTCGCCGACGCCGACGGGGCGACGCTGACCCAACGCGCCAGCTTGAAGCAGCATGCGCGGCGTGACTTCGTCGGCTTCCGCCCCGCCTTGGCGATCGAGCTGCCGGGAAACTGATCCGACCCGATGCACGCACGGACGCCGCTGGCGTCGCGACGCGCGTCAGCGCTGCAGCTCGAGCACGTGCCACGTGCTGATCGCCTTCGACGCCGGGCTCGCATCGCGGCTGCCGTCCCACACCGCCAGCGCGAACAGCAGTGGTTCGCCGACCACGAACGGCAGCTCGCTGCGTTCGTGCGGCGCCAGCGCGCGGCGCAACGTCAGCGTCCAGCGGCCGTCGTGCCAGCGCGGTGTCGCGTCGAGCGGCAGGCCGTTGCCGGCTTCGCCGCCGATGCTCGGCACGCCGGCGACGACGAGGGCTTCGGCCGTGCCGCCACCGGCGTGGCGCATCGGCGCGACATCGAGGCCGCCGTGCGGCAGCGGCGTGCGCAGGTCGAGCCCGCCCGCGGTCGACTTCGGATCGAACGCGTGCCATCGCCAGATCGCGACCGGGCGATCGGGGCTGCCCATCGCGAACAGCGGCGCGTCGAGGCCGCTGGCGAACTGCACCGCGGCTCCGTCGCCCATCGCCAGCTCGGGGCGCGGCGTCGTATCGGCGCGGTCGTCTTGCCACGACAGACGCAGCAGCAGCGAGGTGCCGTCGTGGGCGGCCTGCAGCCACACTTCGCTCGCCGCATCGCGGCGCCAACGCAGCGGCACCAGCGGCAGGCGCACGGCTTCGATCGCGGCGAACGCCTTGTCGTCGTCGGCCGCGTTGCCTGCGAGCGTCGGCAACGTCGCCAGCTTGGCGACGCGCAGCGTGCGGCGCCATTGCACGTGGTGGCTGCGCGCCGCTTCCGGCACGAGCCGCTGCACGTAGCTCGCGAGGGCCAGCAGTTCGCCTTCG
>VYME01000582.1_pt1 | contig 11193 bp, 9 predicted proteins | sample 5115281 | NCBI WGS metagenome assembly VYME01 (sample SAMN12291780, study PRJNA351875) | freshwater metagenome | isolation source: freshwater lake | place: USA: Michigan, Wintergreen Lake | collected 2013-08-08
CGATTCGTGCCGCGCGTGTGCGGCAGCGGCCCTCGTCGACCTGCACGCGTTCGGCGCGCTGCCGCTGGCGAACGCGCTGCGACCGGGAGCCGCCGGACACGGTGCCACCAGCCACGGCGACGCCGGCGAACGGCGCGTGCCGCTGACGTTGGCCCTCTGCCCGTCGTGCTCGCTGCTGCAACTGCGCGAGACCGTCGACCCCGAGGTGCTGTTCGCCGACTACCGCTACTTCTCGTCCTACGCCGCCACCACGCTGGCCTACGCCGAGGCGCTGGCGGCGGCGCTGTGTGCACGCCTGCAGCTCGGCCCGCGGCATCGCGTGGTCGAGGTCGCCAGCAACGACGGCTACCTGCTGCGGCCGTTCCAGTCGCGCGGCGTCGGCGTGCTCGGCATCGAGCCGGCCGCGAACGTCGCCGCCGTCGCGCGCGAGCACGGCGTGCCGACCGAGGTGCGCTTCTTCGGTCGCGACAGTGCGGCCGAGCTGCGGCGCCAGCACGGCCCGTGCGACCTGCTGCTCGCCAACAACGTGCTGGCCCACGTCGCCGACCTGCCGGGCTTCGTCGCCGGCATCGCCCGCACCCGCATGCTGCTGCAGCAGGAACTGCGCGCGCTGCGGGCAGCCGGCAAGACCGTCGCCGCCTACGGCGCCTCGGCGAAGGGCAGCACGCTGATGATGTCTTGCGGCATCACCCACGAGCAGATCGCGTTCGTCGCCGACAAGAGTCCGCACAAGCAGGGCCGCCGCACGCCCGGCAACCACGTGCCGATCGTGCCGACCAGCGAGATCCTGCAGCGCATGCCCGACGTGCTGCTGCTGCTGACGTGGAACTTCGCCGACGAGATCCTGGCGCAGGAGGCCGAGTATCGCCGCCGCGGTGGTCGCTTCCTGCTGCCGGTGCCGGAGGTCCGCTACCTGTGATCGACGGCGTCGTCGTCGTGCCGCTGCGCCGCCTCGTCGACGAGCGCGGCACCATCAGCCACATGCTGCGGGCCGACGATCCGCACTTCCGCGGCTTCGGCGAGATCTACTTCAGCTCGATCCACCCCGGCGTGGTCAAGGGCTGGCATCGCCACGATCCGGCGTGGCTGAACTACGCGTGCGTCGCCGGCACCATCAAGCTGGTGCTCTACGACGAACGCGACGGTTCGCCGACGCGCGGCGCGCTGATGGAGCTGTTCCTCGGGCAGGACGACCACAAGCTGGTGCAGATCCCCCCCGGCGTGTGGAACGGCTTCAAGGCGGTCGGTCCGCACAGCGCGCTGGTCGCCAACTGCTGCACGCACGCGCACGGCACGTTCCGCAGCGAGCGCCTGCCGCCGTTCCAGAACCACATCCCGTACGACTGGGCGGCGAAGTCGCACTGACCGGAACGGGCCCTGGCATCGGCGGCTCAAGCACGCCAGCGCTGCCAGCCGATGCCGAGCGCATGGCGAAGGTCGAGGTCGAGCCGGCGGTGGCGACGGGCATTCCCCCGCTCGTGGTGCAGTCGCGCTCGCGCATCCCCGTCGCCGGCCCGTCGATCACCGAAAGCGAGCTGGCCGCGGTGCAGGAAGCCGCCGCGCACGGCTGGTACGAAGGTGCGGGCAGCTACGTGCAGCGCTTCGAACGTGCCTTCGCCGCCCGCCACGGCAGCCGCTTCGCGGTGGCGTTGCCGTCGTGCACGTCGGCGATCCACCTGGCACTCGCGGCCCGCGGCATCGGCCCCGGCGATGAGGTCGTGGTGCCGGACCTGACCTGGATCGCGTCGATCGCGCCGGCGGTGCAACTCGGCGCCACGCCGGTGTTCGCCGACGTCGATGCGCGCACGTGGTGCCTCGACGTCGACAGCCTGCTCGCGGTCGCCAGCGAACGCACGCGCGCTGTGGTCGCCGTCGACCTGTACGGCAACCTGCCGGACTTCGCGCGGCTGCGGCAGGTCTGCCGCGAGCGCGGATGGTTCCTGCTCGAGGACGCGGCCGAAGCGATCGGCACGACCGCGGCGAACGGCGACGACCGCGCGCGCGCCGCCGGCACGTTCGGCGACGCCGGCGTGTTCAGCTTCCACGGCAGCAAGACGCTGACCACCGGCGAAGGCGGCATGCTGCTGACCGACGATGCCGAACTGCATCGCCGCGTGCGCGTGCTGCAGGACCACGGCCGCACGCCCGGCGACCGCTCGTTCGCGTGCGACGAGGTCGCGTTCAAGTACAAGATGACCGACCTGCAGGCGGCCCTCGGCCTCGGCCAGCTCGCGCGCCTCGACGACCTGGTCGCCCGGAAGCGCGCGATCTTCGCCAGCTACCACCAGCGGCTCGGCGACCTGCCCGGCGTCACTTGGAACGACGCGGGCCCCGGCGTGCAGGCGTGCCCGTGGATGACGACGTTGGTGCTACAGGGCCACGAACCGGGCACGCGCGACCAGCTGCGCCAGCGGCTCGCCGCTGCCGGCATCGACAGCCGGCCGTTCTTCCCGCCGTTGAGCCAGACGCCGGCGTTCGCCCATGCGACCGATGCGCCGCGCGCGCAACGCTGCAACCAGCACGCGATCGCCATCGGACCTCGCGGCCTGAACCTGCCGTCGGCGCTGTCGCTGACCGAGCCGCAGATCGAACGCGTCGCCGCCGTCGTGCGCGAGGTGCTGGCGTGAGCACGCTGGCGCCCACCACCGCAGCAACGGCCGCCCCGACGGTCGTCGTGCTGCAGCCGATGTTCTTCCCTTGGGTCGGCCATCTCGAGCAGATCCGGCTCGCCGACGTCTTCGTGCACTATGACGACGTGCAGTTGAGCTCGGGCAGCTTCGCCAACCGCGTGCAGCTGAAGACCGCGCAGGGCAAGCAGTGGCTGACCGCGCCAATCGAACACGCGGGTCTGCGCACGATCGCCGAGACCCGCCTCAGCACCTGCCGCGACTGGCGCACGCAGCACCTGCGCACGCTGCAGCAGGCGTTCGCCAAGGCGCCGTGCCGCGACGACGCCGTCGGCCTGGTCGAGCAGGTCTACCGACAGCGGCACGAGACGCTCGCCGACCTGTGCATCGCCGGCATCGAAGCGCTCGCCGACTACTTCGCCTTGCGCACCGAGTTCGTGCGCAGCTCGACGCTGGCCATCGGCGGCAGCGCCACCGCGCGCGTGGTGGCGATCTGCCAGCGCTTCCAGGCCGCGCGCTACGTCACCGGCCACGGCGCGCGCAACTACCTCGAGCACGACCGCTTCACCGCCGCCGGCATCGACGTGCGCTACATGGACTACGCGCGCACGCCGTATCCGCAGCAGCACGGCCCATTCGACCCCTACTGCACCGCGCTCGACCTCGTCGCCAACTGCGGCCGCGACGGTCGTTGGGCGATCGCCTCCGGCACCCAGCCGTGGCAGCAGTTCGTCCAGCAGCCCACGACGCCATGACCACCGCCGATCCGATCCGCGCGTTCCACGAACGAGTCGAACGCAACCTCGAGCAGCAGCGCACGGACCCCGAGGTACGGCGCACGTCGGCCGCCTGGCTGCGCCGCACCCACGAGCTGGGCTACGACTACAACTTCTCGTGGTTCGGCCGGCCGGTGCTGCAGCTGCCGCAGGACCTGATGGCGCTGCAGGAACTGGTGTTCGCGATCCGGCCCGACCGCATCGTCGAGACCGGCGTCGCGCACGGCGGCTCGCTGGTGTTCTTCGCCTCGCTGCTGCACCTGCTCGACCGCGGCGGTCGTGTGCTCGGCATCGACGTCGACATCCGCGCGCACAATCGGCGCGAACTCGACGCGCATCCGATGCGCCGCCACATCGACCTGCTGCAGGGCTCGTCGGTGGCGGACGAAACGCTGGCCGCGGTGCGCACGGCCGTCGCCGGCAGCGAACGCGTCCTGGTCGTGCTCGACAGCGACCACACCGAAGCGCACGTGCTCGCCGAGCTGCGCGCGTACGCGCCGCTGGTGACCTCAGGCAGCTACCTCGTTGTCTGCGACACGATCGTCGAGGACCTCGGCGCCGACGCCTTTCCGAACCGCCCCTGGGGGCCGGGCAACAGCCCGAAGTCGGCGGTCGCCAGGTTCCTGGCCGAGAACCACGACTTCGTCGTCGACGAACGCATCGACGCCAAGCTGCTGCTCAGCAACTCACCGAACGGCTACCTGCGGTGCGTGCGATGAGCTCCCCCTTGGTGACGATCGCCATCGCGACCTTCCAGAAGGAGCAGCACCTCCGCGCCACGCTGGACTCGGCGCTGGCGCAGACGCACCGCAACCTCGACGTGCTGGTCGTCGACAATGCCTCGACCGACGCGACGCGCACGATCGCCCACAAGTATGCGGCCCGCGATGGGCGTGTGCGCGTCGTCGAGCACCGGCGCAATCTCGGCTCGCGGCGCAACTTCAACCTCGCCTTCGAACTCGCCCACGGCGACTTCTTCGTCTGGGGCCGCGGCCACGACCTGTGGCATCCCGAGTTCGTCGCCACGGGCGTCGACCTGCTGCAGCGGGACCCGGAGCTCGTGCTCGTGCACGCCACAGCACGCGAGATCGACGCCGACGATCGCGACCTCGGGTCGGTGGCCGAGGACCTCGACACCCGCGGACTCCCCGTGCCGGAGCGCCTGCAGGCCTGCTGGCGGCGCCTGCTCGGGCCGGCGACGCTCGGCCTGATCCGCCGCGCGGCGATGGACCGCACGAACCTCTACCAGGAGCTCGCCGGCTGCGACCTCGTGTTCCTGCTGGAGCTCGCCTGCCACGGCACGTTCGCCTTCGTCGATCGTCCGCTGTTGCAGCTGCGCCGCGTGCGCAGCGAAGGCAGCGAGGCCGAGTCGGTGGCGCGCACGTGGCGGCAGATGAACCCGCACCGCCCGCGCCGCGAGTCGCCCGACCTGCACGTGCTGGAGTTCCTGGCCGCGCACGCGCGCGTGCTGCGCGAACTCGACGTCGCGCCCGCAGTCCGCGACGAGCTCGCCAGCGACCTCGTGCAGTGCTTCGCCGCGAAGTTCGCCGGCAGCTTCGCGCGCGCCTTCGACCACCTCGCCGATCGGCTCGACGCCGCGTCCCAGCGGCCCGACGACCCGACGCGACAGCTGGACGCCGTCACCGCCCTGCACTGGCTCGACCAGCTGCACCTCGCCCTGCTGTGCCAGCCGGCGCACGAGCGCGGCCTCGCCGCGCGCAACGCGCTGCTCCATCTCGCCGTCGACCTCAGCCCCGAATCCACCGCCCCATGACCACGCTCCCGCTCCAGAACGGATCCCAGGCAGCGGCCACTGCCACGCGCCACCGCACCGTCGTCCACAACGGCCGCGAGTGCATCATGCCCCGCCACGTCCAGATCGAGAGTGTCGGCGGTGCTGGCATGTGCACGGCGCGCTGCACGATGTGCACGATCGAGGATTGGCAGAAGCCGCCGCGCATCATGCAGCAGGCCGAGTTCGAGAAGTTCGTGCTCGACCTCGCGCCGTATCGCGAGCACATCGACTACGTGACGCTGCACTGCAACGGCGAGCCGCTGATGGACAAGCGGCTGCACGACAAGGTCGCGTTCCTGAAGCAGCGCGGCTTCCGCGGCACCGGCTTCGCCACCAACTGCACGCTGCTCGACGAACGGCGAGCGCAGGCACTGCTGGCGGCGGGCCTCGACACGATCATCTGCTCGATCGACGGCGCCACCAAGGCGACCCACGAGTCGATCCGCCATCGCACCAACTTCGACAGCATCGTGCAGAACGTCGAGCGCTTCCTCGCCTTGCGCAACGAACGCGCGGCGCGCGGCCTGCCGGCGACGCGCGTGCTGGTGCGCTTCATCCTGCAGGACAAGAACCGGCACGAGTGGGACGACTACCAGGCCTTCTGGCAGCAGCGCCTCGATCCGCAGCGCGGCGACGGCGTGCTGCAGTTCCCGGTGCACAACTGGGGTGGCCAGATGGAGAACTGGCGCCAGAACCTGGAGCACTACGGCGCCGGCCAGGTGTTCGAGTGCGAGGACCTGTACGAGCGGTTGATCGTGTTCTCCGACGGTCAGGTGTCGCACTGCGATGCCGACTACAACGGCTTCTTCCCGCACGGCAGCGTGTTCGAGCGGCACTTCCTCGACATCTACAACGGCCCCGTCTTCACCCGCTACCGCGAGGCGATGGCGGCCGGCAAGCTGTGCGAACTCGAGCACTGCAAGAGCTGCAGCATCCCGCTGGCGCGCGCGCAGCGCCGTAGCAGCTGAGCCCGGCCTGGCCGACGGCTGCCGGGGCGCCGCGACGGCCACGGCAGCCGGACGGGGTGTGACCTGCGTGCGCCGACGGGCTACTGTCGCCGCACCGGACGGCGTCGCGCGTCCGCCTCGAGGAAGCCATGCCAGTCCCCCTGCTCGCCCTTCTCCGTGGCCCGCTGCTCTGTGGTTCCCTGCTGTGTTGCATGGCGGTCGCCCAGGCCACGCTGACCGTCGACGCAACCGGCACCGGCGGGTCGTTCACGACCGTGCAGGCGGCGATCACCGCCGCGAGCCCCGGGGACCGCATCCGGGTACTCGGAACCGGCCCCTACCCCAGCTTCGTCGTCGACCGAGCCGTCGACATCCAGGGAGCCGGCGGCACGCGCGTGCCGGGGATCGAGGTGACGGCGATTCCGGCCGGACAGTCGGCTCGCATCGCCGGCTTCGCGCTCGACATGCCGAGCAACGCCTCGATCTTCGTGCACCACTGCCCGGGCAGCGTGCTGCTGCAGAACCTGACGATCAGCGGCACGATCCAACCGCTGGCCGTACCGACCAACCCGGGCCTGCACGTGCTCGCCGCCGACTGCGTGTTCACCCGGGACTGCACCTTCTTCGGCCGCAGCGGTCCCACAGGATCGGCCGCCGTCTTGCTCGACGCCGGGCGGCTGACGATGACCGGCGGGGTCGCGATCGGCGGGGCCACCATCAACCAGGCGCCGGTGCCGAACGTCGGCTTGCCGGGGGTCGTCGTGCAGAACGGTGGGCAGCTGCACATGGTGTCGGCGGACGCACTCGGCGGCATCTGGAGCTCGCTGCCGGCGAACAGCTGCGATGGCGGCGACGGCATCCGCGTGATCCAGGGCTCGGCGTATGCGATGGACGACTGCGGGCTGCGCGGCCGGATCGCCGTCGGCATCGGCACCTCCGGCGCCGCCGTGCGCGGCCAGGTCCGCTACACCAGCGACTGCTTGATCAGCGGCGCCGTCCTCGGTGGCACCCAGGTCGAAGCCCGGCCGCGTCTGCTGGCCGGCCCGAACGCCACGATCGGCAGCACACTGACCGTGACGATCGACGGCAACCCGCTGCAATTCCTGCTGGTCGGTGTCGACCTGCAGAGCGTGTATCTCGAGCTGCCGCTGCTGGACGGGGTGTTGGTGATGACCCCGACCGCCGCACTGTCCGGTGCGATCCTGCTGAACCAGAACGGCAGCGGCAGCCTGAATCTGCCGCTGCCGAACGTGCCGGCTGCGGCCAACCAGAGCCTCTACTTCCAGGGCGTGGCACTCGGTTCGACCGGCTACCTGCTGACCGGCGCCACCGTCGTGCGCACGCAGTGACAGACGAGTGCGCGGCGCCGGCTCACCGTCGCCCGCAGCCCGAGCTCACCCGAGCTCAGTCCGAGCTCACTTGACGGTCCAGATCTCGCCGGCGAACAGCAGGCTGCGCAGCGACTCCTGCTTCTTCGCCTTGGCAGCCGCGATCTGCGCCTGCACGCCCTGTTCGAAGGTCGGCTTCTCGCGGCGGCGGAACACGCCGATCGGCACCGGGAACTCGGTCTCGCTCATCGTCGCCAGCGCCATCGCCGGCGCCGGCGTCTCCGCGGTCTCGTCCCAGACGTAGGCCTTGCCGAGGTCCGCGCCCGTCACCAGGTACGGCCGGAACTGCGCATCGAAGGCGATGCCCTGGTCCTTGTTGGCGCCGAACAGCAGCGGCTTGCCGTGCTCGAGCACCAGGATGCGCTGCTCGCGCACGCCCTTGTCGGTGAAGCCCTTGTAGGCGCCGTCGTTGAAGATGTTGCAGTTCTGGTAGATCTCGACCACCGCCGTGCCCTGATGCGCACTGGCCTTGGTGATCGTCTCCTCGAGGTGCGGGCCGAGGATGTCGACACCGCGCGCGACGAACGTGCCGCCAGCACCAAGCGTCAGCGCGATCGGCGAGAACGGGTAGTCGACGACGCCGAGCGGCGAGCTCTTGGTGACCTTGCCCTGCTCGCTGGTCGGCGAGAACTGGCCCTTGGTCAGCCCGTAGATGCGGTTGTTGAACATCAGGATCTTCAGCCCGACGTTGCGCCGCATCGCGTGGATGAAGTGGTTGCCGCCGATCGACATCGCGTCGCCGTCGCCGGTCACGACCCAGACGTCGAGCTCCGGGTTGCTGAGCTTCACGCCCGTCGCGATCGCCGGCGCGCGGCCGTGGATCGTGTGGAACCCGTAGGTCTCCATGTAGTACGGGAAGCGCGAGCTGCAGCCGATGCCGCTGACGATCACGGTCTCGTGCAGCTGCTTGCCGAGCTTGGCGAACGCGCTCTGCACCGCGTTCAGGATCGCGTAGTCGCCGCAGCCGGGGCACCACCGCACTTCCTGGTCGGTCTTGTAGTCCTGCTTCTGCATCACGGGACGATCGACACTGGTCATCGACGCACCTCCTTCACGCTGGCGAGCACGCGGGTCAGTTGTTGTTCGAGTTCGTGGCTCTTCCACGGCTGGCCGTTCACCTGGCTGATGCTCTGCACGTCGATCAGGTACTTGGCGCGCAGCATCATCGCCAGCTGGCCCTTGTTGAGTTCCGGCAGCGCCACGCGCGCGAAGCCGCGCATCAGCGCCTCGAGGTCGTGCGGCAGCGGGTTCAGGTGGCGCAGGAACGCGCAGCTGACCTTGTGCCCCTGCTTCTGCAGGCGCTGCACGGCGGCGGTGATGGCGCCGCGCGGGCTGCCCCAGCCGAGCACCAGCAGGTCGCCCTGCTTGTCGCCCATCACTGCGAGCGGCGGCAGGTCGTCGGCGATGTTCGCCACCTTCTGCGCGCGCGTGTCGACCATGTGCTGGTGGTTGTCGGCGTCGTAGCAGATGTTGCCGGTGACGTCGGCCTTCTCGATGCCGCCGATGCGGTGCACGAGGCCCTTGGTGCCGGGCTTCGCCCACGGCCGCGCCAACGTCTTCTCGTTCCGCTTGTACGGCTGGAACTTCTCGCCCGGCTTGCCCTCCGGCGCGAACTGCACCGGGATCGCCGGCAGCTTGTCGGGATCCGGCAGCAACCACGGCTCGCTGCCGTTCGCGATGTAGCCGTCGCTCAGTACCACCACCGGCACCATGTAATTGGTCGCGATGCGCACCGCTTCGAAGCCGACCTCGAACGCGTCGGCCGGCGTCGACGCCGCCAGCACGCAGACCGGCGACTCGCCGTTCCTGCCGTACATCACCTGCAGCAGGTCCGCCTGCTGCGTCTTCGTCGGCATGCCAGTGCTCGGGCCGGCGCGCTGCACGTCGAGCACGATCAGCGGCAACTCGGCCATGACCGCGAGCCCGATCGCTTCGCTCTTCAGGCAGACACCGGGGCCCGACGTCGACGTGATGCCGAGGCAACCGGAGTAGCTGGCGCCGATCGCGGCGGCGACCGCGGCGATCTCGTCCTCGGCCTGGAACGTGATCACGCCGTGGTGCTTGTAGGTGCTCAGCTGGTGCAGGATGTCCGACGCCGGCGTGATCGGATAGCTGCCGAGGAACAGCTGCAGCCCGGCCTTCTGCGCGCCGGCGACGAGGCCGAGGCACAGCGCCTGGTTGCCCATGATGTTCCGGTAGGTGCCGGCCGGCATCTGGGCTGGCGGCACGCGGTACGCGGTCTGGAAGATCTCGGTGGTCTCGGCGTAGGCGAAGCCGGCGCGCATCGCCACCAGGTTGGCTTCGACCAGCTCCTTCTTCTTCGCGAACTTCTCGGCGATCGCCTTCTCGGTCGGCGCCAGGTCGCGGTGGAACATCCAGTAGAGGATGCCGAGCGCGTACATGTTCTTGCAGCGGCCGCGCGACCGGTTGTCGAGCGGGCTCGTCGCCAGCGCTTCCTGCGTGCGCGCTTCGAGGTCGACCTCGATGACGCGCCAGCCGGACAGCGTGCCGTCGGTGCGCGGGTCCTTGTCGTACTTGGCCTTCTTCAGGTCGAGCGCGCTGAACGACGCCGTGTTCAGCAGCAGGACCCCGTCCTTCTTCAGCTCCTTCAGGTGCACCTTCAGCGCCGCCGGGTTCATCGCCACCAGCACGTCGGGCGCGTCGCCGGGCGTGTGGATGTCGAAGCTCGAGAAGCGCAGCTGGAAGGCGCTGACGCCAGGCAGCGTGCCGGCAGGGGCGCGGATCTCGGCCGGGAAGTCGGGGAACGTCGCGATGTCGTTCCCCATCAGGGCCGTGGTGCGGGTGAACTGGTCGCCGGTCAGCTGCATGCCGTCGCCGGAGTCGCCGGCGAAGCGGATGACGACCTGATCGAGGTCCTGCAGGCCCTTGTCGTGGCCCGCCGTCGTGGAAGATGGGTTGCTCATCACTGGCTTTTGGTCGCTGGACTATGCCCGGCGACCACGCAGCCCGCCATGCGAACGAAGGACGCTCGGCGCCGCCAGTCCCGGGGCCAGATTTCCGGGCGTGCGCGGTAAGGTCTCGCCGACTCGCGGGTCCCTCGGGCAACTCCAACCCGAGGTTTGTGCATGAACCAGCGTCGACTCCCCACCCGCCCCTTCGCTCTCGTCGCCCTCGCGACGTTGCTGGCAGCACCGCTCGGCGCCCAGGAAGGGGGTTCGCAGTTCGGCGTTGCCCGCAGCCGCGAACTGGCCGAGCTCGGCCAGTTGCCGGGCAGCCGCGACGTCGTCGTGCGCGACCTGCTGAACTACCACCGCCATCGGCTGCCGCTGCCGACCGCCGGCCGCGACGTGGCGCTCGAGCTGCGCTTCGATCGCGCCAACGCCAAGGTCGGCGACGACGTCTGGCTGCAGGTGGGCTACACCACGGCGCCGCTCGGCGATCGTTCGCTGGCGCCAGCGTGCGCGGTCGCGTTGGTCGTCGACTGCAGCGGCTCGATGGCCGGCGCCGAGAAGATGACGGCGGTCAAGGCCGGGCTGCGCGCGTTCGTCGACCGCCTGCGCGCCGATGACGAAGTGACGCTGGTCACGTTCTCGAGCGACGCGAGGCTCGCCGCCCCGCGCCAACGCCGCGGCGACGGCCGCTGGCTGCACGACGCGATCGAACGGCTCGCCCCCGAGGCGAACACCAACCTGCACGCCG
>VYME01000583.1_pt1 | contig 11191 bp, 9 predicted proteins | sample 5115281 | NCBI WGS metagenome assembly VYME01 (sample SAMN12291780, study PRJNA351875) | freshwater metagenome | isolation source: freshwater lake | place: USA: Michigan, Wintergreen Lake | collected 2013-08-08
GGGAGTGATCAGGGGGAAAATTCAGGTACTTTTTCCCTGAAAATTAGGTAGTTGACCACCTGAAAATCGGTAAAACCCATCCCCCATCCCCCAACCCCCACCGAAAAACTTTTTCAGCAGACCCTACTTATCTGTAAGAAAGCTGCAACAAAAAAAGGACACAAGTTAACTTGTGTCCTTCCCGAAGCTAAGAACTTAATTTTTATTTAGCGTCGGAGAATTCCGCATCGATGACATCATCGCCGCCACCAGCACCACCAGAGGGGCCATTGTCATCATTGCCACCGGGGGGATTACTAGGGACTCCTTGCTGATACATACTGCTACCGATCGCGTAGAGGGCTTGTTGTAATTCCGGTAGGATGGTTTTGATCTTACCATCATCGTCTTGAGCGATCGCTTCTTTCAGCTCTTTAATCAATGCCTGGGCTTTATTTTTCTCAGATGGAGGAACCTTATCGCCTAACTCTTCCAACTGCTTCTCAGCTTGATAAACCAAGGAATCAGCTTGATTTTTGCGTTCAATGCGTTCGCGACGTTCCTTATCCACCGAGGCGTTCGATTCTGCCTCATTAACCATGCGTTCCACTTCATTTTGGGGCAAGGTAGAAGCGCCGGTGATGCTGATCGATTGTTCTTTTCCTGTACCTTTGTCCTTAGCGGTGACATTTAAAATACCGTTAGCATCGATGTCGAAAACCACTTCGATTTGAGGCACACCACGAGGAGCGGGAGGGATACCATCGAGTCGGAAAGTTCCCAAACTCTTGTTATCTTTGGCCATTTCCCGTTCCCCTTGCAGGACGTGGATTTCCACGTTAGTTTGTCCATCTACTGCTGTGGAGAAAACTTCCGATTTTTTGGTGGGGATAGTGGTGTTGCGGGTAATAATCCGCGTCATCACACCGCCGAGGGTTTCCACACCCAAAGACAAGGGCGAAACATCAAGTAGAAGAATATCTTTGACTTCACCGGCGAGGACACCGCCTTGAATAGCAGCGCCGACGGCTACCACTTCATCGGGGTTAACGCTTTGGTTAGGATCTTTGCCCAGAACTTTTTTAACTAATTCCTGAACGGCGGGAATCCGGGTTGAACCACCGACGAGAACCACTTCATCGAGGGCAGATTTATTGATTTTGGCATCACGGATGGCATTTTCGACGGGAATCCGACAGCGATCGATTAAATCGGCGCAAATTTCCTCAAATTTAGCTCTGGTTAAAGTGGTATCTAGGTGTTTTGGTCCTTCGGCGGTAGCGGTGATGAAGGGCAGGTTAATTTCCGCTTGGGTAACGCTAGAAAGTTCAATTTTGGCTTTTTCTGCCGCTTCTGTGAGACGTTGCAGGGCTTGTTTATCTTGACGGAGCTCTATTCCTTCAACTTTTTTGAATTCTCCGGCTAAATAATCGACGATTTTTTTATCGAAGTCATCACCACCGAGATGAGTATCTCCAGAGGTAGCGAGAACTTCAAAGACACCATCACCCACTTCTAGAACCGATACGTCAAAGGTTCCCCCACCCAAGTCAAAAACGAGAATGGTTTCGTTAGCTTTTTTGTCTAATCCGTAGGCAAGAGAGGCGGCAGTGGGTTCGTTGATAATGCGGAGAACTTCAATCCCAGCAATTCTACCGGCATCTTTAGTGGCTTGACGTTGGGAGTCATTAAAATAAGCGGGTACGGTGATGACTGCTTGGGTAACGGTTTCGCCGAGGTATTTACTGGCATCTTCCACCAGTTTCCGCAGTACCTGGGCGGAAATTTCTTCGGGGGCGAATTGTTTGCCCTGGGCAGGACAGTCTAATTTAACGTTGCCGTTGCCGTCTTGGAGAGTTTTGTAGGATACTTCCGTGGCTTCGTTGGTAACTTCGTTGAATTTCCTGCCGATGAAGCGTTTGACGGAATAAAAAGTATTTTGCGGGTTCATTACCGCTTGACGTTTGGCGATTTGTCCTACTAGGCGCTCGCCATTTTTGGCGTAGGCGACGACTGAGGGCGTGGTTCTAAATCCTTCGGCGTTGGCGATAACGGTGGGTTTGCCCCCTTCCATAACCGCGACGCAGGAGTTAGTCGTCCCTAAGTCAATTCCAACTACTTTTCCCATAATCTTTGTGCTGCTCCGATACAACTATAGTGACTTCTAGAATCGGAACTGTACTCGGTTTTTAGGCGATACCCACCCCTATCAGTTCCTTCGTTATCTCTATAGTGCAAAATAACCCCGCTTTCTCGATAGTGTAGGTATCCGAACCTTTTTGGTAGTATTGCTAATGTCAGTTCGGGATCAAAGAGTTAGTGGTGAAGGAAAGGAGTCAGAAGTGAGACAAACTCTTAGTTCTTACCACTCCATGCTCGCTCTCCTTGGTTTCCCTGGAGTGGTGGTGGAAATCCCTCACTTCCTCTCTTTTAAGTAGAAAATATGAATCTCAGACATCAAGATCATTACCAGAGTTCAGAAATTTACCGCACTTTACGGCTCTTCTCGACTTTGTGTGATAATTTTTGCTTATGGAATCGTGAAATGCTTATCGGGCAAGACTTTTAGGGCTATTTTGCGGAAGAAAGTATCAGTATAGACCTCGTTTCCACACAGAAACCAGAAGAGCCACTTTACTTTATTAATAACTGAAAGATCGTGCTAAGTAGGGAGGCACAATTATTTGTAGGATGGGTTAGCGGTAGCCTAACATGAGCGGGCGTTGGGTTTCATGCTTCAACCCAACCTACGTTCATCTTATATTTAATTCCACCCACCTACTTATTAATATAAGATTATGTAATCATGAGTAAAAACAATTGTTCCTGTGCGTATTCCATTTATTTCTTGAATATAAGTATCGGTGTCATATCGTTTAAATCTGCTATCTTGAAAACTGTTAATTAACCCAGGAAAATCCTCTAATTCAGAGGCACTAATTAATCTATTTCCGTAAAGAAGATCACCAGAAAAAACCCTAAAGGTAGAAGAACGGGTTTCCTCGGAAAATAAACTGCTACAGTTAGGTTGTAAATAGATGTAGATGTAGGCCAAACGCATATCTACAGAAGGCACAAATTCTAAGCCCAAATCAAAATAGCATAGAGTAGGTGGATTAAAAACAGATAAAATAGATTCCCGATAATTATCAGGCTTTCCAAAACTTCTCAACTGAATAAGATGACTACCAGTATTGACTCCCCCTCCTCTTAAATTGTTAAGAGAACATTGTTGAAAGTCAAGAAAGGTTTTAGTTATCGTTCTTTGCCAACTATTAATAATGACTAGAGAATTTCCCCAATACCTATACTGTTCTGGTCGGCGATCGATCTCGATACCAATAGGATCATCCGATTGACGGGGTTCTACCATGCGATAATAGTAAGTGTAGTTGCTAAATTTTACTCTTCGCGGCCCTGGAAGATCATTAACAAAGTTTTTCTGATCTACTTGCCGGCCAAATTCACAAACACTTTGATAATCTTTTATAGTAAACATTGGTAAAAGAATATCTGGTGGCGGCAGTTTGATTTCATCATCAGACCAACGACCTGTAAAAATCCAGGCGGCTGCCCGCTCAGAAACTACCCAAGCAAGACCTCTATATACAGGAATATTGTCAATACTCATTGTTAATAAATAAATCTGATCATTTATTTTGTAACAATTATCCCCAAAACTCTCAAGGATTGTGGCATCGATCTCAGCTAAAGGTTTGCCAAATGGAAGTGCGAGTAAATCAGTAAGATTGCTCATCATTGAATTTTTTGACTAAGTTACTGTTTCTGTTATACGCTATTTAGATGCTGAACAGCTTACTGTTTACCGATCACAGCAAAAAGCTCCCCAATGCCTGCTCTTTCTGGGAACTTGTTGATAACACGAATGTAGTATATAATGTAATATAGGTAATAAGCTGTACTGCATTTAAACTGCGTCTTGACAATTTTAGTACAAATGCTCAGAACTCTGGTGCAGTCTGAACGAGTAATTTAGATAGTCAACAGCTTATCCTCTGTGTTAAAACACGATCGCCGATAACAATTTATCTAATTTATCGCAGAATCTCAATTGCGTTATTTTAGTTGTATTGGCTTTTTATTTGATTATTTCATAAAAAATATGACTTACGAAACTCTGGCACTTTCCACACCAACACCGATTTTATCTTGGGCGGGCCATGAATTGGGACCCCAAGAAACCCAAATGGCCAAAAATGTCGCTTCCCTACCTTTTGTTTATAAACACATTTCTTTAATGCCCGATGTTCACTTGGGTAAAGGCGCTTTAGTCGGTTCGGTGATTGCCACCAAAGATGCCGTAATTCCTGCCGCCGTCGGAGTCGATATCGGTTGCGGCATGGCTGCCCTAAAAATGCCTTTCACCGGTGAACAATTGCAGGGAAAACTTAAAAAAATTCGCCTCGATGTGGAAGAAAATATTCCCGTCGGTTTTGCGGAAAATAAAGAAGTGGATCGGGAAGTAACTAAATGGCCAAAATGGGCGGAATTTAAACAGATTCATCGAGGCGTGCAAAACCTAGAGAAAAAAGCCCTTAAACAAATGGGTTCTCTGGGGGGTGGTAATCACTTTATCGAAATTTGTTTAGATACAGACAATCAAGTTTGGTTAATGCTGCATTCCGGTTCTAGAGGTATTGGTAATCAACTAGCCCAATGTCATATTAATACTGCTAAAGAGTTAGCCAAACTAGCAGAAGGTAAATTGCCTGACCTCGATTTGGCCTACTTTGTCGCCGGTACAGAAGAATTTACCGCCTACTGGCACGACCTGCAATGGGCCCAGGAATATGCCCGTTATAATCGGGAAATTATGATGGCTAGATTTAAGCGCATTGTTGAAAAACATCTAGCGGGAGGCAAACCAACTAAACCCCTCTTAGTAGTTAATTGTCATCACAATTATGCCGAAAAAGAAATTCATTTTGGGGAGGAGGTTTATGTCACCCGAAAAGGAGCCGTCCGCGCCAGAGAAACCGATTATGGTATTATCCCCGGTTCCATGGGAGCGCAATCTTATATTGTTAAGGGCAAAGGAGAACATAATAGCTTCTGTTCCTGTTCCCACGGGGCCGGGCGCTTGATGTCGAGAAATCTGGCTAAAAACACCTTTACTCTTGATGATTTAATTGCCCAAACCCAAGGGGTTGAATGCCGCAAGGATGAGGGGGTTATTGATGAGATTCCGGGAGCTTATAAACCGATCCAACAGGTGATGAATCAACAGGCGGATCTAGTAGAAATTGTCGCCACTCTCAAGCAGGTGATGTGTGTCAAAGGTTAACAAATCATGGCAAGAGCGATCGATTTTTGCTGTTTTTTCCCTAGCTTGACATCCTCACCACCGTAAACGGACGGTGAGGATGTCAATTTCCCAAGTTCCCGCCCCTTTAGCGATCGCTCTTTCGATATTGTCATTATGAATACTAAATCCTGTTTCAAAGGTATAGGGAAGCGGGTAGTTCGAGCATTTGTACTAAAATTCCCAATAGGCGGTTTAAATGCAGTACAGCTTATTATAGAAAGGGTTGATTGATCAGGTGGCAATATGGCGCAATTTTCTCGCAAAACTCTACTAACCTTTTTTGCTAGTATATTAGTATTATTATTCTCCTTGGCTCCGGCCCAAGCGCTAAGTTATAATAATCGCAATTTGACCGATAACGACTTTGCGGGGCAGGATTTGCGCGATTCCACCTTCGATCACTCTAATCTGCGCGGTAGTAACTTCAGTCATGCCAATCTGGAAGGAGTACGCTTTTTTTCGGCCAACTTGGAGGGGGCCGACTTTAGCGATGCCAATATGAGAAATGTGGATTTAGAATCGGCCCGTTTAACCAAAGCCAACTTTACCAATGCCGTTCTCGAAGGAGCTTTTGCCACTAACATTTTAATCAAAGGTGCAATTATCGACGGGGCCGATTTTACCGATGCAATTATTCGCTCGGATGTGGAAAAATATCTTTGTGAGAGAGCGACGGGAACTAACCCAGTAACTGGCAGAAATACCCGCGATACCCTATTTTGTCGCTGATACCTAACTATGCTGCCCCGAATCGCACTGTCATGACCGATCAAACTAGAGCCAGATCGGCCATAATTGCTGTAAGCTAGTATTCGATTTTTTAACAAAACCTTTAGAATAGACTTTCAAACCAGTTCGATCGATCAGTCCCCTCTTGGAAAAAGGAAATTGTAACCATCGTGTCCACCAGTACCCTCGGCAATCAAGACAAAGAGCAGAAACCTAATAGTGACTCGGATAGCTTTTTCCAAGGAGTCTCTAGAGTTGCAGGAGGAACCGCTCTCGGCCTGTTGATGGTATCCACGGCCGTGGTGACGGGGGCTGTGGTAGGATTAGCGATTAGTTACCGCAATCTACCCGATGTGAGGATTTTACGGGGTTACGTCCCCACGGAAACCAGTTATATCTACGATGTTAAAGGCAGACCCCTGACCAGCTTACACGGAGAAGCGAATCGGGAAGTGGTGGAACTCGATCAAATATCTCCCAATCTGAAACGCGCAGTGATGGCGATCGAAGATAGCCATTTTTATCACCATCGTGGTATTAATCCCAATAGTATCGGCCGGGCAGTAGTCGCTAACTGGAAAAGTGGCGGTGTGGTGGAAGGTGCATCTACTATCACCATGCAGTTAGTCAAAAATATTTTTCTTTCCCATCAGCGCACCGTTAGCCGTAAATTAGCCGAGGCAGTCCTGGCAGTACGAGTGGAACAGGTTTTTAGCAAAAATGACATTCTGGAAATGTACCTCAATAATATCTATTGGGGTCATAATAATTACGGAGTGCAAACCGCCGCTAAAAGTTATTTTAATAAACCCGCTGCCCAGTTAAATTTAGCAGAATCGGCGATGATGGCCGGATTAATCCAAGCGCCGGAAGTTTATAGTCCTTTTAATAATTATAAAACCGCCAAGGAAAGACAGGCACTGGTTCTCAGTCGGATGCGTAGCTTAGGTTGGATTACCCCCGCACAGGAAGAGGCCGCTTTAAAGGAACCTCTGAAACTGGGTAAACCCACCGCTTGGCAAGAAAGTAAATTACCCTACGTTACCGATGCAGTGGTGGCAGAATTGCGGCAAAAATTTGGCAAGGAAACCCTAACTAAAGGGGGAATGCGGATTCAAACCACGATCGATCTCGACTTTCAAAACATGGCCGAATCTACCATCCAACGAGCCTATAATAGCTTGCGTGGTCGCGGTATTCGTACCAAAGACCTACAAATTTCTCTGGTCGCAGTGGATCCCCGCACCCATTTCGTCAAGGCGCTCGTCGGTGGCGTTGATTACAATAAAAGTCAATTAAACCGCGCCATTCAATCCCGTCGTCAACCGGGGTCAGCTTTTAAACCTTTCGTCTATTATACTGCCTTCGCTAGTGGTCGTTTTACCCCCGAAACGGTGGTTAATGATGCTCCCGTCCGTTTTCGCGAGGCCGGCGGCTTCTATAGCCCAAAAAACTACGGTGGCGGCTTTTCTGGTCCGGTTTCCCTGCGTAGCGCTCTGATGCAGTCTCTGAATATTCCCGCAGTTGTTCTCGGTCGTCGCGTCGGGATTAACAAAGTCATTGAAGTCTGTCGTCTGTTGGGTTTCGAGAGTCCTTTAATTGCCGTCACTTCTTTACCTTTAGGTTCCGTGGATGTGACACCTCTGGAAATGGCGGGGGCCTACGCTACTTTTGCCAGTAATGGCTGGCATTCCGAGCCTACCTTTATCATGCGTGTTACTGATAGCCGTGGTAACGTCATGCTCGATAATACACCCAAACCGAAGCTAGTTTTAGACCCCTGGGCCACCGCTTCTCTTAATTCTGTGTTACAGGGAGTGATTCAGGGAGGAACAGCCACCTCGGCCCAAATCGGTCGTCCGGCAGCGGGAAAAACCGGTACTACCGATAACGAGAAAAATGTCTGGTTTGTCGGTTATGTTCCCCAATTAGCCACCGCGGTGTGGATTGGAGATGACCGAAACCGCACTTTAGGTAAAGGTATCACCGGTGGTGGTTTTGCCGCTCCCATTTGGCGCGATTTTATGGCACAAGCTCTGAAAAATGAACGAGTAGAATATTTTCCTTCTCCCTCCAAATTCCGCAAACCAACGGTTAAGTAGATGGTTAATCTAATTAGTTTGATCGTAATTTATCGATCGAGTAAAGGTGGCTAGGTTTTTGTAAGAGCGCCAATTCAAAAATGAAACCCACGCTATTTTTGTTCTGTGATGATCAAGTTAAGATGTAACTGTACCAATAATCATCGTTGCCCAGTTGCGAATGTCGTTACCTCAGATTGTTATTGATACCAATGTCATTATTGCTGGATTAAGATCTAGGCGTGGAAGTGCGTTTCAACTTCTTAGCCTTATAGGTACAGGAAAATTTGATATGCACTTATCTGTTCCTCTCGTCTTGGAATATACAGATGTCCTATTGCGGGAGTTGCCCAATCTCTATTTAAGTCGAGAAGAAGTAGATGAGTTAATTGATTTCTATTGCTCGGTGGGGATACCTCATGAAATTTTCTTCCTGTGGCGACCATTTCTGCGTGATCCCAAAGACGATATGGTATTGGAGCTTGCAGTTAAAGCAGGATGTCAGAGTATAATCACATATAACACCCGTGACTTTGCTGGTGTTGAGCAATTTGGTTTATGTCTGCTTGAGCCTTCAGGTTTCCTACGATTAATAGGTAAGTTACCATGAGTACCATCCAAGTTCAAATTCCCGACTCATTACAGAAAAGTTTAGATGATCTAGCGGCTCGTGATGGAATTTCGATCGATCAATTTATCTCTACTGCGATCGCTGAGAAACTTTCAGCGTTGATGACAGAAAATTACCTAATAGAAAGGGCCAAAAGGGGGAGTCGAGAAAAGTATCAGACAATCTTAACAAAAGTTCCCGATGTTGAGCCAGAAGCCTATGACCGGCTGCCGACTATCTGACATATCAATGCACCCGACTTTCTGCTAGACTTTGACAAGTTCCAAGATTATTTTTGGTCTGTTATTGGTGAATTTTTCTGCCCGTCACCCTCTATAGGGTGATTATCCCGAAGGTTTCTGCGTTTTGTTCTACAGGGGTTGACCAGACGGAAAATATCGGTACAATTTAACAGGTTTTGCATATCATGAAAGAAGAAAATAAAAAAAGAAAAAAAATAAAGGTAACAAGATATATTATTGATGATCATGTATGCCTTAATTCAATAGCGCTTAATCAACTGAGTCAAGCAAAAAAGGAGGAGGCTGTGTACCAATTTAGATGGATTATTCCATCAATGGCGTTTTCTGTTTTTCGTGTAGAATCCCTGTGCAACATCTATGGTAGTCATCTGTTTCCACACTGGGAGCATTTTGAGTCAACCTCATTTATAGGCAAGGTTGTAATGATTTCGGAGTTTCTAAAAATTAAGGTGGATTTTTCTGTTGAGCCATGGCAAACAATAAGTTCTATGAAGAGATTTAGGAATATGCTTGTACACGCAAAGCCTCAAAAAGCATCAGTAACACATGAGGTACCAGAAGACTTCCCTCAACAACTCTTGCCACTTCCAAAAAGCAAAAAAACAATAACTTACAGTTTATCTATTGAAAATGCCGAGCGATTTAATGAAGTAGCTTATGAGCTAGAGTCGTTGTGGATGGATCATGCCTATAGGCTAGGATTTGAAGTAAATATGTCTGGTCGCCCGAAATATGAATTAGAGGACGTTTGAAAAGTCAGGAGACCACTAGGGGGAGTGCCATATTGAGAGGGCAAATTCTCCTTAAATATGCCTGAATCGTCGGTAAGCAACCCAGATAAAGTTCATTTATAATAAAGTCACAAAAAAAACCTTTGCTTGAACCGATGACGACTTCCTTGACTCAGGGTATCAACCTTGAAGATTTCCTCAAATTGCCATATTTGGAGGATTCTCCAGCATGGGAATACCTGGATGGAGTCGCAATTCAGAAACCGATGCCTAAGACTCGACACTCTATCCTACAAAAACGTCTTTTAGCTGAGGTTGACAGCCACACTGCTGATTATACAGCCTTACCTGAGTTGCGATGTACCTTCGGCGGGCGTTCGATCGTTCCTGATGTGGCGGTAATTGCATGGAATCGAATTAATCTGAATGAAGCAGGTGAACCAGAGGACGACTTTACCGAAGCACCTGATTGGACTATCGAAATTCTTTCACCCGATCAAAAGGTAAACCGTGTAATTGACAACATTCTACATTGTTTAAAACATGGCAGTAAATTAGGATGGATGCTTGATCCAGATGATTATTCTGTTTTAATGTTTACGGACCAACAAGAGCCGGAAGTTTGCCGAGGGGATCACCAACTTAAGGTAATTGCAGGGGTTCAGTTGACACTGACTCCACAACAAATCTTTGCATGGCTAAAAGTTGGTCAAGCTAGACAAAGTAAGTAAAAGTCTGGGGAGAAGCACGAGGACTAACTTGGTCGTTAGACGGAATTCAATAATAAACGGATTTAGTATAAAATGTCAAAAATTAAAAGTCCCTTGCGCTATCCGGGGGGAAAATCCCGGGCAATTAAGCAAATTCTGCCGCAAATTCCTGTAAATATCAGGGAATATCGAGAACCTTTTTTTGGTGGTGGCTCTGTGTTTTTTGCTGTTAAGCAACTCTTTGAACAACAAATAAAAACCTATTGGATTAATGACTTAAATTATGATTTATTTTGTTTCTGGCAATGCACTCAAGAAAATATTGATTTATTGGTAGCAAAAATAACAGAAATTAAACAAAAATATGATAAAGGACGAGAATTATTTCAAGATTTAACAAGGGAAGATTTAAAGTTAACCGATTTTGAAAAAGCGGTGCGTTTTTTTATCTTAAATCGGATTACTTTTTCGGGGACTGTGGATTCCGGGGGTTATTCCCAAGCGGCTTTTACCAGTAGATTTACTGATTCATCAATTGCCAGATTAACCCAAATTGCGCCGTTATTAGCATCGGTAAAAATTACTAACCAAGACTACGAAGAATTATTATTTGCTGAGGGAAAAGAAGTTTTTATCTTTCTTGATCCACCCTACTATAGTGCCACAAAATCCCGTTTGTACGGTGTAAGAGGGAATTTACATACCAGCTTCGATCATCAACGTTTTGCCGATAATATGCGTCAATGTCAGGCTAAATGGTTA
>VYME01000585.1_pt1 | contig 11165 bp, 10 predicted proteins | sample 5115281 | NCBI WGS metagenome assembly VYME01 (sample SAMN12291780, study PRJNA351875) | freshwater metagenome | isolation source: freshwater lake | place: USA: Michigan, Wintergreen Lake | collected 2013-08-08
CGACGTCCGGCAGTTCGCGGTAGCGACCGTCGAGGTCCATGCCGAAGCCGAGCACGAACTCGTCGGGGATCTCGAAGCCGAGGAAGTCGATCGTCACCGGCACCACGCGCCGCGACGGCTTGCTGAGCAGCGACGCGACGCGGCAGCTCTTCGCCCCCTTCGCCAGGAAGTGCTCCTGCAGTGCTGCGATCGTGCGACCGGTGTCGACGATGTCCTCGAGCAGCAGCACGTGGCGGCCGCGCACCGGCAGGTCGGCGCCGGTGGTGATCGTCACCTTGCCGCGGCTCTGCGTGCCGGCATAGGACTGCGCGCGCACCTCGTGCACCGGCAGCGAGCCGGGCACGAACTTCTGCAGCAGCCGCGCGAACGGCCGGGCGCCTTCGATGACCGCGACCAGCATCGGCGGCTCGGGGGCGGTGGCGACGTGGATCTGGCGGGCCAGCTCCTGCGCGCGGCGCAGGATCAGCTCGTTCGGGAACAGGACCTTGAACGCGGGGAACTTCACGGGAGGACGAACGGCACCGCCGGCGACACGCCGGGGACTTGGAAGGAGAAGTCGAGGATCACGTGCGCGGCGAAGAACGGCAGGCCGGCCACGGGGTTGGGTTGCGGGATGGCGACGTCGAGACTGCGGTAGCCGCCGGGCGGCATCAGCGCGACGAAGCCGGGCACGGTCAGCGACGCCTGCAGCATCGCATCGAAAGCGAGCGGGATGAGGGCGCCGCCGAACGGGATCGCCGGCGCGTCGGCGTTCGCCAGCGCCAGCACGCTGAGGAAGACGCCGCCGTGGTCGAGCGCCGTCGCGTGCAGCGTGAAGCGCGTGCTGTCGACGGTGACGCCGCACTGCACCGGGTGCACCGTGGTGTCGGCGCTGTTCGCCGCCCCTGGCGTACCGAGGTCGCCGGCGCCGAACGCCGCCAGCGCCGCCGCGTAGTTCGCCGGAACCTGCGCGCCGAACAGGTCGCGCCGCTCGGCGGCGACCCCGCTGCCGCCGGGGAAGCCGGTCGTGTAGGCGACCTGGTCGAGCGTCGTGACGCCCTGCGTCAGCGCCACCGTGTCGGTGGTGTCGGCGAGCGACACGGTGTTGAACGGCATGACCACGCCGAGCGGCTGGCTGCCGTTGCGCGATGGCGCGCCGTCGACCTGGAACAGCAGCGGCCGGCCGGGCACGGCGACGAAGTTGCTCGCCAGCGTGATCGTGTTGCTGCCTTCGACGAGGCGTACGCCGCGCAGGCCGAGCGGCTTGCTGCCGACGTTGACGACCTCGACGTATTCGCCGTTGGTGTCGGGCACGTTCGCCGGGTTGCGGTGTACCTCGCTGATCTTCAGCTCGCCGACGGCGACCGGCGGCGTCGCCACTTCGTCGCACCAGAAGTCGAGGAAGCTGCCGTTGCTCGCCGCCGCGCGGTAGCGGCGCCCGTCGGTGTCGATGCGGATCGAGCCGGCGACGCCGAAGCCGATCGTGCTGGCGCTGCCGGTCGTCGTGCTGAGCAGCGCGCGCGCCGCCGCCGCCTGGTTCAACCGGTTGACGACGTTCGCCGTCGGATGGCCGAACGAGTTGCCGGCGCCGCAGCTGACCACCGCGAGCTCGGGCGCGAGCCGGGTGATCAGGTTCAGGCTGGTCGACGTGTTCGAACCGTGGTGGTTCAGCTTGTAGACGTCGATGTCGCCGCAGGCGAGGCTCGCCGGGCCCTCGACGTCGGCGGTACCGGTGCCGCTGCCACCGCCGGTCAGGTCGCCACCGAACCACATCGAGAACAGGCCGTAGTCCAGGCGCAGTACCACCGACCGCGAGTTCTCCTCCTGCGCCGACGCCGTCGGGTCGACGAACGCGCCACCGAGCACGTTGCCGTCGTAGGCGATGACCGTCATCGTCGCCCCACCGCCGAGCTGGTAGACGGCGCCGAGCGCCACCTGCTGGCGGCGGCTGCCGGCGGCGGCGAGGTAGTTGTTGACGGTCAGCGTCGTCGGCCGGTTCAGGTCGCCGCGGTCGTAGGCGGTCTGCAGCGGCAGCGCGTTCAGCACCTCGTCGAGGCCGCCGGCGTGGTCTTCGTGGAAGTGCGACAGGAACGTGAACCCGTAGCCCGTCGGTGCCAGCTGCGAGATCGCCGGCAGCATGCGCGCCGTGCCCTGCCCGTTCGGCCCGGCGTCGACGAGGTGCACGGTGCCGTTCGGCGCGCGCACCACGATGCCGTCGCCCTGGCCGACGTCGACCACCACCACGGTGAGGCCCACGGGCGCATCGGCCTGGCTGCCTTGGGGCGCACAGACCGCGAACAACGCGGCAATGGCGGGGACGAGCATTGGGGGACCATAGCGACTGCCTCGCGACGGCGCATCAGGACGGCGGCAAGGCGGCGTGAGCTCTGACGACGCGGCCGGTATGGTCGCCATGCCATGGCCAACCTGCTCGCCCATCACTACGGCCCGGACGTCGTGCTGTTCGACGACCCGTTCCTGGCGACCCTGCTGCAGCGCATCGGCAGCCCGAGCACCGGCACCGCCGAAGTCCCCGGCCTCGTGCGCACCGGCTACCAACGGCTGCTGCAGGAAGTGCTCGCGCGCGAGTTCCCGCGGCAGGCCCAGCGGGCGCCGACCCGCATGACGACGCAGGAGCCGCGCGCGTTCGTGCAGGGCGACTTCCTGTGCCGCGAGACGAAGCTCGTCATCTGCGCGGTGATCCGCGCCGGCATCCTGCCGGCCCAGGCCTGCTACGAGGCGGCGATCGAAGTGCTGCCGCCGGCGAACGTGCGCCTCGACTTCCTGAACATGTCGCGCATCACCGACGCCCAGCACCAGGTCACCGGCGTGCGCCTCGACGGCAGCAAGATCGGCGGGCCGGTCGACGACGCGATCGTGCTGGTGCCCGATCCGATGGGCGCCACCGGCGGCACCGTCTGCCGCGCCTACGACGTCTACCGCGAGCTCGGCGGCCAGGGCCCGAAGCGCTTCGTCGCCGCGCACCTGATGGTGACGCCGGAGGCGGTGCGCCGCGTCACCTCGTCGCACCCCGGCCTGCGCGTCTACGGCGGCCGCCTCGACCGCGGCTTGTCGAGCGAGCGCGCGCTGGCCAGCACCCCTGGCACCTTCCCGGACGAAGAACGCGGGCTCACCGACGTGCAGTACATCGTGCCGGGTGCTGGCGGCATGGGCGAACTGCTGACCAACAGCTGGGTGTGAGTCGCACCGCGAAATCCTGCGCACGTTCGCGTCCGAAGTGCAGGTCCGTCGTGCCCTCTCCCTGCGTTCCGGCGCGTGCCGGCGCAGGAGAGGTGACATGGGCGAACGAGTTCTTGGGAACGGGCCGTGCCGGCGCACGGCGGAGTTGGTGATGGACGACGACGAAGACGATCCGGGCCTCGTGTGCGCGGCTTGCGGCTGCTCGGTCTGCCGGCTGGCCGAAGCGTTCGACGCGTTCGCCCGCCGTCCGGCCCGGGCCAGCGGGCCAACAGCAGCCTTGCCAGGGCCGCGGCTCGCCCGCTATCCCTTGCCGTCCTCATGACCACCATCGTCTCCGTGCAAGGCCGCGAAGTCCTGGACAGCCGCGGCAACCCCACTGTCGAAGTCGAAGTCGAACTGGAGTCCGGTGCGCACGGCACGGCGATCGTGCCGTCCGGCGCCAGCACCGGCGCGCACGAGGCGGTCGAGCTGCGCGACGGCGACAAGAAGCGCTACCTCGGCAAGGGCGTGACCAAGGCGGTCGCCAACGTCAACGGTGCGATCGGCGAAGCGCTGCTCGGCGTGCCGGCCGAGGACCAGTTCCTGGTCGACTCGCTGCTGCGCGAGGCCGACGGCAGCAAGAACAAGGGCAAGCTCGGCGCCAACGCGATCCTCGGCGCGTCGCTCGCCACCGCCAAAGCCGTCGCCAACGAACTCGGCATGCCGCTGTGGCGCTACGTCGGTGGCGCCAAGGCGCGCCGCCTGCCGGTGCCGATGATGAACATCCTGAACGGCGGTGCGCACGCCGACAACAACGTCGACTTCCAGGAGTTCATGGTGATGCCCGTCGGCGCCAAGAGCTTCAAGGAAGGCCTGCGCATGGGCGTCGAGGTCTTCCACGCGCTGAAGGCCGAGCTGAAGAGCCGGAAGTTGATGACCGCGGTCGGCGACGAAGGTGGCTTCGCGCCGAACCTCGAGAGCAACGCCGCCGCGTTCGAGATCATCCTGCAGGCGATCAAGAAGGCGGGCTACAAGGCCGGCAGCGACCTGGTGCTGGCGCTCGACGCCGCCGTCACCGAGCTGTTCGAGAAGGGCAAGTACACGCTCGAAGGCGAAGGCAAGACCCTCGACAGCAAGGGCATGGTCGAGCTCTACCAGAGCTGGTGCAGCCAGTTCCCGATCTTCTCGATCGAGGACGGCATGGCCGAGGACGACTGGAAGGGCTGGCAGGCGCTGACCACGGCGATCGGCGGCAAGACCCAGCTCGTCGGCGACGACCTGTTCGTCACCAACACCGAGCGCCTGCAGCGCGGCATCACCGAGAAGGCCGGCAACGCGATCCTGATCAAGGTCAACCAGATCGGCACGCTGACCGAGACGCTCGAAGCGATCGACATGGCGCACCGCGCCGGCATGCGCGCGATCATGTCGCACCGCTCGGGCGAGTCGGAGGACAACACCATCGCCGACCTGGCGGTCGCTTGCGGCACCGGCCAGATCAAGACCGGCGCGCCGTGCCGCAGCGATCGCGTCGCGAAGTACAACCAGCTGCTGCGCATCGAAGAGCAGCTCGGCGACGCGGCGATCTACGGCATCTGAGCCGGCTCGCCCGCCGGCCGACCCGGCTCAGGCTTCCCCTGGACGCCGCAATGCGGGGCCCTTCTACAGCGAGAGCTACGCACTCGGCTCCGCTGCGTCGTCTCCTCGGAAGCCGGCGGGAACCGGCAACACTGTCGTCGTCCGCGTCGACAGCTGACAGCTGGCGCGCGGGCGCTAGCCTTTCGCCGTGGCGATCTTGAACCCGACCCCCTTGGACCGGCTGCTCGATGGAGCCGGGCGCCCCTACTTCCTCTGGGATGTGGAGATGACGCTGCCCGAATTCGAGGCGCGTCTAAGCGCTGAGCCCATCGAGGATCGCGCCTATTGGCTCGGCAAGCTGATGCGCCAGGCGAAGCCCGACGACGTCTTCACGTTCGTCAGCCCCGAGCGCATCGCCGCCGAATGGCTGCATGTGCAACCCCACCTCGGGCGCACGCTCCCATTCTGGCAGTGGCTGCTGCGCACCTGGAAGCTGATGCCGTGAGCGACACCGGACTCTCACTGCTGCAACGCGACGTGCTGCAGGTCCTCGCAGCGGTTCGTCCACCGTGGACTCTCACCGGCGGGGCTGCCTTGGCGGGGTTCCACCTGCTGCACCGCACGACGCGTGACCTGGATCTGTTCTGGCATGGTCGCGACACCCTGGCCGCGGAAGGGGACGAATGCCGGCGCCTCCTCGAAGCCGCCGGACTGCAAGTCGAGGTGCTGCAGCGAACGCCTGCCTTCCTGCGGCTGCGCGCGGCGCGCTCCGGCGACGCAGTCGTCATCGATCTGGTGGCGGAACCGGTCGCGAACACCCGACCGCCGATGGCGTTGCGGCTCGGGGAACAGACCGTGCAGGTCGATGCGCCCGCCGAGATCTTGGCGAACAAGCTCGGCTGCCTGCTGCACCGGGCGGAACTGCGCGACCTCATCGACATCCGGGCCCTGCTGGCGACGGGCTTGGACCTAGGCGCAGCCTTGGCGGAAGCTGGCCGCAAGGACGGCGGCTTCTCTCCGCTGATGGTCGCGCATCTGCTCGCCGGCTTCCCGTTCGCGCGGCAAGCGACGCAGCTCGGTCTCGGCGACGAACAGCACCACGAACTCGACGCATTCCGTCAGCAGCTGGCCGAGCGCATCGCGGCCCACGCGCGCCCCTGAGAGGCCGAGAAATTCCAGATACGGACTCTCAGAGTCATGTATGGCGGCTGCCTTCGCAGCCGCGCAGAGCCTTCGAGAGATTCTCTTTCAGCCTCTGAGTGGACGCGCGGGGCGCAGCTCACCTGCCGCCGGCGTCGGCCTTCTTCTCCTCGCCGGGCTTCTTCTCGCCAGCCGGCTTGTCCTCCTTCGGCGGCTCCTTCGTCTCGCCGTCCTTCTTCTCGGCCGGCTTGCCGAGCACTTCGAGGATGTCCTTCTCGAGCTGCTTCTCGCCGCCCGGGCCGAAGCCGACGTGCACCTTCTTGACCACGCCGTCGGTGCCGATCACCACGGTGTGCGGGATGCCGTTGACGCCGAACTTGCCGCCGAGCGCCTGATCGCACAGCGCGACCGCGATCGACAGCTGCTTCTTCTGCAGGAACTTCTCGACCGTCGCCTTGTCCTCGGCCAGGTTGCAGGCGACGAACACGACGCCCTGGTCGGCGAGCTTCTTCGTCACTTCGCTGACCTTCGGCAGGCCCTGCACGCACGGGCCGCACCACGTCGCCCAGAAGTCGAGCACGACGACCTTGCCCTTCAGGTCGGCGAGCTTCTGCTTGCTGCCGTCGAGCATGGCGAACTCGACGTCCGGAGCCGGCTTGTCGACCGAGGCGTGCGGCTTGCCGTGACCGACTTCGCCTTCGTCGGCGTCTTCCCCGGCATCGCCCATGGCCTCGCCCATCTCCTCCTGGAAGCGCTCCATCACGGCCTTCTGCAGGTCGTCGACCTTGGTCGCGCCCTTCGGCGGCTCGACGGCGAAGGCGTCCTTCTGGACCTCCTTGCTGCAGCTGGCGAACTCGAGCTCGAAGCCAGGCTCGATGCTCACCGACTTCGCGCCTTCTTCGTCCTCGCCTTCTTCGGCCTCGCCGCCGCCGTTCATCAGCGCCTCCATGTCGAGCTTCTGGCGCGCCGGCTTGTGGCGCAGAACCCAGGGCTCGTCGCCCTTCATGACCCACAGCTCGCAGGCCAGGCCTTCGTCCTTGATCGCCAGCTGCCAGGCGTCCTTGCCGCCGACCTTGCCGTCGCCGACCAGTTCGATCGTCTTGGCGTCGAGCAGCGCCTTCTTGCTGCCGGCCGGCGCCAGCAGCTGCCGCAGGTTGGCTTCGCCGGGCAGGCCGAACATGCCGCGCTTGCTGCTGAGGAAGGCGTGGACGTCCTTCGGGGCGTCGGCCAGCGAGTAGAGCTCGAACCGCTCGTTGCTCTGCAGCAGCTGCTTGCCGTCGCAGACGATGTCGCCCATGCCGGCCTCGCCGGCGCGGAACACGAAGCGGTTCGGCATCGCGACGATCATCTCGACCTCGAAGCTCGGCAGCTCCTGGCCCTCGATCTGGGCAGCGATCTCCTCCGGCAGTTCCGGCAGGACCATCTGCGCCGTCGCCTTCAGGTGCATCGCCGGCAGGCTCTGGGTGAAGCGGAGCGCCTTCCCGAGCAGTTCGCTGGCGTTCGGCTTGGCGGGCGCCGCGGTGTCGGCCGCCACCGGCTTGGCGGGATCTTGCTTGGTCGGGTCTTGCTTGGCGGGATCCTGGGCCGTGAGGCTGGCAGTGGCGGCGGCGAAGGCGAGAAGGGGAACGATCAGAGCGTGTCGCATCGTGATGGAGGTCCGGGGAGGCCGTGAAGGTGCCGGAGGACCGCGAGTAGCCCAAGGAACTCCAACATTTTCGTACCGGCCGAGAACGACCGGCGATGGCGGCGAAGCCGCGGCGTCGCGTTCCGACCGCTCGTGGCAGTGTGCGCCGCGGTGTCGGTCGATGGTGCGAGCGGGGTGCGCGCCGACGATTCGCGACGACGACTATCCAGCCGCTGCCACCGTCGTTAGCATCGCCCCGCGCCGCGCCATGAGTCGCACCGAAGCCGAGGCCCCGTCGTCGTTCCCCCACTGGGTCGCGCTGGGCAGTCTCGCCTTCGTGCTGTGGCTGTTCTTCACCAACACCGTGCCCGCCATGCGCGAACGCGCCGAACTGCGCGACCTGCAGGCGGAGCTCGACCGACTGCGTGGCACCTACGACCAGGCGATCGAGCAGGCCCGGGTCGGCGCCGGTCCGACCGTCGACGACGACCTGCAGGCGCTGCTGCTGGCGATCGACGCGCAGGGCATGACCCCGACCGAGCTGTGCCTCGCCTATCCGGAGCCAAAGCCCAAGCCGGCCGGCGAGGCCGGCGACGAGGCGGTGCGCGAGGCCGGCCGCTTGGGCAACGGCGAGCGCCTGGAGCCGCGGTGAAGTTCTCCGCCGCCGTCGCCGTCCGAGGGCCTGCGTCCGGAATCGTTCCGGTTCGAACCGACGATGCGGTCAGCTGCTGCGTAAGTCGCCGATCGCCCGCGCCCGAGTCTCGCTCTACCCCCAAGTCTTCCTTCGGCACGCCACCGGTCCGGTGCCGCGCCGCGTCCGCCTAGACCCCGAAACCGCCATGAGCAACCAAGCCACTCCGCAGGACCTGCAGCAGGTCGAGAAGCTGCGCACCGCGTACGCCGCGATGAAGCAGGAGATCCAGAAGGTCATCGTCGGCCAGGATCACGTCGTCGACGAACTGTTCATGGCGCTGTTCTGCCGTGGCCACTGCCTGCTGATCGGCGTGCCCGGCCTCGCCAAGACGCTGTTGATCTCGACGCTGGCGAAGGTGCTGAACCTCGGCTTCAACCGCATCCAGTTCACGCCCGACCTGATGCCGGCCGACATCACCGGCACCGAGATCATCCAGGAGGACAAGGCGACCGGTCGGCGCGAGTTCAAGTTCATGCCGGGTCCGATCTTCGCCAACGTCATCCTGGCGGACGAGATCAACCGCACGCCGCCGAAGACGCAGGCGGCGCTGCTCGAAGCGATGCAGGAGTACCAGGTCACCGTCGCCGGCCACCGGCACGTGCTGAAGCGCCCGTTCTTCGTGCTGGCGACGCAGAACCCGATCGAGCAGGAAGGCACCTACCCGCTGCCGGAGGCGCAGCTCGACCGCTTCATGTTCATGGTGCGCGTCGACTACCCGACGGCCGCCGAGGAGCGCGAGATCGTGCGCCGCACGACCGAGGAACGCACCACCGACATCAAGGCGGTGCTCGGCGCCGAGGACATCGAGGCCCTGCAGGCGATCGTGCGCAAGGTGCCGATCGCCGACGCCGTGCTCGAATACGCGCTGCGCCTGACGCGGCAGACGCGCCTCACCACGCCCGACGCGCCGGCGTGGGTCAAGGAATGGCTGCAATGGGGTGCCGGCCCGCGCGCCAGCCAGAACCTCGTGCTCGGCGCCAAGGCACACGCGCTGCTGCAGGGCCGCTTCTACGTCGCCGCCGAGGACATCCGCGCGGTCGCCAAGCCGGTGCTGCGCCACCGCCTGATCACCAGCTTCGCCGCCGAAGCCGACGGCGTCACCACCGACAAGGTGGTCGAACGCCTGCTGGCCGAGACGCCGGCGAACGACAGCCAGGCGCTCGCCGACGGCAAGTTGCCGAAGGTCATCGCGCAGGGCTGATCCCGTTTCGCTGCTTGTCCCCGTTCGCCAGCGTGGGCGCCCGGCGCCCACGTTCCGCGAATTCCCGCGGCGGACCGCCACCGCCCCATCGCCGCATCGCTGAGCTCCCGCCGCCATGACCGAGATCCCCACCGACTACCTCGACCCGCGCGTGCTGAACAAGGTCGGCCGCCTCGAACTGCGCGCCCGCCTCGTCGTCGAAGGCTTCGTCACCGGCATGCACAAGTCGCCGTACCGGGGCTTCTCGGTCGAGTTCGCGCAGCACCGCGAATACGTCGCCGGCGACGACCTGCGCCACCTCGACTGGAAGATCTACGCCAAGGCCGACCGCTTCGTCGTCAAGCAGTACGAAGAGGAGACCAACCTGCGCGCGCACCTGTTCCTCGACCAGAGCGAGTCGATGAACTACGCGCACGACGGCGGCATGAGCAAGTTCGACTACGGCGCCACCGCCTGTGCCTCGCTCGCCTACATGATCCAGCAGCAGGCCGACGCCGTCGGCCTGACGCTGTTCGACGAGAAGGTCGCCAAGCAGGTGCCGCCGTCGAACACGCGCGCCAGCCTCGGCAACCTGTTCTCGGCGCTGGAGGCGGCGAAGACGCGGCAGCAGAAGACCAAGGTCGGCGGCGTGCTGCACGAACTGGCGAGCCAGCTGCGCCAGCGCGGCATGGTGATGATCTTCAGCGACCTGTTCGACGCGCCCGACGAGGTGCTGAAGGGCCTGCGCGAGATCGCCTCGCGCGGCCACGACATCGTCGTCTTCCACGTGCTCGACCGCGACGAGGTCGAGTTCCCGTTCGAGCGCATGACGCTGTTCCAGGGCATGGAGCAGCTGCCCGAACTGCTGTGCGACCCGAAGTCGCTGCGCGATGCCTACCTCGCCGAGATCGAGGGCTTCGCCGAGCAGATCCGCAAGGGCTGCCTCGGCCAGCGCATCGACTACGTGCGCGTCGTCAACAGCGCCCCGCTCGACGTCGTCCTGACCAGCTATCTCAGCGCGCGAGCCGCGCGGGCCAAGCGCCGCAAGTGAGGAGCCCCGCGTGCAGTTCCTGAATCCCGCTCTGTTGGCCGGCGCGCTGCTGTTCGCGGTGCCGCTGGTCATCCACCTGCTGAACCGCCAGCGCCACAAGAAGCGTCCGTGGGCGGCGATGGAGTTCCTGCTCCGCGCCTACCAGAAGCAGCGGAACCGCCTGCGCAACGAGAACCTGCTGCTGCTGCTGCTGCGTTGCCTCGTGCCGATCGTGCTGGCGCTCGCCATCGCGCGGCCGGTGCTGCAGGCCGCCGCCGGCCTGCTCGGCGGCTCGGTCGTCGTGCACCACGTGGTGCTGGTCGACGGCAGCTACAGCATGGGCATGCGCCAGGACGGCGGGCAGAGCCCGTTCGACAAGGCGCGCACGCTGGTCGGCCGCCTGCTCGACGGCTTCGAAGCGAGCGCCGAGCGCAACGACAAGGTGACGCTGGTGCTGGCCGGCACGCGGCCGCGCTTCCTGGCCCGCGGCGACCTCGCCCTGCAGACGGCGCGCAACCAGTGGCTGCAGATGCAGAAGCCCGAGGACGCCGGCGGCGATCTCGGCGAAGCGCTGCGGCAAGTCGTCGACGCGGTCGAAGAGGCCAACGACCCGGAAGTGCAGGTCTACGTGTTCAGCGACCAGCAGCAGCACGCCCTCGGTGCGGCGCTGACGTCGCCGGCCGGCGGCGACAAACTGAAGCCGCCCGCCCCGCCCGCCCCGCCGAATGCAGCGGCCGGTGCGGCGAGCCCAGCCGATCCA
>VYME01000586.1_pt1 | contig 11155 bp, 10 predicted proteins | sample 5115281 | NCBI WGS metagenome assembly VYME01 (sample SAMN12291780, study PRJNA351875) | freshwater metagenome | isolation source: freshwater lake | place: USA: Michigan, Wintergreen Lake | collected 2013-08-08
GCGGGGCGGCGGCCGGCGGGGCCCGCAGCACGTCGAGCCACGTCGCCTGCGCTATGTCTTCGGCGTCCGCCGTGTCGGCCACAAGGGCGCGGCACAAGGCCGTGACCCAGTCCGACTGGGCCAGCAACACGGCGAGGGACGGCGGCGGGGAAGGGTTCATCGTCACCCGCCATGTGCCCGCGGGCGGCCGCGGTGATGCAGGGCGGCGCAGGAAATCCTGCGGCGCGACCCTGCGGCTGGGCTCACCAGCGCGTCGACACGCCGACCGAGAAGATCAGCTCGCTGGTGTCGCCGTTGTTGCGGGCTTCCAGGTTGTCGCCGAGCAGCAGCCAGTGCAGGCCGGTGCTGGCCTGCCACGGGCCCATGCGCGTCGGCAGGAACGTGAGCGGCAGGCCCAGCTCGGCGCCGACGTCGAGGTAGCCGAAGAAGTCGTCGCCGCCGCCCGCGATGCGCTCGTAGTAGTCGCCGAAGCTGAAGCCGGCGCGAACCGGCAGGCTCAGGGTCAGGCCGTTGGGCTCGTCCTGCTGCAGGCGGAACGACGGGCGCACGCCGACCTCGGCGTAGATGCCCTCGTTGCCGGGGTTGCCGTTGTCGCGCTGGCCGTCCAGTTCGAAGGCGAGCAGGAAGTGCGGCTGCAGGCCGCTGTCGAGCGAATCGAACAGCAGACCGCGATCGTCGTAGCCGAACGTGAACGCGAGCTCCTGCACGGTCTCGCGCAGGCCGCTGGCGCGGGCCGGGTTGAACGTCGCGTTCGGGCTGGTGTAGGCCGTGTAGCGGACCCCGGTCGTCAGGCGCTCGCCGAGGCCGGCGGTGACGTCGATGTAGAAGTCGCTCTCGTACCAGATGCCGTCGTTGGCGGCTTGCGGATGATCGGAGTGCAGGCTGTTCCACGAGCCGAGGCGCAGGTCGAGGCGGTTCAGCCCTTCCGTGCTGCCAGGCTCGATCAGGTCGTAGCCGAGCTCGAGGTGCGGCTGGGCGATGATGCCCTGGTTCTCCTGCACGATGCCGCGGAAGTAGTAGGCGTTCGTCAGGGCGAGCCCGAACGAACCGCGCATGTACGAGTTGGCGGCTTGCGTGCCGGTGGTCGGCATCGTCGTCGGGGCCATGTAGGGGTCCGACGCGCCCTGGTTCGACATGCCCGGATCCTGGGCGTGCAGCAGCGTCGGGAGGAACAGCGCGATGGCGCAGGGGAGTCGCATCATGGGGTTGGTTGGGGCGCAGACGAGTGCGCGAGGCGGGGATGGTAGCGCCGTGCCATGGGCATTTCGGCCCCGCAGTTTCGCCAAAAGAGCCCGCCGGATGCGCGGCCGTCAGGCCTTGCGCCAGGTGATCGCGATCGGCTCCTGCACGAAGTCGTTGCCGACCGACTTCAACACGCGGAAGTGCGGCCGCTGGCCGTCGTCGCCCTGCGCGTAGAACAGGTGCAGCACGTTGTCGAAGCCGACCAGGTACGACGACGGATCGAAGCCGCCGCCGCCGCCGCCCGGCGGCACCATGTCGACGAGGAACGGCGTGATGCCGAGGTAGCGCAGCATGTCGACCAGGGCGGCGATCAGGAAGCGCTGCTCGGTGATCAGCGGGAAGCGGTCCTGCAGCCGGAAGATGTTGTCGAACGCCATGCGCGCGACGGGGCGCGGTTCGCCGTCGGCGTGGCCGCCCTGGCACAAGCGGATCAGGTCCCAGGTGAACTTGCCCGGCGCGATGAACTCCGGGTGCAGGTAGACGACGCGGAAGTCGGGCGCGAACTTGCCGTCGGGGCCGAGGCACGGCGCCAGCACCGGTTCGCGCTGGCAGATGCGGCGGATGGCGTCGCGGTCCTCGCGCGTCGACACGAACAGCACGCGTTCGCCCTTCTGCAAGCCGGCGGCGAGGAAGCGCAGGGCGAGGAACGTCGCGCGCGTGCCGGGCTCGGCCAGCAGCACGGTCGAGCTGCGTTCGGCCGGACCGGTGTCGCGCAGGAACGCGGCGTTGAGGTCGGGATGGCCGAGGTCGATCGCGGTGTCGCCGCGCGGCGGCACCGTGAACTGCGCCTGGTCGCGCGCCATCGACAACTGGGCGGCGACCGACGGATACAGGTGGATGCCGGGGCCACGTTCGTTGCGCGCGCCGAGGTAGACGTCGCGCGTGATGCCGCGGCCGGCGATCGAGAAGTGGTGCACGCCGCGGTAGTAGTACTGGTGCCGCGCCTTGCTGATCTCGAGCGCGCGCGCCTTGAAGTCGGTCGCTTCCTCGCGGAACGACAGGTGCACCATCAGGTCGGTCGAGAACTCTTCCGCCGACGGCAGGCGCAGGTCCCTCGGGTGCGCCTCCTCCATGACGAAGATGCCGTGGATGCGGTTCTCGAGCAGCCGCCGGCGCGTCTCCAGCAGCGCTGCGCGCTTCTCGAAGTACTCGAGATCGGTCAGCAGCAGGCCGACGTTGTCGATGACGACCATGCGCACCGGTGCCGCCAGGCGGTGGTTCTCGATCTCGGCCAGGATCCACTCGATGTCGACCGTGGTGCCGCGGGCGCTCTTCTGCTGCAGCGCCGCCGGCCGCGCCTGCGTCAGCATCAGCTGGCCGCCGTTCGCCACCTCCGGCGTGTGCAGCACCAGCTTGTTCGGCACCTCGCGCGGCAGCGCCTCGACGCGCGAGTGGGCGCGGAACCAGTCGAAGTCGAACTCGAGCTTCTTGTGGATGCTGTCGGGCGAGTGTTCGACCGAGTAGTAGAGGAAGGTGCCGCCGTCGCGGTCGTCGAGCCACGCGCGCACGACCATCTCGAGGGCCAGCAGCGTCTTGCCGGTGCCGGGGCCGCCGGCGAGGCACAGGAACACCGCGGCGTCGTCGGGATACCGGATGCCGCCGGCGAGGATGCCGTCGAGGCCGTCGATGCCGGTCTTCAGCGTGGCGAAGCTCACCGGGCCGAGGTTAGCGGCCGCCGCGGGGCGAGGCCACGATGGAAGCCGGCCGCTTCGTTCTGCACGATGTGCGCATGCTGTCCGAGCCATCCGACTTCTGTCGCCTGTGGTTGTTCCGCCATCCGGAGATCGACGGGGATCATGCGCAACGCGCCGTCGGCGACGGTCCGGCCGACCTCAGCCGGCGCGGCCGTTCGCAGGTGCTGCGTTGGCTCGAACTGGCGAAGACGCTGCAACTCGCCGAGGTGTGGTCGAGCCCGCAGCCGCAGTGTGCGGGCCCGGCGCGTGGCCTCGCCGAAGCGATCGAGCAGGAAGCGCACGTCGATCCGCGGCTGCGCGACCAGAACATGGGCCGCTGGCAGGGGCGCGAGTGGAGCGACGTCATGCGCGAAGAGGACGGCGCCGTGCGCACGTTCTTCAGCGAGTTCGGCGAAGCCACGGCGCCGGGCGGCGAGAGCCTCGGCGTCGCCGTCGAGCGCATGCTGCTGTGGTGGCAGGAACGCATGAAGCCGTCGCTCGGCAAGTCGCTGGTGGTGGTGCTGCCGGGCACGCTGCTGGGTGGGTTCGCCGCGGCGATGCTCGGCATGCGGCTGTCGCGCAGTGTCACGCTGAGCCTGCCGATGGGCGGCATCGGGGCGCTCGATGTGTTCCAGAACGGCTCGCGCGTGGCGACCTGGAACGTCGACGCGCTGCGCGAGTAGAGGCGATCGTCGCCGCCCGTGGGCCGGCCGACCGTCCCGGTGCGGCTGCGGCCCGTGGTGGCGGCCCGCTCGTCTGCTGGCCGCGCAGTCAGTCGGCGAACAGGGCGGCGAGCGAGGCTGCGTCGAGGATGCGGTCGAGCCAGCGGTCGAGTTCGGCGCGTGAGGCCTGCTGCACCCGTTCGACGACGATGGCGTCGGGGTCGCCGAAGCGTCGGGTGATCTGGCGCAGCAGGATGGAGACCTGAACTTCAGCCTTGCCTTCGTTGCGGAGCTGCTGGGCGGTGGAGACGAACTTGTTCTTCATGGCGGGATCCGTGAAGCGGCGGGTCAGCAGGCGCTCGACGACCGGCGTCGGCAGGCCGGAGGTCGCGAAGACGTAGTCTACCAGCGTGTCGAACAGCTCGCGGCCACCACGGGCTTCGCCGAGGCGGTGCGCTTGTTCCTGCAGGTCGTGCCACGCGTCGAGGAAGGCCGCGAACGCACGTTCGTCGCGCGCCGCCTTCGGCAGGTACTGCAGCGCACTGAGCGCGCACAGCCCGAACACACTGAGCGCGCGCCGCCGCAGCCGTTCGGGCGGCACGTCGTGCAGGTCGTCGAGCACGTAGGTCAGCGACGGCAGGTAGCGCTGCAGGGGCTTCGGGATGCGCGCCAGGTCGAACAGCCCGCGTACGTTGCGCGGCGACCGCCACGGGCGGGTGTCGGCGTGCAGCACGACCGGCAGCACCGCCGGCAGGAAGCGATCGCGCGGGTGTTCTCGGCGGTGGGTGCGCAGCACGGCGACCACCTGATCGAGGATCTGCAGTGCGTCGAAGCGGCGGCTCTGCGACTTGTGCTCGAGCACGACGTAGAGCAGCAGATCCTGCTGGTGGTGGGTGCGGACTGCGAAGAGCAGGTCGCAGAGGGTGCGGCGGCTGCGACGGCCGTGCTGCGTGGGGTTCTTGCGGGTCAGGGTGCGCCAATCGATGGCGTCGGCGAGGCTCGCGGGCAGGGCGGTGCGCAGCAGGGGAACCGCGTGCTCGGGATCGCCGAACGCCACCTGGAACAGGTGATCGTGATGGGATGCCACGTCCCATGGGGACGATGGGTGCCAACTTCGGTCAGGAAAGCAGCGATTTCCTGGTGGATCCGGCGAGCGAAGGGCGCACCTGCGCGCCAGGGGCCGAGCTTCCTCAGTCCTTCTTCGGCATCTTGCAGCCGGCCGGCGCGTCGCTCGTGCCGCACTTCGGCGTGCAGCCACCACCGCCGCTTTCGTCCTTCTTGGCGTCGCTCGCGTACGAGGCGCCGCGGTAGTCGGTCTCGTAGAAGCCCGTGCCCTTGAAGATCACGCCAGCGCCGCCGCCGATCAGCCGTTCGAGCTTCGCCTTCTTGCAGGCCGGGCACTTCTTCAGCGGCTCGGCCGACATGCTCTGGAACTCTTCGAAGCGGTGGCCGCAGGCGCTGCACGCGTAGTCGTAGGTGGGCATGGTGGGCTCGCTGGTGGTAGGTCAGTTCTTCGGGGCGGGGCCGGAGACGACGACGCGGCTGTGGCGCACGACGCGGTCGCCGATCATGTAGCCGGCTTGCAGCACACGCAGCACCTGGCCTTCGGCGATGCCCGCGGCGGGCTCCATGCCGACCGCTTCGTGCTTCAGCGGGTCGAAGGCGACGCCGATGGCGCGGATCTCCTGCAGGCCGTGCCGTTCGAGCGCACTCTGCAGCAGCATGCGCGTCATGCGCACGCCTTCGATCAGCGCCTTCGGGTCGGTGTTGCCGCCGTCGAACGCGGCGAGCGCCATGCCGAAGCTGTCGAGGGCGGGCAGCAGCTCCTGCGCCATGCCCTCGATCACGCGCCGCTTCTGGTCGTCCATCTCCTGCCGGGCGCGGCGCCGGATGTTGGCGGCGTCGGCGAGCTGACGCTGCAGCTGCAGCTCGAGCTGGTTGCGCTCCTCGCGCAGCTTCGCCATCTCCTGCTCCGGCGCCGGGATCTCGACGGCGGGCTCCTTGCCGTGCGCCGTCTTCTGCGGCTCGGGGTTGCCGTTCGCGGGGTCGCCGTTGCCGGCCTGGTTGTTCGCGGTGTCGTTCAAGGGTTGCTCCTGGCGCTCACGAGAAGATGTCCTTGACCTTCTCGAAGATGGTCTTCTTGCCGTTCTTCTTGCCCTTCTTGCCGTCGATCTCGTCGAACTTGCGCAGCAGCTCTTCCTGCTCCGCCGAGACCTTCTTCGGCACGTCGACCTGCACCTGCACGACGAGGCTGCCGCGGCCGTAGCCGTCGGCGCGCGGCAAACCGTGGTTGCGCACGCGCAGCTTCTCACCGGGCTGGGTGCCGGCCGGGATCTTCATCGCCACGGTCTCGCCGGTGATGGTGGGGATCTCGATCTCGTCGCCCATGACCGCCTGGCGGAACGTGATGCGCGACTGCATCAGCAGGTCCTCCCCGTAGCGGGTGAACACGTCGTGTTCCTTGACGTGCAGCACGACGACGAGGTCGCCGGGTGGGCCGCCGCCTTCGCCCGGCTCGCCCTGGCCGGCGATGCGTTCGTTGTGGCCCGACTCGATGCCGGCCGGGATCGTCAGCGTGATCGGCGACTCCTTCGGGATGGCGCCGCGGCCGTGGCACTTCGGGCACGGGTCTTCGATCGATGCGCCTTGGCCCTGGCACGTCGGGCACGTCTGCCGCATCTGGAAGAAGCCCTGCGAGCGCACGACCTGGCCGTGGCCGCCGCACGTCTTGCAGGTCTTCTTCTGGGTGCCCGGCTTGGCGCCGCTGCCGCTGCAGTGCGCGCAGCGTTCGGGGCGCTTCAGTTCGATGGTCTTCTTGACGCCGGTGGCGACCTCTTCCAGCGTCAGCTCGATGTCGGCCCTCAGGCTGGCGCCGCGCCGGCCGCGACCGCGACCGCCACCGCCGAAGAACTGCTCGAAGAAGCCGCCACCGCCACCGCCGCCGCCGAACAGGTCGCCGAACGCGGCGAAGATGTCCTCGGCCGACGCGAAGCCGCCGCCGCCGCCCTGCGGGCCGTCGACACCGGCGTGGCCGAACTGGTCGTAGCGCTGCCGCTTCGTCGCGTCGCTGAGCACCGCGTAGGCCTCGGCCGCGTCCTTGAAGCGCTTCTCCGCCTCGGCATTGCCCGGGTTGCGATCCGGGTGGTTCTCGAGGGCCAGCTTGCGGTAGGCCTTCTTGATGGTGTCGTCGTCGGCCTTGCGGTCGACGCCGAGCACTTCGTAGTAGTCGCGCTTCTGGGCCATGGGAGGAACAGGTTCCGCGAGGCGTATCGGCTCAGGCGCGGCACCATCCTCGGCACCACGCGCACTTCTGCAGCCGCCGACCGACCGCGGTCAGCAGGCCCGATCCGCCCCGCGAGCGAAGCGAGCCTCCCGGCAAAGGCGTCCGACCCGTTGCTCGAATCGCCCCTACCGTGTCCCGGCGCCTTCGCCGGACAAGCCCGAGCTGAGGGCAGCGGCTTCGCCGCTGCCGTCAGCTCGTGCTTCCTTCGACCGCCTTCTTCTCTTCGGCGATCGTGGTGACCATCGTGTTCGTGGTCAGCATCAGGCCGGCGATGCTCGCCGCGTTCTGCAGCGCGCTGCGCACGACCTTCGTCGGATCGACGATGCCGGCCTTGAACATGTCGACCCACTCGCCGGTCAGCGCGTTGAAGCCTTCGTTCGGCTTCTTGCTCAGCGCTTCGTCGACGACGACCGAGCCGTCCTCGCCGGCGTTCTCGGCGATCTGGCGCATCGGCGCTTCGCAGGCGCGCTTGACGATCTCGACGCCGAACTGCTGGTCGCCCTTCACCTTCAGGGTGTCCAGCGCCTTGCTGGCGCGCAGCAGCGCGACGCCGCCGCCGGGCACGATGCCCTCTTCGACGGCTGCGCGCGTGGCGTTCAGCGCGTCCTCGATGCGCTGCTTCGTCTGCTTCATGTCGGCTTCGGTCATCGCGCCGGCGCGGATGATGGCGACACCGCCGGTCAGCTTGGCGAGGCGCTCCTGCAGCTTCTCGCGGTCGTAGTCCGACGTCGTCTTCTCGATCTGGTTGCGGATCGAGTCGGCGCGCGCGGTGATCTCCGCCTTCTTGCCACCGCCACCGACGATCGTCGTGGCGTCCTTGGAGATGCGGATCTTGGCGGCCGAGCCGAGCATCTCGAGCGTGACGTTCTCGAGCTTGAGGCCGAGGTCCTCGCTGATGCACTGACCGCCGGTCAGCGTGGCGATGTCCTGCAGCATGGCCTTGCGGCGGTCGCCGAAGCCCGGCGCCTTGACCGCGCAGACGTTCAGCACGCCCTTCAGGCGGTTCACGACCAGCGCTGCCAGCGCCTCGGACTCGACGTCCTCGGCGATGATGATCAGAGCCTTGCCGCTGCGGCTGGTCTGCTCGAGCAGCGGGATCATCTCGCGCACGTTCGAGATCTTCTTCTCGTGCACGAGGATCAGCGCGTTCTCGAACACCGCCTCCATCGACTTCGGGTCGGTGATGAAGTAGGGCGAGACATAGCCCTTGTCGAACTGCATGCCGTCGACGTGCTCGAGCTCGGTCTTGAAGCTCTTGCCCTCTTCGACGGTGACGACGCCTTCCTTGCCGACCTTGATCATGGCGTCGGCGAGCAGGTTGCCGATCTCCATGTCGTTGTTGGCGGAGATGGCGCCGACCTGGGCGATCTCGTCGCGGCTCTTGTTGTCGATCTTCTTCGCCATCTTGGCGAGCTCGGCGGTCACCGTCGCCACCGCGGCGTCGATGCCGGCGCGCAGGTGGTTCGGGTCGACGCCGCTGGTCAGGTAGCGCTGGCCGATGGTCAGCACCGCTTCCGCCAGCACCGTGGCCGTCGTCGTGCCGTCGCCGGCGACGTCGTTGGTCTTGCTGGCGACCTCGCGCACGAGCTTGGCGCCCATGTTCTCGAACGGGTCCTCGAGCTCGACTTCCTTGGCGACGGTGACGCCGTCCTTGGTGACCTGCGGGCCGCCGAAGGACTTCTCGATGATGACGTTCTTGCCGGCCGGGCCGAGGGTGACCTTGACCGCCTTCGCCAGCTTCTGCACGCCCGCGACCGCCTTACGGCGCGCCTGGTCGTCGTACATGATCTGCTTGGCCATCGGGATCAGCCCTCCACCTTGGCGAGGATCTCGCTCTCGCGCAGGATCTTCAGGTCCTCGCCGCCGACCTTGACGTCGCTGCCGGCGTACTTGCCGAACAGCACGATGTCGCCCTTCTTGACGTCGAGCGCCATGCGCTTGCCGTCCTTGCCGAACTTGCCTTCACCGACGGCGGTGACCTTGCCGCGCTGCGGCTTCTCCTTGGCGGTGTCGGGCAGCAGGATGCCGCCGGCGGTCTTCTCTTCGGCGTCGAGCACCTTCAGCACGACGCGATCCTCGAGGGGGCGCAAAGAAGTCATTTTCGTCTACTCCGATGAATGTGTGGGGGGTGTGTCTGTGGGGCTGGTCCGAGCGGCTGGGCCGCTCGTCACATCTCGCCGGCTTCGCCGCCGGCCTTGTCGTCCTTCTTGGCGTCGGTGATGACGCAGTCGGTCGTCAGCAGCAGGGTCGCGATCGACACCGCGTTCTGCAGCGCGCTGCGCGTGACCTTGGTCGGGTCGACGACGCCGAACTCGATCATGTCGCCGTATTCCTTGGTCAGCGCGTTGAATCCGTGCGTGGCGCCCTTGCCGGCGAGCACCTTGCGGGCGACGACGGCGCCGTCGACGCCGGCGTTCTCGGCGATCTGGCGGACCGGCTTCTGCACGACGTGCTTCATCAGCTCGACGCCGAAGCGGGCGTCGCCGGTCAGCTCGAGCTTGTCGAGCGCCTTGCCGGCCTTCAGCAGCGCGGTGCCGCCGCCCGGCAGGATGCCCTCGGCGATCGCCGCGCGCGTCGCGTGCATCGCGTCCTCGACCAGCGCCTTGCGCTCCTTCATCTCGGTCTCGGTGTGCGCCCCGACGCGGATCTCGGCGATGCCGCCGGTCAGCTTGGCGAGACGCTCCTGCAGCTTCTCCTTGTCGTAGTCGCTGGTGGTGGCGTTGATCTCGCGGCGGATCTGCTCGGCGCGCGCCTTGACGTCGGCCGGCTTGCCCTTGCCCTCGACGATCGTGCAGTTGTCGCTGTCGATCAGCACCTTCTTGGCGACGCCCAGCTGGCGCAGCTGCACCTTCTCGAGGTCGAGGCCGAGGTCCTTGAAGATCGCCTCGCCGCCGCAGAGGATCGCGATGTCCTGCAGCATGGCCTTGCGGCGGTCGCCGTAGCCCGGCGCCTTGACCGCGCAGACCTTGAGCACGCCGCGCAGCTTGTTGACGACGAGCGTCGCGAGCGCTTCGCCCTCGACGTCCTCGGCGATGATCAGCAGCGGCTTGTTGCTCTCCTTCAGCTTCTCGAGCAGCGGCAGCAGCGGCCGGATGTTCGACAGCTTGTCCTCGTGCACCAGGACCAGGCAGTCGCGCAGGTCGACCGTCATGTCCTCGTTGTTGGTGACGAAGTGCGGCGACAGGTAGCCGCGGTCGAACTGCATGCCCTCGACGACCTTCACCTCCGTCTCCAGGCCCTTGCCCTCTTCGACGGTGATGACGCCGTTCTCGCCGACCTTCTTCATCGCGTCGGACAGGATCTTGCCGATCTCGGCGTCGTTGTTGCCGGAGATCGTCGCGACCTGGGCGATGGCCTTGTAGTCGTTGCCGGGGACCGGCTTCGCCATCTTCTTCAGCTCGTCGACGATGGCGGCCGCGGCGGCCTTGATGCCCTTGATCAGCTCGGCGTGGTTGGCGCCGGCGGTCAGGTACTTCATGCCCTCTTCGGCGATCGCGTGGGCGAGCAGGGTCGCCGTCGTCGTGCCGTCACCGGCCGCGTCCGACGTCTTGCTGGCCGCCTCGCGGACCAGCTTGGCGCCCATGTTCTCGTAGCGATCTTCGAGCTCGATCTCTTCGGCGACGCTGACGCCGTCCTTGGTGACGGTCGGACCGCCCCAGCCCTTGTCGAGCACGGCGTTGCGGCCGCGGGGGCCCAGGGTGGAGACAACGGCCTTCGCCAGCTTGGCAACGCCGCGCAGCACGGCTTCGCGGGCGTCGTTTTCGAACACGAGTTGTTTGACCATCACAACCTCGAGGAGGAATCTGGATACTTCGTGGGGGTTGGCAGCGATGCCGATCCGTCGAAACGGTGCGGAGCTGCCCGATGCGCCGCCCGACCCGAGTGGGTGGGCTCAGCGAATGGGCGCGCCGCAAAGCAAAGGTGGTGCCGGCCCCAAGGCCGGTGCCGCCCCGTGTTGGATAGACAGATGCAAATGCCGAAAGCCAAACCGTTTGAGCTCGATCTTCGCGATGGCGTCGGCGCCGGCGGCCGAGGCCACTCGCGCCAAAGTGGCAGCTTCCCGCGGTGGCTTCGCGTCGGCCTCCGTCAATCTGGCATGGCGGCTGCCACCGCCGTTGTGGCCGCCGCGGCAAGTGGTTGCGCCACCGCCCAGCAGGCGCCGTTCGAAGTGGCGCTGCGCGACGGGACGATCCTCGCTGCCCGGTCGGTCGCCGGCGATGCGGCGAGCGGCTTCGACGTGCAGACGGCCGCCGGCGAACGCCAGCGCGTCGCGGCGTCGGCCGTGCTCGCCATCC
>VYME01000588.1_pt1 | contig 11060 bp, 9 predicted proteins | sample 5115281 | NCBI WGS metagenome assembly VYME01 (sample SAMN12291780, study PRJNA351875) | freshwater metagenome | isolation source: freshwater lake | place: USA: Michigan, Wintergreen Lake | collected 2013-08-08
CGGTCTTGCGCGAGGTCGACAGCGGCGCCACCGGCGTGCGCTTCGTCGCCGAACGCGGCGCCTTCGGCAGCGCGCGCGGCCGTGTGCAGCTGGCGAACGGCACCGGCGTGCCGGCCGAGGTGCGCTGCTGGCACCAGGAGCGCGGCGAATACGTGGCCCTGCAGGCGCAGGACGACGGCACGCTGCAGCTGCGTGAACTGCCGGCCGGCACGATCGACTTCGAACTGCACCATCCAGGCGCCGTGCGCGCAGTCCGCCACGACGTGCGCATCGAGGTCGGTGGCGAGATCGACTTCGGGCTCGTCGAACTGCAGCCAGGAGCTTCGCTGCGCGGCGCGGTGCGCGGTGCCGACGGCAGCGCGATCGCCGACGCGCGGCTGCAGGTGGTCGCCGAGGACGCCGACTTCGTCGCCGACTACGACGGCCGCACCTACACGTTCCCCGCCTTGCCGGCCGGCACGCACCGGCTGCAGGTGCAGGCCCCCGGCCACGCTGCGGCGACGTTCGACCTGACGATCGCCGCCGGCCAGAACCAGGAGCGCGACGTCGTGCTCGCCGCCGGCGTGCGGAAGCGCGTGCTGCTGCAGGTGCCGGCCGGGGCGTCGGGCAACGTCACGCTCGCGTTCCAGCCGGCCGGTGGCACGCTGACCTGGCGCACGACGACGACGCTGCCGCAGCGCACGACGGCGCCGCAGACGCTCGAGTTCGTCGCCTGGCTGGCGCCGGGCAGCTACCAGGCGATCGCGTGGTGTGGCAGCGATCTGGCGGCCGAGCAGGGCGTGTCGTTCGCGGCCGGCGACGAGCAGCCGCTCACGCTGTCGCTGCAGAAGCGTTGAGCCGGGGCAGGCAGCGCCGCGTCACTCGATGACGAAGTCCCCGAACGGCCCGGCCGATTCGAGGTCGAGGTCGCCGAGCAGCACCGACTGGATCTCCGCCAGCAGGTGGATGCGCAGCAGCGCCTCCTGCTGCTTCGGGGTCGCCTGGTCGAAGTTCTCGGGCTCCATGACCTCGGCCTTCAACTCGGCGAGCACGTAGAGCGCGAGCCGCGCCGCGTTCAGCGCCGCCAGCCAGGCAGCGACGTGCCCATCCGGGATCAGCAACAGCTGGTTGCCGGACTTCGCCATCGGCCGCAGGCCGGCGAGGTCGCGGCGGACCAGCTGCGCCCGCGACAGGAACAGGCGTTCGAGCTCGGGCACCGAATGCCGGCGCCACTGTTCTTCGTCGTCGGCGTCCTCGCACGTCTCCGGCAGCAGCCGCGAACGCACGCGCGCGTCGGAGCTCTCGATCAGCATCGGCACGCCCTTCAGCGTGTCGACACTCGCCGGCGTCAGGTCGCCGAACACGAAGCCTTCGTCGAAGCGTGCAGCCCACATGGTCAACGCGCCTCGGCGACGCCGTGGCGCCGCGAGCCAGACCGGCGCTGGGCCATTCGAAGCCGCTCACGCATCGTCGACCTCGAGCGTCGTCAGCAGGTGGTGCGACTGCAGCTTCTGCGCGTGGATCTCGGCCTGCTCGCGGGCGCCGGTCCAGACCACCGAACGGCCACTCTGGTGCACTTCCATCATCAGCCGGTGCGCCTTCTCCTTGCCGTAGCCGAACACCTGCATCAGCACCTTGGTGACGTAGTTCATCAGCGTCACCGGATCGTCGTGCACGATCACCTTCCACGGCTTCGCCAGCGAGGTCTGCGACGACGTCTTGGTGTCGGTCTTCTCTTTGGTGGCGGCGCGGACCAGCATGGCTCGCTCACTGTAGCGACGGCGGCGGCGGCGGGAAGCCGGCGGCAGCGCCGAAGCACCGGCTCACAGCGGCAGGATCTCGAGGCGGTTCGCGCCGAACAACGGCACCAGCAGACGACCGCGCTGTTGGTCGAGCCCGCAGTCGGCCGGCTGCTCGTAGCGCACCGGCAGCGTGCTGCAGCCGCCCGAGAGATCGAAGCGGTAGACGCACTTGCCGGCCCACGACGTCGACAGCCACTCGCCAGCACCGTTGCCACCGCCGCGCACGAAGCGCACGAGGCCGTCGAGCTGGGCCTGCGGGGCGCGCCCGAGGTCGGTGCGGCGGCCGTCGTAGTCGACCTCGTAGAACGTGCCGTCGCGCCAGCTGACGACGTAGACGCCGCGCTCGCGCGCGACCAGGCCGTTCGGCTGGCCGAGTTCGACGCCCTGCGCCAGCGCGCGCACGCTGCCGTCCTTGGCGATGCGCCAGATCGCGTCGGTGCCGGTCGAAGCGAACGACGCGTCGAGGCCGGTGTCGGTGACGTAGACGTTGCCGTCGGGGCCGGCGCTGACGTCGTTCAGGAACGTGCTGCCGGCGATCGCGACCTCGCCGAGCGGCGCCCCGCTGGTGCGGTCGAACTTGCGCACGACGTCGATGTCGGCGACCCACAGCACGTCGCCGACGATGGCCATGCCCTTCGGGGCGTGCAGCGTGACGCCGTTCTTGCCACCCTGGATCCAGTGGCGCTGCATGCCGCCGTCGGGCTGTACGCGTGCGATGTAGCCGTTGCCGTCCTTCGCCAGCGGCGCGCCGTTCAGGTTGCTGACGAGGTACACGTCGGCGGCGGTGTCGTGCAGCGCCGACTCCGGCGTGTCGAAGCCGGGCTCGGAGGTGGCGGTGCAGGCGGCGAACGCGGTCGCACCGAGGAGCAGCAAGGGTCGGAGGTTCATCGTCGGATCAGGGGGGTGGTCGTTCGCCAGCGGCGCCGCGAGCAGCCGCGTCACCAGGATTCGGTGGCGCCGCCGAGGCGGAGGATCGTGCGCCACTCGTCGGTGGTCACCGGTTGCACCGACAGGCGGCTGCCGCGCTGCAGCAGCACCATGTCGGCGAGGGCGGGTTCCTGCTTGCAGCGTTCGCGCGTCACCGGCTCGCGCATCGCACCGCGGCAGGCGATGTCGACCTGGAACCACGTCGGGTCGCTCGGGTCGCTGTCCGGATCGTGGTAGTCGCTCTTCGGCTCGAACGCCGTGGCGTCGGGATAGCCACCGCGCACGACCTCGGCGATGCCGACGATCGCCATCGGCTCGGCGTTGCTGTGGTAGAAGAGCACGCCATCGCCGACCTGGATCTCGTCGCGCAGCAGGTTGCGCGCCTGGTAGTTGCGGACGCCGTGCCAGAACGTGCGCCCGTCCTGCTGGAACTGCGCGAACGAGTAGCTCTCGGGCTCCGACTTGAACAGCCAGTAGCGGCGGGGGCGCGAACCGTTCGCCCTGGGGCTCGCTCCGGGGCTCGTCGCCGCACGCGGCTTGCTGCGCTGCTGCTTCTGGGTCGCCATGGGCGCCCGGCAGCTTAGCCGCCCCACCACGCGGAACTACTGCCAGAGCTCGCGCAGGCGCTGGCTCAGCGAGTGCTTGCTGGCCGAGCCGATCTCGAACGCGATCGGCCCCGGCTTCTGGTCCGGGCCCGCCGGCACGAACTGCAGCAACAGCGACTGCGGCTCGCCGCGCGCATCGGCGCCGCGGTCGTGGACCAGCAGACGGCCGAACTCGTCGCCCGAGCGGCGCATCAGCTTGACGACGAACGCCGGCGTGCGGAACGCTTCGCCGCGCACGTCGATGGCGCGCGTGCCGACCAGGTCGCGCAGCTCGTCGTTGGCCAGCTCGCCGACCTCCGCGCGATCGGCGGCCGGGCCGCCGGCGGTCAGGCGCCAGGTGCCCTCGACGTTCTCGAAGCGGCGCGAAGTGCCGTCCGCGCGCTCGAGGTCGAGGCGCTCGATCGGCGGTGTGATCTGCACGATGCGCAGCGCGCAATAGGCCTCGAACGAACGCTGCAGCGGCTGCGTGCTGTCGCGCGGCACCAGCACGACGGTGTTCGGTTCGTCGGCGCGGCAGGCGTAGCGCGCGGCGAGGCCGGCGAACTCGGTCTCGGCGCCGAGCCAGAGCGTGACCGGCTTCTGCTGGCCGTGGCTCTTGACGGTGACGACCAGGCGATCCTTCGGCAGCAGGCCAAAGCGCGGGTCCTCGGCGCGGGACGCGAACGTCGTCGCTTCGTCGACGAAGCGCATCGCCAGCAGTTGCTGCAGCGAGTGCGCGCCCTCGGCCACCGCCGTGTCGGCGGCCGCCGCTTCGATCGGCTCGACCAGGCGCCAGCCGCTGGCCACCGAGTCGCGCACCAGCCGGACGCGCGCGCGGCCCTGGCCCGGATCGACGACGAACTCGGCGAGGCTCTCGAACATCGAGCCGGCGACGGGGATCAGCACGCGCGCGCGGAGACGGTCGACGGCGCCGGTGAACACGTTCGAGTACTGGTTGTCGGCCAGCACGAACGCCAGCTTGCGTTCCGCCTGGTAGCCGAGCAGCTGGCCACCGCGCTCCCACAGGCGCACCGACTCCTGGCCGACGTCGCTGTCGACGGTGACGACCAGCGTCGGTTCTTCGCTCGGCAGCTCGAACTTGCCGGTGACGAAGTCGTCGATGCGCAGGCCCAGCACCTGGCTGACCAGCACCTGCGACTGCTCGGGATCGGCGCGGCCGGCGACCGGCGCCACCAGCTGCCAGTCGCCGGCGCGGCGCAGGTGCAGCTTCTCGCGCTGGCCCGACGCGAGGCGCTGGTCGATCTGCAGTTCGTTCGCCTGCGTGAACGCACTGCGGAACACGATGCGCTCGCGCAGGTCGTCGAGGCCCATGCGCAGGCTCTCGAGCAGCACCGCGTGGGCGACGAACACCTTGCCGGCGCGGCGCACGTAGCGCGTCTCGCGGTCGCCGAGCGGGCCCAGGCCACCGACGTCGACCTCGATCGTCGTGCCGTCCGGCCACTGCGCGGTGAGCTTCGCTTCCGGCTCGGCGAGGCCGGCGGACTGCAGGCTCGTCGCGTCGTCGCCGACGTTCGCCGCCTGCATGCGTGCTGGATCCCACGCGTCGATCAGCTGCTTCATGCGCGCCGACGACGCCAGGTCGACGAGCGGCTCGGTGATGTCGAACAGGCCGTCCTTCCGGCGCGTGACCTCGACCGGCGGCCGGTTCTTCAGGTTCCAGCGCAGCCACTTGCAGTCCATCAGGGTGCGGCCGTCGAGCACGTTGGCCTGCGCCACCTTGTCGACCGGCGGCTTCTCGTCGGTGAAGTAGAGCACCGTCAGCAGGCCGGCGACGAGCGCCAGCAGCAACACCAGGATCTTGCCGTTCATCACTGCCTCCGTCGCAGCATCACGACGGTGACGCCGAGCACCAGGAACACACCGGGCACACCGGCGATCAGGAACCAGAAGATGCGTTCGCGCTGCGGCGGTTGCAGGGCCAGGTGCTTCGCTTCGTAGCGGCTGCTCTTGATGCCGAGCAGCACCTTCCGCTCGACGAGCCAGTTGCACACGCTCAACGCCAGGTCGCCGAAGCCCGCGCGCATGCCAGCGTTGTTCGCGAACATGCCGCCGAGCACGATCGCGGCGCCGGGACGCCCGCCAGCCGCTTGCGTGCCGCCTTGTGTCTTGTCGCCCGCGGCCGGCAGCGGATCGAATTCGATCGCCAGCGCGGGGAACCTGCGCTCGAGGCCTGTGCGCGGCGCCTGATAGCTCGGATAGCCATCGGGGCCGGTCGAGGCGAGCCACGCGTAGCCGCCGGTGGCGAGGATCGGCTCGTGCCGCAGCCCAGCGGGGGTCCCGGGGCGCCATTGCAGTTCGAGCGCGTTCGCCATCTCGATCCAGCGCTGTGCTTCGGCGAGGCGGCGCACCGCCGGATGCAGCGAGGGTTGCAGGATCAGCTTCGAGACCGCCATGTCGCCCGAAAAGCCGGGGCCCTGCGTGCGGTTGCTGCCATCGGTGATCAGGTGGAACACCGGCTGGCTGCTGAGGCGAAAGCCGAGCAGTTCCCCGAGCTTGCCGCCGTTCGGGTTCATGTCGGGCTCGGGCCCGTTCCAGCAGTAGTTCAGCACCGCGCGCCCACCGCCCTTCAGGTACTCGTAGACGGCGTTGGCTTCGCGTTCCTGCAGGTCGAGCCGCGGCTCGAGCAGCATCACCAGCGAGGCGTCGGCCGGCACCGCGCCGGCGTCGCGCAAGTTCAGCGTGCGCACGTCGAATCCCGCCTGCTGCAGCGCCAGGAACAGGCTGTCGTAGCCAGCCGGCGTGCCCGAGTTGCTGTCGCTGCCCGGCGCCCTGCCGTTCTTCAGCACGTAGCAGACCGGCACACCCATGACGAGCAGCGACTTCAGCGCCGACGAGATCGCCAGTTCGCCCTGGAAGTCCTTCAGCACCGGCAGCGACATCTTGCCGCCGGGTCCGGGCATGCCGGTGTTCGGCACGTCGATGACGGCGAGGTCGGTCAGCAACGACAGCTTGCGGTGCCGCAGCTCCTTGCCGGCCTGGCGCACGGCGACGACCAGCACGTCGCCCTCGGCGACCTTGTAGTCGAAGCGCTCCGCCGCTTCGCGCAGCGCCGGCTGGTCGATGGCGTTGAAGTCGTGGTCGACGACGGTGACCGCTTCGCCGCCGAGGTACTGGTAGGTCTTCAGCAGCTGGCGCGTCAGGTCGGCGAGCCGGCTGCGGATGGTCAGGAACTGGCGGTCGAAGTCGGTCTGCGCTTCGCCCTGCAGCGGCGGCGCCAGCAGGTGCAGCTGGATCTCCGCCTTGTCGGCGCGCAGCTCGCGCAGCAGTTCGGTCGTCACCGGATCGACGCTGTTGACGCGCTGCGGCGTCAGGTCGATCAGCGCCTTCAGCGCCGGCCGCGACGCGACGAAGACGCACAACGCCCACACCGCCAGCATCAGCACCGAGCCGACGCCGAGGTTGCCGAACGATGCGAAACGGCGGGCCTTCATGCGATCCTCCGCGACGACAGGCTGATGCCGGTCAGGAACAGGAAGAAGGCGACACCGCCGAGGTAGAACACGATCTGGCTGGTGTCGATCAGGCCGCGCGCGAACCAGTTGGCGAAGTTGCCCATCACGTCGAACTTGTCGAGCAGTTCGCGCACGTAGTAGTTCTGGCCAGTGGCGCCGAGGCTGTTCGCCAGCATGCGCGGCCCCTGCATCAGGCCGAAGTCGAACAGGATCGCCAGCAGGGCGGCGAGCAGCACGTTGTCGGTCAGGCTGCTGGCGAACACGCCGAACGCGAGCAGCATGCCGCTCAGCAGGAACATGCCGAGGTAGGCGGCGAACACCGGCCCGAACGCGAGGTCGGTGCCGAGGAACGGGCCCAGCTGCAGCAGTTCGAGCACCAGCACGCTCGGCAACCACAGCAGCGCGAAGAACGCCGACGCCGCCGCCCACTTGCCGACGACGACCTCGACGTCGCGCACCGGGGCGGTCATCAGCGTCTCCAGCGAGCCGGTGCGCCGTTCTTCGGCGAACGTGCGCATGGTCAGGATGCCGGGCACCAGCACCACCATCCAGAACGTGCTGGTCAGGCCGTAGGTCGCACTCGGCAGCAGGTCCTGGTCGGCGCGGTAGTAGTCGAAGCTGTAGACGACGCCGTACACCTCGAAGCCGCGCCACAGGTAGAAGACGACGGCGATGATCCAGCTGACCGGGCTGATGCAGTAGGAGAACAGCTCCTTCTGGAAGGTCACGAGCAGGCGGTTCATCGCGCGGCCTCCGCATCGGCAGGCGTCGCCGCGGCGACCGGTTCGCTGGCGCGTTCGCCGCCTTCGGTGATGGCGTGGAAGTAGGCCTCGAGCGTCGGCCGGTCGAGCCGCAGCTCGCGCACGGCGAGCCCGGCCTGCAGCAGGCGACTGCCGATCTCGGCGCACGGATCGTGGCCGGCGTCCACCCCCGCGGTGAACGCCGACGAAGCCCCGTCGGCCGTCACCTGCGGCACACCGGCGAGGCCCGGCAGGCCCTGCAGCAGCGGCAGCACGTTCGCCGCCTTTGCCATCACGCCGAGGTGCAGCGTGCTGCCGACGTGGCGCGCGACCAGCTGGTCGGGCGGCCCGTCGGCGCGCAGCGTGCCGCGGTGGATGATCAGCACGCGCGAAGTCACTTCCTGCACTTCGCCGAGGATGTGGCTCGAGAACAGGATCGTGTGCTCGTTCGCCAGCTCGCGCACGACCTGCTTGATGCGCACGCGCTGGTTCGGGTCGAGGCCGCTGGTCGGCTCGTCGAGGATCAGGATCGGCGGGTTGGCGACCAGCGCATCGGCGAGGCCGACGCGCTGGCGGTAGCCGTGCGACACCTGGCCGCAGAGCTTGCGGCCGACGTCGGCGATGCCGGCCTTCTCCATCGCGCGCTCGACCGCGACCCGCCGCTCGCGCGACGGCACGCCCTTCAGCCTGGCGCGGTAGTGCAGGTACTCGGTGACGCGCAGGTCCGGATAGATCGGCACTTCCTGCGGTAGGTAGCCGAGGTTCTTGCGCACCGACAGCGAGTCCTTGGTCACGTCGAAGCCGGCGACAGTTGCCGTGCCCGAACTCGCTGGATGGAACCCGGTCAGCACGCGGATGGTCGTCGTCTTGCCGGCGCCGTTCGGGCCGAGGAAGCCGACGACCTCGCCGCGCGCGATCTCGAAGGACAACCGGTCGACGGCCAGGAACGGGCCGTAGCGTTTCGTCAGCTCGGAGACGGAGATCATGCAGCGAACGCGGTAGCGCGGTCGAAAGCCGGCGTAACCGACGCAGGGGGCGCCGCATGCCTCCGCGAACCGCGCGAGGAAGCCTATTCGGCTCGACGACGAAGGCCAGCGGAGAGGCGGCGGAACTCGCGGTGGCAACGATGCGTGATCACGTGCTCGAGAAACGCGCGCGGCCGCGTCGCCGCGGCCGCTGCATCGAGAGGCACTGCGAAGTGAGCGCTTTGGCGCCGCCGGCGAGCGAGAGCACTCAGGTCGTGCTCGCCGCCGCGCGCCGAGCCGTCACTTCACCTCGAAGTCGGCGTCCTTGATGTCCTCGTCGCCACCCTTGCCGGTGGCAGCACCGGCCGCAGCGCCGGCACCCGCCGGACCACCACCACCGGCCCCGGCCATGCTGGCGCTCATCGCCTGCATCGCCTGCTCGAACGCCGCGATCGCGGCCTTCAGCTTGTCGGCCGAGTCGCCGTCCATCGCCTTCTTCAGGTCGGCGATGGCGGCCTCCGCCTTGCCCTTGGTCGCCGCGTCGAGCTTGCCGCCGTTCTCCTTCAGCTGCTTCTCGGCCTGGTAGGCCATGCTGTCGGCCTGGTTCTTCAGGTCGACCATCTCGCGGCGCTTCTTGTCGTCGGCGGCGTGCGACTGCGCGTCGCGCGCCATGCGCTCGACGTCGTCCTTCGACAGGCCCGAGCCGACCTCGATCTTGACCTTCTGCTCCTTGCCGGTGCCCTTGTCCTTCGCGGTGACCGACAGGATGCCGTTGGCGTCGATGTCGAACGTCACCTCGATCTGCGGCGTGCCGCGCGGGGCCGGCGGGATGCCGTCGAGCTTGAAGCGGCCGAGCGTGCGGTTGTCGTTGGCGAACTCGCGCTCGCCCTGCAGCACGTGGATGTCGACGCCGGGCTGGTTGTCCGCCGCGGTCGAGAACACCTGCGAACGCGACGTCGGGATCGTCGTGTTGCGCTCGATCAGCTTGGTCATCACACCGCCCATCGTCTCGATGCCGAGCGACAGCGGGGTGACGTCGAGCAGCAGCACGTCGCTGACCTCGCCGCCGAGCACGCCGCCCTGGATCGCGGCGCCGAGCGACACGACTTCGTCCGGGTTGACGGACTGGTTCGGCTCCTTGCCGAAGATCTCCTTGACGATCGTCTTCACGCGCGGGATGCGCGTGCTGCCGCCGACCAGGATGCACTCGTCGATCTCCGACGGCTTCATCTTGGCGTCCTGCAGGCAGCGCAGCACCGGGCCGCGGCAACGCTCGAACAGGTCCTCGCACATCTTCTCGAACTGCGCGCGGGTCAGGTTCTCGCTGAGGTGCTTCGGGCCCGTCGCGTCCATCGTGATGAACGGCAGGTTGATCGCCGTCTGCGCGGCCGAACTGAGTTCGATCTTCGCCTTCTCGGCGGCTTCCTTCAGGCGCTGCAGCGCCATCTGGTCCTTCTTCAGGTCGATCGCGGTGGCCTTGCGGAAGTTCTCGCACAGCCACTGGATGATGCGGTCGTCGAAGTCGTCGCCGCCGAGGTGCGTGTCGCCGTTGGTCGCCTTGACCTCGAACACGCCTTCGCCGACGTCGAGCACCGAGATGTCGAAGGTGCCGCCGCCGAGGTCGAACACGGCGATCTTCATGTTCTTGCCCTTGGCCTTCTTGTCGAGGCCGAAGGCGAGAGCCGCCGCGGTCGGTTCGTTGATGATGCGCTCGACCTTGAGGCCGGCGATCTGGCCGGCGTCCTTGGTCGCCTGGCGCTGGCTGTCGTTGAAGTAGGCCGGCACGGTGATGACCGCGCGCTCGACCTTCTCGCCGAGGTAGGCCTCGGCCGACTCCTTCAGCGCGCGCAGGATCTGCGCCGAGATCTCCGGCGGCGTGTGCTGCTTGCCGGCGACGTCGACCTTGACCAGCTCGTTGGCGCCGCCGACGACCTTGTACGGGACCATCTTCTCTTCGTCGCCGACCTCGCTGTGGCGACGGCCCATGAAGCGCTTGATCGAGTAGATGGTGTTCGTCGGGTTGGTCACGGCCTGGCGCTTGGCCGGGGCTCCGACGAGGCGCTCGCCGCTCGGCGTGAAGGCGACGACCGAAGGCGTCGTGCGCGCGCCCTCCATGTTGGCGATGACCTTGGGCTCGCCGCCCTCCATCACCGACACGACCGAGTTGGTGGTTCCGAGGTCGATTCCGACGATCTTCGACATGGTGGCTCCTGATGCCGCGGCCGCCACGTGGGGCGCCGGGGCCGATGCGAACGAACTGCCGCCGCGACCCGAACACCGAGGCGCGGCGGCGTCCCCCGATTGTCAAAAGCCGTGCCCAGCGGCAACGCCGGCCGTAGTCGCTGGAGACACTGGAGTTATGGCGACAGTCGCCGCCGATCATGCGCCAATCTGACAGCCAACGGCGGCGCCGCGGCTGCCACGCTGACAGAGGCCGTCATTCCGGCCGGGCCCAGCGACCGCGCGCGACGAGGTCGAGCTGCAGCAGCGCCACCACCACCATGCCACCGCCCAGGGCCGCATAGATCGCCGTGGTCGAGCCCTCGCCGACCAGCAGCACCGCCGCGTAGACGACGGCGAAGCCGAGCAG